>Ga0105047_10001236_pt1 | contig 45579 bp, 34 predicted proteins | sample MAT04_FD_78384 | JGI IMG/M metagenome (GOLD analysis project Ga0105047, IMG submission 78384) | Freshwater microbial communities from Lake Fryxell liftoff mats and glacier meltwater in Antarctica - MAT-04 (megahit assembly) | ecosystem: Environmental > Aquatic > Freshwater > Ice > Liftoff... | reverse complement strand
GCCGCACCGTCCTCAATGTCAGCGGCGACCTGGTGCTCGCCACCTGCGTGGCTGGCGGAGAAACGGTGGAAGCGGACGCTGCGCCGGCCGAAGGGTAAGGGCTGAATCGCGGAATGGACTGCCGCTTGTTCTATGTCCACAATACGCCGCACGGCACCGGCGAATAGCGCCGAACCGCTAACTTTCGCGATACGTCGCTCTGACGCGAACGGCGACGTCCCTACTCCGGCAGCGGTTTATTCTGCGTCTCAGGCGCGAACGGTAGTGTGAACAAACCAAGCAGGAAGACCGAGCACATCACCACGCCGGCGTAGCGCATGGGTTCCTGCGTGAAGCCGCGTTCGGTGCTGAACATCAACGTCAGCTTCCCGAGCGCGTACGGTCCCAGTGCGGCGACAAAGCGGCCAACATTATAGCAGAACGAGACGCCCGTGCTGCGGAGACGCGTCGGGAACAGCTCCGGGAAGTAAATCGCATAGCCGCCAAAGAGCGAGAGTTGGCAGAAGCCCATCAGCGGCGTCATCCAGAACATGTCGCTAAGTTGATTGATATTCCAGAAGAAGAATGCCGTGCTGGCCAGGGCCGCGACGAACGATAGCCCAAAGGCCTTGCGCCGGCCGAGCCGGAATGTAATCAGGCTGAAGGCATAGATCCCAAAGAAGCCCCCCACGTTTTGCATGATCGAGTTGATGCCCGTCCAGAGAAAGAGCTTTCCTTCCACCTGTTCCGGAGTGAGTCCCTGCTCTTGGAATCGCAGGGTGAAGACTTTTCGAACAAGGTCCGGTGCAAAGAAGCCAATCCCCCACAGACCGACCACGCCCGAAAACGCCAGGCTAAGACCGACCAGCGTGTTGCGACGCCAGCGCGGATCGCTAAACAATTCGGCGTAAGAGCCCAAGTGCTTGGAAGCGACCCCGTCCTTAACGGCCGATTGCCAGCGCTCCGGCTCCTTCAACTTGCGGCGAATCGCCACGGCCAATAGCGCCGGAACGGTACCGACAACAAACATCAATCGCCAGGCGGTCAGTTGAATCCCAAAAATGCTCAGCCCGCCGATCAGCCCCGTCTCTTGCAACTGTCCGAAACCAATATTGATAAGCGCGGCGGTGATATTGCCGACCGCGGAGAGCGCTTGTAGTAATCCCAGCGCGTAGGGCCGCGCGCGATCGGGCATCACCTCGGCCACCAGTGACACGCCGACGGCAAACTCACCTCCGACGCCAAGCCCTGTCAGAAATCGGTAGAAGGCAAAGTCCCAAAAACCTACCGAGAGCGCGCTGAGGCCGGTGCAGAGCGAATAGATCAGAATCGTCCAGAGCATCACTTTGGCCCGGCCGAAACGATCACCCATGATGCCAAAGATCAAACCGCCGCTGGCCCAACCGATCAAGAAAATAGCTGTCGCGTAGCCGCCGTACTCGGAGACCTGGGCTTTTTCGAGCGCCGTCGGATTGGCGCCAATATTCAACAGTTCCTTCATCGCCGGGACGCGGGCCAGCGTGAAGAGTTGCTGATCCATCGTGTCGAACAGCCAACCCAGCGCTGCCACCGTGAGCACAAACCAGTGGTACCGGTTCAATTCCTTGTACCAAGGGCGATTGTCGGACATGGAAGACATGCGGTTCGCTCTACGGAAAGGCGCGGCGGGAGTAAAGGACGGCAGGGTCGTGCAATTCTTGGGCTGGGCGCCAGAATACCATCGCCACCGGGCGCGGCAACCGCCCTTCGGCAGGTTTCGGCCCAGTGGCTGGTCTTCCGTTGGCGGGCACCCGCCAAATTCGCGTCACGGTCTGGCCTGTTCCACCGTGGCAGTCGCGCCGGAGCTGAACCATTCCTTTTTGACCATCTTGATCGTGGTCGGCAGTTGCATGGCAGAGAGCGTGATGAAAAATACGGCGGTCAGCACCAGACCAACCCGGATGAACCAGTTGGGCTTCAACTTTTGTGGCAACAGCGTGGTGTTGATCACCAGCACGTGCAAACTACTAAAGCCGAGCGCAAAGTTCAAAAAGTTGGCGGCCACTTTCAGCAGCGTTTCTGGATTCCCCAAGCAGAGCGCGGCGAGCCCAAACGCCGAATACCCTGTAAGTACGTAGAAGTACAAATTGCGGATTTTGCGAGTTTCCCACTCGCGGAGCCGTGCGCTCGACGTCCAAAACACGTCGACCCAGCGACGGACGATGCCATCGATCGTCGAGGCCATCGTTGGCGCCAGGACCATAAAGCCGCAGAACAGCGTCATGTACCAGAAAGCGTCGCCGAGATTGGCGCCCCATGAGGTCCGCGCCACGTTATCTCGCACGCCTTCGGCGGTCATGGCGGCGGCGGTCCAGCCTTCTATACCCCTCCCACGCGGCAGAAACTGAAGCGAAAGCATGCTCGGCAGCGCTAAGCCTATAAAGCAGGCCGGCATCCAAACGGCGAGTTGATCTCGCATCACGTGGCGATACCAACGCCGCCAGCGCGGCAGCGTCTCATCGTTGACGTCAAAGACCATGCCAACGTGTGAGAGCGAGATATTGTGTCCGCCGACAACGCTCGGAATGGCGCCGACATGGTAGCCCATTCCCCAGCCCTGATCGCGGGTGTAGTTGGACAGCGGGGTGTTGGAGAGCCCCCCTTGCCCTGCAATCGCGGCAAACGACGCCAACACCGCGATCGAGCTCAGATCAATCGCCGGTATGCCGTCGCCGCGCCAGAGCGATAAGAAGATATTGTCGACCGCGTTGGTCGATTCGCCTTGGATAGGAATCGAGCCAAAACTGTCCATGCCCGTCAGAATTTCGCTCCAGGTTTCCCATGTGGAAAAGGCGATCGCCAGAAAGACCAGAAAGCCAAAGACGGTTATGATCTTGAAGATCATGATCCCCTTCAGCGCGTTGTAGATCTTGCCGCCAAAGATCAGCGGAAGTAGCGACATCAAGAAAATCAGGATCCCAAGGCCCTTCATCAGGTTGCCTTCGGTCAATTCCCAGACGTTGCCGCCCAGACTGATTGTCTGCCAGGCGCGGGTCGCCTCGGGGAGTTCTCCCAGTATGACCGCCGCCAAGGGCGTGGCTGCGTTGGCCGCCAGATATGGGAAGACAGCGCCAAAATCAAACAGCAGGTAAGCAAAGACCCAGAATCTGGGACCAGGCAAGGTGCGAAATTTACCGGTGAAGATCGGCTCGCCCGTGTAGAGGGCATAGCGACTGATCTCAAGGTTATAGACCACCTGGCCAAGGATGCTCAGCGCTGCCAGCCACATCAGCGATCCGCCGTAGCGGGCCGTGACGGCGGGTCCCGTGAGCCACTCTCCACCACCGATCGCCGCGCCCCCCATCAGCAGGCCGGGTCCCAACAGCGCAAACCAGTTCTTCCAGGTGAAGTACGGCGCGTCGACCAGCGGGCCAACGTCCCAGCGCGGCATCTGATGCGAGCCCGGCCAGGGCGCAAGCTCACCGTTTTTGTCGCCAGACTTAGAATTATCCGCCATCGATTCCCTCTCACCCTGCGGCTTTCACCTCTCCGCCCGGGTTCAGATGATGGCAGCTAATTTGCGCGCAAGCAAGCATTGCTAGTAGATTTCAGCGGCTACTCGCCTGCCAATTGGCCGGTTATGCCGAGTGGCGGGAGAAAGCAGAGCTCGCTGGCAGTCCGATCGCCGCAAGATCTGTCGGCTCAGCGTTTAGGAACTAGCGCCTGTTGCTCGCGCCAGGCCCGCCACTTGCTCAACGCAGCGTCACGATCCTCGGGCGTGGCAAAGCCGAGTGACGCCGTGTTGTAGAGCACGGTGGCGTTGCCTTGTGCCCGCGTGAAACCGAAATCGGGCAGTTTCTGCTTAGCCAGATGTACCATCACGGCCAGCGCAACGTCGCGAATTTGCGTTTCGATCGCAAACCCCTTGTTCGCAGTGATCTGTTGCTGAATACAGACCGCCGCGTCGCTTAGCAGCGGCTCCAACTGGGCAATATGTTCCGGCCCGCCAAAACGGCCGACGACCAGGATCGCGTATTGCCGCATGTGCGGGTTGGCTCCGCCGTCTTTGAGTATCCCCAGCGCCGGCACAATTCCCTCGGGAATATTGAATTTAAGCGCCAGCATCATCGTCTGATGCATGGCTGTTGAATCCTTGCCGAAGCCTCGGCTGATCCAGTCTCCCAATATTTTCTTAATGGGGGTCGGATCGCCACCTGCGATTGATTTGCCAAAATCAGGCTCGTAGCAAAAGTTGGTCAGGCTGGCGGCCGTCTGCGTGGTGATCGGGACGCCTTCGTCCGAGCTGACGAACAATAACGTTGCAATCGCGCCCAGCGGGATCTGTCGATCAGTCGACCTCCCAGGCATGCGGCGCGCGTCTTGAATCTGTTGGCAGCGACTGGCGACGGCGTCGCCAGCGAATTTAGCGCTGACCTCGCTCGCCTCGAGCAAGCCAGGCTCTTGTCGCTGCATGTCCGCAAACAGTCGGCGCGCGGTGATGTTGTCGCCAACCATCTTGCGATACCGATCCCATCCGGGGAGTTGATGCTCGCGCTCACCCTTCGTGTCAGCGACAAATGCTTCCAGTCGATTGCGCCAGTCGAGCTGCAAGACCTCAGAAAGGACGAGTTTGGCGCGATAGCGAATCTCAGCGTCCGGGTCCTTCAACGCATTGATCAATTCATCCTTGCCGGGCACGCCGATCTGCACAAGCGCACGGGTGGCCGCCTCGCGCGTGGCGTACGATCGATCCCCCAACTTGCGAATCAACAACGGCACGTGTCGTGGCTCGGGGGTAATCGGCGCTGGACGAGCGACGGTGCGCGAGATCGGACTAGTGGCAGGCTTTGACGCGCCGGCTTGCTGGGCCGTAGTGGCAGACTTTGGCGACTGGGCCTTGGCCTGCGGCGCCGAGGTTTTTTTGGCGTTCGCTGCTGGCGCCCCAACGGGTGGAGCGGCGCTGGCCGCGGCCGCCAATATCAGGCAGACCCCAAATGTGCTGAGAACGATGGTGATTCTTCGGGCTGCCACGCTTCGCCACTCCCAGAAAGTACTCTGCCGCCGTACCGGACAGACAGGGTTCGATTGTAGCAGGCGGGCGAGGAAAAGTCCCTTTCCGGATTGCCTTTCCAGATTGAAGGACATTCGGCGCGTCACGGTCGTGCCTGGCCGCTTTTTTGCTGGCGTTGACGCCAAACGCTGGCCTGGTCTAGAGTGCCGGCGCGTTCGTAACCGGTCCGCCACTGAAACTAGACCACTGCTAGCGGAAGCGATATTTCGCTGTGAGCTCGCCCCCATCTTGACTCGTTTTTCCAGTTCGCCCTCACAGATTGCTGATAGGACGTCGCGCGTGCAGCCTTCCGTGAACAGAACGACTACCAAGACCGCTGCCCGGAGGTGGGGAAGCCTGCCGCCGCGAATGCGGGTTCTGTACGTCACTACGCATCAGCGAACCGGCGGCTGGCTGGCCGAAGCACTGGCGGCCGACAGCGCCTCGACCGTAATTTTGGAAGAAGCCCAGGGATTTGGCGCGGGTGCCTCGAGATTGCGGGACGAGGTCTTTGACGCCGTGCTGGTGAGCCACGATCCAGGCGAGCTCGACGCGCTCGCCCTGGCAGACGCCTTGCGCGCTGGCGGCTCGGACGAACCACTAGTCATCCTAGGCGAAGAGCCGCAGGCCGACATGATGGCGCTTTGCCTTGAAGCCAAAGCCGACGCCTATCTCTGCGTTCACGACACCACGACGCGGACCTTGATTTGGGTCGTGTCGCGCGCAATCGAACACCAACGTCTGCAGCGAGACCATCGCAAACTCGCACAAGCCGAAGAACGGCGTATCGATCACGAACGGACCGAGATCGATCAACAAGTAGCCGAGCAACGCGGTTTGATCCTGGCTTTGGAAGCGAACGCAAACGCCACCGAACAAGCAAACGCTCTCTCGACTTGCGGTGCCCAGCCGAATGCGCCGACGGTCTATCCGACGGAATTAGAAGCGCATTATCGCGAACTATTGCGAGCGTACGTCGTCATGGGGACCGGCAATCTGGCGAGTGAAATGCGCGCTTTGGCGCAGCTCTTGGCTGGCGCTCAGGTCACGGCCGCGCAAACGCTGGAGCTACATGTCCGCGCGCTCGAAAATTTGCTGGCCGGATTGGGCGCCCGCAGCGCGCGGCACGTAATGAACCGCGCGGACTTGTTGGCGCTGGAGGTCTGCATGCACCTCTGCGAGGCGTATCGGTCGCCGCCATAGGGTTAATCGTCCAGTTGACAAGTCCTGTCGACAAGCCAGTTAGCGATCTTTGTTCGGGACGTGGCGAATCGATCAGAGCCCTCGGCCGATTTCGTAGATCTCCGCGGCGTCGAGCACGCGGTCGTTCGTCTCGAAGAGGGCCTGGATTGCCGCTTTGTGAATCTTCATCTTAGCGCCTCCTATGCCGATGGCTCCGTAGCAGATCCTGCCATCGCGCTCCGCCGCTTTGTCCGTGACCTTGATGCTGCTGATGCCCAAGGGTGGCACCGCGTTCAGATCGATCGCCACTTTCAATTGACTGGCTGCGGACAGGGCCGACGCCGGCAGCAACTCAATACCAGCCGCGCCGGCGGCAACCACCAGGGCGCTATCGGCCAGGGCCGCTTGCAGTTCTTCCGGCGTTGAACTTGCGCAGGGAATCACGCGGCCAGAGAGCGATTTGGCCGAGAGCGCTTGGGCGACTTTGGCCGCTTTCGGCAGCGTGCGCGACGCAGCCCGCACCTCGGCCCCAGCGCGGGCCAAGAGCCAGGCGACGCGCTGGCCGACAGGTCCAGTGGCGGCGAGAACCGTTGCCTTGAGACCTGAAAGTTCCAGATGCTTGGCAGCGGCCAGCACGGCTGCGGCGGCCGTTGTGTTGGCGCCGTTGGAGTCCATCATCACTGAACAGCGAAGAGGCCCAATAAACGCCTTCTGGACTGCGGCAAGGACTTGTTCACCGAGTTCAACGTCCGATCCGCCCACAAACAGCGCTGTATTGCGAAGTTCGTCCGGTCCCCGCGTGAAGATTGCGCCATGGACGCGCTCCACTACATTTTTGGGCGTAATACCGTGATGGCGGAGCAGATGCGCGACGTCCGCGTCGATTGCCACCACGCTATCGAAGACGCTCGGTTGATCATCGGTGTCGAGCTGAACGAGAATCCGCGGCTTGCTCACGGGATAAGTTCCTGCGTCCAAGAGAGTTTATGGATGATGCGTCGATCGCGCCATCATTCTGATTTTTACAGTGGCAAACGCAGGAAGGCGGGCAATGATGCCCGCCTTCCTGGTAATACTTTGCACTTCGCGGGGCTTAGAAGCCACGGAATGGATGCGCGGCCGAATCCTTGCCTGCAATCATTTCATCGACCGTTGGCTTGCCGGCCATAGCGCTGGCGATGGCTTGCTTGGTCGCCTCGTAGTTGTACTGGTAGATCTTCTTGTCGTCCTCGGCGAGCCAGTGAATGAACACGCCGCATACGATGACGAGCTTTTCGGCGTCGCTCTTTGGGATCACACCAGCGGCGACCTGGTCCGCCACGGCCTTCGCCACGGCAGCCTGGGCTGGGCCGAACATCTGCACGGCCTGCTTGGCGCCTTTGATCGTTACCTTGGTGATCATCACCGTGGCGGGCTTCACGGCCAGATTCGGCGTGAGCACGGCCAACAGATTGCTGTGACCTTGAGTCTGCGTCGACAACGCGTTGGCGAACGCGACGCCGACCGGACCTTCTTTGTCGCCGATCAGCAGGTCAATATGAGCGATCTCGTTCCCTTCGCCGACCAGGGCCTCTCCGATGTACATCGACATGTTTCCATCTCCGTTCAATAGCTATGACTTGTGCGCGGATGCCCTACGGCGCCGCTTTGCGGAACGCGCCACGATACCAGACCGCGCTGTGAATGCAACTGGCCACGGAACGCTCCGAAACGGGCAAAAGCACGCCAAGCGGCAAGTTTGCTTCATAACGCTCGTCGATTTAGAATCGACTCGCGAGCCATCGCCTGATGGTCGTAACCCATGCAACCGACAGAGTTGTATGCAACTGGCAAACTCTTCGATCGAATCCAGTCCCTGCCAGTTCACTCGCCCAGTCCCACCTAATCATTGAATCGAGGTCCATCGATGACCGCTCCTCGCACTCCCGCCGCTGGAACGAACGTGTCGCGTCGTGATTTTGTCGCCGCTGGCACAGCCGTCACGGCCATCGGGGCTGGCCTCGCTGTCGCAAACCGCGCCGCGCCAGCGACCGGTAAGGTATTGGGCGCAAACGATCGCATTCAGTTTGGCGTGATTGGCGTCGGCGGCATGGGATCAGGACATGTCGGCGAACTCATCAACCATGCCGAGCGAGATAACATCAAGTGCGTGGCTGTCTGCGATGTGTATCAAAAACGGCTGCAACACAATCGCGAGCGCGCAGGCGCCGAGGCGTTCACCGACTACCGCAAGCTGCTCGATCGTAAAGATATCGACGCCGTGATCATCGCCACGCCGGATCACTGGCATTCGAAGCAAGCCATCGACGCGATGGAAGCTGGCAAAGACGTCTATCTGCAAAAGCCGATGACGCTCACCATCCCGCAGGCGATCGAAGTGCGCGACGCCGCCAAGCGACTAAAGCGCAAACTGCAAGTCGGCACGCAATACGCATCGGAGCCGCAAGCTTGGGCGGCGCGACAGGCAATTGCCGACGGCAAGATCGGAAAAGTTGTCTGGTCGCAAAATGGATATTGCCGCAACAGCCGCGAAGGGCAGTTCAACTGGCCGATCGATCCGGCCGCCAGTCCCACGGCCACCGGCGCGGATCACGTCGATTGGGACATGTGGCTGGGCCACGAGTTTGGGCTGGCTCCCAAGATCGATTGGAACCCGGACCATTTCTTCCGGTTCCGCAAATACTGGGCGTACAACGGTGGCGTGGCCACGGACCTACTGTATCACGCGCTCGCGCCGCTGGTGCTGGCGATCTCGGGTCCGCAGGGAGAGTATCCACGCAAGGTAGTTGCCGGCGGCGGTCAATACATTGAGAAGGATGGCCGCGACATTCCAGACAGCCATTTCATGTTGATCGAATACCCAAGCGAACACACGGTGTTGCTGACCAGCGTGATGACCAACGACGTCGGCATCGACCGCATCATCCGCGGCCAGCACGGCACGATCGAATTCAATGGGAGCGCCAAACTCCGTGGTCAGCCGACCTGGAAGCAGGAATTCACCGCGAAGAATGACGGCAAAATGGAAGTCGACCTGGCCAATCCAGCACGCCGCGACCATCTAGGCAATTTTGTCGACGCCATCCGCGGCCAGGCCGAGCTGGCCTGCAACGCCGACCTGGGCTGCGCATTGATGGTCGCCGTAGTGATGGGGGAAGAAGCCTACCGCCAGAACAAAGTCATGAACTGGGACGCCCAGAACGAAGTGGCCGTGGCGAGCTAGGTCTGAGCGAAGCGCGCGACACACAACGCATGTGAACCATTGCTATCGGTTCGGCGCAGCCGCCCAGCAACATGCAGGACCGTCTTACGGCAACTTGTATTTGCCAATCCGGTCGTTGTGCAAGCTGCCAAGATAGAGGTGGCCGTCATGTTCGCGGGCGCTGGTAACTTCGCGCAGGTGCTTACCGCTTGGGTCTTGCAAGCTTTCGACGATCTCGCCATTGCCATCCAACTTGACCACAAACGCGTATGGCTGCGGCTTGGGCCAGAAGGCGCGCGGCAACTTGGAAATCGCCTGCTTGAAAAACGGTCGAGGCGATAGCCAATCGCCCATGTCATTGCGCACAGTGAAGAGCGCCAACCAGAAGCCACCGTGGCCGTCCGACGTAATGTTGTCCGGATAGCCTGGCAGATTGTCGAGCAACACTTCGTGCGTGCCGGCCTTGTCTCCTTTGAGCCAATAGCGGTGGACGCGGTAGCGATACGTCTCGTTGAGCAACAGAAAATCCTCGTCCTCCGAAAGCGCTACACCGTTGGCAAAGCAGAGGTCGTCCATTAATACCGCGGTCTGCTTCGTCTTGGGGTCGTAGCTCAGCAGACGGCCATGCGGACGTCCCTCCAGCATGTCGTACAAGTATTCATCCGGGCCAAACTTGCTGCTGGCGTCCGAAAAATAAATCATGCCGTCCTGAGCGACATCTACATCGTCAGTAAAGCCCAAGGGCGTGTCGCCAGCGTTCGTGACAAGCGTGGTGATCGTGCCCTGGGGATCGATCGAGAGCAGACCTTTGATCGCGTCGGCGACGATCAGATTGCCGTCCGGGGCCAGGGCCAGTCCGACGGGGCGCCCCTCGGTATCCGCGAATGACACAAGGTCATAGTCCGCGCCGTGGGGCGTCGCCAACATGACGTGGCCATCGGCCGTGCCGGCGTAGATCCGACCATCCGCGTCGATCTCGATGTCTTCCGGCCCATCCAACTGACGGGCGAACAGAATCACGGACGACTGGAGCTTTTCATTCGGCTCCACGGGGCCAGTCAGCGGAGGCGCAGGTGGTGGCTCGTACGAGATTGGATCAATGGGCGCTGGCCAGAACGCCAGGTAGAGCATTAACAGGGCAATGGCCGCTATTGCCGCCGTCGAGGCTAATTTGACGGCCCGGCCCGCGGAATGAGTCGGCGGCGGCGCCACCACATTGGGCACATTGGGCGGTGTCATGGAATACCCCCGGGCGGCGCAAAAATTGGAAGGACCTATGCCGCCCGTTCGCAGGTCTTCCCAGAATACCAAGCGTCTTCCGTCACGCTGAGTCTATCGGGGGGAGATTCGTTCCGCAACTACATTATTCAAAAAGACTTGCGATGTGCATGCAAGTGCACGTATCTCATGGTTCGTAGCAGGCCGAGGGTGGACCCTCGAATGAAGGAATCTTTATCAATCTGGCAAAAATCGAGGCACTGAGCGACACTCTGAGCCCTCAGGCGGGGTTATTCAGTAATGGGATTCCACATGTGTCCAACTGAGGAGACCGCGGGTATGAAACGACATGCCATCCGGTCTGGCTGCAATTTCGGCCGGCGCAAGTCCGCCTTGCCCGGCTTTACACTCGTCGAGTTGTTGGTGGTGATCGCAATCATCGGCATCTTGATTTCAATTCTGCTGCCGGCAGTACAGCACGTTCGGAAGGCGGCCAGACGTACGTCGTGTCAGAACAATCTGCACCAGATTGGTTTGGCGATCGACATGTACACCGACTCAGCTGGTCGCTACCCGGCAGCGGCGCGCAAGCCATCTGAGGTATTTGACCTCGATCCGGCCAAACCCCCGTTCAACCCGTTCCCCAGCCTGGTGGAGGTGTTGGCGCCGTATATCGAATCCAACAGGAACTCGTTCCAGTGTCCGGACGATGTTGAACAGCTCGATGACGAGATGACGTATTTCGAGCGCGAGGGACTGAGCTACGAATACAACTTCGACCGCGTTTATAGCGCACTCGAAGGCATGGGCAAAACCCGCGCGCAGACGGTTGGCGATCGTGCGTCGGGTGATATGGACCTGGTCTTCGACTTTGAGCCATTCCATGGGCCGAAGGGGCAGATTGGCTCACGTAATTTCTGGTTTCTCGACGGTCACGTCGGTTTCTAAATTAAATCAGTGAGGGCGCATCGCCATGAATGGCAATAAACGGACTTGGATCGTCATGATCCTGTTGATCCTGGTCGCTGGTCCTGCCGCGGCGTATTACACGTTCCGCGAGGATCCGCAAATCTCCAAGGTCAAGGATCTATTCCAGCAGTCCCGCGCTGATGGACTATCGCGCGATGAGCGAAACAAGATCCGCCAGGAGATCGGCGAGACCATGGAGGCCATGGGGCCTGAAAAAGTCGTCCAGATGGAAATGCAATCTGGCCGCAATTGGGAAGAGCGCGGCAAGGAAGAGATGGACAAATTCTTTGCCATGCCTGTCAAAGAACGAAAGCTCGCCATGGAAAAGATGATCCGCGAAGACGAGAAAAAACGGATCGAGCGAGAAAAGCAAGATAAAGAACGTCAGGCGAAGCGCGAAAAAGCAGCAAAAGAAAACGGAACCACACTCGCGCAGAGTGGCGGTCAGGGCGGTGGCCGAGGCGGCTTCGGACGAGGCAGCGGCAACGATAGCGCTCGCGCCCAAGCGGCGCGGCTGAGGCTCGACTCGGGTGATCCAGACAACCGAGCAAAACGTTCCGAAATGAAGCGTGAATTCCAACAAAAACGCATGCAGATGGGCCTGCAACCTGATCGTCCGCGCGGCGGTGGACGGGGACCGCGCTAGTTGCGATAAAATCGTCTGCTCGGCCGGCCCAATTTGGCCACTTGCAGCGATAGTAGCCGCGCGTAATACTCGCGCCTGTATGAGCTCGTCACCTTCCATTTCGGTGCGCGAAGAACTCCCGGCGGATTATGACGCCGTGCGCCGGGTCCATACGCTCGCCTTTGGCCAGCCACAGGAAGCCAGGCTTGTTGGCTCCCTGCGTAATACGCCCGATCTGTCCCCCATAGTCTCGCTTGTGGCGATTCGCGAGGGTGAGGTCGTCGGGCACATCTTGTTTACGCCGATCACCATCGGCCGAGCGCCGGCAATGTCGCTCGCGCCGGTCGCAGTCCTCCCGGAATATCAGCGGCAAGGCTATGGTTGCGCGCTCGTCCGAGCCGGGCTGGCAGAATGCGCGCGGCGCGATCAGCCAGTAGTCGTTGTCGTTGGGCATCCAGAGTACTACCCAAGGTTTGGCTTTCGACCGGCGCGGGCCGCCGGGCTCGAGGCGCCGTTTGAGGTCCGCGACGCCGCCTTTATGGTCTGGGAAGAGTCTCCGGGCGCCCTAGATGGTTTTCATGGCATGGTCCAGTATCCCGCACCGTTTCAGGATCTCTGATCGCGCAAGTCGGCCGCGGACCGCCTGAAATTACGCTATTTTGGCGCCGCGCAACGCCCGATTCCTTCGGGTATAGTTGCAGCATCTGCATGTCGCGCGCCGTCCCGCCCGTAACTTGAATTCAGTGAGAATGTAATGACGCCTGCCCCCGCCCCTTTTCGGTTGATCGCCGCTCCGTTCACGCCGTTCGGTACCGACGGAGGACTCAATCTGGCGGCTGTCGCGGAGCAGGCTGAGTTGCTTGCCGACAACTCTGTCACCGGCGCGTTCATCTGCGGCACGACGGGCGAAAGCATGTCGCTAACATGCGACGAACGGCGTCAATTGACCGAGGCTTGGATGAAGGCCGCGGCCGGACGATTTGACGTCATCGTCCACGTCGGCCACACCTGCCAGCGCGACGCGATGGACTTGGCCGCACACGCCGCGCGCCACAAGGCAACATCCATCGCTGCCATGGGCCCCTGCTTTCATAAGCCGGCCAGCCCTGAGGCGCTTGCGGACTTTTGCGCTCCGATTGCCGCAGCCGGTGGCGACCTGCCGTTTTATTACTATCACATCCCGATCATGACGGCCGTGCCGATGTCGATGGCCACGTTCCTGCCGATCGCCGCCAAGCGTATTCCGACGCTCGTTGGTCTAAAATACAGCCACGAGGATCTGGTTGATCTGTCCGCCTGCATTGCGCTCGATAACGGTCGCTGGGAGATCTTGTTCGGCAAGGACGAGATCTTGTTGACCGCGCTGCCGATGGGCATTCGCGGCGCGGTGGGTAGCACCTACAACTTCATGGCGCCTCTTTATCAGCGCGTGATCGCCGCGTACGACGCTGGCGACCTGGCCACGGCTCGCCAAGAGCAACTTCGGTCGATCGAGCTGATCCGAATGAGTGGCCGCTTCGGCGGCGCCGCATTCGCCGCTCTAAAAGATCTGATGCGCCGCCTGGGCGTTGATTGCGGAGCCCCGCGTTCGCCATTGACCTCGCTAACCCCAGCGCAATCTGCCGAGCTAGACAAAGAACTGGCGAGATTGGAGTTCGACAGCTACTGTTCGAAGACTCCCTCGCGTCCGGCCAAAAAGAGCGCTGGTTCGGCTTCCGCCGCGCCAGCGCGGACGTCGTAGCGTCTACAGCACCGGGAAACTTCAGCACTGCGGCAATTACGCGGCTTTCCGACGGGATGGCGTGTTGACTTCGCGTTGGGCGCCCGGCTGACACTGCTGAACGCAGCGTTCGACGAATCGTCGCGAAATGAGTTTCTCGCGAGCGTAACTCAGACCTTGCCTTGCCCGCTGACTCAGGTATTCCCATCGCATGTGGTACGTCAGCGCGTTGTAGCGATCGATCGCCGCGAGCGTGTCGCCCACACTTGTTGGATCGATCTCCAGAGACTTCTGTTTCGTTTTGACCAACAGCATCGATAGGTTCGGGCTACGGTCTCCCAAGAACTGCTGTTCGACTGCAAAGCCCGTGCGGTGGGCGAGCATCGTCAATGTCTTGGGCGTGAAATTGAAGATATGAGCGAAGTGGAACATCCGCTGTTTCGTTGCAAAAGGCGCCGCCAGATTTGGGCATTCGACGTACAGCCGTCCACCAGGGCGAAGCGTGGAGTGAATGTGCTCTAGCGCCTGCCGCGCGGAGCGGAAATGCTCAATGACGTGCACCAGAAGCACCAAATCGTAATCCGGAAATCGGGGCAGATCGTACAGGTAGGACTGCCGGACCGCCGCGTGCAATTTCTGAATGCTGTAGTTGCAAAAGCCGATGTTGGGTTCGATACCGCAAGCGTCATGTCCTGCAAGGCCAAACACTTTGACGGTGCAGCCGATACCAGACCCGATCTCGATCACACGGCTATTTGGATCGACGTAGGACGCCAACTGATCGCGAATTCGCTCGCCTGTCTTCCAAGCGCGCATTATGCGTCGATCACTCGGTGTTAGCTCTCCGTGATAGGCGCGGCGATAGTCGTTCGTATAGAACGCGTTCAGCTCGCTCTCGCTTGGAATCTGCCCATGCGAAACCAATCCGCAGCTTTCGCAGACTACAGTCTCGAGCGGCTGGCCGTGGCGATCCAAGGTTGCGATCGTCCGAAACTGAACGCCATCGCAAACATCGCACGCGTGTTCATCCGGCGCACAATCGTGTAGTCGCGGAGCGAAGGGACGAATCATCAGGTGGGAGTCCTGTCGAGCCAGCGGAAAAGCGGCAGTCGTGTGGAATTGGCCGGTGGTGGGAGCCCGAGCCTGACAATTTCGCCTCAATGCGCAATTTCGGGCGTGTTGCTACATCCGTCATCGGCGGAGAAGTCACCGCAACGTGACGCTGACGAGCGCCGTCCGCAGGCGCGGCCCGGATTGCCCCATTTGACGTTCGGGGGCTCTGGAACAAGTACCGCCGCGCCGAATTGGAGTTTGCTCTGCCGTGCAGCAAAGCCCGCGCTAACCATCAGTAATTCTTGATCTTAGAATTCCACCGTGCTACCATCCAAGGCAGTTCTGGCAGGTGGGGATCGCACAGTTTTTGCGGACGCTGGCGCAGCCATTGGGCCGTGGCAGTAACGTCCAATCGGCCCGTGCCGGGTTTGGTTCGTCTCCCCTCAGGATTCACCCGTCAGAACTCCAAATGGGAGGGTCGTGATGCTCGATTTGCTCGGCAATGGCGTAGCGCAAACCTGTGACGGCGTTTCGCGCCGTGACTTTTTGCAGGCTGGGGCACTATCGGCCGTGGGGCTCAGTTTGCCCCACCTGCTGGCAGCCCAAGCCGATGGAAAGGTGGCCCCAGGGCACGATGAACGCGCAGTCATCATGATCTTTAACTTGGGCGCTCCCAGTCAGCTCGACTGCTGGGATATGAAGCCCGAAGCCCCGGCCGAAATCCGCGGTCCCTTCAAGCCGATTGCCACCAAGGCGTCTGGAGTGGAGATCTCGGAGATTTTTCCGGGCATGGCCCGCAACATGGACAAGATCTCGCTTGTCCGCTCCTGCTACCACACGGCAGCCGCCGTGCACGACACCGGCCACCAAATGTTGCAAACCGGCCGGCTCTTCACCGGCGGGATCAACACTCCGCACGCCGGCTGCGCGCTGGCGTATTTGCGAGGTCGCAAGAGCGATCTGCCGGCGCACGTTATTTTGCCCGAACCAATGGGACGAACCGGTGGCAATTTACCGCACGGCCAAGACGCTGGATTTCTCGGCAAGGCGCACGATCCGTTCGCGCTGATGGCAGACCCGTCCAAGCCCAACTTTCAGGTGCCAGACTTGCTGCCTCCGGCGCAAATTGGCCAGGCGCGGTTGGATCGACGCCGCCGGCTGCGCGACATTGTTGACGAGACGGTCAATAAATTCGAGGCCAGCAGCAACGAGAAACTGCTCGATAGCAATTTCGAAGCGGCCTTTCGCCTAATGACCAGTCCTCAGGCGCGCGAAGCGTTTGATCTTTCGAAAGAATCGCCCGCAACGCGCGAACGTTACGGCATGACGCGCTTTGGTCAGTGCTGCCTGCTTTCGCGTCGCCTGGTGGAAGCGGGCGTACGATTTGTCACCGTCAATACATTCTTGACCGTGTTCGATGAGATCACTTGGGACATCCACGGATCCAAGCCGTTCACTTCGATCGAAGGGATGCGCGACATTGTCGCGCCGATGTACGACCAGGCCTATAGCGCCCTGCTCGAAGATCTCAGCGAGCGCGGTCTGCTCGGCAATACGCTGGTTTGCAATCTCCAAGAGTTCGGCCGTACACCACGCGTGAATCCGGCAGGCGGCCGCGATCATTGGCCGCAGTGCTGGACCTCGCACTTTGCTGGCGGCGGAGTGCAAGGTGGCCGGGTGGTGGGACGCAGTGACGCCATTGGCGGCGTGCCGGCCGAACGTCCGGTGGACCCTGCCGAGGTTGTCGCCACGATCTACCACAGCCTTGGTCTGGATCTGGAAACCAAATTACCAGGTCCGCAAGGGCGCCCATTTCCGCTCGTCGATTTTGGCAAGCATGAGATCAAGGAGCTGTTTTGATTCACCTGCCTAAGAAAAACGTGACGCCTCGTAAATTATCGACGGCAGTTCTCGCCAGCGCGTGCTTGCTGAGTGCTTGCGCACAACTGCATGCTGCGGACGCCACGCCGGGTGAACTCGTGATTTTGCCGGGTGAGTTTACGCTGGTGGGGCCAGACGCGCGCCAACTGATCGTGGTCGAGAGCCAGCGCGACGGCAAACTTACCGGTCAGATCACCGAAGGACTTAAACTCTCGTCGAGCGATCCAAAAACCCTAGCGATCGAAGCGGGCGTAGCGCGAGGGTTGGCCGATGGCGAAGTAACGCTTTCTGCCACGGCCAATGGCCACACGGCAACCGCGCGGGTGCGCGTGGTCGATGCCGCGCAGCCGCTGGGCTGGAGCTTTCGCAACCACGTCGAATCCGTCTTCTCGAAGGCCGGCTGCAATTCTGGCGCTTGCCACGGCGCGGCTTCAGGCAAGAATGGTTTTCGATTGTCGCTCCGCGGATACGATCCGGAGGGTGATTTTCTCACGCTCACACGGCAGTCCCGCGGACGGCGGATTGTGCCAGAGGATCCCGGTCGCAGTCTGCTGTTGACCAAGCCGACAGGCGTCACGCCGCATAAAGGAGGCCTGCGGTTCACCGCAGATTCTCTGGAGTACCGCGTAATTGCCGACTGGATCGCCGCTGGCGCCCCGGGACCGAAGGCGGACGACCAGCGAGTTGAAGAACTACAGATGCTCCCGGCCGGTGTCGTGCTAAAGCCCGGCGCCAAACAACAATTCATCGTCCGGGCACGGTTCAGCGACGGTCATTGGGAAGACGTCACGCGTGGGACCAAGTACACCTCGGCCAATGAGTCCGTCACTCAAGCGGGCGAAGACGGCCAGGTCAGCGTTGTTGGCTATGGCGAAGGAGTGCTTACCGCCTGGTACGCCAGCCGTGTGGCCGTGGCTTCGGTCAGTTCGCCATTCGAGAAGCCGGTTGCTCCGGAGGTCTTTGCAAATGCTCCTCGGCGCAACTTTATCGATGAACTGGTTTTGGCCAAACTCGCCAGCCTGAATATTCCACCATCACCCGAAGCTGACGACGCGGAATTTTTGCGCCGCGCGTTTCTCGATACCATCGGTTGCCTACCCACCGCTGAAGAAACCCGCGCATTTTTGGCCGACCCGGCGGCAGATAAGCGCGACGCGCAAATTGAAAACCTGTTGGCGCGGCCAGAGTTTGTCGACTACTGGACCTACAAATGGTCTGACCTGTTACTGGTGAATGGCGAAAAACTGCGTACGCCCGCTATGTGGGCATACTATTCGTGGATTCGCAATCAAGTCGAGGCGAATACGCCGTGGGACGAGTTGGCCCGGGGGATCGTAACGGCCAAAGGAAGCTCGCTCGAAAACGGCGCCACCAACTTTTACATTCTGCATCAAGATCCGCTGGATGTAGCTGAGACCACCAGCGTGGCCTTCCTGGGCATGAGCATCAACTGCGCTCGCTGCCACAATCATCCGCTCGAAAAATGGTCCAATGGCCAATACTACGCCTTTGCCAATCTGTTCGCGCGTGTCCGCACCAAAACACTACCGGGCGACGGCAACTCCGTCGTTTTTAGTGATTCAACGGGCGAGTTGATTCAGCCTCTCACCGGCAAGCCGCAAGCGCCGGCGCCGCTGGATGGACAGCCACTAGCGCCTGCTGATACTGCGGATCGTCGGCAGAGCCTGGCCGCTTGGCTTACCGCGCCAGAAAACCCCTACTTCAGCCGCTCGATCACCAACCGCGTGTGGGCGAACTTCTTTGGCGTCGGCCTGGTCGAGAAGGTGGACGACATGCGTCTGACCAACCCTGCCAGTAACGAAGATCTACTCAACGCCTCGGCCCGTTATCTGGTCGAGAAGCGTTACGATCTCAAATCACTGATGCGCGCGATCCTACAATCAAAAACATATCAGCGGGCCAGCCGTCCGACGCCGGAGAACGCACCAGACGAAAGATTCTACTCGCACTACTATCCCAAGCGGCTGATGGCCGAAGTCCTGTTGGACTCACTAGCGCAGGTCTCTGGCGCCCCGACGGAATTTACGGACTACCCGAGCGGTTGGCGAGCGCTGCAACTGCCAGATTCCAACGTCGCGTCGTACTTTCTCAAGGCCTTTGGTCGGCCGGATCGATTGATCACGTGTGATTGCGAGCGCAACGCGGAACCGAGCGTGGTGCAGGTGCTACATATCACCAACGGCAATTCGCTCAATGACAAATTGCAGTTGGCCGACAACCGAATTAGCAAGTTGCTGACAGAAAAGACGCCCGACGAGAAGATTCTCGAAGAACTGTTTCTCTCGGCTCTTACGCGTTATCCGACCGACGCCGAGCGCGCCAAGATCCTGCCGGAACTCCAAGCGGCAAGCCCTGATGAGAAGCGGCTAGCTCTTGAGGATCTCTACTGGAGCGTGCTAAGCAGCACAGAGTTCTTATTCAATCATTGAGCACTCTGCCACAATACCAGCTTCAAAAATGCTGGCCGTGAAGGATGCTGATTTCGCCCGCGACTCAAACCGACGCACAACCAAGATCAGGCGGCTATGTTGCGACCGACAGTAATAACTCGAAATCTGAATAACGTCCGTTGGCAATGCATCCCGTTGGCATGGGCCATGCTGCTGACTTTGGTCTGCTCTGCGACTCCTGCAAATGCGGATGAACCACCGGCGCAGCCCACGACTGCTCCCGCCGAGAAGCCGACCGCGCCAGACTTCAACACGCATATCGCGCCACTCTTCACTAAATACTGCGTGGCGTGTCATGCGGCTGACGATCCGGAGCAAGGACTGGTTCTCGAAAGTTACGACACGCTGCTCAAGGGCGGAACCGGCGGCGCTGCAATCGTACCTGGGAAGAGCGACGAGAGCCGGCTGATGCAGATGCTGGACGGCCGTAAGAAACCGCAGATGCCCCCCGAGGGAAGCGATCGCCCCACGGCTGAGGAAATCGCGCTGGTCAAATCGTGGATTGACGCTGGCGCCAAGAGTCCCACCGGCGCCGCGCCAGATCCGACGCTGCTGGTTACACCCAAAGTCAAGCTGCTCGCTCCTGCGCGCAAGCCAGTCAATGCCGCGGCTTGGTCGCCGGATGGCCGTCTGGTTGCGCTGGCCGGTTATGGCGAAGTGCGACTGATTTCGGGCGAGAGCCGTGGCTTGGTCCGCAAGCTATCCGACGTGCGCGGCAGTGTGACGGACGTCGAGTTCACGGCCGATGGCAAGTCCCTGATCGCAGCCGCCGGAGAGCCAGGATTGTTCGGCGAGGTGGTCCTGTTTGACGTTGAATCTGGATCGCCGCGGCAAAAGATTGTCGGCCACAAGGATAGCCTTTACGCCGCCACCGCCAGCCCAGATGGCAAACTGATCGCCACCGGGTCGTACGATCAACAAATCAAGCTCTGGAACTCGGCCGATGGTAAAGAGATCCGCGCATTGACGGGTCACAATGGCGCCGTCTTCGATCTTGCTTTTAGTCCTGACGGTAAGCGATTGGCCAGCGCCAGCGCGGATCGTTCCGTCAAAGTCTGGGACGTCGCCAGTGGCGAACGGCTGGATACTTTCGGTCAGCCGCTGAAAGAGGTCTACACCGTAGCGTTTAGCCCGGATGGGCGGCAGGTCGTTGCCGGCGGGGTCGACAATCGCATTCGCGTCTGGGAGCTGAGCGATTCGGCAAAAGAAGGAACCAATCGACTGAAGTACACGCGTTTTGCCCATGAGGGCGCCGTTTGCAAGTTGGCGTTTTCGCCAGACGGACGCACGTTGGCGAGCGCCGCGGAAGATCGCACCGTCAAACTATGGGATGCGCCGGCGTACACGGAGCGCCGCGCCCTGGAGTTGCAACCAGATTGGCCAGCCGCGCTGGCCATCGCCAAAGACAATCAGTCACTCGTCGTCGGACGACTGGATGGCAGCGTGGGCTTTTACAACGGCGCCACGGGCACATTGCTTCCGCCAGCCAGGCCAGAAATCCTGGCGGCCACGCCGCGAGGGATCCAGCGCGGAGTCACCACGCGCGTCACGCTGCGGGGCAAGAATCTGTTAGAGCCGGGGGGCCTGGAGTTCGACCGTGGTCAGATCAGCGCGCAACTCGCTGCGGCGGACGCAAACGCTGACGGCGCGTCAGACACCGCGATTGTCTACGACATCACGCCACCGGCGGACTTGCCCCGTGGCCAGTATCGGTTGACGATAACTACACCCGGCGGCAAGACAGAGTCACTACCGATCGAGATTGAAGAGATTCCGCAGCTTGCGGAGACAGAGCCCAACAACACCGCATCGGAAGTTTCGCCAACCGCCCTTCCGGCCACCGTCTGGGGCGTGCTCGCAACCAAGGGAGACGTAGATCATCTGTCGTTCGACGCGCAGGCTGGTCAGACTTTGATCTTTGATCTGGAAGCGAAGCGCATGGGATCGGCCGCCAACGCAGTGCTTACGCTCCTGAATCCGCTGGGTCAGGTCGTGGCCAGTAGCAATGACTACGGCGACGAGACCGACCCGTTACTGACGTATAAGGTCACTGCGCCGGGCCGCTACACGATCCGCGTGCGTGACCTGGCTTTGGCCGGGTCGAACAAGCACAACTACCGGCTCACCGTGGGCGAGCTTCCGCTGGTCTTAGGCGTCTTTCCGTTGAGTCTGCCAGCGAATCAGGCAAGCTCCGTGGAACTTGTCGGGTACAACCTCCCTGCGGATGCTCGGTCGCAGATCCCGGCGAGCGCAGCGGGCGAAGTGACCGTGCCGCTCGATGAGGCGTATCGCAGCCGCGGCACGCTCAAAGCGTTGATTGTTGACGCCGCCGCCACGATCGAGAGTGAACCGAACGACCAACCGGCACAAGCCACGTCGATGACGGCGCCTGGCGTCGCCGCTGGCAGGATTGATTCCTCGATCAAGTCAACAACGGGTCAAGTCGCCGGTGGCGATGTGGACTTATTCCGCTTCGAGTCCAAAGCCGGCCAATCTTGGATCATTGAAACAGACGCGGGACGTCGCGGTTCGCCGCTGGACTCCAAGATCGAGGTCCTCGACACCGAGGGCCGGCCCGTGGAGCGTCTGCTACTGCAGGCGGTGCGCGATTCCTACATTGAGTTCCGGCCGGTCGATTCCGTCGCCGGTGGATTTCGCGCAAAGAACTGGGAAGAGATGGACCTGAATGAATACATCTACCTGCAAGGCGAAGTCTGCAAAGTCATCCGCATGCCGCAGGGGCCTGATTCGGAAATCCTGATGTACACCTCCGCCGGCAAGCGCCGCGGCTATTTTGATACTACCGCCACAACGCACCCGCTCGACGAAAACATTTACACCGTCGAGCCTCATCCGCCTGGCTCCAAGCTGCTGGCCACTGGGTTGCCGGTCTTCACGCTTTACTACGCCAACGATGACGACGGCGATCGCAAGTTGGGGAGGGACTCTCGACTGACGTTCACGGCGCCGGCGGACGGCGACTATGTTGTTCGCGTGACCGATGTGCGTGGAGCGGGTGGCCCATCGCACGCCTATCGACTGGTGGTGCGGGAGCCGCGGCCAGACTTTCAGGTTCGCCTGCGCGACACCGACCTGAAAGTGCCAGTCGGCAGCGGCCAGCGCTTGACGTTTGCCGCCGAACGCGAGGACAACTTCGATGGCGATATCACGATCGAAGCAACAAACCTTCCGCCTGGATTCAGCCTTTCGTCTCCCAGCGTTATTCAGGCTGGCCATACCGAGGCCCGCGGCGTGTTAACCGCTGCCCCGGACGCCAAGCCGCCAACGGCCGAAGCGCTGGCGGCGATCAAGATTACCGCCAAGGCCCAGGTCTCCGGCCAGTGGGTCACGCATGACGTGAACTCGCCGAAGATCGCCGTCGCGGAAAAACCCAAGTTGATCGTCCGGCTGGAACCGCCAGACGTCACGATCGCGCCGGGGACCACGGTCGCCGCGAACTTGAAGATCGAGCGGAATGGTTTTGATGGGCTCGTCAACTTCGACGTCGACAACCTGCCGCACGGCGTCATCGTCGATAACATCGGTCTCAATGGCGTGCTGATTCCGGCAGGACAAAGCGAGCGGCAGATTTTTCTGACCGCGTCCAAGACAACGCCGGAGAGCAGCCGTAAGATCCATGCCGTGGCCAACGCGGCCGGAACTCAGGCCTCGGCGCCGATCACGCTGCATGTTGGCCGGCCGGTCGCTGTGGCCGATGCTGCCAAATAGTTGTGCCGCACTCGCGCCGCGTGCATGGCCAGTTTTTCTGCTCGCTGTGTAGCGATTCTGTCGCCATGTTTTGATTCTGCAAGATTGCTGGACCTGTCATGTCTGCTCCACGTCTTTCGATGGATGAGTTTGTCGAAGTCGCCCGCAAGGTGATGGGCGAGTTGGACGAGCCCTTCAGAAAATGGCTGGAGAATATCGTCGTAGACGTGGAGTTGGAGCCCTCTGCCGAATTGTTGGAAGAGCTGGAGATGGACCCGCAGAAGGACACTTTGATGGGCCTGTTCGAGGGCTTTGCCGTCACCGAACAGGAATACGGCGAACACCTGCCAAACAGGATTTTACTCTTCAAGCGCCCGATCGAAGAAGTCTGCCGGAGCCGCGCGGAGATCGCCTACGAGATTCGCCGGACGCTGGTCCATGAACTTGCGCACCACTTTGGCTACTCGGAGGAAGACCTGGAAGCGTATGAGGCGCAACAGAGTCCTTTCGACGGGGACGAAGAACCGTAGCGGCAGATTATTCTGGGCGAACCTGAGGTATGTCGCGGATGTCGGACAATTACAATTCGAACTGCAATTCACGAGCGCTGGTGGGCAGCATTTTTTCGCAGGAGCGACCATGACGAAAGAGGCTTCCCAAACGCCCACGCAAACTTGGAATGCCGGGCTGTACGACCGCAGCCACTCGTTTGTGTATAGAGCGGCCGCGGACATGCTCGAGCTATTAGCGCCCAAGCCGGGCGAGAAGATCGTCGACCTGGGCTGTGGAACAGGCCCCCTAACCGCGCTGATCGCCGAGCGCGGCGCAACCGTGATTGGCCTCGATCAATCGCCGGAAATGATCGCCGCCGCGCGCAAGCAGTTTCCTAATATTACGTTCGACCTGGCCGACGCCACTTGTTTTACTGTCGCGGAACCACAAGACGCAGTCTTTAGTAACGCCGTGCTCCACTGGGTTCATCCACCAGGCGCGGCGGTCGCCGCGATCGCCGGCGCCCTGAAACCCGGCGGGCGTTTTGTCACGGAGTTCGGCGGCAAGGGCTGCATGGCCAAGACCATCGCGGCGGTCAATCGCGCACTGGACGAACCCGATATCGGTCGCCGTCCCTGGTACTTTCCGAGCATCGGCGAATACACGCAGCTATTGGAAGAGCACGGTTTCGAAGTCCGTTTTGCTACGCTATTCGATCGCCCCACGCCGCTCGAGGAGGGGGAACGCGGAATGAGGAACTGGCTGGCCATGTTTGGCGAATCATTTCTGGGCGCGCTCGCTCCGGCCGAACTAGAGCGCGTCCTTTCCGACGTGGAGCGTCTGCTGCACAATGAATTGTGGCAGCAGGACCGCTGGGTAGCAGACTACCGGCGGATCCGCATCGTAGCGGTCAAACTCTAAGTAACCGTCAAGCCCTTACTCAATCGAACGAACTAAAGAACGTCAGTTCAAGCCCATTCGATCTTGCGCATAGAAAGCCGATCCGTCATGCCAGACCTCGATCGTACGATCAACGAACGCCGCAGCGTGCGCGGTTTCTTTCCGGATCGTCCCGTGCCGGGCGAGATCATTACGGAATGCCTGACGCTGGCGCAGCGCGCGCCATCCAACTGCAACGTGCAACCTTGGCAGGTCTACGTGGCCAGTGGCGCCACGCGGGATCGCCTAAAGGAGTCGCTGACCAAAGCGATCTTCGACGGTCAACTTCCTGACGCCGAAGATGGTTCGGCCGACTTTGCCGGAGACCACCGCCGCCTACAGGTGCAGTGCGCCGTGGCGCTCTACAAGGAAATGGGGATCGCCCGCGACGATCAACTGGGGCGGATGCAGGCCTTTATGCGGAACTTTGAGTTCTTCGATGCGCCCCATGTGGCGATCATCTGCATGGACCGCAAATACGGCGTCCGCGTGGCGCTCGACGTTGGCGCCTGGTTGCAAACGTTTCTGCTGGCGCTCTGGTCGCGAGGGGTGGCCAGCGTTTCGCAAGCCAGTCTCTGCACATACCCCGGCATCGTGCGACGCGAGTTGAGCATACCGGAAGAGCAACGCATCCTGTGCGGCGTCTCTTTCGGCTACGAGGACACAAGCGTCCCCGCCAATCGCACTCGTCAGACGCGCGAACCGCTGGCGAGCAACGTGCGATTTGTGGAGTAGTGAGGCTCCGAATTACGCGAGCTTATAGACCCGCAGCGCATTGTCGCGCAGGAACTTCTGCTTTGCCTCAGCCTTCAGCGGCAACTCCCGGGCTTGCGCCGCGCACTTCTCCAGCGAGAGCATCGGAAAGTTCGTCCCGAACAGGACTTTGTCCTGCCCGTAGCTATTCATGAAGTGCAATAACTGCGGTGGATAATATTTCGGCAAGTAGGCGCTGGTGTCGATGTAAACGTGTTCGTGCTTCCAGGCAAGCGAGATCATCTCATCGGTCCACGGATAGCCAATATGGCCGCCGATAATCCGCAACTGCGGAAACGTCAGAGCCACTTCGTCCAAGTAGGGAATTGGTCGCCCTGGCTCTGACGGCATCAGCGGTCCAGTGTGCCCGACTTGCGTGCAGAACGGAATGTCCAACTCGATGCACTTCACGTAGAGTGGATAGTAAAGCTTGTCGTTGGGCGGCCGGTTCCAGAGCCATGGGATCACGCGGAGCGCTTTGAACCCCAATTCGCGCACCGCGCGATCGAGCTCGCGTACCGCTTCGACCGGGTTCTCCAGATTGACGCTGGCGACGCCGACAATCCGCTGCGGGAATTCGCGGACGAATTCCGCGATGCGATCGTTGGTGGTCACGTACCGGCCAGGCCGAGCCCAGGTGGTCAGACAGATCCGCTCAATGCCGGCGGCGTCCATCATTCCAATCATTTCGCTCGCGCTGACACCCGTCTCCAACAGATGGCTGGCGCCTGACTGCCTGAAGAGCCGCGCAATCTCCGGAACGTGCTCGAACATCTCCTTGATCGCTGGGTTCGCCCAGGAATCGATGATTTGCGTTGTCTGGGCGTCTGACATTTTGAGAAGGGCTCCAATTCTAGGCTCAGGACGTGGATCCGCTGCATACGGTTCCAACGACTATTTTTCGGGAGACGTCGGAAAATCACGTTCCGCCGGGTCAATATTGGCATCCTCTTCCGTTGCCAATTCGGCGAATACGTCTGGATCGACAAATGCCTCATGCGATTCAAACGCCTTCAAACGCTTGTCCGCTTCGATCCGATCCTTTTCCTCCGGGTGGCGGTTCATGACGATTGATTTCTTCTGCCACTGGATCGCTTCTTCGAACTTACCACATTCGGCGTATGCAGCGGCCAGTGCCGAGAGACAGCGCCACTCGTCCCAGTGCGCCAGTTCGCAAGCTTGCTTGGCGGCCACCAGCGCCTGCTTGCCATCGCGCTCGCTGCGCGACGCACACGTCGACCAGAGCCGCGCCTTGTTCATCAGCCCCCACGGTTCTTCCGGCGCCAGACGAATCACTTCGTCCCAGTCTTCCAATGCACGACCATATCGCCCCTGCTTGCTCCAGAGATAGCCGCGGCCCATATGGGCGTGCCAGAGATTTGGATCGATCTTCAGCGCAGTCTCAAAGCAATCAATCGCCTTGTCGAATTCTTTTTGGTCAAACCAATTCGAGGCGCGGTTGGACCAAGCGAGTGCTAACTTTGGATCAACACGAATCGCTTCCTGAAACTGGGCTTCGGCCTTTTGATACTCGTCGAGGCTGTTGTAGATGCAGCCACGATCGTTGTAGTACAGCCCAACTGAAGGCGCAAGGCGAATGGCCTCCGTCATGTCGGCCAGCGCCTTCTGGTAATCGTGCCGAGCGTTGTACGCCGCGCCGCGCGCGTTGTAGGCCACATGCACCCCAGGCTCCAGTCGGATCGCCTCGCTGAAATCCTTGATCGCGTTGTCGTACTCTCGCTTCAGCGTCCAAGCTACGCCGCGGAGTAAATAGGCATAGGCCGCGCGCGGGTCTTTATTGATCGTGCGAGTGAAATAGGCCGGGGCGTCATCCAGCGTGATAACTTCGCCACGCTTGACCCAAGCCTTGCCAATCCATGCCCAGTCCCCTTCGACCTTGCTGACCGTGGCCGGGAGCTGGACTTGGTTCCACGCAAGTGTCTTGTTCCCCACCTTTGGGCGGGCCGTTTCCTTTAGAAAGACCTTCTTACCGACCAGATCGTCGGCGGCCTGTGCTCCGCAGGACAACGCAATCAGCGTCAGCAGCAGTGCCGCAATGGAGCGAAAGATCCAGAGCGTCGAACCGGTCTTGCCAATCATATGAGCCATTTGGATTAGGGACTGTTTGCCGACCACATTTCGGACGGCGAGTGGGCGATTCTACCGCAAAGCGGCCCAAAATACTCCGATCGTCCACTGTGAACTTCGACAGGTCGGCAGCTAGCCATTCGACCTCCTGGCGGGTAAAAATAAGGGTCTGCCCCACCCGAGGCTTGCAGCCCGAGGCTTGCGATCGATCAACGCTCCCCGAATCGAAGTTGCGTTTTACGCGTTTCGATTCGCCAGAGCGCTCCCAGCCTATGTGCCGCGCCCTTCCACCGTAGCCCTGCCAGGAGCTGAGCATGAGTGTTAGCGAGTCGACCAGTAAAGATCTGACGGCGTCCGCCGCGGCAGCGCGCTCCCGGCTAGACGCGCACACGCACGAGATTGTGCAGTGGCATTTTAACGAGTCGACCGGCTGCCCGTTCTGGCTGGAGTACGCCAAGACGCTGAAGTTCAACCCACTGAAAGAAATCAAAGGCTTCGACGACCTGCAGAAGTTCGAGCCGTTTCAGGACGAATGGCTGCGCGGCGGCCCAGTGCGCCGCTGGGTTCCTAAGGCGTTTGCCGACAAGCCGATTTACGTCTTTGAGACCGGTGGCACCACGGGCGTTCCCAAAAGCCGCGTGGCCGCGAATGACTTTCGCACGGACTACGAGCTGTTCAGCGAAACGCTGCCGGACGAGCATTTCCCTAAGGGATCAAACTGGCTGATGCTGGGCCCCTCCGGACCGCGCCGCCTGCGTCTCTCGGTGGAACACCTGGCGCAACATCGTGGCGGCATCTGCTTCTGCATCGACTTGGATCCCCGTTGGGTTGTCAAGCTGATCAAGAAGGGGTGGATGGAGCACCTGGAGGCATACAAAGAGCATTGCATCGATCAGGCGCTCACCATCCTGGGCGCTGGTCACGACATTCGCTGCATGTTCACCACACCCAAGCTGTTGGAATCGCTGGCGAACGCGTTGGAGAAACGCGGATCGAGCATTCGCGAAACGGGTATCACCGGCATCTTCTCCGGCGGGACCGAGTTCACACCCCAGTGGACGCGGTTTGCCACTGAGGAGTTTTTGGAAGGGGTCTACATGACCCCCACCTACGGCAACACATTGATGGGCCTGGCTTGTTCTAAGCCGGTCACAGCGGCCGACGGTTATAAGATCTCTTATTACGCGCCGCAGCCGCGGGCGGTGGCGGAAGTGGTCGATTTCAATGATTCGAACCGCGTCGTCGGCTACGGCGAAACGGGCCGCGTTAAACTGACCACGCTCACCAAGGAGTTCTTTGTGCCGGGCTTCTTGGAGCGCGATGAAGGGGAACGAGAGCCCCCATACGAGAAGTATCCCTGGGACGGCGTCAGCGGCGTGCGCCCCTTTCACGAATTGGCCGAAGCGACGACTGTCGGGGTATACTAAACGGGCGAACAATCGCCTGGTGTTTCTTCCATTCCATTTTGTTCGTCCCAGCCACGGAGAACCTGACGCGTGCTGAACCTGCCCATCCTGCGTTGGGGGAAACCCTACGATTCGCTCGAAACCGATACCGTTAACCACTTCATCACGGGCGAGCCAATCGCCAAAGTGAGCCAGGCCAACGCAGGCTTACTCCAGCGTGATATGCGCAACTCCCAACGCGCCCGCGACGTGCTACGCGCGATCCCGTCAGAAGACCTGATCGCGCGGGTGAAGAAAGCGGCAGACCTGTATCTGAACGCGCGTCTGCCAATGGGGGATGGCTTCCAGACGCCGGAAGAATTCGCCCGCGCCCAAAGCGCGTCGACTGGTTTGCCCGAGCACATGGCCCGTGGCAATATGCAGAAGAATTACTTCGTGCTCACGCACATGGACCAAATGCTCGACGCGCTCACGCGCGGCCTGGATCCTGCAATCCTGGCGCGCGGCTATGGCGTGGAAGGACGTGGCGTTGTGGTCAGCTATCAGGCGCAGGCGCCCGCGCTGGGACTGGTGCTGCCGTCGAACTCACCAGGCGTGCATACGCTGTGGCTGCCAGTCATCCCCATGCAAATTGGCCTGGTCCTCAAGCCGGGACCGCAAGAACCTTGGACGCCCTACCGCATGGCGGCCGCGTTCTTCGAGGCTGGCATTCCGCGCGAAGCGATTTCGATCTATCCAGGTGGGCCTGACGTGGGCGCCGCTGTCCTCTCCAACTGTGCACGGGCGATGATCTTCGGTGGCACCGCCACCGTGGATCGCTATAAGGGAGACCCGCGGGTCCAGGCCCACGGCCCAGGCTTCAGCAAGATTCTGCTTGGGGACGACGTCGTCGACGATTGGGAGAAGTATATCGACCTGATGGCCGATAGCGTTTATCTCAACAGCGGTCGCGGCTGCATCAACTGCTCGGGTATTTGGGCCTCGCGGCATACGGAGAAGATTGCCGAGGCGCTCGCCAAGAAGATCGGCCCCATCGAGCCGAAGCCCCCTGAAGATCCGCAATCCGGCCTGGCCGCGTTCACCGTTGCCGGCGTCGCCCAGTCCGTGTGGAAGGCGATCGAGGTCGATCTCCGCGAATCGGGCGTGCAACATTCGACGGAGCAATACGGCCCGCGTTTGGTTGAGCGGGAACGCTGCGCGTACTTGCGTCCGACAGTAGTGCACTGCGATTCGCCCGAGCGTGCGATTGCCAAGAAAGAGTACATGTACCCGTTCGTAACGGTCGTAAAATGCCCTCAGGAGAAGATGGTGGAATCGATCGGTCCCACTTTGGTCTGCACGGCAATTACGGACGAAGCCAAGTTCCAGCGTCAACTTACGGACGCCGTCCACATTGACCGCTTGAACATTGGCGCGCTGCCGACGATCAAGCTGGACTGGTTGCAACCGCACGAGGGGAACATCGTTGAGTTTCTATTTCGTGCCCGCGCGTATCAGTTGGCGCCGGAAGCCGTCAAGCAAATGGAGCACGAACTGGCGGCGGCCCAAGCCTAAAACGAAGGCCGTTCGCAGAAGACGCCTATTCCAAATTGCTCCAGCAGCCCGCCGATTGTCCCACCGCATGACATCTTTTGACTTCCAGCCCCGCACGCGGATCGTCTTTGGCGCTGGCCAACTGGCGATGCTCGGCCAATTAGCGAGCGAACTCGGCGCTCGCAGGGCGTTGGTCGTCAGCGATCCTGGGATTGTCGATGTCGGTCACGCCGCGCGCGGGATCGAATCGCTGGAAGCGGCCGGCGTCAGCACGCAATTATTTTCCGACGTCGGCGAGAATCCCACCACGGATCACGTCGAGGCCGGGCTGGTGGTTGCCCGCCGCTATGACCCGCAGTTGATCGTCGGCCTCGGGGGCGGCAGCTCCATGGACTGCGCCAAGGGGATCAACTTCGTCTACTCCGGCGGCGGTCGGATGCAGGATTACTGGGGCACGGGCAAAGCAGTTCGCGAGATGCTCCCGATGATCGCCGTCCCCACAACCGCCGGGACTGGCAGCGAAACGCAATCGTTCGCCCTGATCTCGGACGCCCAGACGCACAAGAAAATGGCGTGCGGCGACAAAAAAGCCACTTGCCGCGTCGCCTTGCTCGATCCGGAGCTGACAATCACGCAACCGCGACGCGTGACGGCGCTAACGGGCATCGATGCAATCGCCCACGCGCTCGAAACCTATGTGACCACGCGGCGGAATCCGGTTTCTACAGCATTCAGTCGCGAGGCGTGGCGACTGTTGGCGGAGAACCTTCAACGAGTGCTCGACACGCCGAACAATCTCGAGGCTCGCGGCGCCATGCAACTGGGGGCATGCTTTGCGGGGCTGGCGATCGAAAACTCGATGCTCGGCGCAACGCACGCGCTAGCGAATCCACTGACGGCGCACTACAAGATCCCCCACGGCCAGGCGATTGCGCTGATGCTTCCGCACGTGGTGCGATTCAATTCATACGCCACCGCCGGTTGGTACCACGAGCTGCTCGAGACGACGGCCACGAACGGCCATCCACGCGGCGCGGCAGTTGGCGACGAGTTGGCAAAATCGATCGCTTCACTAGTGGCGCACGCTGGTTTGGCTGGCAGGCTGGAAGATTGCGGCGTCGAACGCGCTAAGTTGCCGGAACTGGCAGCGGCCGCTTCGCGCGAATGGACCGGCGGATTCAATCCTCGCGCCGTCGGCGAGTCCGAATTGCTGGAACTATACCAGGCGGCGTACTAAGCAGAAAACGAACCGAGTCGATCGCTATTCAAGGAGTTCGGCATGAACAGGTTCGCAAAGAATTGCATCTGCCTTGGGGCTCTGCTGTTGTTGGCCGCAGGGCACGCGCCGCGCGCTTACAGCGCCACTCCGGCGGCCGCCATCGAGCGCGCTCCGATCGCCTCCTGGCCCGTCTTTCGCGGTAGCGCCCGCTCCGACGGCGTTGCTGGTAGTGAATTGGCCGCCGAGCCGAAGCTGGTTTGGAAAACGCAATTCAAAGACGCCATGTTCGAAGGGACTCCGGCAATCGTCGATGGCGTGGTTTACGTCGGCGGTTTGGGGGGCGACTTCTTTGCGATCGATCTGGCCACCGGCGCCGAGAAGTGGAAATTCCATTCCGAGTTGGGTTTTCGGGCTCCGGCCGCCGTTCAAGGGGACTTTGTCTACATCGGCGATACCGAAGGTCGGTTTGTCTGCCTGGAGATCGCCACGGGCAAGCCGGTTTGGGGTATTTCGACTGAGGCCGAAATCAACGCGGGCGCCAATTTCTACAAGGACCAGGTGCTGATTGGATCGCAATCTGGCGTGCTCTACTCGCTGAACGCCAAAACCGGCAAGGAATCCTGGCGTTACACGATCGACAACATGGTGCAATGCTCCCCCACCATTGTCCAAGACCGCGTTTTTCTGGCGGGTTGCGATAGCCTGCTGCATACAATTGACGTAAGCACCGGCAAGAAGATTTCGCAGCTTGAGATCGCGGATCCCACTGGTGTCACGCCGGCGGCCGTCGGAGATATGCTTTACTTCGGCACGCAGGGCGCCAAAGTGCTGGGCGTGGATTGGAAGCAAAACAAGATCATCTGGCAATACGAGCACTTCAAACGCAAGAGTCCGTACCAGTCATCTCCAGCGGTGGCGGACGGCGTAATCGTAATTGGTGGCCGGGACCGGATGGTGCATGGGATCAAGATGGAAAATGGCGAAGAGGCCTGGACGTTTACGACCAAGTCTCGCATCGATTCTTCGCCGGTGATTGTCGGCGACAGAGTGTACATCGGCGGGGGTGACGGACGGCTCTATGGGCTGAAGTTGTCGACCGGAGAGAAACTGTGGGAGTATGAAGCGGGGGGCGATTTCGTCGGCTCGCCCGCGGTCGCCGCGCGTAAGCTGGTCATCGCCAATGGCAACGGCGACGTCCTCTGCTTCGGCGATCCAAAGTAGGACTCGCGGGAGTGGGCGCTGCATCTTACAGCGTTCTCTGCCGCGCAACCCAAAAGCACGCGTTATGGCAACAGACACGGTCAAAACCGAAGTTGGCAGTTACTTTATTGCCAACTATCCACCCTTCTCCCAATGGACTCCGGATGCGCTAGACGATGTGCGCGGAGCGCTCAATAGTCCGCCACAAGACGTGCCATTGGGACTCTACTTGCACATTCCGTTCTGTCGCAAGCGCTGCAAATTCTGTTACTTTCGGGTGTTCACGGAAAAGAACGCGAACGAAGTGGAGCGCTACGTCGCGGCCCTCTCGCGCGAGATTGAGCTCGTCAGCCAATTGCCGGTGATGGGTGGACGTCCGTTTCGGTTCGTTTATTTTGGCGGCGGAACGCCTTCGTTTCTTAGCGCCAAGCAACTCACGTCGCTGGTCGATCGGCTGCGCGCCAATATCAGTTGGGATCAGGCGGAAGAAGTGACGTTTGAGTGCGAGCCTGGCACTCTCTCGCAGCCCAAGCTGGCCGCGCTCCGCGATCTGGGCATCACTCGACTGAGCTTGGGGATCGAAAACTTCAGCGATGCCGTGCTCGAAGAAAATGGCCGCGCGCATCTCTCGGGCGAGGTCTACAAAGCCTGGCAGTGGATCGTCGATCTGGGATTTCCCAACACCAATATTGACCTGATCTCAGGAATGGTCGGTGAGACAGAGGAAAACTGGAAGGACTGCATTCGCAAAACTATCGAATTGCAGCCGGACAGCGTGACGATCTACCAGATGGAGTTGCCGTTCAATACGGTCTATTCCAAGGACATTCTAGGCAATCAAATTGAGACGCCCGTCGCGGATTGGCCCACCAAGCGGGCATGGGTCGATTATGCCTTTGACGAAATGACCGCCGCCGGCTACAGCGTATCGAGCGCGTACACCCTGGTCCGCGACACGTCGAAAGTAAATTTCAGCTATCGCGATAATCTGTGGCGCGGCAGTGATCTACTGGCTACGGGGGTCGCCAGCTTCGGCCATGCCTCGGGCGTTCATTATCAAAACCAACCCGAATGGGAGAGCTACCTCTCCACGGTCGAATCAGGGCAGCTCCCGTTGGCGCGCGGTTTGCGCCCCACGCCGCATCAACTACTAGTGCGCGAATTGATTCTGCAATTGAAGACTGGGAAGATTGACACCGGCTATTTCCGCAAGAAATTTAATGTTGACGTTTTGGAACATTGGCAAGACGCCTGGCAGCGGCATAAAGATGCCGGGTATCTAACGGTCGAAGGAGACCGCGTTACGCTCACTCGCGCAGGGTTACTGCGAGCTGATGCGCTCCTGCCTGCGTTCTTTGAGCCAGAGCATCAGGGCGTGCGGTACACCTGACGTTTGCCACGATGCTCTTCAATCGACTTCCGACAGCAGTGTGCTCAAGTTGGCACGGCATACGCCGAACATAGTATTGCCAGGTCGCAATCCAGCCGAGCCCACCGCCGCTACCTCGAGCGAAAGTGTCCCGCGAGCCGCCGTCGATTTACGTCGCAGCGCAGCGGCAATGGCGCCGGGAGGTGATCTAGGGTATCTGGCGGGTGGCCGATTCTGCGCGGTTCCGCCGACGGCCTTTGTGGTATAATGCCGGCTGTGTTGAAGAGTCGCACGCGCGCCCACTCTAGATCTTTCTGCACTGAGTTCCTGCCCGGAGTTTTTCCCGTGCTTGAAACGCCTTCGCGGCGCCCATCCACGCCCGACCTGGGTACTTTGGTGCGTCTGTTCTATCCAGCGGCCGAGACGCTGGGGATATTCGAGCAAGTGGCCGCAACCGACATGCCGTCAGACGCCGCCACACTCCTGGCGCACGACGCCCACATGACCGTGACCGTCGAGAGCTTCCATGGCTGCTCCGTGGGGGTGCAGGTGCTGGAACGTCTGGTGACGGACAGCCATTACGCCCGTAAGATCCTGCTGGTGCGCCAGACAGACGGCGGTGTCGTACAATATGGCATCATGCGAGTCTGCTTCGAGCATCTGGCGCCCATTGTTCGCCAGCAGATCGAAGCAGAAGATACGCCGCTCGGCCGGGTTCTGATCAACAACAACGTTCTGCGTCGAGTTCGGCTGGCGGCGCTCTGGCGAGTGACCGCCGGACCGGACCTAGCGGAGTTGCTCGACCTGCCGGTCGGGCAGATCGTATATGGCCGGACAGCGTTGATTGAGTGCAACGGAGAGCCAGGCGTAGAACTGCTGGAAATTGTTACGACGCCGGCCTCATAGTCCAGCCGATTTAAACCTCGCGAGCGGAGCATGCGAATCGTCTATCTTGCGGCCGGGGCGGGCGGGATGTTTTGCGGCAGTTGCCTGCACGACAATACCCTCGCCGCTGCGCTCAGCAAACTGGGCGAAGACGTTCTGCTGGTCCCCACCTATACGCCCATTCGGACGGACGAAGTCGACGTCAGCGAGCGGCGTGTGATGTTCGGCGGGATCAACGTCTATTTGCAGCAAAAGCTGTCGATCTTTCGCCGCACGCCCTGGTTTATAGACTGGCTGTTGGATCGGCCAGGTCTGATTGACTGGCTGGCTTCGCGCGGCATGAGCACCGAGGCGACCGAGCTTGGCGATATTACGGTCTCAATGCTGAGCGGAGAAGAAGGGAATCAGCGTAAGGAAGTCGCCAAGCTCGTCCATTGGCTAAAGCATGAGATCCAGCCGGACGTGGTCCATTTGTCCAACGCCATGTTGATTGGCATGGCTCGCGAAATTCACCGAGAGTTGAAAGTTCCGATTGTCTGCACACTCTCCGGAGAAGATATCTTTCTCGACAAACTGCTTTCGCCTTGGCGAGAGCAGGCGCAGCGAGTGCTGCGAGAGCGGGCCGGGGATGTGACCGCGTATGTGGCGCTCAACCGGTATTACGCCCAGCATATGGGCCAGTACATGAATATCGCGCCGGAACACATCCACGTCATCCCACATGGGCTGAAACTGGATGGTCACTCTGAAAAGGTTCGGCCACAAGCGCAGCGCGAAATTGTGATCGGCTACATGGCCCGTATTTGCCCGGACAAGGGCTTGCACCATCTGGCCGACGCATTTGTTTTATTGGCACAGGACAAGAGCCTGCCGCCGCTCGTGCTGCGTGCCGCCGGCTATCTCGGGAAGGGAGAAAGAAAGTATCTGGAGCAGGTCCAAGCAACACTGCGCAACGCGGGTGTCCACGACCATTTTCAATATCTAGGAGAATTGGATCGCGCCGAAAAGATCGCCTTTCTACAATCGCTCGACATCATGAGCGTGCCCACGGTCTACCACGAAAGTAAAGGGCTCTCGATCCTTGAAGCCTGGGCCAACGCCACGCCAGTAGCTCTACCGGAGCATGGCACGTTTCCTGAGCTCATCGCAGACACTGGAGGTGGCGTGCTCCATACGCCGGAAGACCCAGCGGCGATTGCGGCGGCGCTGCGTTCCATGATTTTGGACCTGCCAGCGACGGACGAAATGGGCCGGCGCGGTCGCAGCGCGATTTACGATCGGTACTCTGACGAAGTCATGGCCCGCCGCACGCTCGACTTGTATCGTCAGCTCGTTGGTGGAGAATGCCGGACGCCCGCCGCGGCCCTTTGAACCCTCCAAACCGTGCAAGCTACAAATCAACGCGAGAGCCCCAGGTTATGACAACGTGAAAAAACAATCCAAGGCGCTGAAAGAGCCGGCTGCGAAGCTGGGCAGCAAGCCGGGTAAAATCAACAAGCCCATCAAGCCAAGTTCGCCAGATAAGGGCACGAGAAAAGCCGCCAAGCCAGTGGTATACCGCGCGCAGCGCCGCGTGGAATTTCGCGATACGGATGCCGCCGGGATCATGCACTTTTCGGCCTTCTTCAACTACATGGAGCAGGTCGAACACGAGTTTCTCCGGCATCTGGGCCTGAGCGTCTTCGAGCGAGACGACGAGGGCGCTATCAGTTGGCCAAGGGTCGCCGTGAATTGCGACTTTCAGGGAGCGGTCCGGTTTGAAGATATTCTGGACATCGAAATCCAGGTCGCCCGCCGCGGCGAGAAGAGCATCACGTACGGATTTCAGTTCACGCACGCCGAGCGTCCGGTGGCCGAAGGACAGCTCACCGCGGTATGTTGCCGGCTGGATACAAAGGCGCCGCCGCGCTCGATCCCAATTCCGGACTGGATTGTCGCTCTGCTCGAAGGACGCAGCAGTCCCAAACGACCCAAACGCGCTGTCTGAACCCTATGGCTGAACTATTGGTCCGCGACATCACCCGATCATTTCCGACACGCGCCGAGCCCCTCTCGGTGCTCAGCGGATGTTCGCTCACGCTTTCGGCCGGCCAGAACGTAGCGATCGTCGGGCCTAGCGGATCGGGGAAAAGCACGCTGCTTTACATCATCGGCACGCTCGATCGGCCAACCTCCGGTGCTGTCACCATCGACGGACAGAATCCGTTTACACTCGACGAACCGGGACTGGCGCGGTTTCGCAACGCCCGGATTGGGTTTGTGTTTCAGGATCACTACCTGCTGCCGCAATGCAGCGTGCTGGAAAACGCGTTGATGCCCGCGCTGGCCTCGGGGGGCGTTACGCCGGCCGAAGAAGCGCGGGCGAAAGAACTGCTGGGGCGCGTAGGGTTATCGGCCAGATTGGACCACCGACCGGCCGAAATCTCCGGGGGAGAACGCCAGCGAGTCGCCCTGGCGCGGGCACTGCTTTTGAAACCAACGCTCGTGCTCGCCGATGAACCGACGGGTAATCTCGACCGGACCACTGCTACCGCCGTCGGCGATTTGCTCCTCAGCTTACAGGCCGAAGAGCAAACGATGCTGATCGTTGTTACGCATAGCCAGAGCCTGGCCTCCCGCTGCCAGCGTCAATTTGAGTTGGACAGCGGCCGGCTCGTCGAGCGGTAAATACCAGCACTCGTTTCCTGATGGACTCCGGCCCCGCTTGGGTTGCCTTCGCCCCGGGCCGGGCACAACGGTCGGATTCTGGTCCGGCAAACCGGTGGACGCAAACGCCCGCCGGGCTCATGATGGATGCTATCCGGGACGCCTAGGACGAAGATCTTTCTCCAAGCCGCCATGGAACAGAGAACAGAACGAGCTGGCGAGGCACGCAATGGGTTTGTTGGATAGCCTGAAATCTGCGCTGTCGGGGGGCCGCGTCGACGTGCGCGGGCGCTATGAATTTCTGCGCGAAGCGATCTCTGGCACGATGAGCAAGTTCTATATGGCTCGCGACCGCGAGAGCGGCCAGATCGTCGGGCTGAAGATTCTTGATCCGGCGAAAACTGTCGCCTTCGAGGCTCGATTCAAAGGATTGAAGAAGCCGAGTGAAGGGGAGATCGTCAAAAATATTTCGCACCCGAACGTCGTCAAGCTGCTGAGCTATGGCACGACGTCGCAGGGCGAACCATTCGTGGTGATGGAGTTTATCGATGGTCCGGCGCTCAATTCACTGGTGATCGGCCATAGCACGCTGCTCGATGGACGCCGCGCCAACATGATTCGCCAGGCGGCGCAAGGACTGCAGGCAGTCCACCAGGCCGGGTATATCCATCGAGATGTCTGTCCGCGAAACTTCATGGCCACGCCGGATGGCGAGACTGTCAAGCTGATTGATTTTGGGCTGACCGTGCCCGCCACGGCGCCCTATATGCAGCCGGGCAATCGGACGGGGACCCCTAATTACATGGCGCCGGAACTGGTGCGCCGGCAGCCGACGGACCTGCGGCTGGACGTGTTTGCCTTCGGCGCGAGCGCCTACGAGCTTTGCACGTTTCACTTGCCGTGGGACAAGGGGACTGGCGACGGTCTGGCGGCCATGTCGCACGGAGTTGCGCCGCCGACTGATATCCTTCGCTATCGACCTAAGATTCACCCCGCACTGGCCAAGGCGATTATGTCGTGCGTGGAACCGGTCGTGGCCAAACGCTGCGCGTCGATGGATGACTTTTTGAAGGCCATCCGCGATGTCCAAACGGACGACGTGGATTAGTTGAATCGTTCTTCTGAACGATTGGATGAACCTTGGCGATATCTGGCGACACATACCCAGGCGCCCAAAATGGGCCTTTGCGCTGTCCCGCGCGCCTGACGCATGGAATCGGGCGGCGCAGTCATGCGCTGAAGTGGCGTGCCGCGATATCTCTTGCGCTCGGCGCTGTGCATAATGCGCAAATCGGGCGCCGGCCCCGGCTTTTCCCAGCCCGCTAGCGCTAAATGGGGCTTGCAAAGGTGGGCGGAAACGGCCACCTTGAGCACTTCGCGGGCGGCCATGGAAGGGCGGGCCGCGTCTGAAATATCCCTTTCGGAGATTGTTCGATGGCGGCAGCCGAGCCTGAATTCGAGCCTTACGTACCAGCCTCGAAAAATATTCCGGAATTCACGTTCTCCGCGGTCTTCGCCGGCGCCCTGCTGGGGATTTTGTTCGGCGCGTCGTCGCTGTACCTGGTGCTGAAGGTCGGCTTGACCGTCTCGGCGTCGATCCCAGTGGCAGTGCTGTCAATCACGTTGTTCCGCGTTTTCTCTCGCATTTTTGGAATGCGCCAGAACACGATTCTGGAGAACAACATAGTCCAGACTACCGGCTCGGCCGGCGAATCGATCGCCTTCGGCGTCGGCGTCACCATTCCCGCCCTGATGCTGTTGGGCATGGACATGGAACTAACGCGCGTGATGACCGTTGGAATTTTCGGCGGCTTGCTCGGCATTTTGATGATGATCCCACTACGGCGCGCGTTCATCGTCAAGCAACACGGAAAGCTCAAATACCCGGAAGGGACCGCTTGCGCGGATGTGCTGATCGTCGGCGAAGAAGGGGGCGCAACAGCCGCCACGGTGTTCACAGGCTTCGGCCTAGCGTTCGTGCATAAGTTCTTGATGGTCGGCCTTCACCTATGGCACGAAGTCGTCACCTTTCCCCTAAAAAACAAAGCCGGCAAGGGACTGCCAGGAGGCGAAATCGCTGGCGAACTTTCGCCGGAACTGCTGGGCGTTGGTTACATCATCGGACCTCGCATTGCGTCGATCATGCTGGCCGGTGGCGTGCTGGCATATCTGGTTATGACGCCACTGATTGTATTCTTTGGGTCGACTCTCAACGTGCCACTGGCGCCGGCAACGGAAGAGTTGATCCGCAACATGGACGTTTCCAAGATCCGGCAAAACTACATTCTGTACATCGGCGCCGGGGCGGTGGCTACGGGCGGCATCATCAGTATGTTCCAGGCGCTGCCGATGATTATTACGTCGTTAGCGGCCGGAATTCGCGATCTGCGCCCCGGTAAGTCCGGCGAGGGAGAGACGCGGACGCGCCGCACGGACCGCGATCTGCCACTTTCGGTCGTTGTGTTGGGCGCCTTAGCTCTAGTGCTGGGTTTGGCCGCCGTGCCTAACTTGGGGCTCGGCGTCACCACGCACGGATTGGTGGGCGCGGGATTGATTGTCGTCTTCGGATTCTTGTTCGTTACCGTATCTTCACGATTGACGGGCGAAATCGGTTCTTCGTCAAATCCGATTTCTGGCATGACCGTAGCCACATTGCTACTAACCTGTCTGGTGTTTTTGGCCATCGGCAAGACCGATCGCGCTGCAACACTCACGGCCATGACCGTTGCCGCCGTGGTCTGCGTAGCCGCCAGCAACGGCGGCACGACGTCGCAAGACTTGAAGACTGGCTACCTCGTCGGCGCCACGCCGCGCTGGCAACAGATTTCGATTTTGATTGGAGCGTTGACCAGCGCCGCAGTGATTGGCGTGATTCTGTTAATGCTCAACAATGCCGGCACGGTTTGGAGTAAATCGCCAGAAAATCTGCCGCGAATGGTTGTGCCGAATGTGGCCGAGTTCACCAAGATGGAGCACGCGGGCGGTCAATACGCGGACGACACCAAAGAATACCACGTTTGGCATGCAGCCGAGGGACAATACCAGGGGGTCAAACAAGGTAAGTACTTGGTCGACGACAATGGGAGGATCGTCTACCTCGTTGATCCAGGCATCAACGGCCGGCTGAAGAAACACGACAACGGTGATCCCGTTTCGAACAAGTTCGACGCGCCCAAGACCCGGCTGATGGCCCTGATTATCGATGGCATTTTAAAGCAGAGTTTGCCGTGGGAATTGGTGCTAATTGGCGCTTTGATCGCCATTGTGCTGGAGTTGGCCGGCGTGCCGTCGCTGCCGTTCGCGGTCGGCGTCTATCTTCCCATTGCGTCGTCGGTTCCGATCTTTTTGGGAGGCGCGCTACGCTGGGGCATCGACAGGATGAAGCGGCAATCCGCCGAAGAAGCCGACATGAGTCCTGGCGTCCTGATGAGCTCTGGCTATATCGCCGGCGGCGCCATCGCCGGGGTCGTTGTCGCCTTCATGGGATTCTCTGGCAGTCTCACCAAGGCATTGGATTTGGCCGCGCCTAGAGAGGACGGAACCACGATCCTGCCAGGTTGGTGGATTGCAAGCAACTGGCCTTCGATGACGGCCTTTGGCGTCCTCATCATTGTGCTGCTGCTGACCGGGTTTGGCGTCTTGTTCCGTAATGCCAAACCAAAGGCCTCCGCGCCAGCGCCTAAGCCGGCCGCCAAGCCCCGCCCTAATACCTGATGCTATGGTTGTGTTGATCACGACCGATTTCAAGCAAATCCCGCGTCGGACATACAACAACTTCAAATCAAACGCTGCCGTTGAATATCTTTCACCCCAGAGCAGACAGGCATCATGTCTCGATACATGCGCACTTTGTGGATTCTTTTGGGAGCCTTCTTCATGAGCGTTTTGGCCGTTGATAGCTTGCAAGCCGACGAGGGGATGTGGTTGTTCACCAACCCTCCGTCCAAATTGCTGAAAGAGAAATACGGCTTCGAGCCCTCGGCCGAATGGTTGAAGCACGTGCGGCAGTCGTCGGTCCGTTTCAACAGCGGCGGCTCCGGCTCGTTCGTCTCGAAAGACGGCCTGGTGATGACCAATCATCACGTCGGCGCGGACTGCCTGCAAAAGCTTAGCACGCCCGAGAACGATCTGATCAAGACCGGCTTCCACGCTCGCAAGCGAGAGGATGAGGTCAAGTGCGTCGACTTGGAATTGAACGTTCTGGTTGGGATTGAGGATGTGACGGACCGCGTCAAGAACGCGGTAAAGGAAGGAATTGACCCGTCCGAGGCGCGCAAGCAGCGCTTGGCGGTAATTAACACGATCGAAAAAGAATCGTTCGACAAAACCGGCCTGCGTAGCGATGTGGTCACGCTGTACCACGGCGGCAAGTATCACCTCTACCGCTACAAGAAATATACCGATGTCCGCCTGGTATTTGCGCCGGAGAAGGACATCGCCTTCTTTGGTGGCGATCCGGACAATTTCGAATATCCGCGATACGACTTGGACGTTTGCTTCTTCCGCGTTTATGAAGATGGCAAGCCTGCCAAGATCGAAGACTACTTGAAGTGGAGCAAGGCGGGGGCCAAGGACGACGAGTTGATCTTTGTCTCAGGCCACCCAGGCCGCACCAATCGTTTGGACACGGTAAAGCACCTTGAATTCTTGCGCGACGTCGCGTTTCCATCCACGCTCGACATGATCCGCCGCCGCGAAGTCACGTTGCGGATCTACGCAGAAAAGGGCCTGGAGTATCTGCGTCGCGCGCAGGACGAGCTGTTCGGCTATCAAAACAGCCGCAAGGCCCGTCTGGGTGGACTGGCCGGGTTGCAAGACCCCAAGATCATGGACATCAAGCAGAAGCAAGAGTCCGATCTGCGCGACGCCGTGAACAAGGATCCCAAGCTCAAGAAGGAATATGGTGACGCCTGGGATCAGGTCGCTAAGAGCATTGACGTCTTGAAGCCGATCTATGCGGAATACCAACTACTGGAAGTTGGCCGGGCGTTCAACACGGACCTGTTTACCATCGCCCGCGGGCTGCTGCGGCTTTCGGATGAAACGACCAAGCCCAATCCAGAGCGACTGCGTGAATACGGCGAGGCCGGACTCGATTCGCTCAAACAGCAATTGTTCTCGGAGGCGCCAATCTACCCAGACTTGGAGATCGTCAAGCTGGCCGATTCGCTGAGCCAATTGCTCGAGGTTCGCGGCCCCAAAGATCCGCTCGTCAAAGAAATCCTGGCCGGCAAGTCTCCGCGCGAACGCGCGGCGGAACTAGTCAATGGATCGAAATTGGCGGACGTGTCGCTCCGCAAGAAACTGGCCGAAGGGGGCGCAAGCGCCATCGCCGCCAGTGGGGATCCGATGTTGAAGTTGGCCAGGCTGGTCGATGGGCCAGCTCGCAAACTGCGACGCACATTCGAGGACCAGGTCGACGAACCCCAACGTCAGGCGTACGGCAAAATCGCGCAAGCCCGTTTTGCGATCTACGGAGATAGCGTCTACCCGGATGCCACGTTCACGCTCCGCCTAGCCTATGGCAAGGTAGCCGGTTATGAAGACGCCGGCAAAAAGCTCCCGCCCTGGACAAACATTGCGGGGGCGTACGAGCATTCGAATGAGCACGGCGGCAAAGAGCCGTTCGAGCTGCCTGAAAGCTGGATCAAGCACAAGAAGGATCTGAACTTGGAGACGCCGTTCAACTTTGTCGGCACGCCCGACATCATTGGCGGCAACTCTGGCAGCCCCGTGATCAACAAAGAGGGCGAAGTCGTCGGTTTGATCTTCGATGGCAATATCCAGTCGCTGGTGTTGGACTTCATCTACTCCAGCGAAACAGCCCGTGCCACCAGCGTCCATTCGGCGGCAATCGTCGAAGCACTCCGCAAGGTGTACGACGCCAACGAACTGGCCGACGAGCTGGGCAATTAACTTCAGTACGGATTCCGCTGCATACAGCGCAAAAAACTGGCTACGGCTGCTCGAAGATGAGCGGCCGTAGCCAGTGATTGTCTGCCGAGCTCGTTAAACTCCTACGCTACTTTTTAGCTGGCGCCTTGGTCGTGGTCTTCACGCGACCAAGGTACATATCGCAAGCCAAAAAGAGCGTGGAGCCGTCTTCTCCCCAGTTGCAGTTGGCCGTTGCTTCTCCGGAATCGATGGTCCCAAGGTGAGTTCCATCCGTGGCGAAGACCAGAACGCCCCCTGCGCCGGTCGCAAACACGTTCCCATCCTTGTCGACCTTCAGGCCATCCGGCAGCCCCTTCTTGCCAGCCTTGACCGCGGCGCTGTTGTCCGCAAAAACGCGGCTGGCGCCGAGCGTGCCGTCGACCTTCACTTCGAACGCGCGCCAAATGGGCTGAGCCGGATCCGACTGCGCCACGTAGAGAGTCTTCTCATCGGGTGAAAATGCGATCCCATTCGGAAACGTCATTTCCTTGGTTAGCAACGTGACTTTGCCATCCTTTGCCAGTCGATAGACGCCGTTGAACGGAATTTCCTTGGCTGGGTCCTTGTTCAAACCTTCGAGCCCATATGGCGGATCAGTGAAATAGAGGTCGCCGTTGGACTTGAACGTGGCGTCGTTCGGACTGTTGAAACGTTTGCCCTCGTAGCGATCCGCTAACGTTTCGAACGTCTTGTCCGCTTTCAACCGCGCAATTCGTCGATCGCCGTGCTGGAGCAGTACCAGCCGCCCCTCGGAATCGAACAACAACCCGTTACTTCCTGGCTCTCCGGCGCGCGGCTTCGATCCCGTATAGCCGGCGGGTTGCAGAAACAGCGTAACCCCTTCGCCATCTTTCCACCTCATCACTTTGTTCGGTGGGATATCTGAGAAGAGGAGGCACTCCTTCTGTTTGTCCCAGACGGGGCCCTCCGACCAATCGAATCCTTCGCCCAACTTCTCGAGCAAGGCGTCTTTGGGAATCAACTTGTCGAACCGCGGGTCGAGCCGTTCAATCTTTCCGAACGACGGATACGTTTTGTCGGCCGCCAACGTTGCGCTGGACGTCCAACTTCCGACGACGATGCAAGCCGCAGCTAATAGCCATTTCCGCCTGTGAAACATAACTAAAAACCCTCGTGCGTTTGTGCGATACGATTTACGCGAACGCGCGTCATCTTGCACGCGCGTCTCGCGCCGGTCAAGCGGCGGTCGCACGGAGCAAAATCCTCAAGTAAAGCGCCGATTTACGCCACCCGGTAGCGGAAAATGCCAATTAGCAGATGAAATCGGCCTGTGACCTCGGTAAGCTGCCGAGTTGGGGGATTTCTTCGAGGTGCCAAAACGGACGGGCGAATCGTACCGGTCCCGGCGATTCGACTTCTGCACGGGATTTTGGAGGCAGACTATGTACGTGATCATTGGCGCAGCGCGCGTCTCGGCGACGGTGCTTTATGTGGCGGTGGTGTGGAACTCTCTTGCGCACATGTCGAGTGCCGCAAAGTTCCAATCCAGCCCCCTGACCAACAATGCGCTGTCTGATAGCGTGCCACAGGTATCTGGCTGGGGCGTCACCTGGGTCGGCCAAACAGGCGCCGCCAGTGGAACGCAGGAGATTTTCTATAACGACGGTTTGACAACCCATCAACTAACAACCAACGCCTACGCAGACCAGGCGCCGGTTATTTCTGGCAATCACATCGCCTGGTGGGCATCAACCGACGGCACGACTGCCGGGCGGCAAGTCTTTCTTTACGACGGCAGCACGGTCGCGCCGCTGACGACCGACGCGCTCCGTAATGAGCTTCCCAAGATCTCCGGCAATAATGTCGTCTGGCAACGCGGCAGCGGCGCGAATCAAGAGATCATGGTCTACAACGGAAGCACGACCGTGGGACGGGGCATCGGTGCGGAATTTAACGTAACTGGCCCCAGCGTGAGCGGATCGTACGTCGCGTGGTCGCACACTGGCGGACTAGGTCACCAGATCAAGCTCTATGATGGCGTGTCAACAAAAGTCGTCGATTCCACCACTTTTGCCATGGACTGGCCAGCCGTCAGCGCCACGGGCCAGGTCGCTTGG
>Ga0105047_10001235_pt1 | contig 45604 bp, 43 predicted proteins | sample MAT04_FD_78384 | JGI IMG/M metagenome (GOLD analysis project Ga0105047, IMG submission 78384) | Freshwater microbial communities from Lake Fryxell liftoff mats and glacier meltwater in Antarctica - MAT-04 (megahit assembly) | ecosystem: Environmental > Aquatic > Freshwater > Ice > Liftoff... | reverse complement strand
TCATCCCTCACGCGGCGTCGCTGCATCAGGCTTTCGCCCATTGTGCAATATTCCCCACTGCTGCCTCCCGTAGGAGTCTGGGCCGTGTCTCAGTCCCAGTGTGGCCGGTCGCCCTCTCAGGCCGGCTACCCGTCGTCGCCTTGGTGAGCCGTTACCTCACCAACTAGCTGATAGGCCGCGAGTCCATCCCAGACCGAAAAACTTTCCAAACGGTAGCCATGCGGCTCCGTCTCGTATCTGGTATTAGCTCCGGTTTCCCGGGGTTATTCCAGAGTCTGGGGCAGGTTACTCACGTGTTACTCACCCGTTCGCCACTGATCACCCAAGAGCAAGCTCTCGAGATCACCGTTCGACTTGCATGTGTTAAGCACGCCGCCAGCGTTCGTCCTGAGCCAGGATCAAACTCTCCGTTGATGTTCGACTATCGGCGAACCGATAAATCTATAACCCGTGGAGGGTTGTTTCACTGGCTGAGCACGAACAACCAGCTCTCGCTGTTGTTCGTTGTCAACCAAAGGATATTTTCGTACACCGTCACGTTGCCGGCCTGTGGCCGACGCGGAGACGATGCGACGAGGTATTACTTGGCATCGATTTTTGACACGCTGTTGAGTTCTCAAGGTTCGGACGCGCACCAACGCCTCGCTCAGCGAGCTCGTCGTCGGGGCTGGTATCCGTGTCGCCCACCTTACGGCGAGGCAACTGTTCTAACTTACCCGCGTCCTTGCTTGGGCGTCAAATCCGTGATCCGCTCTGTGGAGCGGCCGGATCGTGATCGCGCTTGGATCTCTGCGGGGCGCCCACTCTAGCACCCTGGGGCACCGGCTCCAACTCGGTCTCCGTGACCAACGAGGTGGTCTCAGGTTCCTGTCTGGGAGTGGGATCAGCTCGCGGGACCGGCCTGCTTGGAGCTGGGTGGCGACCCAGCCGCTTGGCGTCCGTTCCTCCCTCTCGGGCTGACGTCGAGAACAGTAGATGACGCCCGGCGCAGAACACAAATCGTCCGCCGCCCGGCGACCCTTTGCGGTGCAGGAGCCCCGAAACTCGTTGCCACACAGCGGGTTTCGGTGCCGAGGAGCTGGGCGTGACGTCGCAGGTGCGCTCAGTCGGCATCCGGCAGACGCCCTGCAGCGAGGGCCTTGCGCCCACGGCGGAGCACGACGACCCGCTCGTGGAGCACGTCGGCAGCGCCGATCTCACGCTCCACGTCGGTCACCTTCTCGCCGTTGACCGAGGCCCCACCGTCGCCGATGGCCCGGCGGGCGGCATTGCGCGACTCGACCAGACCGACGGCCACCAGGGCGTCGACCACGCTCATCCCGACGTGTACCTCTGCCCCGGGCAGCTCGGCGGTCGCGTCCGCCAGGGTGCGGGCGTCGAGCGCGCGCAGGTCACCCTTGCCGAAGAGCGCCTCGCTCGCCGCCTGAACCGACGCGGTCGCGGCGGCGCCGTGCACCAGGGTCGTGACGTCCGCGGCCAGCCTCTTCTGGGCCGCCCGCCGGAAGGGCTCACTGTGCACCTGCCGCTCGAGGTCGGCGATCTCCTCGCGGTCGCGGTCGGTGAACACCCGCAGCAACGTCAGCACCGAAGCGTCCTCGACATTGAGCCAGTACTGGTAGAACGCGTACGGGCTCGTCATCTCCGCGGACAGCCAGATCGCGTTGCCGGCGCTCTTGCCGAACTTCTCACCCGCGGAGTCGGTGAGCAGCGGAGTCGTGAGCAGGTGCACCGACGCTCCCTCGACCCGGTGGATCAGGTCGGAACCGGCCGTGAGGTTGCCCCACTGGTCGTTGCCGCCGGTCTGCAACGTACAGCCGAAGTCGCGGTAGAGCTGCAGGTAGTCCAGCCCCTGCAGCAGCTGGTAGCTGAACTCGGTGTACGAGATGCCCTCGTCGCTGTTCAGCCGCGCCGCGATCGCCTCCTTCTTGACCATCTGGTTGACCCGGAAGTGCTTGCCCACGTCGCGCAGGAAGTCGAGCGCCGACAGCGGCGCGGTCCAGTCGAGGTTGTTCACGAAGACCGCGGGATTGTTCCCGTCGGAGGCGAGGAAGGGCTCGACCTGGCGACGGATGTTGGCCACCCACTGCGCCGTCTGTTCCTTCGTCTTCAGCACGCGCTCGGCCGTGGGTCGTGGGTCGCCGATCAGCCCGGTCGACCCACCCACGAGGCAGATGACGCGGTGCCCGGCCCGCTGGAGGTGCCGCAGCACGATCAGCTGCACGAGGTTGCCGAAGTGCAGCGACGGTGCTGTGGGGTCGAACCCGCAGTACGCCGTGACCGGCCCGTCGGCGAGTGCCGTGCGCAGCGCGGGCTCGTCGGTGGTCTGCGCCACCAGCCCGCGCCACTGCAGCTCGTCGAGGATGTCGCTCACGTGTCGTCCCTTTCGCCGCGCCGTTCGCGCACCGACCGGATGCCGTGCGCCCGCCACAGCCTGCCACGCACCGGTGCGGCACCCGGTGACCGCCTGCCGGGCGGACACCGGGCTCGTCAGCGCTGCTCGTCGGCAAGCCGGCATGGGTGAACCCCTCGATCCAGCCGAGCTCGGCGTGCCGGGGGTCGCGGATGCCGTGCTGCTCGATGCCCATCCCCACCTTCTCCAGGACCCGCCAGGACCCGCCAAGACCCGCCAGGACGCGACGTTCGCGGCGAGGCAGCCAGCGGTGACGCGACGCGGGTCGGCGCGGGTCGGGTCGGGTCGGGTCGGGTCATTGCCCCTGCCCACCCGGTTCCACCGCGACCCCACCACCGGTTTGCGGCACACTGCCCGCCATGAGCACCGATCCCGCGCTGCGCTCCGACCTGACCACGTTCATCGCCGGGCTGCCCAAGGCCGAGCTGCACGTGCACCACGTGGGGTCGGCCTCCCCACGGATCGTCGCAGAGCTCGCCGGGCGACACCCCGACAGCCCGGTGCCGCACGACCCCGAGGCACTGGCCCGCTTCTTCACGTTCACCGACTTCGCCCACTTCATCGACGTCTACCTCACGACGGTCGGGTTGCTGCGCACGGCGCAGGACGTGCGGATGCTGACCTACGAGGTGGCCCGTGACCTCGCCGCCCAGCAGGTGCGCTACGCGGAGCTGACGCTGACGCCCTACACGTCGGTCGTGCGCGGCATCCCCATCGAGGCGTACACCGAGGCGATCGAGGACGCGCGCGTCGCGGCCGAACGCGACCACGGTGTCGTGCTGCGGTGGATCTACGACATCCCGGGCGAGTCGGGGCTCGACTCCGCCGACGCCACGCTGTCGTACGCCCTCAAGCACCGGACCGAGGCGCTGGTCGGTTTCGGCCTCGGCGGGCCCGAGATCGGGGTGCCCCGCGCCCCGTTCGCGCCGCACTTCGCCGCCGCCCGAGCCGCCGGCCTGCACTCGGTGCCGCACTCGGGTGAGTCGACCGGGCCGCAGTCGGTCTGGGACGCCCTCACCCTGCTCGGCGCCGAGCGGATCGGCCACGGCACGTCGTCGGTGCAGGACCCGGCGCTGCTCGCCCACCTGGCCGAGCACGGCATCCCGCTGGAGGTCTGCCTGACCTCCAACCTGGCGACGCGGGTCGTCGAACGCATCGAGGAGCACCCGATCCGCGCCATGCGGGACGCCGGCGTCGTCGTCACCGTGAACAGTGACGACCCGCCGATGTTCGGCACCACGCTGAACCGGGAGTACGAGATCGCGGCCGGGCTGCTCGGGCTCGACGAGCCAGGCGTCGCCGACCTCGCGGTCGCCGCGGTCGACGCGTCGTTCGCCGCTTCCGACGTCAAGGCACGGCTGCGTGCCGAGATCGGGCGCTACGCCGCGACGGCGCGGACGCCGGGAGCGCCGGGAGCGCCGGGCTGAGGCCTCAGCGGGTGCGGAGCATGGAGGTCACGCGCACCGCTCCGACCCCGAACGACGCGTCGGCCCAGGACTGGAGCGTGCCGTCGTCGTGGACGACGTCGGCGTGCACCGGGCCGGTGTCGTCCTCGCGCGTGCTGGTCAGCAGCCCGGGCAGCAGGCGCACACCGGCTTCGACCTGCGCCCACCGGTCGGCGGGAAGCTCGGACGGCGACATCGGGCGCGGTGACGGCGGGGCCACCGCGTCGTAGAGGGCCAGCGGCACCGCACCGCTCACGGTGAGGGTGAGGCCGTCGAAGGTACCGGTCACGGCGTACGACCCCCACGACGTCGACGGCCCGTCGGTGACGGTCGTCTGCTCGGCCGGGTGCTCCGCCCAGCTCCACCCGACGAGCGGGACGCCCTCGCACTGCGGTGGGTAGGACTCCCTGACCGGGCCGAGGCACAGCTCGGGCGTGCCGCCGGGCACCTGGATGACGGTGCCGACGCCGGTGACGGGGTCACGGGCGGGTGGGACGGCGGCGACCGGAGTGGCCACGGTGGGAGCGTTCGAGGAGGGCGGAGGGGACGCCCCCGGGGTCGGCGTGGACGAGCCGCACGCCCCGAGGAGCAGGGCGGTGGCGAGCAGCGGGGCGGTCATGAGCGGGGCTGAGAACGGTCTCACGCCGCTGGGACGCCTCACTTCAGCGGGGCGTTCCGCGGACGTCCGGGGCGGTAGGCACTCACCGTGAGGTCACCGTCGATCCAGAACCGCCACGGGTACGTCGCGCCGTCGCCACCGGGACCACTCACCCCGACCCTCGGGCCGGTGCGCACCGTGGCGGGCTCGACAGGGGTCTGCGGCGCCTCGACCCTCCCGCCCGCCCGGGGGCCGACCAGCGCCATGCCGTTGTGCTCGTGGCCGAGGGCGAGGGTCGTGGCGAGGCGGGCCGGGCCGCGGGCGAGGTCACGCGGCCGGAAGCCGGGGCGACGCTCAGCAGCGACGTCGTGGCCGTCGACCACCTCGCCGGCGCGCAGCAGCACCGCGGAGGCCTCGCCCTCGGCGCCCGTGACGACGTTGGCGCAGAAGTGCATGCCGTAGGTGAAGTAGACGTAGAGCTGCCCGGCCGGGCCGAACATCACCTCGTTGCGGGGCGAGCGACCCAGGAAGGCGTGAGAGCCGGGGTCGGCGGCACCGGCGTACGCCTCGACCTCGGTGAGGCGCACGGTCACCCCGCCGTGGCTGATCCGGCAGCCGAGCAGGTCGCGCGCGACCCGCAGCGAGTCTCGGGCGAAGAACGTCTGCGGGAGCGGGAAGGCGTGGGGCACGGGCCCAGTGTGCTCCGCTCGGTCACCGAACGGTCGGCAGGATGCCGGCCCAGTCGCGGGCAGTGGCTGCCGTGGCCACCACCCGCTCGAGCTGCTCACCGACGCGGACCGGCGCGGTGCCACCCTTCGCCGAGCGCGACGCGAGCGAGCCCTCGACCGAAAGCACCTCTCGCACACCGGGGGTGAGGTGGGGGCTGAGGGCGACGAGGTCGTCGTCCGAGAGGTCCCACAGCTCGACGCCGCGGGCCTCGCACTCGCGCACGCAGGCACCGGCGACCTCGTGGGCGACGCGGAACGGCACACCCTGGCGAACGAGCCACTCGGCGACGTCGGTGGCGAGCGAGAAGCCCTGCGGCGCCAGCGACTCCAGGCGTGCGGTGTCGAAGACCATCGTCGAGACCATGCCGCTGAACGCCGGGAGCAGCACCTCGAGGGTGTCGACGGCGTCGAAGACGGGCTCCTTGTCCTCCTGCAGGTCGCGGTTGTAGGCGAGCGGCAGCCCCTTGAGCGTGGTGAGCAGGCCGGCGAGGTCGCCGACCAGGCGGCCGGCCTTGCCGCGGGCCAGCTCGGCCACATCGGGGTTCTTCTTCTGCGGCATGATGCTCGACCCGGTGGAGTAGGCGTCGTCCAGCGTGACGAACGAGAACTCCTTGGTCGCCCAGAGCACGACCTCCTCGGCGAGGCGCGAGACGTCGATGGCCGTCATCGCCGCCACGAACGAGAACTCGGCGACGACGTCGCGGCTCGCCGTGCCGTCGATCGAGTTCTCGACCGACGTGACGAAGCCGAGGTCGGCGGCCACGGCCTCCGGGTCGAGTCCCAGCGAGGACCCGGCGAGCGCCCCCGAGCCGTAGGGCGAGACGGCGGCGCGGGCGTCCCAGTCGCGCACGCGGTCGACGTCGCGCAGCAGCGCCCAGGCGTGGGCCAGCAGGTGGTGCGAGAGCAGCACCGGCTGCGCGTGCTGGAGGTGGGTGCGGCCCGGCATGGCCACGCCCAGGTGACGGGTCGACTGGTCGACGAGGGCGTCGACGACGTCGAGCACGAGGCCGGCGACGACCCGGGCGTGCTCGCGCAGGTACATCCGGAAGAGGGTGGCCACCTGGTCGTTGCGCGATCGCCCGGCCCGCAGGCGGCCGCCGACGTCGGCGCCCGCCCGCTCGATGAGCCCGCGTTCGAGCGCGGTGTGCACGTCCTCGTCGCCCTCGTCGGGGGTGAAGGCGCCCGACTCGACGTCGGTCCGCAGCCGGTCGAGGGCGTCGAGCATCGCGGCCAGCGTGGCGTCGTCGAGCAGGCCGGCTCCGTGCAGGACCCGGGCGTGCGCGCGCGAGCCGGCGAGGTCGTGCAGGGCGAGGCGCCAGTCGAAGTGAGTCGACTTCGACAGAGCGGCCAGGGCGTCGGCGGGGCCGCCGGCGAACCGCCCACCCCACAGCGAGGCCTTGGTCGTCTCGGTCACGGGAGGTCCCTTCGGGTGTAGGACAGCAGGCGGGCGACGACCTCGGCGCTGCGCTTCGCGCCGGCGGTCACCACCATGATGGTGTCGTCCCCGGCGATGGTGCCCAGCACCCCCTCGAGACCGGCGTGGTCGAGCGCCGACGCGAGGAAGCTCGCCGCACCGGGGGGCGTGCGGAGGATGACGAGGTTGGCCGACGGCTCGGCCGACACCAGGAGCTCGTGGCAGCGCGCCTGGAGTCGCGTGCCCCGCTCCTCGCCGCCGGGCGCGGCGCGCACCGTGCGGTCACCGCCCTCCCCCGGCACGGCATACACGAGGTTCTTGCCGACACGCACCCGCTCGGCGCCGACGTCGACGAGGTCGCGAGAGAGCGTCGCCTGGGTGACCGCGATCCCGTCGGTGGCGAGGTGGTCGAGCAGCTCGGTCTGCGAACGCACCGGGGTCGACCCGAGGATCTCGACGATCCGCTGCTGGCGGGCGGCGCGCGAGGTGGAGACGGTCATCGCGACTCCCCCATCTCGTGCTGCTCGACGAGCCAGGACAGCAGCGCCTTCTGGGCGTGCAGCCGGTTCTCAGCCTCCTGCCAGACCAAGGATGCCGGACCGTCGATCACCTCGGCGTCGACCTCATACCCCCGGTAGGCCGGAAGGCAGTGCAGGAACACGGCATCCTCTGCCGCCCGGGCCAGCAACGCCTGCGTGACGCGGAACGGCTCGAAGGGGCTGCCGGCACCCTTGCGCGCCTCGGCATCGGCCTCGAGCCCCATCGAGACCCAGGTGTCGGTGGCGACGACGTCGGCCCCGGTGACCGCGGCCACGGGGTCGTCGGTGACGAGCACCGAGCCGCCCTGCTCGGCCGCGAGGGCCTGCGCGCGGGCCACCACGTGGGGGCTGGGCAGGTGGGATCCGGGGGTGCCGATGCGCACGTGCATCCCGGCGAGCGCGCCGCCGAGCAGGTAGGAGTGCGCCATGTTGTTCGCGCCGTCGCCGAGGTAGCCGAGGGTGAGGCCGGCGGTCGAGCCCTTGGCCTCGAGCACGGTGAGCAGGTCGGCGAGCACCTGGCAGGGGTGGTAGTCGTCGGTGAGCGCGTTGACCACCGGCACACCGGCATGGGCCGCCATCTCCTCGAGGCTGCTCTGCGCGAACGTGCGCCACACGACCGCGGCCGACTGCGGGCCGAGCACACGGGCGACGTCGGCCACCGACTCGCGCACCCCCACCCCGGCGAGGCGGCCGTCGACCACCATCGGAAACCCGCAGAGGCCGGCGACGGCGCCGACGAACGAGACCTGCGTGCGCAGGGTCGGCTTGTCGAACAGGATCGACACGGTGCGCGGGCCGTCGAGACAGCGGTCGGAGTAGGGGGCGACCTTCAGGGCGAGGGCGCGCTCGAGCACGGCGCGCTGCTCGGCGGCGCTGAGGTCGTCGTCGGCGAGGAAGTGGCGCAGCGTCATCGGGCGTCCTTGGCGGTGGCGGTGGCGGTGGCGGCATCGAGCAGGCCGGGCAGGGCGTCGAGGAACAGGTCGAGCTCGTCGGTGGTGACCACGAGCGGCGGGGCGAGCCGGATGGTGTTCGGGGCCACCGGGTTGACGAGGAACCCGGCGTCGCGGGCCAGGGTGGCGACCGCGGCGGCGGAGTCGCCCGCCAGCGTGATGGCCTGCAGCAGGCCGGCGCCACGGATGCCGGTGACCTGCGGGTGGTTCAGCGTGCCCACGCGATGTCCGAGGTGCTCGCCGGCCTCGCGGGCGTGGTCGAGCAGCCCCTCGGCGGCGATGGCGTCGAGAACGGCCAGCCCGGCGGCGCAGGCCAGCGGGTTGCCGCCGAAGGTGGAGCCGTGCTGACCCGGCGTGAGCATCGTGCTCACCTCGGGGCCGAAGGTCATCAGCGCGCCGATCGGCACGCCTCCGCCGAGGCCCTTGGCCAGGGTGATGGCGTCGGGCGCGATGCCGGCCTGGTGGAACGCGAACCAGGTTCCCGTACGGCCGATGCCGGTCTGCACCTCGTCGAGCACGAGCAGGGCGCCGGCGTCGCGGGTGATCTCGCGGGCGGCACGCAGGTAGTGCGAGCTGCCGGGTCGCACGCCCGCCTCGCCCTGGATCGGCTCGAGCACGAGGGCCGAGGTCTGCTCGGTGACGGCAGCCCGTAGCGCGTCGATGTCGCCCCAGGGCACGTGCGTGACGCCCGGGATGAGCGGCTCGAAAGGCGCGCGGTAGGACGGCTTGTGCGTGAGAGCCAGGGCGCCCGTGGTGCGGCCGTGGAACGCGCCCTCGGCGGCGACGATGCCGGTGCGCCCGGTGCGTCGGGCGAGCTTGATCGCCGCCTCGAGCGCCTCGGCACCGGAGTTGCAGAAGAACACCTTCGACCCCGCGGGGGCGCCGGCGAGCGACAGCAGCCGCTCGGCGAGCTCGACCTGCGGCACCGAGGTGAAGAAGTTCGAGACGTGCACCAGCTGACCGGCCTGCTTCGACACGGCCGCCACCAGAGCCGGGTGGTTGTGACCGAGGGCGTTGACCGCGATGCCACCGACGAGGTCGAGGTAGCGCCGGCCCTCGACGTCCCACACCCACGCACCGTCGCCGTGCTCGAGCACCAGCTGCGGCCGGCCGAAGACGTTGAGCAGCGAGCCCTGGTAGCGGTCGAGCCAGGCCGCGTTCGTCATCGCGTGGTCAATCGTCGCTGGGTCGCTCATTGCCGGCCTCCTCGTGCGGGTCGTCGGGAAGCACCATGGTGCCGATGCCCTCGGAGGTGAACACCTCGAGGAGCAGGCTGTGCGGCTGGCGGCCGTCGACGACGTGCGCCTGCGGCACCCCGGCCTCGACCGCGCGGATGCACGCCTCCAGCTTCGGGATCATCCCGGCATCAACGCTCTGGAGCAGGTCGCGGGCCGCCGACACCGACAGCTCGGACAGCAGCGAGTCGCGGTCGGGCCAGCTCGCGTAGACGCCCTCGACGTCGGTGAGCACGACGAGCTTGCGGGCGCCGAGCGCGGCGGCCAGCGCGGCGGCGGCGGTGTCGGCGTTGACGTTGAGCACCTGGCCGTCGACGTCGAGGTCGGGGGCGATGGTCGAGACCACGGGGATGCGGCCGGCCTCGAGCAGGTCGAGCACCGCGGTGGGGTCGACCTCGACGACGTCGCCGACCAGACCGATGTCGTGCTCCTCGCCGTCGACGACGACGCCGCGACGACGGGCGCCGAACAGCCCGGCATCCTCACCGGAGAGGCCGACCGCCATCGGCCCGTGCTGGTTGAGCAGGCCGACGAGCTCGCGCCCGACCTGGCCGGTGAGCACCATCCGCACGACGTCCATGACCTCCGGGGTGGTGACCCGCAGGCCGCCCTTGAACTCGGTGTCGAGCCCGAGCCGGTCGAGCATCGCCTTGATCTGCGGGCCGCCGCCGTGCACCACGACCGGCCGCAGCCCGGCGTAGCGGAGGAAGACGACGTCCTGCGCGAACGCGGCCTTGAGCTCGTCGTCGACCATCGCGTTGCCGCCGTACTTGACGACGACCAGCGCCCCGCGGAAGCGCTCGAGCCAGGGCAGCGCCTCGACCAGCGTCATCGCCTTGGACTGGGCGACGCGCAGGGCTGCGGCGTCGATCGCGCCGCGCAGGGCCTGCTCGGGGGGTGTCATCGGCGGTGTCCTTCTCGGGTTCAGGTGGAGTAGGCGGAGTTCTCGTGCACGTAGTCGTGGGTGAGGTCGTTGGTCCAGATGGTGGCGGTGGCGTCGCCGGCGTGCAGGTCGACCACGAGGTGCACCTCGCGGGCGGACAGGTCGACCAGCGAGCGGTCCTCCCCCACCCCACCGGCCCGGCAGACCTGCACCCCGTTCATCGAGACGTCGAGGGAAGCTGGGTCGAAGACCGCGGCCGTCGTGCCCACCGCGGCCAGCACCCGGCCCCAGTTCGGGTCGTTGCCGAAGACGGCACACTTGAAGAGGTTGTTGCGGGCCACGGCGCGCGCCACCTCCAGCGCGTCGTCGACGGACGCTGCGGCGCGCACCTCGACCGCGATGTCGTGGTGGGCACCCTCCGCGTCGGCGACCAGCTGCCGGGCGAGCGACGCGCAGACCTCGGTGACGGCATCCGCGAGGTGGTCGCGGCCGACCTCGACGCCCGAGGCGCCCGAGGCGAGCAGCACGACGGTGTCGTTGGTCGACATGCAGCCGTCGGAGTCGACCCGGTCGAAGGTGGTTGCAGTGGCCCCACGCAGCACCTGGTCGAGGTCGGGCCCGTCGACGACGGCATCCGTGGTCACCACGACGAGCATCGTGGCCAGCGCAGGCGCGAGCATGCCCGCCCCCTTGGCCATGCCGCCGACCGACCAGCCGTCGCGCGCGGCGGTGGCCGTCTTGGCGACGGTGTCGGTGGTCATGATCGCCTCGGCGGCCGCCGGCCCCCCGTCGCCGGCCAGCCCGGCCGCGGCGGCATCGATGCCCGGCAGCAGGAGGTGCATCGGCAGCCGCTCACCGATCAGGCCGGTCGAGCAGACGACCACGTCACCGGGCGCGATGCCGAGCGCCGACCCGACGTGCTCGGCGGTGCGGTGGGTGTCCTGGAAGCCGGGCGCGCCGGTGCAGGCGTTGGCTCCGCCGCTGTTCAGCACCACAGCATCCGCTCGCCCGTCGGCGACGACGGTGCGCGACCAGGTGACCGGGGCCGCCTCGACGCGGTTGCCGGTGAAGACGGCGGCCGCGTGGTGGTCGGGGCCGACGTTGACGACCAGCGCGACGTCGGGCCGGCCGGAGGCCTTCAGGCCCGCGGTGACGCCGGCGGCGCGGAAGCCGCGCGGGGTGGTGACGGACATCAGGTGGGGCCTCCGGTCAGCGAGGTGGGCGTGATGACGAGACCGGCCCGGCGCCAGACGTCCGCGGCGGCGCGGATCTCGGCGACCGGCACGAGCACCCAGTCGGTGTCGAACGTCGAGAAGGCGAGCACCGGGATGTGCGCGGCGGCGAGCGGCTCGAGCACCTCTGCGAACACGCCCACCGCCGCGAAGGACAGCGGGCCGGCCACCTCGACGAGGATGAACGGCCCCTCGACGCGAGCGCCGGCCGGCACCGTCGCGGTGAGGCACACGACGGAGGTCTCGTCGGGGGTGCGGGTGAGCGAGGAGAAGGGGCCGGACGTCCAGTCGAAGGCCGGGTCCTGACCGCCCGGCAGCCGCACGATCGAGAGGTGCTCGGGGTGCTCCATCAGGTGCAACGGCATCCGGCTCACGGCGCGACCCCGGCGATCGGCAGCCCGGTCGCCTCGGGCAGGCCGAGCGCGAGGTTGAGGCACTGCACGGCGGCACCGGCGGTGCCCTTGGTGAGGTTGTCGACGGCGGCGACCACCACCACCCGGCCCACCCGCTCGTCGAGCACGACCTGCAGGTGCACGCTGTTGCTGCCGAGCACGCTGCCGGTGCTGGGCCAGCGGCCCTGCGGCAACAGGTGCACGAAGGGCTCGTCGGCGTAGGCGCTCTCCCAGGCGGCACGCACGGCGTCGGCGCCCGTGCCCGGCCGGACGCGGGCGGTGCACGTGGCGAGGATGCCGCGCGGCATCGGCGCGAGCGTGGGCGTGAACGAGACGGTGACTGGGCCGGCCCCCGCGGCGGTGAGGTTCTGCTCGATCTCGGGGGTGTGCCGGTGTACGCCGCCCACGCCGTAGGGCGACATCGCGCCCATCACCTCCGCACCGAGCAGGTGCGGTGTGAGGCCCTTGCCCGCCCCGGAGGTGCCGGATGCCGCGACGACCGTGATGTCGTCGGGGTCGAGCACCCCGGCGACCAGACCGGGGGCGAGCGCCAGGGACACGGCCGTCGGGTAGCACCCCGGCACCGCGATGCGGGTGGCTGCGGCGAGGGTGTCGCGCTGGGGCCCGGCCTCGGTCGGCAGCTCGGGGAGGCCGTAGGGCCAGGACCCGGCGTAGGGAGTGTCGTAGAAGGCGGTCCAGGCGCTCTCGGCGGCGAGCCGGAAGTCGGCGCCGCAGTCGATGACGACCACGTCGTCGGGCAGCTGGGCCGCCAGGGCGGCCGAGTGTCCGTGCGGCAGGGCCAGCACGACGGCGTCGTGGCCGGCGAGCACCTCGGCCGTGGTCTCCTCGAGGAGCCGGTCGGCCAGCGGCGTGAGGTGCGGGTGGATGGTGCCGAGCGGCTGCCCGGCGTTCGCCGAGGCGGTGAGGGCCCCGACCTCGAGGCCCGGGTGCTGCAGGAGCAGGCGCACGACCTCCCCGCCGGCGTACCCGCTCGCCCCGGCGACTGCGACGCGTGTCATGTGCATGACTATACAGTTCGACGTACCTCTATGCACCCACGGGTCGGCCCCGCGCCCACAACAGCTTTCTCGCCCGGTGCGAGAACCTTCAGGTTCGCACCCCGAAAGAAGTGGTGCGAAGGTGAAGCTTCCGGCATCGGGCGAGAAAGTTGGGACCGGGGTCAGGGGAGGGGGTCGTTCTCGCCCACAGCGAGCACGAGGGTGCGCTCGTCCGGGGCGAGGCCGGCCTCGGCGCGGGCGCGCAGCGACTCCGCCGTGTCGATGCCGGCACGCACGAAGCGCCCCGACCACACGTCGAGCCCCCCCGAGACCAGCGCCAGCACGAGGTCGGTGACCTGGGCCGGGTCGGTCCACTGCGTGCGACCCGCGTGGGCGTCCATGCCCTCGGTCATGTCGGTGCGCACCACGCCGGGCATCAGGTCGAAGGCCCGGATGCCGCGCGCCCACCCCGCGAGGTGGGTCGAGCCGGTGACCCTCGCCAGGGCCGTCTTGCTGACGTTGTAGCCACTGGCGTCGGCGCCGGGTCGGCGCGCGGCCCCGCTGTTGACGTTGACGATGCGCCCACCGCCGGCGGCGAGCATGTGCGGCGCTACCAGCCAGGTCATCAGGTAGGCCCCCCTGACGTTGACCTCCTGGGTGTGCCACCACTGCTCGGGGTTGGACGCGAAGAGGTCGACCTCGGTGTCGACCACGCCGGCGTTGTTGACGAGCACGTCGATGCGGCCGTGCCGCTCGGCGATCTCCTCCACCCACGCGCTCAGCGCGGCTCGGTCCGTGACGGGTGCCACCGCGCTGGACCCGCGCTCGACGGCGTAGCCGGCGTCCTCGAGCGCATCGGCGACGAAGCGGCCGATGCCCCGAGAGGCCCCGGTGACGACCGCGACGAGGTGCCCACCACGCCCGTCCTCGGAGGCCGGCTCCGGTGCGACCTCGCCCTCGTCGTCGACGGGCACCTCGGTGGGCACGCTCATGCGCGCTGCACCGCCCCGACCGCGTCGGCCGCGGCCCGCAGCGCCGTGTCGCGCAGGGTGCTCACCTCCTCCGTCGTCAGCGTGCGGTCGGGCGCGCGGAAGATGAGCCGGTAGGCCAGGGACTTGCGCCCCTCCCCCACCTGGTCACCGCGGTAGACGTCGAAGAGGGTCAGCGCCTCGAGGTCCTTCCCCGCCCCGTCGCGCAGCGACCGTTGCACGGCATCCGCCGGCACCGACTCGTCGACGACGACCGCGACATCGCTCTGGGCCATCGGGAACGTGTGCAGCGTGCTGGCCTGCGCGGTGGCCTCCGACGCCGTGGTCAGCACGTCGAGGTCGAGCTCGCCGCCGACGGTGCGCGTCGGCAGCCCGAGGGACGTGACGCCCTTGGGGTGCAGCTCGCCGACGTGGCCGACCAGGGTGCCGTCGGCCAGCGCCACGCGGGCGCATCGGCCGGGGTGGTAGGGGGCGACCATGTCGGCGGACACCTCGAGCGCCAGCCCGAGCGCTTCACCGATGCTGCGGGCGAGGTCGACCACGTCGGCGACGTCGGCCGGGCGCCCGGCGCCCCACCAGCCCGCGTGCAGCCGGTCGCCGGCGAGCGCGAAGGCGACGTGCCGCGGTTGCGGCGGAACGGCATCGCGGATGGCGGCGAGCGTCGCGTCGGAGGGGTGGACCCCGACGTCCTCGGTGGGCGCCGACCCCTGGGGGCCGTCGAGCGCGACGACGAGGCCGAGCTCGAACAGCCCTACGTCGCGGGCGCCGCGGGCGACGTTGCGGCGCAGCGCGTCGACCATCGTCGCGAGCAGGCGGGTCCGCATCAGGGGCTGCTCGTCGGACAGCGGGTTGGCCAGGCGCACCGTGCGCGCCAGCTCGGCGTCGACGTCGAGGCCGAGCGCGGCGAAGCGGTCGGCGCCGACGAACGGCGCGCTCCACACCTCGAAGAGCCCCTGGTTGGCGAGCACGTCGGCCACGAGCCGGCGCACCCGCTGGGCGTGGGTGAGCCCGGCGCCACCGGGCGGGGTCGGGATGACCGAGGGGATGCGGTCGTAGCCGCAGATGCGGGCGACCTCCTCGACCAGGTCCTCACCGGTCGTGAGGTCGGGGCGCCAGGTCGCCGGGGTCACCGTGAGCAGGTCGCGGGCACGGGTGACCGAGCAGCCGATCGACTGCAGCATCGAGACGACCTCGCTGTCGAGGTAGACGATGCCCACGATGCGCGACGGGAAACCGACGTGCATCGTCACCGGAGCCGGATGGGTGGGGTCGCCCACGTCGGTGACGTCGGGGTCGGCCACTCCGCCGCCGTGCTCGACGAGCAGGTCGACGGCGAGCTGGGCCGCCGCGGCGGCCAGCGCCGGGTCGACACCACGCTCGAAGCGGCGTGAGGCCTCGCTCGGCAGCTTGTGCCGCCGGGCCGAGCGGGCGATGGTGACCGGCTCGAAGTGCGCGGCCTCGATGAGCACGTCGCGCGTGCTCGCGCCCACCTCGGTCTCGGCGCCGCCCATCACGCCGGCGATCGCGACGGCGCGCTCGCCGCCGGAGTCGGTGATCAGCAGGTCCCCCGGGTCGAGGGCCCGGTCGACGTCGTCGAGCGTCGTCAGCCGCTCACCGGAGCGGGCGCGACGCACGACCAGCGGGCGGTGCAGGGTGGCGAGGTCGAACGCGTGCAGCGGCTGGCCCAGGCCGAGCATCACGTAGTTCGTGACGTCGACCGCCAGCGAGATCGGCCGCATCCCGGCCTCGGTGAGGCGCACCGCCATCCAGCGCGGGGTGGGTGCCGCTACGTCGATGCCGCGAACGACCCGGGCCACGTAGCGGTCGCAGCCGGCTCGGCCGCGGATCGGCGCGTCGTCGCGCAGCTCGACCGGGAAGCCCCCATCGGTAGCCTCCGGGGCGGCGGTCCCCAGGGCGAGCGCCGGGTCGATGAACGTGGCTCCGGTGGCGTGCGAGTACTCGCGGGCGATGCCGCGCACCGAGAAGCAGTAGCCGCGATCGGGGGTGACGTTGACCTCGACGGTCTCGCGGTCGAGCCCGAGCAGGGGCAGGGCATCGGTGCCCGGGACGAGGCGCGCGAGCGTCTCCGCGTCATCCGCGAACTTCCTCGTCAGCACCAGGATGCCGTCGTGGTCGTCACCGATGCCGAGCTCGCGCTCGGAGCAGATCATGCCTGCGGACACGTGGCCGTACGTCTTGCGGGCACTGACCGTGAGCGGCCCCAGGGGCGTGGTGAGCACCCCGCCCGGGAGGATGACGACCACGAGGTCGCCGGCGTCGAAGTTGTGGGCACCGCAGACGACACCCTGCGGCTCGCCGGTGCCGTTGGCGTCGCCGACGTCGACCGTGCACCAGCTGATCGTCTTGCCGTTCTTCTGCGGCTCGGGGTCTTGGGTCAGCACCCGGCCGACCACGAGGGGACCGGTGACCCCACCGGTGTGCAGGCCCTCCTCCTCGAGCCCGACCTTGACGAGCGAGGCCGCGATGGCCGCACCCGTGGCGTCGTGCGGCACCGCGACGTACTCACGCAGCCAGTCGACGGGAACTCGCATCAGATCTCCATCCCGAACTGCGCGTCGAAGCGCACGTCACCCTCGATCATGTCCCGCATGTCGCTGACCCCGGTGCGGAACATCAGCGCCCGGTCGATGCCCATGCCGAACGCGAAGCCGGTGTAGCGGTCGGGGTCGACGCCGCAGGCGGTCAGCACGTTGCGGTTGACCATGCCGCAGCCACCCCACTCGATCCACCCGGTGCCCTTGCAGGTGCGGCAGTCGGGATCCTCGCCACGGCAGACGAAGCAGCGCAGGTCCATCTCCGCGCTCGGCTCGGTGAAGGGGAAGAAGGACGGGCGCAGGCGCGTGGTGATGCCGTCGCCGAACAGCTCGGACGCCAGCCGGTCCAGGGTGCCCTTGAGGTGCGCCATGGTGATGCCCTCGTCGACGGCCAGGCCCTCGACCTGGTGGAAGGCGGGCATGTGCGTGGCGTCGAGCTCGTCGGTGCGGAACACCCGGCCGATGGCTGCGACGTAGACGGGCACGCCGCGCTCGAGCAGGGTGCGGGCCTGCACCGGCGAGGTGTGGGTTCGCAGCACGAGACCGCCTTCGGGCGGGTCGACGTAGAAGGTGTCCTGCATCTGCCGGGCCGGGTGGTCGGCGTCGAAGTTGAGAGCGTCGAAGTTGAACCACTCCGCCTCGATCTCGGGCCCCTCGGCGATCTCCCAGCCCATGCCGACGAACAGGTCGGCGATGCGCTGGCTCATCAGCTCGATGGGGTGGCGCCGGCCCAGCGGGCGGCGACCGGTCGGGAGGGTGACGTCGACGGCCTCCTCGGTGAGGATGCGCTCGTCGCGCTCGTCCTCGAGCTCGGCCTGGCGTGCGGTGAACGCCTGGGCCACGCGACCGCGAGCCGAGCCGACCCGCTTGCCGGCCTCGGCCTTGGCGCTCGGCGGGAGGGCGCCGATCTCGCGGTTCGCCAGAGCCAAGGCGCTCCGGTCGCCCTGGTGGGCGCTGCGAGCCGCCTTGAGCTGCTCGAGCGAGGTGGCCGCCGCGGCGGCGGCGAGGGCCTGCGTCACGGCGGCGTCGACGGCCTGCGGGTCGAGCGCCGCGACCTCGACGGGGTCGTAGCTCGTGTTGGGTCCAGACATGGTGTCCACTTCGCGCGGGGGTGGGGCGCGCCCGAGTCTAGGTGGGGGCGCGCGGCGGGGGCTGACGAGGTGTGGCCCCCCGGATGCCGTGCCGGACCGGCGCTCAGTGCGCGCGGCCGACCGGGCCGGAGGGCTCGAAAAATCGGCGCGCCACCACTGTCACCCCTTCAGCGTAGCGTCGCGGCCATGATCGACCACTTCGGTATCAACTGCGCTGACCTCGCGGCGAGCGCCCGGTTCTACGACGGCGTGCTCGGGGTGCTGGGCCACCGGCGGCTGATGGACCATGGGGTCGCGATCGGCTACGGCACCGACACACCCGACTTCTGGATCTCCGGCGGCGACGCGGCATCCGGCCCCAACCGCGAGATCCACCTCGGGTTCGCGGCCGACAGCGCCGATACCGTGCGGCGCTGGTACGCCACCGCCCTCGAGCTGGGCGCCGAGTCGCTGCACGAGCCACGGCTGTGGCCGCAGTACCACGCGGCGTACTTCGGGGGATTCGTGCGTGACCCCGACGGCAACAACGTCGAGGCCGTCTGTCACCACGGCGACGGCTGAAGGCGCTCGCGGGCCGTGCGCCGCAGCCGCGTCGTGGCCACGCCCGCCACGGCGACCAGCAGCCCGACCACCGCCACCGTCACGAACCCGGCGGGCGGGCCCCACCCGTCGATCGCGAGGCCGGCGATCGGCGCGCCCAGCGCGCCACCGGTGGTGAGGAACGACCCGTGCCAGCCCATCGCCTCGCCTCGCGCGGCGGCAGGCACCATCCGGCTGGCCTGGTCGATGGTCGCGGTGATGGTCGGCGCGCAGAGCAGGCCGGCCACGAACCCGAGCAGCACCAGGCCCCACGGGGAGCTCGCGAGCGCCATCGGAAAGGTGACGACCGCGAGCCCACCGAGCAGCCAGAACGCCGAGATCGACCGGGACAGCGCGCCGTAGAGCAGGCCGCCCACGAGCGAGCCCAGACCCCACAGAGCCAGCACGAGGCCGATCTGCGCCACCGCGTCGAAGTCGCGCATGGCCGCCACGATGCCGATGTCCGAACCGGACAGCACCAGGGTCGACGCCAGCGCCGCGAGGCAGACTGCGAGGAACGGCAACCCGAACCAGGTGCGGATGGGCACCCGGGTGGTGCCGACCCGGGTCTCCCCCTCGCCGCGCAGGGGTGGGTCGACGACCCAGAGCAGCACCCCGCCCAGCACGCCCAGCATCTGGGTGGCGAAGAGCACCGACGGGGTCGACCAGTGAGCGGCCGCCCACACCGCGACGGCCGGCGTGAACATGAAGGACAGCTCCATCGCGGCGGAGTCGAGCGAGATGGCGGTGCGGCGGTCGGCCACCGCCACCGAGGCGATGACCGCCTGCCGGGTGATCGAGAAGGTGGGGATGACGAACAACCCGGCGACCACGGCCAGCCCGAGCAGCGGCCAGTAGCCGACGAAGGGCGCGATGCTCCAGCAGACCAGTGCCACCCCGAGCGAGGGAAGCACGACGCGGCGCAGCCCGAGCCGGTCGAGCAGCCGGCCGCGCCAGGGCCCGCTCACGGCGATGGCGATGGTGGCCGCCGCGGCCAGCGCGCCGGCAGCGGCGTACGAGCGACCCAGGGTGGTGACGACGTGCACCGTGATGAGCACCCCGCTCGCGAACACCGGTCCGCGCACGAGGGTGCCCAGCACGAGGATCGTGCGCAACGGACGGCTCGCGAGGGCACGCCGGTAGGGCGCGAGGGAGACGGCGGGCACCGCGTCACTCTCGCACGCCCGGCGCGATCGACCTGCCTCAGTCGCCGTCGGGAAAGGTCGCCCGCATGAGGGCGCCACCACCGGGGTCGGCCTCGGCGCGGATGACCCCGCCGTGTGCCTCGACCAGGCCTCGCACGAGGTACAGACCCAGGCCTGTGCCGTGCTTCGCGCCGCCCTGCCAGAACCGCGAGAACACGAGCTCTCGGTGCTCCGGGGCGATGCCGGGCCCGGCGTCGGCGACGATCAGGTCGACCGCGGGCCGCTCCCCGATCGCGGACCGGCGCCCCGCCAGGCGCACGGTGCCGCCGCCGTGCCGCACCGCGTTCTCGACGAGGTTGGCCACGATCTGCTCGAGCCGGTCTGGGTCGGCCCACAGCGGGCCGAGGTCCTCGGGCACGTCGACGACGAACCTGTCGCGCTCGAAACCGGCAGCGACCCGCCGCTCCACCTGGGCCTCGAGCCGAGGACGCAGGTCGAGCGGCTGGGCATGCACGGTGAGCCGGCCGGCGTTGATCCTCGATACGTCGAGCAGCTCGGTGATCAGCCGGGTGACCCGGTCGGCGTCGGCCTCGATGGTCTCGAGCATGAGGCGTTTCTGGTCGTCGCTGAGCCGGTCCCAGTTGCGCAGCAGCGTCGAGGAGAACCCCTTGACCCCCGTCAGCGGGGAGCGCAGCTCGTGCGCGACGGTGGTGAGCAGGGCGGCGCTCTCGGCCTCGGCCCGGCGGCGCCCCTCGGCATCACGCAGCCCCATCACGACGGCCCGAACCGAATCTCCGGGGCCCCCACGCACGTACTTCGCCGTGACGAGCAGCTCGCGCCCGGAGGGCAGCACGAGCAGCCGCTCGCGGTGCCCGGTGCGGGTGGACTGACCGTCCCAGGGGTCGGCGACCGACCACCACGAGTGGCCGTCGAGGTCCTGCAGGGGCAGTGCCTCGCGGATGTCGCGCCCCAGGACGTCGGCGGCGGCAATGCTCGTGATGCGCTCGGCTTCCGTGTTCATGAACCGGACCGTGGCCTCGGGGCCCACGGCGGCGACGAGACCGTCCGGGATGAACTCCAGTCCGTTGCTGGCGAGGTCGTCGGGAACCCTGAACGACTGCGGCATGTCGCGCAGGCTACCGGGCCGACGGCCCCCGGGCTCGTCGGCCCGCTGAGGCGTACAGGCACACGGTCGCGGCCATGGCCAGGTTGAGCGACTCGGCGCGGCCGTGGATCGGCACGCGCACCACGTCGTCGCACGCGTCGCGCACCTCGGTCCCCAGCCCCCACGCCTCGTTGCCCATGACCCAGCAGTGGGGCACGGCCAGGTCGGCGTCGGGCAGCAGGGTCGACCCGGTGCCGTCGGTGGCATAGCTGCGGATGCCGTGGGCTCGCAGCCGCGCGAGGGTCGCCCCGACCTCGAGGCCGGTGACGACGGGCAGGTGGAACAGCGACCCGGCGGTGGAGCGCACCACCTTGGGCGAGTGGACGTCCACCGAGGCCCCGCTGACCAGGACGGCGTCGGCACCGGCCGCGTCGGCCCCCCGGATGACGGTGCCAGCGTTGCCGGGGTCACGCACGTGGGTGAGCAGCACCAGCAGGCGTGGGCCCGCACCCAGCACGGCGTCGAAGTCGCCGGCGGCGGTGTCGACGACGGCGAGCACACCCTGGGGGGCGTCGGTCCCGGCCATCGCGGCGAGCACCTCGGGAGTCACCTCGTGCACCCACAGCCCCGCGGCGCGGGCCGGCTCGACGATGTCGTCGGCGTAGCGCACGAGCGCCTCGGGGGTGACGTAGACGTCGCGGACCCGGGGCGCGGCGTGACGCACGGCCTCGCGCACGCCCTGCGGCCCTTCGACGGCGAAGCGGCCGGTGCGATCACGCACCGGCCGCTTCGACAGCGCCCGGACCGACCGGACCCGGTTGGACCGGGGGTTGGTCAGCACTGGCTGGTCGCTCAGGCGGAGGCCTTGGCGGGCTCGCGAGCCGGCTGGTTGGCCTTCGAGATCTCGACGAGCGCGGTGAAGGCGGCCTCGTCGTTGACCGCGAGCTCGGCGAGCATGCGGCGGTCGACCTCGATCTCGGCGGCCTTCAGGCCCTGGATGAAGCGGTTGTAGGTCATGCCGTTGGCGCGAGCCGCGGCGTTGATCCGCTGGATCCAGAGGCGACGGAAGTCACCCTTGCGGGCCCGGCGGTCGCGGTAGGCGTAGCCGAGGCTGTGCTGGACCTGCTCCTTGGCCTTGCGGTACAGACGGGACCGCTGGCCCCGGTAGCCGCTGGCGCGCTCGAGAACGACCCGACGCTTCTTGTGGGCATTGACTGCCCGCTTCACGCGTGCCACGTGAGTACTCCTTGCTGTGTAGCGAAATCTGGGGGTGGATCGGCGTCAGCGGCCGAGAAGCTTCTTGACCTTCTTGAGGTCGTTCTTGGACACGAGGATGTCCATGCTGAGGGCGCGGGCCTTCTGCGGGGTCTTCTCGTGGAACTTGTGGACGTGGCCGGCCTGCTCGCGCATGACCTTGCCGGACCCGGTCACCCGGAAGCGCTTCTTGGCGCCGCTGTGCGTCTTGTTCTTCGGCATGGTGCCGATCTCCTTAGGTGTTCGGTGGTGCTGGCGTTTCGGGGGCGTCGGTCAGGCCGAGGTCTCGGTGTCAGCAGTGACGTCGGTCGGCACCTCGGGAGCCTCGGGGGCGTTGCCCTCCGCCTCGAGGTCGGCGGTGAGGTCGACGCGCCCCTCGGTGTGGTGGCCCGCACCGAGCTCGTCGCGCTTGCGGCGCTGCTCGGCCATGGCCTGGGCCTTCTTCTTCGTCGGCGCGATGACCATGACCATGTTGCGGCCGTCCTGCTTGGGGGCCGACTCGACGGTGCCGAGCTCGAGGACGTCCTCGGCGAGGCGCTGCAGCAGGCGGAAACCGAGCTCGGGGCGGGACTGCTCCCGGCCGCGGAACATGATCGTCACCTTGACCTTGTCGCCGCCCTTGAGGAACCGCTCGACGTGGCCCTTCTTGGTGCCGTAGTCGTGCGGGTCGATCTTGGGGCGGAGCTTGATCTCCTTGATGACCGTGTTGACCTGGTTCTTGCGTGCTTCGCGTGCCTTCATGGCGGCTTCGTACTTGTACTTGCCGAAGTCCATGAGCTTGGCGACCGGCGGCTTCGCCATCGGCGCCACCTCGACGAGGTCGAGGTCCGCCTCGGCGGCGAGGCGCAGTGCGTCCTCGACGCGGACGATGCCGACCTGTTCGCCGTTCGGGCCGACCAACCGCACCTCGGGAACCCGGATGCGGTCGTTGATGCGTGGCTCGCTGATGTGCTTCTCCGTTCGTCACGTCAATGTCGTGACCAGCGGGCACGAGAAAGGCTCCTCGTGCCGCGTGCGCGAGGAGCCTTGAACATCCGTTTCCGTACCGACCCACCACGGGATGCCGTCGCCACACCCTCACGGGTGTCAGCACGACATCGCGCCGCAGACCTGTTCGGACCCGGCGACCTGACGGTCGACGCGGGTGGAAGCTGGGCTTCTCTTGCACACCGCCGGTGAGGGCGGTCGGTCAACACGCAAGATTACCAGCGCGACGGCATCCACCGAAATCGTCCCAACTTTCTCGCCCGATGCCGGAACCTTCACCTTCGCACCGGAACAGTTCCCCGGCGAAGGGGCAGCTTCCGGTGCGATCCTCGACCGGTACGGTCAGCGCAGCCGGAAGGCGAGGCCGTCGATCCGGGCGCGCAGCTCGCCGTCGGTCGCGAGCCGCTCCCCCACCCGGGTGGCGACCTCGCGCACCTGCTCGGGGGGAAGCCCGGGCCGCAGGTCGAGCACGACACCGAGCACGCCTTCGCCGCGTGGGGTGCCCTCCTCGAGCTCGTGACCGGTGACGGAGTCCTCGACGCGCACCGCGGCCGCCACGCTCGAGGCGACGAAGGGGTCGGTGTGGGGGGCCTGCCAGGGGCGCTGCTGGGCGAGGGCCCAGACCATCGAGGGCCGCAGCACGCGGGTGGCGGGGCCCGCGACGTCGACGACGATCACGTCGCAGCCCTCGGAGACCGCGGCCTGGCCGGCTCGGGACGGGGTGACGGGCACCGGACGGGCAGCCGGGTCCCAGGCCGCGAGGGCGTCGGTGCCGGTGAAGACCGGCAGGGCGCGCTGGCCGTCCGGGGCGACGAGCGTCACGGCAGCCAGGTCGACCTGCTTCTCGACCGTGTGCTCGCCGGTGCGGTCGGCCTCGGTGAGGTCGGCCACCACCGGCACGACGAACCGGCTCGCCTCGACCGCCCGCATCAGCGCGAGGTCGTCACCGGGGCCGGCGAGCGCGGCCAGCAGCGCGGGGTCGGCCACACCCGTGTCAGCCTCGAACCCACTCGGCGACAGGCCTCGCCCGGCCCAGGGCACCTGGGCCGAGTCGGTGGGTCCGTCGTGCGAGCGGTGGTCGTGCTCGCAGCTCATGGTCGGCCCGCCGCGTCGAGCGCCTCGGGCAGGGTGAACGCTCCCCGGTAGAGCGCCGAGCCGATGATCGCGCCCTCCACCCCGTCACCGACCAGGCCCCGGATGGCGACGACGTCGTCGAGCGTCGACACCCCGCCGGATGCGACGACCGGTCGGTCGGTGCGCGCGCAGACGTCGCGCAGCAGCGCGAGGTTCGGGCCCTGGAGCATGCCGTCCTTCGCGACGTCGGTGACGACGTACCGGGCGCACCCCTCCGCGTCGAGGCGGGCGAGCGTCTCGTAGAGGTCGCCGCCCTCGCGGGTCCAGCCGCGCGCCGCCAGGGTCGTGCCGCGCACGTCGAGCCCGACCGCGACCCGGTCGCCGTGCTCGGCGATCGCGCGGGCGGTCCACCGCGGGTCCTCGAGCGCGGCGGTGCCGAGGTTGACCCGGCGGCATCCGGTGGCCAGCGCCCGCTCGAGCGTCTCGGCGTCGCGGATGCCGCCGCTCATCTCCACGTCGATGTCGAGGGTGCCGACGATGCGGGCGAGCAGCTCGGCGTTGGAGCCGCGCCCGAAGGCGGCGTCGAGATCGACCAGGTGCAGCCACTGCGAGCCCTGCTCCTGCCAGGCGAGCGCGGCCTCCACCGGGTCACCGAACTCCCCGCCGGTGCCGGCCACGCCCTGCACCAGCTGCACGGCGCGGCCCTCGACGACGTCGACGGCGGGCAGGAGCTCCAGCCGGGGCTGCTCTGACGCGGTCTGGCTCACGGCTGGGCCCTTCGGGGTCGGTGTTCTAGCAGTTGGGTGCTCAGTTGGTCGCCCGGGCAGCCGTTTCAGCACCCAACTCGGGTCGGGGACAGTCTGCCCGGCCCCGAGCAGGTCCGGTCACCCGGTCCACCCGTACCCCGATCGACCAATAGGTCCCGACAGGTACACCGGACCCGTACCCCGATCGACCAATAGGTCACAGCAGGTACGGCGTGGGTGGGCCCCGGTCGGGTCAGAGGGAGCGGACCCAGTTGCGCAGCAGCGCCAGACCCGCGTCGCCGGACTTCTCGGGGTGGAACTGGGTGGCTGACAGCGGGCCGCTCTCGACCGCGGCGACGAAGCGCTCGCCGTGGGTGGCCCAGGTGACCTGCGGCTCGACCGCGGCGAAGGGCCCCTCGGGGGGCGGCAGCTCCCAGGTGTGCGCGGCGTAGGAGTGCACGAAGTAGAACCGCTCCGCGGCGATGCCCTCGAACAGCACCGAGCGCTCGGGAGCCTCGACGGTGGACCACCCCATGTGCGGCACGACGGGAGCAACCAGGCGCGAGACGGTGCCCGGCCACTCCCCCACGCCGACGACCGGCGACTCGCTCGGCTCGGTGGAACCGTCGAACATCACCTGCATGCCCACGCAGACCCCGAGCACGGGCCGCCCATCGGCGAGGCGGAGGTCGATGATCCGCGGGCCGTCGGCGGCGGCGAGGCCGGCCATGCACGCATGGAAGTTGCCCACACCGGGCACGAACAGCCCGTCGGCGCCCAGCGCGGCACCGGGGTCCGCCGTCAGCGTGACGTCGGCCCCGACGTGCTCGAGCGCGCGCACCGCACTTCGGATGTTGCCGCTGCCGTAGTCGAGGACGACGACCGACGCGCTCACCGGTGACGCCTGCGCTCGGCAGCGGTCTCGGCGCGGTGCGCCTCCTCCTCCGCCATCAGCCGGTCGAAGGCCAGCACGCCGCGCAGCGACGGCTCGACGTCGGTCGCTCCCTCGCAGTCGCCACGCACGAGGAGGTCGCGCCCGGGCAGCCCGAGCAGCCCCAGCACGGTGACGAGGAGGTCGAGCGGCGTTCCCTGGCCCGAGCGGAGCACGTCGGCGAGCGCCTCCTCGCGGACCCGGCCCGCAGCCCCCGCCGCGGCCAGCAGCATCGGCAGATGCAGCGGGGCGAGCTGCGGGGTGTCGACGACGCCGCGGCGCGGTTCCCAGATCGTCCAGCGGATGGGCGCACGCGGCCCGGTGGGCTGCACGGTCAGGGCCGCCCGGCCGTGCACGTCGAAGAAGCCGATCGTGGGACGGGCCCGCCAGGGGGCGGGGCGCGCCGCCAGCACCTCGATGCCGACGTCGTAGGGAGCCGCGCTGCGGGCCCGGTCGTCAGCGAGGGTGATGCCGGTCCACGGACCGAGCGGCGCAACCGTGACCGCGACGAGCCCGCGGCGCAACCAGCGGGTGACAGCACCCGGCGACCTGCGCACGAGCACGAGTCCGTGCCCGGATCCGGCCGAGCGCACGTCGGCAGCCACGGGCTAGAGCGCCCCCTTCGCGCTCGGGATCCCCTCGACCCGGGGGTCACGGGCCACCGCCGCTCGCAGCGCCCTCGCGAGCGCCTTGAACTGGGCCTCGACCACGTGGTGGGGGTCGCGGCCGGCGAGAACGCGCACGTGCAGGGCGATCTGGGCGTGGAAGGCGAAGGACTCGAGCACGTGCCGGGTCAACGAGCCGACGTAGGACCCACCGATGACCACGTACTCCTGACCGGCGGGCTCGCCCTCGTGCACGCAGTACGGCCGCCCGGCGACGTCGACGACGGCGAGCACCAGCGCCTCGTCGAGCGGCACGGTGGCGTCGCCGAAGCGCGCGATGCCGCTCTTGTCGCCCAGGGCCTGGCGCACGGCCTGGCCGAGGACGATCGCGACGTCCTCGACGGTGTGGTGGGCGTCGACGTCGGTGTCGCCCTGCGCCCGCACGGTGAGGTCGACCAGCGAGTGCTTGGCGAGCGAGAGCAGCATGTGGTCGTAGAACCGCACCCCGGTGCTGACCTCGCCGCGGCCGGTGCCGTCGAGGTCGACGCTCACCTCCACGGTGCTCTCGGAGGTGGCCCGGCGCACGGTGGCGGTGCGGGGACCTGCGGCGCTGCTCACGGGACGGCTCCTGTGCGGTGGGTCTGGACGAGGCCGGCGACGGCCTCGAGGAACCGGGTGGTCTCCTGGGGAGTCCCGGCCGTGACACGAAGATAGTGGGGAATGCCCACGTCCCGGACGAGGACGCCCCGATCGAGCAGTGCCGACCACGTCTCGTGGGCGTCGGTGAGCCCTCCGAACAGCACGAAGTTGGCGTCGCTGGGCACCGGTTCCAGGGCCAGGGCGGCGAGTCCCTCGACGATCCGGTCGCGCTGTCCCTTGATCGCGTCCACGCTCTCGAGCATGAGGTCGGCGTGCGCCAGGGCGGCCAGCGCGACGGCCTGGGTCTGGGTCGAGAGGTGGTACGGCATCCGCACCAGCCGCAGCGCCTCGACGAGGGCGGGGTCGGCGGCCAGGTAGCCGACGCGGCCGCCGGCCAGGGCGAACGCCTTGCTCATCGTGCGGGTGACGACCAGCCGCGGTCGGCCGGCGAGCAGGCTCAGCGCGCTCGGGGTGCCTGGCCGGGCGAACTCGGCGTAGGCCTCGTCGACCACCACCAGCGCGCCCTCCGCGGCGTCGTGCACGGACTCGACGACGTCGAGGCCGAGGGCGGTGCCGGTGGGGTTGTTCGGCGAGCAGAGGAAGACCACGTCGGGCCGGTGCCGCCGCACCTGGTCGATGGCGGATGCCGGGTCGAGGTCGAACGCTCCCCCACCGGCCACGCCGCGCGTCCCGTCGACCCACGCCGTGCCGGTCGTGGTCGTGATGATCGGGTGCATCGAGTAGGCCGGGGTGAAGCCGAGCGCGGTGCGGCCGGGCCCGCCGAACGCCTGCAGCAGGTGCAGCAGAACCTCGTTCGAGCCGTTGCCGGCCCAGACCTGCTCGCTCCCGACGTCGGTGCCGTTGCGCGAGAGGTAGGCGGCCAGCGCCTCGCGCAGGGCGGTGAACTCACGGTCGGGGTAGCGGTTGAGCCCGGCGGCCACGGCAGCCACGGAGTCGGTGATCGCCGCGACGACGGCCGGCGGCACGGCGTAGGAGCTCTCGTTGGTGTTGAGCGCCACCGCGACGTCGAGCTGCGGGGCGCCGTAGGCCGTGCGCCCTCGCAGGTCGGGGCGCAGCATGGCCGCGATCACCGGGCGGGGGTCCACGGTCGGGGAGTCCACCGTCGGGGAGTCCACGCGGCTCAGGAGGCCGGGTCGAGGTCGGCGTGGCGGGCGAGCACGGCCTCGCCGTGCGCGGGAAGGTCTTCCGCGCGGGCCAGGGTGACCACGTGGCCCCCGACCTCGCGCAGGGCGTCGGCCGAGTACGTGACGACGTGGATGCCGCGCAGGAACGACTGCACCGACAGCCCGCTACTGTGGCACGCGCACCCGCCGGTGGGCAGCACATGGTTCGAACCGGCGCAGTAGTCACCCAGGCTCACCGGCGACCACGGGCCCACGAAGACGGCCCCGGCGTTGCGCACCCGGGCCGCGACGGCTGCGGCGTCGCGGGTCTGGATCTCGAGGTGCTCGGCGGCGTAGGCGTTGACCAGGTCGAGCCCGGCGTCGAGGTCGTCGACGAGCACGATGGCCGACTGGGCGCCGGCCAGGGCGGTGCCCACCCGCTCGGTGTGCTTGGTCGCGGCGACGCGGCGCACCAGGGCCGCGTCGACGGCATCCGCCAGCGCGGCCGAGTCGGTGACGAGCACCGCCGCCGCGAGCGGGTCGTGCTCGGCCTGCGAGACGAGGTCGGAGGCGACGTGCTCGGCATCCGCGGAGTCGTCGGCCAGCACGGCGATCTCGGTGGGTCCTGCCTCGGCGTCGATGCCGATCACGCCCTTGAGCAGCCGCTTGGCCGCGGCGACGTAGATGTTGCCGGGGCCGGTGACCAGGCTCACCGGGTCGCAGACGTCGGTGCCGTCCTCGATGCCGAGCGCGAATGCGGCCACGGCCTGCGCGCCACCCATCGCCCACACCTCGTCGATGCCCAGCAGGGCGCACGCGGCGAGGACGGTGGGGTGCGGCCAGCCGCCGAAGTCGGCCTGCGGCGGGCTCGCGACGGCCAGGCTCGGCACCTCGGCGAGCTGGGCCGGCACGACGTTCATCACGACGCTGCTCGGGTAGACGGCCAGGCCGCCGGGCACGTACAGCCCGACCCGGTCCACGGGCACCCAGCGCTCGGTGACCGTGCCGCCGTCGGTGACGGTGCTCGTGATGTCGGTGCGGCGCTGGTCGGCGTGCACGAGGCGGGCTCGGCGGATCGACTCCTCGAGGGCGGCCCGCACGGCCGGGTCGAGGGACTCCATGGCCGAGGCGATGACGTGGGTGGGCACCCGCAGCCGGGGCGGGGCGATGCCGTCGAAGCGCTCCGCTGCGGCGTAGAGGGCGGGCGCGCCCTCCTCACGCACGGCGGCGACGATGGGGCGCACGACCTCCAGGGCGGCCTCGACGTCGAACTCGGCACGCGGCAGGGCGGCACGCAGCTCGCGCAGGGTAAGGTGGCGCCCGCGCAGGTCGACCCGGGCGATGACGCCGGAAGCCGGGGAGGAGGCGGTGCTGAGAGCCATGCCCGCCAGTCTAGGTTCGCGCTCGCGGCCTCGACGACCGCCGCCCAGCACCCGGGCCGACCATTCGCTCAGGCGTCGTAGAGCTCGGCCTCGTGGGCGGCTCGGGCTCGCCGGGCCACCCTGCGGTAGCGCTCCCCCAGCTCCTGCCCGGAGCCGCCGGGCAGGCCGAGGATGCGCGCGATGCCGTCGGCGTCGCGCGGGTCGGAGGGCAGTGCCTCGAGGGTCTTGGCGCGAAAGAGCACCCCGGCGTTGCGCATCGACGACGCGAGCCGCCAGGCCGCGGCGAGGTCGGCCGCGTGCTCCGGCGTCACCAGACCGAGCCGCTCGGCCGCCGTGAGCGCCCCCATCGTCGACGTGGTGCGCAGCCCGGGGTGGGCGTGGGCATGCCGCAGCTGCACGAGCTGCACGACCCACTCGACGTCCGAGAGCCCGCCGTGGCCGAGCTTGAAGTGGGTCTTGCGGTCGGCACCGCGAGGCAGCCGCTCGGACTCCATCCGGGCCTTGAGCGTGCGGATCTCACGGATCTGGCCGTCGTCGAGACCTCTGTCGGGCCACCGGATCGGCGCGATGAGCGTCAGATAGCGCTCCGCGAGCTGCGGGTCGCCGGCCACCGGCGCCGCACGCAGCAGCGCCTGCGACTCCCAGACGAGCGACCACCGGCCGTAGTACTGACGGAACGACTCCAAGGACCGCACCAGGGGCCCGCTCTTGCCCTCGGGCCGCAGCGACGCGTCGACGTCGAGGTTGGGGTCGGGGCCGCGCAGTCCGAGCAGCCGGATCAGCTCCTTGACCACGTCGTTCGCCTGGGCCTGGGCCTCCCCCTCGTCGGCGCCCTCGACCGGGTCGTGGACGAAGAGGACGTCGGCGTCGGAGCCGTACCCCTGCTCCGCTCCTCCCAGGCGGCCCAGGCCGACGACCAGCAGCCGGGTGACCAGCGGCGCGCCCGTGCGCTGCTCCAGGTCGCGCAGGCACACCTCGAGAGTGACCTCGATGAGGGCTGCGGTGAGGTCGGTCATCGCCCGGCCGAGGTCGTCCAGGGTGAGGCCGCCGGTGAGGTCGGCCACGGCGACGCGGAACAGCTCAGAGCGACGGATGGTGCGCGCTGCCAGCACGGCGGACGCGGGGTCGTCCTTGCGACCGGCCGCCGAGCGCATGCGGCGCAGCACGTCCTCGCGCGGGCGGGGCCGCAGCCCCGAGGAGTCACCGAGGAACTGCACGCACTCGGGCGCCTGTTCGAGCAGGTCGGCAGCGAACCGGCTACGGGCCAGGGTGTGCGCGAGCCGCTCCGCCGCCGACCCCTCGTCGCGCAGCAGTCGCAGGTACCAGTGGGTCGTGCCGAGCTGGTCGCTGATCTTGCGGAAGGCGAGCAGCCCGGCATCCGGGTCGGCCTCGTCGGCGAACCAGCCGAGCATCACCGGCAACAGCTGGCGCTGGATGGCTGCCCTGCGGCTGAGTCCTTCGGTGAGGGCCTCGAGGTGCCGCAGCGCCCCGCGTGGATCGCGGAAACCCAACGCCGACAACCGCTCCCGCGCTGCTTCCGGCGTCAGTCGCACGTCGGAGTCGGACAGCCGAGCCACCGCCGACAGCAGTGGCCGGTAGAAGATGCGCTCGTGCAGCCGACGCACCTCACGCTGCTGGGCCCGCCACTGAGCCACGACGGCCTCGGCGGGTGAGGAACGGTGCCCCAGCGCCCGACCCAGCCGTCTCAGGTCGCTCTCGGAGGTGGGCATCAGGTGGGTGCGGCGCAGCCGGAAGAGCTGGATGCGGTGCTCGAGGGTGCGCAGCAACCGGTAGGCCGTGCCGAGCGTCGCCGCGTCGTCGCGCCCCACGTAGCCCCCGGCCGACAGGGCGTCGAGCCCGTCGAGCGTGGTGCCGGTGCGCAGCGACTCGTCGGCCCGGCCGTGCACGAGCTGGAGCAGCTGCACCGAGAACTCCACGTCGCGAAGGCCTCCGGGACCCAGCTTGAGCTGCCGGTCGGCCTCGACCGCCGGAATGTGCTGCTCGACCCGGCGCCGCATCGCCTGGACGTCGTCGACGAAGTTCGCACGGCTCGAGGCATGCCACACCATCGGTTGCACCGCGTCGCAGTAGGCCTGTCCCACACCGGGGTCGCCGGCGACGGGGCGTGCCTTGAGCAGGGCCTGGAACTCCCAGGTCTTGGCCCAGCGCTCGTAGTAGGCGCGGTGGCTCGCCACGGTGCGCACGAGGGGACCGTTCTTCCCCTCCGGCCGCAACGCTGGGTCGACCTGCCACAGCGACCCGGTCGGTGTCGACGCCGAGCAGATCCGCATCACCCTGCTGGAGAGCTCCGTGGCGACCGACGTCGACTCCTCCTCGGGCACCCCGTCGGCCGGCTCGGCGACGAAGATGACGTCGACGTCGGAGACGTAGTTCAGCTCGCAGCCGCCGGTCTTGCCCATCGCGATGACGGCGAGGCGGGTGCGGTCGGCATCGGGCCCGACCTCGGCGCGAGCGATGGCCAGAGCGGCCTCGAGCGCGGCCTGCGCGAGGTCTGCCAGCGCGCCGGCCGTCTCGGAGAGGGTGAGCGTGGGGTCGGGTGCGGTGAGGTCGAGGACCGCGATGCCGAGCAGCTGCTCGCGGTAGGCCGTGCGCAGGACGTCGGTGGCCGGTACCGGTCCCGGGGTGGTCACAGCGTGCACCAGGCGGCGCACCCGATCCTCGACGGCCAGCGGTGCCGCCTCGGTGACGGCGGCCCACTGCTCAGGGTGGGCGCACAGGTGGTCCCCGAGCGCCGCCGAGTTGCCGAGGACCGCGAGCATCCGCTGACGCGCCGGCCCCGGGGCGCCCAGCGCCGAGGTGACCGGCCCGAGCAGCACGGGGTCCTTCCTCACCGACTCCATGAACCGCACGAGCCCCAGCAGGGCGCCGTCGGGGTCGGGCACCTCGGCAAGGGCCGCCGCGAGCCCGGCGGCCTCGATGTGCTCCCGGCTCTTGATGAGGTCGGCGAGCGCGGGGTCCTCGAGCAGGCTCCGGGCCCGGGCCGGGTCCGAGAACCCGAGCCGGGCGATGGCGACCGGGATCGACCCCGGTCCGCGTGAGCTCACCACCGTCCGCCCGTCACAGGCGCGGCAGGTAGCGCTCGAGCTCGAAGGCGGTGACCTGGTTGCGGTAGTCGTGCCACTCGGCGCGCTTGTTGCGCAGGAAGAACTCGAAGGTGTGCTCGCCCAGGGTCTCGGCGACGAGCTCGCTGCCCTCCATGATCGCGATCGCCTCGCTGAGACTGGCCGGAAGCGGCTTGATGCCCATCGCCTTGCGCTCGGCGTCGGTGAGGCTCCAGACGTCGTCCTCGGTCTCGGGCGGCAGGTCGTAGCCCTCCTCGATGCCCTTGAGGCCGGCGGCGAGCAGCACCGCGAAGGCCAGGTAGGGGTTGCACGCCGCGTCCAGGCTGCGCACCTCGACCCGGCTGCTGTTCCCCTTGGTCGGCTTGTACATCGGCACCCGCACCATCGCGGAGCGGTTGTTGTGGCCCCAGGTGAGGTGGGCCGGGGCCTCCCCACCGCCCCAGAGGCGCTTGTAGGAGTTGACCCACTGGTTGGTGACAGCGGTGATCTCGCCACCATGGTGCAGCAGGCCGGCGATGAACTGCCGGCCGGTCCTGGACAGCTGGTAGGGCGCGCCCGGCTCGTGGAACGCGTTCGTGTCGCCCTCGAAGAGCGAGAGGTGGGTGTGCATGCCGGACCCGGGGTGCTCGGCGAACGGCTTGGGCATGAACGAGGCGAAGATGCCCTGCTCGAGCGCCACCTCCTTGATCACGGCCCGGAAGGTCATGATGTTGTCGGCGGTCGAGAGCGCGTCGGCGTAGCGCAGGTCGATCTCGTTCTGGCCCGGAGCGCCCTCGTGGTGGCTGAACTCCACCGAGATGCCCATCGTCTCCAGCATGGCGATGGCGGCGCGCCGGAAGTCGTGGCTGTTGCCGTGGGGCACGTGGTCGAAGTAGCCCGACTGGTCGATCGGCTCGGGACGCTGGCCGGGGGTCCACCCCTGCTCGAGCAGGAAGAACTCGATCTCGGGGTGGGTGTAGAACGTGAATCCCTGGTCCGCGGCCTTGGTCAGCGCCCGCTGGAGCACGTGTCGGGGGTCGGCGACGCTCGGCGTGCCGTCGGGCAGGGTCAGGTCGCAGAACATCCGGGCCGTGCCGGGGCTCTCGCCGCGCCAGGGCAGCACCTGGAACGTGGCGGGGTCGGGCTTGGCCAGCATGTCGGCCTCGTACACCCGGGCGAAACCCTCGATGACCGAGCCGTCGAAGCCGATGCCCTCGGCGAAGGCCCCCTCGAGCTCGGCGGGTGCGATCGCGACGGACTTCAAGGTGCCGAGCACGTCGGTGAACCAGAGCCGGACGAAGCGGATGTCGCGTTCTTCGATGGTGCGGAGGACGAACTCCTGCTGGCGATCCATGTGACGATCCTGCCGCACGCGTGTTTCGCGTGGGTTACCCCGCGCGGAACGGGACGTCGTGCGCGCGGGTGTGGGGTCCGACGGTCCTCGGCCGGCCCGGCTACGATCCGGTCATGAGCTCGCAGCCACCCGCGTCGGAGAGCACACCCCCCTACGGCACCGGGGCGCAGGCGGCACCGCAGCGCCGGGTCCGCATCCCGCACCTGCTACAGATGAAGGAACGCCGCGAGAAGTGGGCGATGCTCACCGCCTACGACATGTACACCGCCGAGATCTTCGACGAGGCCGGCATCCCGGTGCTCCTCGTCGGTGACAGCGCAGGCAACAACGTCTACGGCTTCGAGACCACCGTGCCCGTCACCGTCGACCACCTGGTGCCGTTGTGCCGCGCGGTGACCAGCTCGGCCAAGCACGCGATGGTCGTGGCCGACCTGCCCTTCGGCTCCTACCAGGCCAGCCCGCAGCAGGCCCTCGCCACCGCCACCCGGTTCATGAAGGAGGGCATGGCCCACGCGGTCAAGCTCGAGGGCGGCAAGGCGATGGTGCCGGAGGTCGAGCTGCTCGTGCGTGCCGGCATCCCGGTCATGGGCCACATCGGCTTCACCCCGCAGAGCGAGCACGTCCTCGGCGGTTACAAGGTGCAGGGCCGCGGTTCGGGCGCCGACAAGCTGCTGGACGACGCCCTCGCGCTGGAGGCAGCCGGCTGCTTCGCGGTCGTCATGGAGATGGTGCCGGCCCCCGTGGCGGCCAAGGTCACCGAGGCGCTGCGGATCCCCACGATCGGCATCGGCGCCGGCCCGGGCTGCGACGCGCAGGTGCTGGTGTGGCAGGACATGGCCGGGTTGCGTGGCGGCCGAGCCCCACGGTTCGTGAAGAAGTACGCCGACCTGCGCACCGACCTCAAGGATGCCGCCAGCGCGTATGCCGCGGAGGTCGCCTCGGGCGCGTTCCCGGCCGCCGAGCACTCCTTCGACGCCTGAAACCACCGGCACAAGGGAGACGTCGAACCGCCATGTGGCCCATGGACACCCCGAACGCACCGTCGCCGACCCGCTGGTCGGCCCTGCAGAGCGGGCCGGAGGCAGCGCACGCCTACCGCAGGCGGTTCCTCGACCTCGAGGCCTCGGGCGAGGACATCCACGGGGAGGCCCGGTTCATCACCGAGCTCGTGCCCCCTCCCTCACGGGTCCTCGACGCCGGCTGCGGCTACGGCCGGGTTGCCAGCAAGCTGACCCGGCTGGGGCACACCGCGATCGGCGTCGACGCCGACGAGCACCTCGTCGCCCTGGCGCGCGAGGACACCCAGACCCGGTTCTTCGTCGCCGACCTGTCCACCCTCAACCTGCGCACCGAGCAGGAGTTCGCGTGCGTCGTGATGGCAGGCAACGTCGTGCCCTACCTCGCCGACGGCACGCTCCACCGGGTCCTCGAGCGCCTCGCCGCCCATCTGGCCCCGGGCGGCTACCTCGTCGCCGGGTTCGGGCTGGCGGGGTCGCTGCCCGAGAAGGCGGCACCGGTCGACCTGCGCCTCTATGACCGGCTCGCCGAGGCGGCCGGGCTGTCGTTCATCGCGCGCCACTGCACCTGGGAGGGCCGGCCCTTCGTCCCGGGCGATACCTTCGCGGTCTCGGTGCACCGCCGGCTCGGGGCCTGAGTCAGCGCTCTGACCCCTCGGCCCACTCCTTGTCCTCGCGGTCCCACCGCTCGGTGTTGTCCCGGGCGTGCTGCAGCGCGCTCGCCGCGGCATCGTGCGTGTCGTAGGGGCCCATGACGTTGGCGTCCTGGCTACGGTCGTCGTCGGTCTCCACCTGGCCGGTGTCGACGTTGAACCAGTAGGGCATCGGTGTCCTCCTCGGTCGCCGTGGGGTGCCTAGACTCCACCGTATGCCGTTGACGTACGCAACCGTCGCCCCCGGCGTGCTCTCTGTGCGCCGGGCCGTCCCGCCGAGCATCGCGCGTCCCGAGTACGTGGACCGCCCCGCGCCGACGCCGTACACCGGTCCGGAGGTCAAGGACGCCGAGACCATCGAGCGGATGCGCGTCGCCGGGCGGGTGGCCGCGAACGCGATGGCCGCCGCCGCGGCCGTCATCGCCCCCGGGGTCACCACAGACGAGATCGACCGGGTCGGGCACGAGTACCTCCTCGACCACGGTGCGTACCCGTCCACGCTGGGCTACAAGCGTTTTCCGAAGTCGTTGTGCACCTCCGTCAACGAAGTGGTGTGCCACGGCATCCCCGACAGCCGACGCCTCGAGGACGGCGACATCGTCAACATCGACATCACGGCGTTCCTCGACGGCGTGCACGGTGACACCGACGCCACCTACCTCGTCGGCGACGTCGACGAGGAGTCACGGTTGCTGGTCGAGCGCACGCACGAGGCGATGATGCGCGGGATCCGGGCGGCCGTCCCTGGGCGGGAGATCAACATCATCGGCAGGGTGATCCAGTCGTACGCACGCCGCTTCGGCTACGGGGTGGTGCGCGACTTCACCGGCCACGGGATCGGCTCGTCGTTCCACAGCGGCCTGGTCATCCCGCACTACGACGCCGCCCCGGCCTACAGCACGGTCATCGAGGCCGGCATGACGTTCACCGTCGAGCCGATGCTCAACCTCGGCACCCACGAATGGGAGATGTGGGACGACGGCTGGACCGTCGTCACCAAGGACCGCCGTCGGTCGGCCCAGTTCGAGCACACCATCCTCGTCACGGACTCAGGTCCGCAGATCCTCACCCAGGGAGACTCCGCATGAGCAGAGCACGGCCTCTTGGCATCGACGTCGGCGGCAGCGGTATCAAGGGCGCGCCGGTCGACCTGGACAAGGGCGGGTTCGCCCAGGAGCGCTTCAAGATCGAGACCCCCGAGGTGTCGACGCCCGAGGCGGTGTGCGACGTGATCGCGCAGATCGTCGACCGCTTCGACGAGGTGCACGACGGCTCACCGATCGGGGTGACGATTCCGGGGGTCGTGCAACACGGTGTGGTCAAGACGGCTGCGAACATCGACAAGTCGTGGATCGACTGCGAGATCGAGAAGCTGCTCGAGGACCGCCTCCGGCACGATGTCGTCGTCGTCAACGACGCCGACGCCGCGGGCGTCGGCGAGCTGCACTTCGGGGCGGCCAAGGGGCAGAAGGGGCTGGTCATCCTCACGACGCTCGGCACCGGCATCGGCACGGCCGTCATCAACCGGGGCGTGCTCGTGCCGAACTCCGAGCTCGGGCACCTCGAGCTCGGCGGCATCGACGCCGAGACGGTGACCGCGAGCTCGGCCAAGACCCGCGAGGGGCTCAGCTACGAGCAGTGGGCCGAGCGGCTGCAGCGCTACTACCGCCACCTCGAGGACCTGATGTGGCCCGACCTGTTCGTGGTCGGTGGCGGGGTGTCGCGCAAGGCGGAGAAGTTCCTGCCGCTGCTGGACCTGCGCACCCCGATCGTGCCGGCGGTGCTCGAGAACGCCGCCGGCATCATCGGTGCGGCGGTGCTGGCGACCCAGATCCAGGAGGCACGCGGCCGACACCTGGACTGAGGCCCGGGCCGGCTCAGCTCTCGCTGTCGAAGCGCGTCGGGCCGGCGCCGGCGAGGTCGTGGATGCGCGTGCTCGGCGACCCGAGCCGCGCCGCCTGGTCGAGGTAGAGGGTTCGGCCTCGCGGTCGGAGCAGCCCGTCGTGCACGGGGACCGCGTGCGGCGCGGCGTGACGACGCAGGAAGGCCGTCATCTCGCGGCTGCGCTGCCACGGCGCCTGGAGGGGAAACGCCAGCACGTCGACCCGGCCGGGCTCGGCGTCGAGGGCGTCGCCGGGGTGGAAGAACGACGGCTCGCCCGGCGCGTCGAGGCGCACCCCGACGTTGTCGATGCGGGGGATGTCGTCGTGGATCAGGGCGTGCTGCTCGCCGAAGGGGGTCACCGTGACGCCGCCGACGGTGCTCGGGGCCCCGTCGTGGGAACGCGCGTCGACCCCGAGGCCGGCGAGCACCTCGACACTGCCGGGGTCGCACAGGACCAGGGCCTGCGGGTTCGCCGCCACCAGCGCCGGCAGGCGCTCGGGGTCGAGGTGGTCGGGGTGCTGGTGGGTGACGATGATGCCGGCCAGGTCACGGACGCCGGTCAGGTCGTCGGCGAAGGTGCCCGGGTCGATGAGCACTCGGGTGTCGGCCATCTCGACGAGCAGGCAGGCGTGTCCGAGGTGGCTGAGTCGCATGGGCTCACCGTATGCCCGGGGGCGGCATCGTGGGCGAGCCGCGGTCACCTGGCATGGGGCCCTCGCAAGGCCGGGAAGCAGGGCAACGGAAACCCACACGGGGCAAACCCGTTCAGGGCCCTCACAACCTTGGACAGGCGATTGTTCCCCAGCGCACAGATGTCGAACTGGGAGTAGAAGGAGGCATTCGACACCGACTGGTGTGCAGAGCACGAGTCGATGCCTTGACTCACCCCCCACTGCGAGGAGTACTGGCGTGGACACCGTCAGGGCGCGCGGCACCGTACCCGACCTGAGCCTCGAGGCCCAGGAGCGGCTGGCCCAGATCCGCGAGATGGAGGCCCGCAACAGCGTGCGATTCGCCGCGCACGAGATCAGCGACGAGGAGTTCTGGGCCACGATCGACGTCGTCCGTGACGCCTACGAGGCCTTCGAGTCGGGTCTCAGCGCACCGAGCGACTGCCCGCCGTGGTGCAACGCCCACCGCTACAACGCGAGCATCGCCGGCGCCGGGCAGGTGGAGAGCACGCATCTGTACGAGGTGAGGGTCGGTGAGGCGTTGTTGTCGATCGCCGAGGACGACGACGGAGCACTCGAGGTCGACCTCCACGGCGCCTCCGGGATGACGCACGAACAGGTCCGGGAGCTCGCCGCCGATCTGCTGGCCGCGTGTGACGCCGCAGCGGCCCGCTGACGGCTCAACGAACCTTCTGACGCGTAGATTCACTGGGGTGTCTTCGCGTCAGGGGGCCTTCAGGAGGCGCTGTCGAGGGTGACGCGGAAGCCCATGGCCTGGAGCTGGTGGATGGCTCGGTTCTTGGCGCGTTCTGGGTGCAGGCGGGTGAAGGAGTCGGCTCCTGGGTCGTCGTACACGGCTCCGGTGGTGCCCATGTGCCAGATGGCGGTGAGCATGGCGCGTTGGGTCGCGACGTTGGCCTTCTGCGGGCCGCGGCGGGTGGCGATGCGTCGGTAGCGGGATCCGAGGTAGGTACTCGGGTTCTCTGCGCAGGCCATCGCGGCTGCGCCGAGGGCACCTTGCAGGTAGGGGTTGCCGGGCCTGGTCGTGGCGGACCTGACCTTCCCGGCGGACTCGTTGTGCCTGGGCTGCTCACCGATCAGGTGATCGCGCAGCGCCAGGATCTGGCCGGTCATCGAGGACCACGTCGTGACCGTCTCCACCGTCGTGGGCCGCCCCGCGCCGGCGACCCGCACGCAGACCTTGGCGTCCTTCGTCGAGATGTCGATCCCGGCACACCGGGGGTGAATGACTTCCATCGGCTGCTCTCCTTCCCACACGAACGGTCTTGGCTCGTTCGTCGCGGGGAGGGCAGGGAAGTATCGGAAGTCTGACGCTCGGGCTCACTGGCACCAATCCACGGTTCCCGTGGAAGCCCTCCGCCACCATGCTGACCTACGGGCTCACTGACACCACACAGGCATCGGGGTCGACCACGACGAACCCCCTCAGGATCCGCCCCGCCACCGCGCGAACACAACCAGCCAGCCCCACCGAATCTTCGCGCACCACGGTGCGCCTCGAAGACGGCGCAGGAATGCTGACCTGCGCTTTGCTGGACCGACCGTTGATGGGCGGTGACTACTTGCGGACGTTGTGAGGACAATCTGAGGGCAACGAGGAGGGCGGAAGGACCGGCCACAGCGGGACCGGCGTACCCCTCGGACGTCCCCCGGCTGGACCTCAAGACACATATCAGCGTGGTCGTGAGCGGACCACTGGCGTTGGCAGGAACGCCCCAGCGCCCAACCTCGAACGCACCGGCTCGACCGTGACCCACGCCTCCCGACGCGTGCCAGGTGGCCATCCTTGGAGCGCGACGGCACGCGCCCGCGCCTCTTCGTCGCCGTGAGTGGCGGGGCCATAGCCCAGTGTCGAGTGCTGCGATCGGGCGTCCATGCCGTGAGGCTAGGCGCCCACTGTGACGTCGCCCCGTCGCCCGGCGACCTCCCCGTCGCGGTGTCGCAAGCGTGGCCGCGCAGACCGGCCGAGCGGGGCGGCGGGTGAACTCGTCGCTCAGCCCCAGCCGGGGGCGTCACGGTCGCCAGCGACAGGGCCAGACGAGCTGCCACACTCGCGGCAGGGCCCACGCCAGGGAAGGGGCCCAGCGTCTCAGGTCGAGGCCCGGCCGGTCTCCGCGGGAAGCGCTTTACCCCGGCGCGGGGGCGGTTCTGCGCGTCACAATCGCCACCGATGGGGCCAGGCGCGGTGGTCGGCGGGCTTTGCTGGCGGCGGACCAGGCGAGGCAGCGGCGTCGATGCTACGGGGCATGGTGCGAGTGACTTTCGCCCTCGCGGTGAGCCTTGCCGGTGGCACGTCGATCCCGTAGGTGGCCTTGGTCACCTGGCCGATGCTCGACGCCCAGGCCGAGCAAGCCTGCCTGACCGCGTTAGAGGTTGGCTACCGACATGCCGACACCGCCGAGAACTACCACAACGAGGTGGGGGTCGGACGCGCCGTGAGGGCCAGCGGCATCCCTGGAGAGGACCTGTTCGTCACCACCAAGCTGAACCGGCAGTGGCACGGCGCGCGGGGTCAGGCCCACCGCCCGACCAGTGCTCCTCCTCTACTCGCCAATCATGGTGTGGCCGTGATGGGCAGCCTGCCACGCCCGCATCGCAAGATCCCACTCCTCACCGTTCAGTGCCGTCAAGGACGCGGGAAACAGGCCGTCCTCCTCTTTGGCGATGTGCTTGCGCAGCTCCAGGGCTGCAGTGCGGATCAGGTCCTGGTCGGCCGGGTCCGAGAGATCAACAGAGCCGAGAAGCTCCTCGAGCTCGCGGTGCTCCTGAACGAGTGGGTCGATGTGCTCAGCGAAGAGCGGGTCCTGCCGCATCACGGCGAACAGGCCGTTCTCCTCGCCCGCCCAGTGCGAGCGCAGTTCGGCCGCCATCGCGCGGACCAGGTCGCGGGCCTTGTGCAGATCGCCTGCGTCGATCGCACGGACCGCCCCGCCCCCCAAGTTGATCGCCCGCTCGTGCTCGGCGATGTAGTCCCTGATCAGCGGCATGTCTCGACATCCGCAGTAGTGGCACATGGTGCTGCCCCCTTCCTTGGCCGAGCGACTCGAGCCACGACCCTAGGCCTCAGGAGCCCCGAGATGCCCAGTAAGTATCTCGGTGATGCCGCTGGTGGTGCGCGCGGGTCGAGCGCTACGCCGACCTGCACCAGCGCATACTCCTGGTCGTCGGCAGCCATGACCTGGACGCCGTCCACCTCGCTGCCGATCGGCTCGAAGCCGAAGCCCCAGCGTCCGCCGCGCTCGCCATGAGCGCCTGAGTGCTATGGCGTGGTGAAGCCGTGCTCCAGTCGGGTGAGGACGTGCTCGAGGTGCGGCGGCGCGGCGGAGACCTCATCGTCGCCATTGCCCGAGGTGGAGAGGAACGAGCTGGTCACCACGCCGAACACGGCCCCCATGACAGCGGTGAGCTCGGCCCGTCTCCTGGCGTCGGTCTCGCCCAGCTCGTCGAGCACTCTGGCACCGGCGACGGTCCACAGCGACCATTGCGCCTCGCGCAGGTACGGGACGAGTTGATGGTGGTCGCGCGCGAGCCGTGACACGGCGGCCATGGTTGCGAACGTCCCGGAGCGCCTCTGGTGCGCGATGAGGGAGCGCACCACGGGGACCAGGCCGTCGTGCGGCGGTGCGGCCCGCCAGCTCTCGAGCGCGTCGCTCGCGCGGTGCAGGACGACCGCCGCGACGGCATCCTCCTTGCAGGCGAAGTAGTTCGAGAACGTTCGTCTGGACACGCCCGTCATCGCGACGATGTCGTCGACCGTGACCGACGAGAACCCACGCGACTCGACGAGCGTCAGAGCAGCACTCGCCAGGTCGCGCTCGAGCGCGGCGCGCTTGCGCTCCCGCAGCCCCTGGCCCATGTCAGGCACTATGTCACGACCCGCCGACGCCCACGGTGGACTCCACCGGGGGGTCCGCAGCGGGCGCTGCAGCGGCACGTGTCGTCGGGTCCGCAGGCGTGGATCGGCCCTGACGGAGCCGGTTCCCCTCGATGTCGAGCGTGGGGAGGATGTCGTCGAGCCACCGCGGCAGCCACCAGGCCCGCTCGCCGGCGATGTGCAGCAGTGCGGGGATGAGCATCATGCGGATGAGGAACGCGTCGATGAGGATGCCCGCTGACAGGGCGAAGCCGAACTGCCGGATCGTCGTGTCGCTGCTGAGGACGAATCCACCGAACACGGAGACCATGATGATCGCCGCGGCGACCACGACTCGTCCCGCGTGGACGAACCCACTGCGGATCGAAGCCCGGGCGTCGGCGCCCCGGACGTAGTCCTCCCGGATCGACGTCCCGAGGAAGAGCTGGTAGTCGTTCGCGAGCCCGTAGAGGATGCCGGTGGCCATGATCGGCAGGAAGGGCAGGATCGGCCCCGGCCGGTCCACCCCCACGAGCCAGGTCCAGTCCGGGTTGCCGAACACGGTCACGACGAGGCCGGCGACCGCCGCCATGGTCAGGAGGAACCCGAACGTCGCGGCGAGCGGGACGAGCAGCGATCGGAAGACGACGAGGAGGACGAGGAGGGAGAGCACGACGACGAGGACCACGTAGACGGGGATCGCGTCGGCGAGGGTCTCGGAAAGGTCGATGTTCATCGCCGTCTGCCCGGTCACACCGAGGAGACCGACCTCGGGGAGGGGGACCGACCGCAGTCGCGTCACGAGTTCGGTCGTGGACTCGCCGTTCGGCCCACCCTCGGGCGTCACCTGGTAGATGGCGAGCTCGCTGTCGGGTGAGGCACCCACGAGCGCGACGTCGACGACTCCGTCGATGTCGGCCAGGGACTGCTGGGTGGAGAGCAGCTGTGCCTGGTCGAAGGGGGTTTCCTCGCGCTCGCGCGCCAGGACGATCAGAGGAGCGTTGGTCCCCTCGCCGAAGGCCTGCGTGATGGCGTCATAGGACGTGCGCTGCGGGGAGCCGGCCTGGGCCACCGCCCCCGACGGCATCCCGAGGTCGAGGCCCGGGGCGGGCAGGGCGACCAGCCCGAGGAGCGCGACGACCCCGAGCATCGTGAGCCAGGGGCGTCGAGTGACACCCGAGACCCACCCATTGGCGATCCGGTGCCGGCCGGGCCGCTGCGCCGCCTGCCGGGCTCGGGTGCTCGCGATGCGCTCGCCGACGAGCCCGAGCAGAGCGGGAAGGGCGGTCAGGGCGATGAGCACGGCCAGTGTGACGGTCGTCGCGGCCGTGAGCGCCATCGTGTTGACGAAGGCGATGCCGAGGGTGAGCAGCCCGAGGAGGGCGATGACCACCGTGAGCCCGGCGAACAGCACGGCCCTGCCCGCGGTGCCGACCGCCTCTCCCACGACGTCCTGCGCTGACCGCGCGGTGCTCACGATCAGGGTGCGGTGCTTGTGCACGACGAAGAGCGCGTAGTCGATGCCGACCGCGAGGCCGATCATCAGCCCGAGCGCCGGGGTCGAGGTCGTCATGTGGAAGTTGGCCGACAGCGCGAAGGCCCCGCCCACCCCGATGAACACGCCCGCGAGTGCGGTCAGGAGCGGCAGGCCGGCGGCTACGAGCGACCCGAGGGCGAGGATGAGAACGATTGCCGCGATCCCGAGGCCGAGGGCCTCGTGTCCCCCGAGCGGGGGCTCGGCCGGCAGCAGTGACGTGGTCGCCGACATCTCCACGCCTGCCGCCCCGGCGGCGGCTTCTGCGGCCTCCAGCATCGAGTCGACAGCCCCGTCCGGCAGGTCGGAGACCTGCCCGGTGAGCTGCACCGACGCAACCGCGGTGCGTCCATCGTTGGAGACGAGGACGCTGCGGTGTGCCCTTTCTCCCACGACGAGCGGCTCACCTCGAGGGCTGGTCCCGGACGTGAGCCGATCGAGGTCGGCGAGAGCTGTGGTCGTTGCCTTCGCGACGGCCACGTCCACCCTGGCCCGCGGATCCGACATCTCACCGGACGGGGTCGGCAGCGTCAGTGCCTGGGTCGCGCCAGCAGCCTCGGGACGGACTGTCAGTGCCTCGAGATCGGCGAATAGTGCTGTCGATCCGGCGATCTTGTCGCTCGGCATGTCGGTGGACAGAGCCCGCGCCCGGGCTGCCAGCTTTTCGAGCTGCGTGAGGAGGGAGGATGCCTCCGGCTGGTCAGGGGACACCGCTGCAGCGGCGGCGTCGAGCGAGGACCCCAACGCGGCCAGCTGCGGGGTGAGCTCCCCGGCCACCTTGATCTCGACCTGCTCCCGGATGCGGTCGTCGACCTCGGCGCGCTGCTCCTCGAGCTTGCCCTCCCGGTCCACGACGAAGCCCGTGCCCTGAATGGCGCCCAGGGCGGCGGCGATGGCGGCAGCACGCTCGGTGGTGTCGACCCGACCGCCGTCAGCGCTCGTGAACACCAGGCTCCCCTGGGTCCCCTGGGCCTGCGGCATCGTCGCGCTGATCGAGTCCATCACCCGCTGAGAGGGGGTGTCGTCGAGCGTCAGTCCACTGGAGATGACCCGCGGTTGCGTGACCAACAGGGCGACCACCGCCGCGACGACGAGCAGCCACGCACCGAGGACGCGGAGCGGGTGATCGAAGGAGTACCGCCCGAGGCGGAAGAGCACAGAGGACACGACGCGGACTCCCGGGGCTGGGCGGATAGGTGTGCCCACGGTAGAGGAATCCTGCCTAATGGGCAAGATTGCCCTTTAGGCAGACTTACAGGCCTGTCCTTGGGGGGACCACGCCGGGACGGGTGATTGCCGGCGGCACCAACCGGCACCGATGGCCGGTGAAGCTCGAGGCCGGGCGCGCAGGTGGACCACCAGTGGCAACCGCCGGGCCCCTCCAGTGTTGACGGCCGCGTCTATTGAGGATGTGGGCGTCGTGTTCGGTGAGGACGTGGTGGGGGTGTGACGAAGGCCCCGCCGGGGGTCCGGCGGGGCCTTTGGTGGTCGGGGTGTCGCGGTGGTGCTCACGGTGTCGTGGTGCTTAGAGCGACCGGCAATTGGTGCGGGTGAGGCTGTTGTTACGGGTGTGTCGATGAGGTAGGGCACGGACCCTGGAGCAGACGATTGGAGTGTCTACGTCCGGTCGCTGCATCGGGAGGGTCCGTGCCCTTGGTTCCAGCATCCCTGATCGAGCCGTTGTGGGTCGAGTGCGCCGCGCTGATCGGCAGCGACGAGCGTCCTGAGTACGACCCGGGCCACCCGTTGGGCTGTCACCGACATCGCGTTGATGACCGGCTCGTGTTCGACTGCCTGGTCGCGGCACTGGTCCACGGCAGCGGCTACGAGCGGGTCGCGGTGCCGGGCTGCTCGGACCGCACCATCCGCCGCCGGCTCGTGGAATGGTCTGAGCGAGGCATCACCAAGGACCTGCTGCGCACCGCGCTGGCCGGGTACGACCGCATCCTCGGGCTGGACCTGGAAGACCTGTCGGTCGACGGCTGCATCACCAAGTCTCCCTGCGGCGGTGAGGTTTCGGGTCGTTCCCCGGTCGATCGCGGCAAGCAGGGCACCAAACGATCGGTGGTCACTGACGCGTTCGGGATCCCGCTGTTCGTCGTTTCGGCCCCGGCCAACGCGCACGACTCACCCCTGCTCGCACCCACCTTGGCTGGCGTCCCCGACGCGGTCGGGCCCTTACCGGACGGGGCGCGCGTGCACCTGGACGCCGGGTACGACTCGACCAAGACCCGGGACCTTCTTGACATCTTGGGCTACCAGCACCGCATCGCCTCCAAGGGCACACCCTCACCCATCCAGGTCGGCAAACGATGGGTCGTCGAGCGCACCCACTCCTGGATGAACGGGTTCGGCAAGCTGCGCCGAAGCACCGACAAACGACGCATCATCGTGGAGTTCTTCCTCTTCCTGGCCGCCGCGATCACCGTCACCCGACGCCTCATCAACACCGCCAAAACCCGCTACAGATGGGACACACGCCCAACTACCCGCCGGCTGAAATGAACCAATTGCCGGTCGCTCTTA
>Ga0105047_10001233_pt1 | contig 45613 bp, 40 predicted proteins | sample MAT04_FD_78384 | JGI IMG/M metagenome (GOLD analysis project Ga0105047, IMG submission 78384) | Freshwater microbial communities from Lake Fryxell liftoff mats and glacier meltwater in Antarctica - MAT-04 (megahit assembly) | ecosystem: Environmental > Aquatic > Freshwater > Ice > Liftoff... | reverse complement strand
GGAGTTCGCGGCAGCCGGGGCACTCGGGCTGATCGGAGTTCGTCGCTTCGCCATCCATGATGGCGTTACACTACCCACTACAAACCGATAGCGCCAGCCCAAATGGGCGGTAAACAACTACGCTCGATGTAGCTGGGCGGACGTTTCCTTTGGTAGATGGATCTGTGACCCCTACGTAATGTCTGCCGCTTCCTTAGTCTTTAATAGTAGAGGAACGGACCTCCAAGGCCCAGAAACCGGCCCAGAAACCAGACACCCACAAATCTGGACTTACTTCACTGTAAGATTTATCGTGCGCCATTGCCAAAGGTGTGGGTGTCTGGTTTCTGGCCCTATCGCAACGGAATGCTGTCAACGTTCGCCACTGAGCTTTGCAGTGAGAACCATGATAGGTTTCATGTGCTGCGCATTTGTCGAATCGAATCGGTCACTTGTCGCAACCAGCAAACGTCCGCCAACTATGTTCTCGGTTGTCAGCTGGCTAGGCAATTGCGATAGATGGTTGTATTTCTCTGACAAGTACGTAATCCAGCCAGCCTCAGACAAGAATGATGGCGGCTGGGACCTTGCGGAGCATTGGTGGGAGGTTATTACCCCGTGATCTGGTTGCCACGCAAGCACGGTGGCTTTGGCAACTCGCGTCAAGATGTCAGCTCGAAGAATTCTATCAGCGACCTTTCCTGTACTGGGAAATTCAATTGAACAACAATTGTTGGTCCAAGATGAGTAGACACCACAGTTTACCCGAAGTGTCAAAGTTGACTCTTCGCTGCTAGTCAGCGACAAAGCGAAACCCAATTCCGCAATCACCTCCTTTCCGACATCATTTCGATTAACTCCTTCGGCAAGCCAACCTTCTAACCGTTTAACACCTAGAGGCACTTGAAAAGCGGTCGTGTTGTCGCGTCGCCAAGCAGCAAATGCATTGTCGATCGAACGCAGTTCGGAGAGAAATGCATCCAACCGACCAGCACATCGCTTCAGGCTCTCCGGACGAGGTCCCCACAAAAACCGAAGAAAGAATACCTCTTTTGTCATGCGTAATCTCTAGGAAAGGCCAAACTCCACATCCAAACTCCAACTCCGAACTCCAAACTCCGAACTCCAGACACCCACTTTCCTCCCTTCCCTCCGAAAAAACGATCGAAATTTTGCTTGCATCTCCAGCAACTCGCGGTAGTGTACAGGTGTTCCGTTCGCTCCCGCGAGGTCGGCCATGCCCAGCTACTCACGATCCCAAATCGTAACCGCCGGTCAGGTTGGGTTCTATCATTGCGTGGCGAGGTGCGTCCGCAGGGCGTACTTGTGCGGGGCCGAGCAGGCCACCGGCAAGAGCTTCGAGCATCGCAAGGAATGGGTGGAGTCGCGATTGGCCAGGCTTGCCAAAAGCATGGCCGTCGATATCTGCGGGTTCGCGGTGATGTCGAATCACATCCACTTGGTCGTTCGCATCCGGCCCGATGTGGCGGCGAGCTGGTCCGCGGAAGAGGTCGTCCGGCGGTGGTGGAAACTGTTCGGTGGCCGACGCGATGGCCAGGAGCAGGCCGCTTCGCCCTCGGCAGCCGAGCGGGCCGCGCTGCTGGCCGACCCCGAGCGCGTCGAGACGCTTCGCCAACGGCTGGCCGATCTGTCGTGGTTCATGCGGAGCCTGTGCGAGCCGATCGCCCGGCGGGCCAATCGCGAGGACGGCTGCACGGGCCGCTTCTGGGAAGGGCGATTCAAATCGCAGGCCTTGCTCGATGAAGCGGCAATTCTGGCCTGCAGCATCTACGTCGACCTGAACCCGATTCGGGCGGGCATCGCAAAAACGCCGGAAACCAGCCGCCACACGTCGGCCGCCCGGCGGATCGAAGCCCGCAAGCGTCGCGCCCGCCGACGTAAGCTTGCCGCGGCCGGCACGACCGACGTGCCCGTTTCGAAGCTCAGCCCGAGCCCGAGCGCGGCGTGGCTCTGCCGACTGTCTCTCCAACCGGGTCAGGAACTGCCGAGCAGCAAGAAGAAGGGGTTTTTAGAGATGTCCCTTACGCAGTATTTGAAACTGCTGGACTGGACTGGGCGGCAGATCCGTCGCGGCAAGCGGGGCTCGATCCCCGCGCACCTGGCACCGATCTTTGAACGACTACGGATCGACGACGCGAAGTGGGTAACCACCGTCAAGACTTTGGGCCGAACCTTCCATCGCGCCGTCGGGCGGGCCGAGAGTCTGATGGCGAAGGCCGCCACTTCCGGCTTGCGCTGGATCGCCGGGATGTCCGGAAGCCGCGCAGCCTTCGGCTAACGCGATGCGGCGATGAGGCAAGCTCACGTCACTCGCAGCTGAAATTGCCTCTCTGTCTGCGCTGCTTCCGCCCTCAATCGCTGGATTGAGGCTGTACCAGCCTCTCCCGCCATCCGAGGGCGTGAAATCAAGTAAGATGATGTACCGAGCGTTTTCGTTTCGAATGGCCGAGAAACATGGATGTCTGGGTTTGTTCCCCTCTGAGAGATGTGGGTGTCTGGAGTTCGGTTCACTTCCGGCCTGCGCTGGATCGCCGGGATGTCCGGCAGCCGCGCAGCCTTCGGCTAACGCGATGCGGCGATGAGGCAAGCTCACGTCACTCGCAGCTGAAATTGCCTCTCCGTCTGCGCTGCTTCCGCCCTCAATCGCTGGATTGAGGCTACTCCAGCCACTCTCGCCGTCCGAAGGACGCGAAATCAAGTAAGATGTACCGAGCGTTTTCGTTTTGAATGGCCGAGAAACATGGATGTCTGGGTTTGTTCCCCTTCCCTATTGAAATTTTGCTTGCATCTAAGCAATTCGCGGTAGAAGGCCCAACTAAAGACACCCATCTTCCAAAGGTGTGGGTGTCTGCTTTCTGGCGCCCCTGGCCCCCTGAAGTGGCGGTAAGAAATACCGTCCAGTAACGCGCGCCGATTCCGCGTCGCGGTAAAAGCTACCGTGCTTGGCACTGAGAGATGTGGGTGTCTGGAGTTCGGTTTCTGGAGTTCGGTTTTTACTGGCGACGACGATTTGCGATCGAGGATAGCTGGGCATGACCGGGCTCCCGCGAGATAACGGAACATCCGTACACTATACAGGATCTGGAGAAATGCAAGCAAATTTCTATCGCGAAATTTCGCCTGAGGCGGGTAAAACGTGGATGTCTGGTTTTGAGCCTCCTTAGCTGAGATAAACCTGTGGGTATATCGCCGCACCAGCACCCTCAACTCCCGCCTCCCGTAAGCTCTCCAGGAGTCTCTGCGAGATGAATAAATACAATGGACGTTCAGCCAGGTAGAACAGGTCGTAACTCGCGATCGCGTCCTGCCACAAATGAATATTGGTCATAGTTTTGATCTTGCCAGACATGTGCGACAAAGGATGACGCAAGGGATACTCAGGGTGGCGTACGATTAAGGTCTGATTCATATCAATTGCATCAGCAATGAGCGGAGCATGCAGGATCTGCAACGCATCCCCTGACTCCGTCACTGCATGACTAAACCATATTGGAGATCTGCACAGAGTTGAGAGTTTACGAGCACCGTTGTCCGTTGCTACGTAAAGCTGCCAGTAGATGAATGTCAAGTCGGTCTTCCGTCCTGTCGCGGCAACTGGCATATAGACCTGTACATCTCGAAACTTGTCAGTATCGATCATCTCTGCAGCAGGAAACTGTTCGCCATTGGGAAGCAAGGGCGGGTGCAGCTTCCATGTATCGTGAAGCGTCTCGTCAGCCGAGGCCACAAAGTAGTTCACAGTATCTCCCCGTGAGTCGATATATCAAATTCCCAGCAGGGACGCCGCCTGCTGGGACAACGAACGGTCAAGTCGCTGCTCCACACCGTTTCTTGGAACCCGCATGCGAATCATCGAGGGACGGAAAATCAGAGACGGAAAATCAGACACCCATCTTCCTGCTTGAAGTGGCAGTAAGAATGCCGTCCAGTAACGCGCGCCGATTCCGCGTCGCGGTAAAAAGCTACCGTGCTTGGCACTGAGAGATGTGGGTGTCTGGAGTTCGGTTCTCATGCCAGCCTATCCCGCCATCCAAAGGACGTGAAATCAAGTAAGATGATGTACTGAGCGTCTTCGTTTTGAACGGCCGAGAAGCATGGATGTCTGGGTTTGTCCCACCCCGCGTGAAGAAGCGGCGGCCGAAGTCCTATCCACTCATGATGCAACCGAGAAACGAATACCAAAGGAAAGCCGCGTAAGGCTTTATAGAAGTTCAAGTGCCATTCGTTCCTGACACCTTTTTGCCCCGTCTGAAATCATTTGTTCTTTCGTCACTGCGTCGCTGGAGTTCTTGTATGTGTTCGCGACATACGTAGCGGATGCTTGCGAGCAATACTCCCGCGAAGACAATGACCGCTCCCCAACTCCGTAAAGTGCCTCTTCGGGGCGGGTCTGGCCGGGGGACGAATAAGAATGTGCCAATTGCAATGACAACCCCACTCATCACGCCACCAAGTGCGGCGGATTTGGCCGTAAGGGCCAGCATCTTTGGCGACCGCATTCCCTCGTCAATTTGGAGTGCACCAAGCGTCGATAGCACTATGACATGACAAAGCGTGGTCGACAGGCCGAACCCCCTCAATGCAATGAGAACATAGCCAACCAAAGACGCAACCATCGCCAGCCATACCCACTCACCAGACGGCTCGATGGGAGACGACGGGAATTCTGGATGTGCCCATGCTTGCCTGTACAGCGCGCGATACACCTCGAAACCCAGAAGCCAAGACACTATTACTGTCGCAAAGGCCAGTGCAAGAAAGCGGGAAGTGTTGTATCGCAGGGTAGGCATACGAGATCTCTCACATCACATTCCACTTCAAGTCGAGACGTTGACTGCCACTGCCCCAACAGCGGGTGTGGTGTGGCCCCTACGTAATGTTTCCCGCTTTCTTGGCCTTTAATGGTAGAGGAACGGACCTCCAGATGACAGAGAGCAGGCCGCCCTCGACGAGAGCTTCGCGCACTGCTTCTCGCTCAAGCTTAGCACGCTCGCGCACGCCTTGGCGCGCCAGCGCATATTCTTCTTGAAGCGCCGCGTGCTGCGCGCGGAGGTCACGCTCGAACTCGGCGCGTTCCAGCGGAGTCATGGGGAGGCGTGTGCCCCAGAGTTGCTGCACCGAGGCGTACGGACGATCTTCGGGGCGGTGCAGCTTGTTGGCTTGGCGCTGCGCGCTTTCGAGGTCCGATGTCAGCCAGTGCCCGGGCCGTCCATGAAGCGCCGCGAAGAAGGCGGTGCGCTTCTGCATGGTCTGGATGCTCGCCTCGCAGCTCCCGTTGTAGCGCGGTGTGTGCGCTGGTGAGAAGAGCGGCTTGACGTGCCAGGAAGCGAGCGCCCGGGCTACTTGCGGTTCTTGCCGCCGTGGCCCTTGGACTTGCCCTTCCCCTTGTCCTTCTTCCCCTTCTTGTGCTTGTCCTTGGCCTTGCTCGGCTTTTCAACCCGCTCGGCCTTCTTCAGAACAGCTACCAGGCGGAAGTCCAGTTCGCGGCGATCGACATCAACGCGCGCGACCTTCACTTCCAGCACATCGCCCAGGCGATAGGTGTTCCCCTCGCGTCGGCCGGTCAGCGTGTGGCTCTTGCGGTCGTAGGTGTAAAAGTCGTCCGAAAGCGAGTTCACATGCAGCAGCCCTTCGGCCGGCAGCTTGATCCCTTGCACGAACAGCCCGTACTCCTCAACGCCCGTCACCACGGCTTCCATCTCTTCGCCGATCCGCGTGCTCAGGTAGGTGAGCAGCTTGATCTTGGTCAACTCGCGCTCGGCCTCTTCCGCTCGTTGTTCGCGGTCCGAGCAATGCTGCCCGACCACCACCAGTTCGTCGAAGCGATTCTCGGGCTTGTCCTTCGAGATGATGGCATCGACCAGGCGATGGATCGTGAGGTCGGGATAGCGCCGAATCGGCGAGGTGAAGTGGCAGTAGCAATCGCTGGCCAGCGCAAAGTGCCCTTCGTCGTCGGGGCTGTAGACGGCCCGTTGCAGGCTGCGCAGCACGGCATAGTTCACCGCCCGGCATTCGGGCAGTTCGACCACGCGCTCGAGCAGTTTTTGCAGCTCGAAGCGGTCTTCGAGGCTGTCGGTCTCGAGTCCCAGTTCCTTGACGAACTCCGACAGGGCCTTCGATTTCCGCGGATCAGGGGCGGGATGCACGCGCCGCAGAAAGTGCAGCTTGTTGGCCTTCAAGTGCTCGGCCACGGCCTCGTTGGCCGAGAGCATGAACTCTTCGATGATCTTGTGGCTTTCGGTGTTCGTGACCACATGGGCCCCGGTCACCTCGCCATTCTTGTTCAGATCGACCTTGACCTCGGGCATCGAGAGTTCCAGCGCCCCGCGCTTGCGTCGGCGAGCGCGCAGAATCCGCGACAAATCGCGCATCCGCTCCAGCAGGCTATGTACGGCGGGCGTCAGCTTCTCGCGCCAGGCCTCGGGATCGGCCAGGAACTCGTCGACTTCTTCGTAGGCGAAACGCCGACAGCTTTTGATGGCCGCGCGGGCGAGATCGGCCGCCACGAACGCACCATCGGCGGTGAACTCGATAAAGCAGGTCTTGGTGAACCGCACCCGATCCGGTTGCAGGCTGGCCAAAGCGTTCGAGATCACCTCGGGGAGCATCGGCAACACGCGGTCGGGCAGGTAGACGCTGGTCGCCCGCTTGTAAGCTTCGCGGTCGAGCCCCGTTCCGGGCCGCACAAAGTGCGAGACGTCGGCGATGTGCACGCCCAGCCGCCAGTGGCCGTTCTCGAGCTGTTCCAGCGAGATGGCGTCGTCAAAGTCGCGGGCGTCGATGGGGTCGATCGTGATGATCGTCATCCCCGTCAGGTCGTCGCGATCCTTGGGGATCGACTCGTCGAACTTTTCCGCTTCTTTGCGAGCCTCTTCCAGGGCGTCCTCGGCAAAAGCCTCGGGGAAGCCGAACTCGCGGATGATGGACAGCGTGTCGACCCCCGGCAGACCGCGGGCCCCCAGCACTTCGCTGATGACCCCTTCGCCGGACTGGTAGTGCGAGGGGAAGCGGACCATCTCGAAGACGACTTTGTCATCGGGCTGGGCGTTCTTGGCCCCCGGGTCACCGACCGCGATCGGCTGCGAGAAGACCGAGCCGTCGACCTGCACAAAGGCCGCGCCGTCGGTCTCGAAATAGGTGCCTACGAACTGGTGCGTCTCGCGCTCCAGGACTTCGACAATTTCCCCCTCGGGATTGGGCCGCGAACCGGTCTTGGTGCGAATGCGCACCAGCACCGTGTCACCACTGGCGGCATCGCCCGCTCGATTGGCCGCGATGAAGATGTCTTGCTCGCGGTCGTGGCTCGAGGTCGAGCCCGCTGGCCGGACGAATCCAAAGCCCGCTTGCGCACGGCGGAACAGGCCGGTGACCTGCTTGCCGTGCGGACCGCTGGGGGTGTTATCGGGGGCTGCGCTGCGAGGCGGGCGTTTGGCCACGCGCTCGGGCTCTTCCAGTTTGACTTTGGGCCGCATCTTGGCGGGGCCGGGCGGGCCCATGCGTCCGCCGAACGCCGGAGGTTGCGGCGCGGGACGCTCAGCCGCTTGCGGCTTGGGCGGGTTGCCTGGGCCGACCAGATGGTGCGTGCCGTACGTGAGTTGGCCTTCTTTGATCAGCTTCCGCAGCACCGTTTTTAGTGCGGGATGATCGTCTTCCGTCAAATTGAGTTGCTTGGCAATGACCCGGGGTTTGACCGGCCGATAGTTCGGGGCCAGTACGTGCGCCAGGACGGTTTGCTTCAATGCTTCGATTTCCATTCAATCCTTCTCAGCGCCCCTTTTCTTTGGGACGCTCTTTTCTTGCTTGCGGCTCGCGGGCCAAGGGGCCGACACCATGTCGAATCCTCTCCAGGCGACCGCCCGGCGACGTGCCAGGCTCGTGCGAGCTGCGCTCCTAGCCCGCGGGAGGCGCGGGCCCTGTGTTGTAACCTTTAAATAACTTTCGCCCGATCTGAGCGTTGTAGACAGTCCAGGGACTATCGACGTTCGGATCGTCGCGCATCTGCACCTGGAAGCTATGGATTTTGGCGTCCATGCTGTCCAGTTCGGCCAGCGCCACGGCCTCGAGCGTCATGGGCAGCTTGGGGCTGCCGAACTGATACTCGCCGTGATGGCTGACAATGATGTGCTTGAGCCGCAGAACCAACTCGACAGGCACCGGTTCGTTGGCCAGTTTCTCGGCCTCGCGAACTTTGCCGTCCAGCGTCCCCACGGCGGTGACCAGGTGGCCGATCAACTGCCCCTCGTCCGTGTAGCTGAAGCCCTGCTCATAGGCCAGCTCGTCGACCTTGCCCATGTCGTGGATGAAGGCCCCCATCAGCAGCACGTCGGGGTCGATCGCCGGGTAAAACGGCGCGACCTTGAGGACGATCTCCATCAGGTTCACCACGTGCTCGAGCAACCCGCCCAGATACGCGTGGTGGTTCTTCACTCCCGCCGGCGCCCGCGTGAACTTCCGCATGAACTCTTCGTCCATCAGGAAGCACTCGGCGAGCGTCTTCAAATGCGGGTTCGACATGGCCCGCAGCATCTCGGCCAACCGCAGCGTGAGCTTGTCGATTGCCAGAGGTGAGTGGGGCATGAAGTCGGCCAGCGTCACTTCGTTGCTGCTCACACGGTGAATGTTGGTGACGATCATCTGCATCGCACCCTGGTAGACCTGCGAGGTCCCCTCGATGCGGACATAGTCGCCGTCCTCGAACGACCGATACATGGCGTTCGACGCGTTCCAGAGTCGGCCACTTACCGACCCGGTTCGATCCGACAGTTCCACTTGCAGATACAGGTTGCCGTTCCGATTCGGTCGGAGTTGCTTGCCGCTGGCCTGAAAGATCTCGTCGACATTTTCGTGATCGTAGAGTTCGTTTACGAAACGACGGGGCATCCGTGAACCTTCTATGCGAGGAGAGGCGGTTGGCAGTAACCCAGGCAAGCATGTCTGACGACCAAAAACCACACAGGCTCTGAATGAGCCCGCATCGGATCTGCAGCCGACAAACCAATCGCCCAGGGATTCGCGCCAGCGGAAGATGGAGGCCGCAACTCAACTGCAACCCCGTGCCATAGCACGGTACGCAGTCGGGCGGGGGCTCCAAGGGTGGTGCGAACCTCCCTTGAGGAGCACGCTTCGAGCCACGGGGAAGTGGCTCCGGGCGGGATGAATAGATTGTAGCGTGCGGAACTTCCCTTGGGAAGGGGCGACGATTGCAGACCCGCAGCGCCTAGTGCTTGGCTCATTGCAAAGCACCCCAAGTAACTGCGCCACTCGCCTTGCTCGTCCTCTTCCCGGTTGGGGAAGAGGACTTCCTTGCACAACTTGCAACTCAGGCAGACGGGATGCCTGCACGACCGATGGTTTGTGATGCCGGCGGCTCAGGTCTTCAGCTTGCGCAGCTCATCCAGTTCGGTGCTCAGTCGGTGCCGCAGAGGGCTCTCCCCCCGCAACTGATCCAGAAGCGCTTCGGCTTTCTGGAACCGATCCTCGGTGTGCTCGGGGCTTTTGAACAGGTTTCGCCAGCTTCGGGCAACTTCTTGTTCGGTCAGCACTCCAGACCTCTATGCATTTTGAAGAAAGAAATCAGCGCAAGGACACGTCGTCCCCGCACTCAAACGTTGATTGAACTACGTCGCAGCCTGCACGCATCTTTGCGGTGCACAGCCCTCAGTCTATGCGGTGCGGTGCAACAGCACCACAGCAACCAGACTGGCGATGGTGCTTACTCCGCCCACGCCCGCCAAGACCAACGGAATCGGCGTCGCTTCGGGCTGAGATTCTTGCTCAGGCTGATACTGTTCGCGGTACTGCTCCTCTTGAGGCGCGGTCCGCGAGTCGTTGATGCAAGCCCAAGCACTTCCTGAGAAGCCTACCGTCAGCAGGCCACCAAGAACCAAGGCGCGGAAGACGCGCAGCGGAGAACTCATGATGTTTGCTCCTGGATCGAGGGACTCGGTAATCCCTACTACACTCTCCAGGATAGGGGTTTTGAGGGTGCGCCGCAACTGAAATCGGGGCGGTTCCGGGGGAAAGGCCTACTTGTTCAGCGGGATCGGAGCGGCTGCATCCTTGGCATCAGGACTGGGGGCCAGATTCGAGTCCAGATAGACCCAAGTCGAACGGATGAAACGAATTTCGTCTTCATGCTCGTTGTACTCGTCCCCAGGACGGGTGAAGTCCAGACGCAGCGTCTTCTGGGCGTACCACCAACCCTTGCCTTCGACCCACTTCCGCTGATAGGCGTTCGTCAGCCCTTGAATGTAGACCGACAGGAAATCAGTCCGCGGATCGACGTCTTCCCAAGTCGCCACGCCCCACACGCTGCGGTCCTGCCCTTCGGGCGAGGCCGGGATCTCCATGGTCATCTCGGCCGAGTTCTTCAGGGGACGAGCCACGTCTTCGCGCATTTGAATCGGACGCTGGGCGGCCGGCAGGGGGCGATCGAGATATTGCTTGCCGATGTCGGCATCGCGCGAGAAGAGCACGAAGTTCGGGACAAAGCGGATCGGCTTTTCGCGAGCTTCTTCGACGATCGTCACTTTGCCTTCGGTCAGCACGTCCCGGCCAGTGACTTCGTATTCGAACTCGCCGGCGTCCTTCTTGGCGACCTTCGACTCGGGATCGGCATAGACAGTCGGCTCGGTATGCCAGACCACGCCGGGGTTTTTGACCCGGTAAACAAGGTACCAAACCAGCTTCTTGCGGAGCTTGCCGCCGGGAGCGGGGACGTCGACTTCAATCATCCGCATCGGCTTGAACGTGAAGTCCAAGGCCCAGATGTCGTGGTAATACTGCGTGTCTTTGGCCCAGTCAAAGGTGCCGTCCACGTTCAGCAACTCGGGCACGTCGTGCCGGCTGGTGAGCTCATTGAAGGAGCGGTCGGCGTCAATCGAACGCTCGACGCCCGGGACGAGGTTGCGGAACTGCGGCGACTTGAAGAGAGCTCCCGGAGCCTTAGGGGCCTGCACCGCCGAAGCGGGACGGGCGACCTGAGCCGAAGCCGGTCTGGCGACCTGAGCCGAAACAGGGCTGGCCATCAACAGGCCGGCCGCGATCCAACCGAAGGACCACAAGGACAAGCTCTTGGAGTGCAGGACCATGAGTCTCTCTCAGCGCCAGGTTGACTGGTTGGTTTGCGTTTCTTCGAGACGGACCGGCAACTCGGCCCAGCTTCTCTGAATTATCAAGTATAGTTCGCGGTTTGGGGAGTGCGAATTCTTTTTCGTCGCCCAAGGGGAGAACGGACGCCAGCACCCGCGAGCTGGCTACAGGGCTTACCTCAAATCTGCCCTGTTTGTCGTTACTATCGTTTGCTACGGCACATCCGTCAGGCAGGTTCGCACCCCTGCCACTCCCCCGTCCGCGCCGACTCCGATTCAACTTTTCGGCTTTGGCGGACGATATTCCGAGAGAATTGCCCCGAAGTCCGTCGATTCCGATTGCTACGGGGCGATTGAAAGCCAGGCCAACCTCCTGGAAGGCCGCCCATCTCTTCTCCGTTCGCGAGTTTTCCCTGTGTCGCCAGGCTCTCTTGCCGCCCGTCCGCATTCCGAGCTTTCCGCTAGCGCCGATCTGCTGGCAGGGATGGAGGGAATGTCGTCGCATAGCACCGTTCCGCCCGGCTTTGGCGTGGTGGCGATGCTTCCGCACCCGACGCAGGGACCGCGCACCAACGAACCCTTAGAACTCCCCTGCCAGCTCGACGAGTGGGAATTGGAACGGCTGGGCGGGCAAGGTTCGCTGGCCTGTGTCTATCGTGGGCGCGGTGTGGTGCGGGGCCGGCCCAAGGTGGCAGGGGTTGCTGCTCAGGCGGAGACCGTGGCCGTGAAAGTGCTGCGCCGGCGGTGGGAGCAACGCCCGCAGGCTTCCAGCCTGTTGGCCCGCGAGGTCGAGGTCTCGCGCGAAGTTCGCAACCGGCATCTGATCTCGATCCTGGACTCGCATCTGGAAGCCGCCCCGTACTACGTCGTGATGCCTTGGCTGGAAGGGGAGACGCTGGAGTGGCTGTTGGCCCGCGGACGTCGACCGTCGGTTCCGGTCGCCTTGTGGCTGGCGCGGCAAGTGGCCGAAGCCTTGGGGGCACTGCACACGCGTGGCTGGATGCACGGAGACGTGAAGCCGGGGAATCTGTTCGTCTCGTCGACGGGGCATGCTACGCTGGTGGACCTGGGCTTTTGCCGGCGGACAAAGGAAGTGGCCGACGTGAAGCGGCGCGAGCTGGTCGGCACAGTGAACTACATCGCCCCCGAGGCGCTCACTTCGTCCCTGGCGCCGGACATCCGCAGCGATTTGTACAGCCTGGGAGTGACGCTCTACGAGACGCTGGCCGGGCGACTGCCCTTTGTGGGCGACAATTTGGCCGACTTGGCGCTGCAGCACCGGCAGGCGATTCCGCCCGACCTGCGGGCGTTGGTGCCGGGTCTGAACCGCGGCGTGGCCCACCTGGTGCATCGCTTGCTGGCCAAGGATCCGCTCCGTCGCCCGCAGACGCCTGCGGAACTGATGCGGATGCTGGTGGGGCTGGAGATCGAGACGTTTGAAGAGTGTGCGGTCTAGAGCCGCGAATCAAGGTGTCTTCGGCGGATCTGGAAGCACCGGTGTGCCATCGGGATTTAGCTCGACTTCAGGCTCGGCACTACCGCCCAGCAAGGTCGTCACTTCGCCCCGGGAATTGATGAAACCCCAGCGAATGAGTCGTTGAAAGTGCTCTTTCGGAGACACCCGCGAACGCTCGAAGGCGAGCCTGGCCTCTTTTCCAATTTCGCTAGCAGTGGGGCTTTTCATGTGGCCTCCAAGTTCGGGCGGAAGACTCCAATTATGCAATTGCGATTCCGAACCGCCACTTGAATGTGCGTTTCGCGAGTAAAGCCTGCCGTTGGATAGACGGGATCCCCCTCAATGAAGGCACCCCGCACTGTATCGTAGAAAATGCCCTGATACTGAAATCGGCCCAAACAATCGTTGATAACGAGGCAATCTAACTCACGAAGTTTCCCATCTCGACCGCGATTCTCGGGGAGTTGCTGATTCTCATCACCAAATGCCCTGGTCAACTCATTATACGCATCGGCAAGAATCTGGGTAATCGATTCGTCGAGCAAATCGAAGCAGCGACCAAGCTGAATCACCGCCCCGACAACGGCTCCTTGCGAACCGTACTTCTCCCGAGCCCAGCGTAGCGCGCGATTCGGCGAGTGTTCCCAGAAGTAGATACCGGAGCCGAGCCAGTCCCAGGCATTCTCACTTGGGGTCCAGTTTTCGATTAGCTGCTCGCCCAGCAGCAGCTTGGTTGCAAATGCCTTCTGGCAACCGTGGTACCCGACCAGCGTCCGCGCGAATCTCTCCATGCCGCCTCCCCTGCTGAGAAACCTGCTCTCACCCTTCCCCTACCCCTTCATCGGCAGCTTCTTCCGCAACGCATCCACCACCGCCTGCGGCACGAAGCGCAGCAGCTCGGGATCGCCGGCCAGCGGCGCGATCTGCTTAATCAGCGAACTGGAGATATGCGAGTACTGCTCGTCGGCCATCAGAAACACCGTCTCGATCTGTTCATCGAGCTTGCGGTTGGCCAACGTCATGGTGAACTCGGCCTCGATGTCCATCAACGAGCGGACGCCGCGCAGCATCACACGCGCCCGGCACTGACGGACGAAGTGCACGGCCAGCCCGGTGAACGACAGGACCTCGATGTTCTTGATGTGCGAGGCCACGTTCTGCACCAGGTCGATCCGCTCCTCGGTCGAGAAGATCGGTTCCTTGGCCGGGTTGATGCCGATCCCCACGATCAAGCGATCCACCAGCCGGCTTCCTCGCTCGATCAGATTCAAATGCCCCAGCGTGATCGGGTCGAAGGTTCCCGTGTAGACGGCAATACGGGGGCTGGTTTCGGCCATAAGGGCGATCCTTGTTCGTGTAGAGAGGAGACTAGCCAGGCGGGCGCGAGTCTTGCCTGACCGTAATTCGGTAACGGCCCCGCAGGAACTCCTCTCCTTATCGCGATTCTCAGAAGGGGGCACGGCCATGTCAAATCGACGCGGTTGTAGCGGTTGAATCGTCCCGTTCCAGCCTCTCGGCCTGTCGAACGAACCACTCGCAAATCACGAGCCTTCCTTTCGTCCGACCACTTGCAGGCGGCAATGGATTTGCGAAAATGCCGCACTTGCCCGGACCTTCACAACGCCCCCTCCCCGCTCGTCGTCTATCCACCGTCACCAGGAGCTGCACTCATGCCCCGTCCGATTACGTTGTTCACCGGCCAATGGGCCGACCTCTCGATTGAGGAAATGGCCAAGAAGACCCGTTCGTTCGGGTACAACGGCATCGAGCTGGCCTGCTGGGGCGATCACTTCGAGGTCGACAAGGCCCTGGCCGACGACGGCTACTGCAAGAAAAAGCGCGAGCTGCTCGAGAAGAACGACCTGCAGGTTTACGCGATCAGCAACCACCTGGTCGGCCAGGCCGTGCTGGACACGATCGACGAGCGCCACAAGTCGATCCTGCCGCCGCGCATCTGGGGCGATGGCAACCCGGCCGGCGTGAACAAGCGGGCCGCCGAGGAACTGAAGAACACCGCCCGTGCCGCGCAGAAGCTGGGGGTCGGCATCGTCAACGGCTTTACCGGCTCCAGCATCTGGCCGTACCTCTACTCCTTCCCGCCGGTCCCGCAGAAGTGGATCGACGACGGCTTTAAGCTGCTGGCCGAGCGGTTCAATCCGATCCTGGATGTCTTCGGCGAGTGCGGCGTAAAGTTCGCCCTGGAAGTCCATCCGACGGAAATCGCCTTCGACATCTACACGGCCAAGATGGCCCTCGAGGCCTTGGGCAACCGCGAGGAGTTCGGCTTCAACTTCGATCCCAGCCACTTGCTGTGGCAGGGTGTCGATCCGGTCGAGTTCATCCGCGCCTTCCCGGACCGCATCTATCACGTCCACATCAAGGACGCGATCGTCACGCTCGACGGCCGCTCGGGCATTCTGGCCAGCCATCTGAACTTCGGCGATCCGCGTCGCGGCTGGGACTTCCGTTCGCCGGGCCGCGGCAAGGTGGACTTTGAAGAGATCATCCGCGCTTTGAACACGATCAACTACAACGGTCCGTTGTCGGTGGAGTGGGAAGACTGCGGCATGAACCGCGAACACGGCGCAGCCGAAGCGGCCGAGTGGCTGAAGAAGCTCGACTTCGCCCCCAGCGGCCGGGCGTTCGACTCGGCGTTTGAGCGGTAAGCTCCCGATTCAAGTCGACGATTCTCACGCCTCGCGGAGCCGTTGCCCCGCGAGGCGTTTTCGTTGATGGAAAGCTGCCCTGATCGTGCTGATGATCAGATGTGACCTAATAAGCTGAGATGCGTTTTGGCTTGCATAAACCAGTCTTCCCGCTAGCATGTAAGGGCTTAGCAGGGAATCTCACATCGCTCAGGTCGATCTACCCTCTTCATCCGTCAGGATGAAAACACCATGCCCATCGCCATTCGCTGTCCCCATTGTGGTGGTCGTTACACCGTGGTCGAGACCACCCTCGGCAAGCCGGTGAAGTGCGCGAACTGCCAGAACCGATTTCTGGCTGCGATCGATGCCCAAACGGCATTGCCGCAATCGCCCGCAAATCCCCCGGCCAGAAAACCCCCGATCCGAATGCCCCCCGCGAGGCCTGCTGTTGCAGCTTCGCCGCCGCCACCCTCCGAACCCTCGCTCGGCGATTCGAGTTCCGGATCGTACAACCTGTTCGACGACGTTCTGTCGAGCGCTGCGGCCGCGCCAGCCATCCCGCGTCCGCAGCCCAGGCCGAGCAGTGATGCTCCCAGCGTGAAGAAGAGGAAGGCCGCGCGAGACGATTCGGATGACAACGAGAGGATCCGCACCTATCAAGACGAGGACGGTGCCTGGTACGCGAGAGTCAGCCAACAGCAGATTCTGACTTGCCCCGCGACCTGGATGCTGGCAGGTGCAACGGCCATTGGAGTGCTGGTGCTGATACTGCATCTCACGGGTCTGCAGTTGGACAAAGGCTTTGTGCTGGTAACTTTGGGAGCCGCCGGGCTGGCGTGGCTCGCTGGCTTCGTCATCTTGCAGAACCAGTACTACAAGAGGTGGAGCGACTTCGGCGAGCGAAATTTGACGACCGCCGAGGCGCCGATGCCCGGGTGGATGAAAGTGATGTCGTATGGCTCCATGGGGGCGGTGATGCTCGCCTTTATCTTTATCGTGCAGGCCGCTGAAGACGCCGAACTGAAAGAGAAATCTTACCAGGCGTATCAGGGCATGTCGGACGATAAAGCGGCCGTGTTGGCGGCGATCGAAGAGTACCACTACGAATGCTGGCGGGCGGCCCAGGAAGGCTTTGGCAGGCGCTCACGGACCAATAAGCAGACCTACTTCGAAGCGATGCGAACGCGGCTGCAGGCCCGGTTCCCTCGCCGGGGAGCGGTAAGGCCTACTTGGAAGAGATCCTTGGCGAAACAGGACAACGGAGGATTTTTGCATCCATTCATCGCTGCGCGAGGAATTGGCATCGGAGCGTGAGCCCCAACGGGGCGGCCCTAAAATAGCCGCCTTCGACGAACGCTATGTTTGTGCTAATCGTCGCCCCTGCCGATGGGAGGTCCCCGACCTCTCCGCGCATAAGGATGAGGAAGTCGCGTCAGACGACAATGAACTGTGGGAAGACCATGTAGTCTCCCTTTGGGTTGGCGACTTTCCTGCATACGAAGTAGCCCAGCGCTACTTCACCGAGAGATTTGAAGGGGACATTACTCCGATCTCCGAACGCACGGATTGTCTCGACATCCATTGTGACGACGCGCCGCTGCCGATCGCCGAACTGCTCTCACGCTGCGCGTACACGGCGGCCAGGTGTGCGAGAAGTTGGAAGAGTTTTGAGAGGCGTTGGCGCGCAGGGATCGGCCGCGGTTGCGATAGGCATCCGAGGCGCGAGAAGAAGGGGAGGCAACCGAGAGGTCAGCAGGCGGGACGCCTGCACCACAAGGGACGCTCGCGAGGCAAGCAGGCTAGCCCCAGAAAGCAGACTAGCCCCAGAACTGCCACCAGGGCTTGCCGGCCTTCTCGCCGGGCGCGGTCACCAGGACCGCTCCGTGCTCGACGGCATTAAAACCTTTGGGCCAGATCGTGGCGTTGTCGAACAGGACCGAATCGATGTTGGTCCCTTCCAGTTCGGTATCGCTCAGGTCCGCGTCGGCCAGAATGGCGTAGCTCATGTCGGCGAAACGCAGGTCGGCCCCTTTCAGCACGGCCCCCTTCAAGTCGACGCCGATCAAGTTCGAACCGACCAGCGAGGCTCCCTCGAGCCGTGTCTCGGCCATGCCGCAGTACTCGAAGGCGGCCCCATTGGCCTGCACTTTGGTCAGATCGGCCCCATCCAGCACAGCCTTCGACAGGTTGGCCCCTTCCAGCTTGGCGCCGGTAAAGTCAGCGCCAATCGCCTCGGCGTGCTGCAGGTTAATCTCGGTTAAGTTCGCACCGGTCAACCGGGCCCCGTTCAGGATCGTATAGACAGCCTTGGTCCGCTCCATGATCGACTCGCGCATGTGGGCACGGGTCAAGTTGGCGGAGTTCAAGTTGGCCCGCGAAAGATCCATGCGGCTCAGCACGGCTTCGGGCAGGCAGGCCCCTTCCATGTTCGCGCCGACGAGGGTGTCGAGGTTCATTGTGATGAGCACGCGGCCATTCTCGCGGACGATCTCGATCACAGCGACATCTCGTGGTAGGAGAAGAGAGTCGTCACCCGCTATGGGAGACGATCAATCGGGGCAATTATAACATCCCGAACAGCAGGACTCGAACAGTTCGGCCATGAATCCCTGATTCGGGAAGAGGTCCGAAGCATAAACCCCTCGAAATGGTTTCGCAAGCGGATTCAGTGAGCGGCGACGAGCCCGCTCCAGGCCGAATTTCAAGCACAACCGGCAGCAGAACCCGCGCAATCGACGCGGCGGCTCGAAGGCCCGGGCGACCTTGCCGACAGCGGGGTTCGGGCCGGCTACGCCAGCGGCTCCCTCGGCGTAAGTCATGCCGGCACTCAAATTTATTTTGGTGTCAGAGCGAAAGTCCTGCCGATGAACCCAGACAGACGATGCACTTCGAGGACGATCAGACCGGGCATGGACGGGCCCAGCGAGGCCGATCGCGCATCAACGCGCGGCGGCTAGGCACGTTCTTCAACTAAGACTCGCAACATGCCCGAAAACCGGAATCTGCGCGCCGACCTGGCTGCGCTCGCACTACTTCTAGCCAATGTGCTTTTGGCACTTTCGTTGGCTACCTACGACCCTGCCGATCCTTTGGGCGAAGGCCCGTTGGCGATGGTGGGCCTGGGGCAGGAAGCGCTCGTACATCCGCCGAATGAAAAGGTCGCCAACCTGGCCGGCCACAGCGGCGCGGCGCTGGCCCACCTGTTGCTTTCCGGCTTCGGCGTCGGGACCTATCTTCTGCTGGGCACGACCGTCGTGCTGAACGCGCGGCTCCTGAAACGGCAGCCGGTCACCGATCCCGCGCTGCGGGCGGTTGGCTGGGGCATGACTCTGGCCGCACTCGCGACGCTGGCTGCCATGGTGTTGCCCGGCGTCAGCCAAGGCCCGGTCGTGGGACCGGGCGGATACTTGGGGGCGATCGCCAGCGCGCTATTGGATTCTTACTTTGCCACGGCCGGTGGAGTCCTGTTCGCCGGCAGCGTGCTGGTGGCTGGCCTGCTGCTGTGGACCGACTATGTGGTCTTCCGCTTTCTGTGGAGGCTCTGCCGCTTACCCTTTGAGGCCCTGGCAGGCGCCGGACCTTCACGCCGCGCCGTGACCTCGACCGAACAGCAGAAAAAGCCGCGGACACGTCTGCGCGATGACTTGAGCGACGAGCCGATGATCCGCATCTCGGGCAAGACGGTCGAGGCCCCGCTGGCCAAGCCCGAGTTGGCCAAGCCCGCGGCTGCGGAGCTGGAAGACGACGAGGACGAAGTCCTGGTCGCCAAGTCGAATTCGGCCGCGGAGGATGAGGACGAGGAAGAAGAGGCCGCGCCCGATCTGCGCGTGAACACCCCCGCGGCCAAGAAGACCGACCGCCAGGTGGTGATCGAGCAGTTGGAAGCGGCCGTGAGCAACACTAACGAGGAAGACACTCGCTACGAGCTGCCTGGCATCGATCTGTTGAAAGAGGGCAAGGTCGTCTCGTACGAGGCCCACGAGAAGGACGTACGCCAAAAAGCCAAGATCCTGGAAGAGACGTTCGCCAGCTTCGGCTACAACGTGAAGGTGGTCGAGATCGACACCGGCCCGGTGATTGCGCAGTTCGAGGTCGAACTCGAAGCCGGCCTGCGGCTCTCGAAGATCACGGGCCTGGCCGATGATCTGGCGATCGCCCTGCGCGTGCCCAGCGTGCGCATCGTGGCCCCGATCCCGGGCAAGAACACGGTGGGCATTGAAGTTCCCAATGCCGAACGGCAGCTCGTGCGACTGCGCGAAGTGATGGAAGAAGGGGCGCCGCTGACCAAGAAGATGAACATCCCCATCTTCCTGGGCAAAGACGTGAGCGGCAATCCGCTGGTCTTCGACCTGACGACGATGCCTCACCTGCTGATCGCCGGCCGCACGGGCACGGGCAAGAGCGTCTGCTTGAACACGTTGATCGTGTCGATGCTGATGACGCGCCGCCCGGACGAAGTGAAGATGCTGATGATCGACCCTAAGATGGTCGAGCTGTCGGGCTACAAGTCGCTCCCCCACCTGATGCACCCGGTGGTGACCGACATGAAGAAGGCCGAGGCGATCCTGGCCTGGGCCGTGGACAAGATGGAAGAACGTTATGCCTTGCTGGCCCGAGCCGGCGTGCGGCATGTGAGCGTCTACAACCAGTTGGGCGAGGACGAGCTGCGGCGTCGGCTGCAGCCCGAGAACGAAGAGCAATGGGGCATGATCCCCAAGCATCTGCCGTTCATCGTGATTGTGGCCGACGAAATGGCCGACCTGATGATCACCTGCGGCAAAGAGGTGGAACAGCACATCATCCGTCTGGCTCAGAAGAGCCGGGCGGTCGGCATCCACCTGGTGCTTGCCACGCAGAAGCCAACGGTCGACGTCATCACGGGCCTTATCAAGTCGAACTTGCCCGCACGCATTGCCTTCCAGGTGGCTAGCCGCACGGACAGCCGCGTGGTGCTGGACGAAATGGGAGCCGACAAGCTGCTGGGTAACGGCGACTTCTTGTTTCTGTGGCCGGGGACCAGCACCCTGCTGCGCGGTCAGGGGACCTACATCAGCGACGATGAGATCAACTCCGTCATCGACTGTGTCGGCACCAGCGATCCGCAATACGTGCAAGAGCTGGTGGCCCTGAAGCCCAAGAACGAAGACGGCGACGAGGGAAGCAGCATCAAGAAGAACCGCGATGAGTTGTATGAAGGGGCGATCGACATCGTGGTCCGCGAAGGCCGGGGCAGTGTCTCGCTGTTGCAGCGTTCGCTGGGAATCGGCTACGGCCGTGCCGCGCGGCTGATCGACTTTATGGCCGAAGACGGCATTGTGGGCGAGTACAACGGCGCGCAAGCCCGCGAGGTGCTGATCTCGCTGGAGAAGTGGGCGGAAATGCAGGGGGGGACCGTGGACGACTCCGAGCCGAGCGGCGAACCGCTGGCGTGGCCCGAGGTCGAGGCCCCTAAGGCGGGTCCGCGAAAAGCGCGTACGGTCGACCCGCAGCCCAAGACTGCGAAGCGTCGGCATCCGGAGCCTGAGGAGGATGAGGTCGACGACTCGGGCGCGGCTGATCATTCCGTGGCCGCCGAACGGGCAGCGATCGAAGAGGATCTGTTCGCCGAGGAACCGGGCGAGGCCCCCTGGGAGGAAGACGGATCCGAGGAGGACGCGGAGTACGACGACGGCGAGTTCGACGAGGTGGAAGAACCGCCCCCGCCGCCCAAGCCGCCTAAAAACAGGCGTGCGAAGAGGGAACGCGCTTAGTTTAGGTGCCCTCGGAACCGCGTGGGGGGGATATTGGCCCAGCTTGTCTGCCCCACTGTTTTACCCGGCCCTTTTCGTTTTCCTTACCCCGTCTGATTTGTTAAGCTTACGATTCGTGTTCTGGGAGTGTCTCTGTCGGTTCCATCGCAACGGGGGCGTCATGCCGCGTCGTGCCACAATCCTGAAGTCTCGGTCCGCATTTACGCTGATTGAACTGCTGGTGGTCATCACCATCATTGGCATCTTGATCGCACTTCTGCTTCCGGCAGTGCAAGCGGCGCGCGAAGCAGCCCGCCGCGCCCAGTGCATCAACAATCTGAAGCAGCTCAGTCTGGCGGTGATTCACTACGAGTCGCAGTTCAATTCCTTTCCGCCTTCCAGCTACCACAATTGCTGCGCACCCGGATCTGGTCAGAGCGGGTGGCCTGCCGCCACTGCTAACTTCTCGAACTGGGTGATTCTGACGCTGCCGTTCTTGGAACAGCAGGCGCTTTACAACCAATACAACCACGACAGGCCGGGATCGGACGCCGTGAACTCGACGTCGCGCGGCACGGTGTTGGCCGCCATGCGTTGCCCGTCGGAGTCGAACTTCGACGTGCTGGGCACTGCCTTCAGCGGCAACTGGGCGCGGGGCAATTACGGCGCGAACGCGGGGACGGGCTTCTATCAGACATGGAGCAGTCGCCCGAGCTGGTTCGATACTTGGCCCAACAAGCCTGCCGCCGGCAAAGAAAGCAAAGGCATCATGGGGCTTAACTCCGCCCTGACCGCGGGCGGGGTCCGCGACGGGCTGAGCAACACGGTCCTGCTCGACGAAATCCGAGTCGGCACCACCCCCGGCGACATGCGCGGCACGTGGGCCTTGGGCGGACCCGGCGCCAGCGCGACTTCCGCCCACGGTAACATCTATGGGGATGCCAGCGGACCGAATCCCTGCAACTCGCTGGCCGACGATATGAGCTCGTATTGCACCGACGACACAACCAACTGCATGGGCTGTTGCACGGGCAACTGGGGCCAGGGGGCCGCACGCAGTCAGCATGCCGGCATGGTGCATGCCGCCATGGGAGATGGTTCGGTACACGGCTTTACCGACTTCATCGCTGGCAACGTCTGGGAAGCCATCCACACGGCGCAAGGCAAAGAAGTCTTTGCAACGGGCTTCTAGCCCGACTGTTTAGCGAGTGTATTGTCTCATGAGCGGCAAGGCGCTAGCCGCCGGTAGCCCCTGTGACAAACGCAAAATCACCGGCGGCTAGCGTCTTGCCGCTCACTAACCACTGGCGACCGATAAAACCCGATTTGCGTGACACTGCACTTGTTCTCTGTATAGCGTGCTCGAAGGCTCCTGTTTCGTATCTACCGGCGAGATTCATGCGCAACCTTTATTGTCTGCTGTTTGTTCTGTTGCTGGCCGGATGCTCCTCGAACGAGTTCGGCACCAGCGAAGTCTCCGGCAAAGTCTCGGTCGGCGGTCAGCCGCTAACCGATACCAAGCTCGAGGCGCAGATTTTCTTCTTTCCGGAACCGAGCGCCAGCAACAACAAACTGGCGGGCAAGCGCGGTTGGGCACGCATCGCGCCCGACGGGACGTTTAAGGTCAGCACGAACGGCCAGTTCGATGGCGCCGTGATTGGCAAACATCGCGTGGCCCTCTCGTCGACCCAGGATGCCGTCCCCTTCGACAAGAAGTATCTCTCGGTTGATACCTCGGGACTGACCTATGAGGTGAAGCCGGGGGCCAACACGGACGCCGTCTTCAATCTCGATCCCGCCAAAAAGTAGGCCGTCGCGGGTTGGTTATCGCTTGCGCATCCGCCGGCTCAGCATTAGACCTTCGCGGGCGTCGTAGCTCAGCAGCAGGGCCTTGCGATGCCCGCACTGTTCCAGGATGTCCTGATACAGCTCCTGCTCGTCGGGCCAAGGGTAGGCGTAGACCAGGTCGAAGTCTTCCAACTCCATCCCCAGTTCACTGTAGCCTGGCTCGCAGGTTTCAAACGGCGTGCGGAAGTTCTCGTCGCCGTGCTGGCCGGTCCACGCGTATCCGCCCGGGATGAAGTTGCCCGTGGCAAAGCGGGCCAACGGGCCATACTCTTCGGCCAGCTTGCGCGAGAGGGCCACCAGTTCCGGCTCGTGCTCGATGCCGTACGCTTCAAAGCCTAAACGGCTGGCCATGATCGTCACCACGCCCAAGCCCGAGCCCCACTCCAGAAAAGTGCGAGCCCGCGGCCGCAGTTGAACCAGCGACCGAAAGATGGTGGAGTAGTCGCCGGCCACGAACAGGCCAAAGGCCTTCTCGTTCTTTGAGGACTCCCAGAGATCCTCGGCCTCGTCCCACAGCGGGGCCATCTCGGCCATGATCTGCTGTTGCTTGGCGTCAAGAACCTGGCTGCTCGAGTCGAGCCATTTGGTTTCCAAGGGACGCCTTTTTTGGGGGTGCGAGCGGCGGGCGAGCGTTAGTGCGGCAGGTGCGGACAGGCCGCATCTTACGCTTTGATGCGAAAAAGGGCTATTGTCGCACCGCGGCAAGGGGCCACTCTCGATGGCGGCGGCAGGCACGAATCGATAGTCTGGAAGCATGATCCTGCACGTCGATATGGACGCTTTCTATGCCTCGGTCGAGGAGCGCGATCAGCCCGCGCTGCGCGGCAAGGCCGTGATTGTCGGCGGCCCGACCGCTAACCGGGGCGTGGTCTCGGCAGCCAACTACGAGGCCCGCAAGTTCGGGGTCCACAGCGCCATGCCCATGGCCACAGCCACTCGGCTCTGCCCGCAGGCGGTGGTGCTGCCGGTCCGCATGGCCCACTATGCCGAGGCTTCGCGCAAGATTCGCGAGATCTTTGAGCGATTTACGCCGCTGGTCGAGCCGCTGTCGCTGGACGAGGCCTTCCTGGATGTCCGCGGCAGTCAGGGGTTGTTCGGTTCTTCGCTCGACATCGGCCGGAGAATCAAGCACGAGATTCGCACCGAGCTTGAACTGGTGGCCTCGGTGGGTGTGGCCCCCAACAAGTTCCTGGCCAAGATCGCCAGCGATCTCGAAAAGCCTGATGGGCTGGTGGTCGTCGATCCCGAGCGTGTCACCGAGTTCCTCGATCCGCTTCCCGTGGGACGGATCTGGGGCGTCGGTAAGGTTTCAGGCCACGAACTCGAGCGGCGCGGCATTCATACCATCGGGCAACTGCGTGCCTGGCCTCGCGACGAGCTGGAGCGAACCTTTGGCCAGGCGGGCGAACACTACTGGAAGCTGGCCCACGGCATCGACGATCGGGCGGTGGTTCCCGATCGGCAGGCCAAGTCGATCTCGAATGAGACGACCTTCGCCCAGGACATCCGCGATCCCGACGCGCTGCGAGCCTGGACCTTGTCGCTGTGCGATCAGGTCGCCTGGCGATTGCGACAGAGCGAATTGAAGGGCCGTACGGTCGAGTTGAAAGTGCGGTTCCACGACTTCCGTACGATCGCCCGTTCGACCACCCTCCCCGCGCCGACCGACGTGACGCAGGAGGTCCGCGACGCCGCGCTGGAACTGCTGGCTCGTCTGCCCGGGCCGCTGGCGCCGGTGCGACTGTTAGGCGTGGGGGTAACCAATTTCAGTCAGAGCCGGCAGCAACGACTCCCTTTTGAGGACGAGACCGAGCGACAGAAACAACATCGCCTGGATACAACGCTGGACGAGATCAAGGAGCGGTTTGGCAAGGCGGCCGTCTCGCGCGGGGCCAATCGGAAGAAGAAGTCGTAGCAAATGGTCCGTCCGGCGCGGCTGCAAGTTTTTGGTTCGCCAACAGCCAGCCTGCTCGCGGAGCATTCACATCAAGCCAGGCGATGGGCCATTGGATGGCTTGTTTCCTTAGAAATTGCCGCGAAATCTCCGCCAGCAGGGCAGAACGCGCCGCTGGCGTAACTGGCACAGAACGTGCTTTCTAGCTTGCGGTATTGCCCTTGGTGTTTGCTTCCGCAGGAGGTTCCCATGCAAGTTTCTGAAATCATGACGCAACGGGTGGAGTCCATCTCTCCCCAAGCCACGCTTCAGGAAGCGGCGCGTCGCATGGTAGCACTGGATATCGGCCCCCTGCCGGTCTGCGAGAACGACCGTCTGATCGGCATCATCACCGATCGAGATATCACCACCCGGTCGACGGCTTGCGGTGCCGATCCCTGTACGGCCTCTGTCCGCGACGCCATGACGACCGAGGTGGTCTATTGCTTCGAGGATCAAGATCTGGCCGAGGCTGGCCGCCTGATGCAGGAGAAGCAGATCCGCCGGCTGGTGGTCCTGAATCGCGAAAAACGCCTGGTGGGAATTCTGTCGTTGGCTGACCTGGCGGTAGAATCAGAAGATCCCCAGGTCCCCCGCGAAACGCTCGAGGCGGTTTCCGAGTCCGGGCATGACCCGCAACTTCGCGTGGCTGCCCCCCGCTCGGCCATGGATTGCCAGGGCCCGTCGTGTGACATTCAAGCTGGCGAAGGAGTCTAGAGATGAAAGCCCCTGGTGAAGCCCTTTGCTATCGCATGATCCGGCAGATTCATGATCTTGCTCCTTCGCTGTCGATGGATCGCATACGATTCGTCCTCTGCGATCGTCGCCCGGAACTGGTGATTCACAATCAGACCGTAGAGCGGAAAATCCGCGGTCGGACCTATTCCGAAAACGCTATGCAGTTGCTGTCCTAGCGCCTCGGCAACGCTTAGAGTTAGGTCTCACGGAAGGTGCTGGCGTTCACTAGCCCCAAATGCAAGCCTTGAAGGGGCACTAGGCCTTTGGCAGCGGGTCGTTCTCGAATCCGCAGTACAAACCGGCGGTAGGCTGAATTCGGACCGGGCGCGATGGTTTTCAAGACTCTTTGAAGTAGGGACTTTCGCGAGTCCGGTCTGTTCCAGTATCTTACACCGCGACGCGGGCAGCACTCACCTCTCAGTCCTCGCGTCCCCGGCAGGCGCACCGGGCGGTTCTTCCTGCATAACTGCCTCGACTCGTGAGACTGTCTATGGCCGCTAAGAGCGTCCCGTTTCCACATGCCAACACCAAGATCGTCGCCACCGTAGGCCCGGCCTGCTCCACCGAGAATCAGCTCGCCGCGCTGGCGCGAGCGGGCGTGGATGTCTTTCGCATCAATACGGCGCATGGTTCGCTGGGCGAGCACGCTCAGACCGTGCAGCGAATTCGCCATGTATCGGGACTGCTGAAGCGGCCGCTGGCCATTCTGGTCGATCTGGGGGGCCCCAAGATTCGCCTGGGACGACTTCCCGGGGATGCCATCGAGTGCGCCGAAGGAGCCGAGTTCCGCTTCGTCCGCGGTGTCGAATCCGACTCCCCCAACGACCTGGTCATTACCTACGACAAGCTGATCGACGAGCTGGAAGTGGGCGACCATGTGATGTTGGCCGACGGCATCGTTTCGATGCTGATCGTGGAAAAGACGGCCGACTACGCGCGGGCCGAAGTCGTGCAGGCAGGCATCATCCGCAGCAAGCAGGGGGTGAACCTCCCCGGCGCCAAGCTGAGCCTGGCCGCACTGACGGATGTCGATCGTCAATGTGCAGCCTGGGCTTCGGTCATCGAGGCCGACTTTGTGGGTCTTAGCTTTGTTCGCACGGCCGCCGACATTCTGGAGTTGAAGGAGCTGCTGAAGCCGACCGATCCCAACCACCATACCCCACGGGTGATCGCCAAGATCGAAAAGCCCGAGGCGATGGCCAATCTGGAATCGATCGTGGCCGTGGCCGACGGAGTGATGGTGGCCCGTGGCGACCTGGGGGTTGAGATTGACGTGGCCACGCTGGCCGTGGCACAAAAGCGGATTATCGCCATGTGCAACCGCTATCAGAAGCCTGTCATCACGGCCACGCAGATGCTTGACAGCATGCAGCGCGGCAAGCAGCCGACCCGCGCCGAAGCGACCGATGTGGCCAACGCCATTCTCGACGGCACCGACGCCTGCATGCTTTCGGGCGAGACCGCGGTGGGGACGAATCCGGTCGCGGCTGTGGAGATGATGAACCGCATCGCGCTGGCGACCGAACCACTCTTCCGCGAGATGCCCCCGATGGGGCTTCCTCAAGTTCTGCCGGATGGCCTGAAGCTGGTGACCCAGGTCACGGTACACAACGCCTGCCGCATCGCCGAGCAACTGCACGCCCGTCTGCTGGTGGTCGCCACGCACACCGGGGCCAGTGCCCTGGCGGTGGCCAAGCAGCGGACGTTCATCCCCACGATCGGCGTCAGCGACACTCCCTCTTCATTGCGGCAGATGTGCCTCTATCGCGGCGTGACTCCGCTTCCCGAGGTTCCCGCCGGCGATGTGACGAAGCTGATTCAAGCGGTGGAAACCTGGGGCCGCAACGAGAAGACGCTCGCGACCGGCGACCGAATTGTCGTGGTGGCCGCCATGGGCTGGACGTCGACCGGGCACAACATGGTGTTGGTGCACGAACTGGCGTAGGGGCGTCCTGCGGATCCGAGCTGTAGGGAACGCCCTCAGTGGCGTTCCGCGAAGGGCTCGACCGCTTTCCCATTCGGACCAGCCTGGAATGGGGGCTCTTCGATGCTGCTCGGAACGCCACTGAGGGCGTTCCCTACAGATGCGTACGCTTGGCTCACCCTTCCAGCGTGCCGCGCGTGACACCCAACTGGTTCAGCACCTGCAAGCCACGCCAAGCCACGCGCCCCTGCTCCAGTCCGGCCAGCACACGAGCGTAGCGTTCTAACAGCGGGGCGACTTCGCTGGCGGTTTCCCGCAGCAGTTCGACACGGAAGTGCCGCACTCCCAGGGCCTTCATCCGCGGCACGTACTCGGCGGCCGATTGCGGCACATGGTTGAAGACCGTGTTCCGGCAGCCGGCGTCGACCACGACGGGGAACTCGGCCCCGACACGGTCCCGCAGTTCCACGCGATGCGTGTCGCAGGGCCGGCCGCAATCGCGAAAATCCTTGCCAGTGGACAGGAACGCGGCGAACACGCAATGCTCCATGTGGAACATCGGCATGTGCTGGTGAATCACCAGTTCAAAGGGGGTCGGATCGACGACACGAAGCATCGCCCCCAACTGGTCCCAGTTCAAGTCGTAGCTGGGGACGAGCCGCTCGCAGCCCTCGGCCAGCAGCAACTCAGCGGTCAGTTCGTTGGCCACGTTCAGCGAGAAGTCGCCGATGCGGGCCAGGTGCGGGGCCTGCTCGCGGAAGTAGACGAGCCCCGACAGATTGCGAATCAGCACGGCGTCGGCGCCGCTCTCCGTCATGCGGGCGAAGAAGGCCTCCTCCCCCGGCTTGGCCACACGCATGGTAGCTGCCCCCATCGGCATGCCGGCGGCCTGCGCCAACTGGGCCGCTTCCTTGTAACGCCGCGGATCCTCAAAGTCGCAATAAACCATGGCGGGCCGGGGGAGCTCGGCCGATGGTTGCCAGGCCAGCACGGCCTCGAGCTGCGCAATCGTGCGGGCCATCACATACATCTTCGAAGGGGCCTCGACCGACGAAGCAGGTCGCTGGCGGACTTCGCCGCGCAGCTCGGCCAAAGCGTTGGGCGAGACGACCAGCCGCTTGGATCGCGTCCCCCGCGCGGCCAGCAGTTGCTCCATGGCCGTGCGGCGCAGCTCGTTGAGCGCACTCTTAGGGATCATGATCGGCTCGTCGGCGTCGAGCGTCACTTCGGCCAGCTCGTAGGGCGTTTCGCCCAAGCGTCCGAGTTGTTCGCGCAGGCTCTCGGCGGAAGCGGGATGCTTGATCGCCCGTTGAATCGGTCCCGGCCAGGTGACTTCGATCGTGCCCTGGAGGTTCGAATCGCTGGGAGACTTCGCCCCTTCGCAAACCCGAATGGAGAGCGCCCCGCCCACTTTGCCGCTGACGGCGAACGAAACCGGCGAGCGGACCACCACCACATCGCGCGAGTACGAATGTTCGAGCCGCTTGCGCAGGACCGGATCGTCGGTCTTCCAGACCAGGGCTCCCGGGGCGATAGCGGCCAGGTTGACCGCGCCGAACTGGAACAACACTTCAACTTCGCCAGGGAGTGTGCCGGGGAAGATCTCCCACACGCGGCCGCCGGCTTCGTCCTGATCGGGGTGCCCCTCGTCGAAGACGATGCCATCGCCGGGGACCAGCAGCCGCACGTCTTCGCCTTCGGCCAGTTGCACCAGCACGCCGCGCGGGGTGCGGCCGTTCACCGTGCCTACCCTCACGCCGCGGCTCTTGGGGAATCGCCCCTGCACCAGCTCCTGGTGGTTCACCCCGTCCAGAAAGCCGTGCGTCAGTCCGCGCGAGAAGCTCTGGGCCAGGTCCAGCTCTTCCTGCCGGGTCATGCTAAAGGGAGTTCCGGCCAGCGCCGCGGTGAGGGCCTTGCGATAGGTGTCGGTCGTGGCCGAGACGTACTGCGCGCTCTTCAGCCGGCCTTCGATCTTGAAGCACGACACGCCCAGCTTCACCAGCGGCTCGATCAACTCCGGGGCGGCCAGATCCTGAGGGCTGAGCAGATAGGCCCGGTCGCCCAGTTCGCGGTGCTGCCCGTCGACCAGCATTTCGTATGGCAAGCGGCAGGCCTGTGCGCATTGCCCGCGGTTGGCGCTCCGTCCGCCGAGCGCTTCGCTGGTCAGGCATTGCCCGCTGTAGGCCACGCAGAGCGCGCCATGCACAAAGACTTCCACCGGCATGTCGGTCGCCGCCGTGATCTGACCGATGTCCGAGAGCGAAAGTTCGCGTGCCAGGATCACACGCTCCACGCCCAATCGCCGGACGAATTCGATTCCCACGGGCTCCGTGAGGGTCATCTGCGTGGAGCCGTGCACCGGCAGATCGGGGACGAGCCGCTTCAGCAGCTTCACAAGGCCCAGGTCTTGCACAATCACGGCGTCGGCGCCGGCCTCGGCCAGTTCGGCGGCCACCTTGGCGATCTCGGGCAGCTCGTCCGAAAAGATCAGCGTGTTCAGGGCGATGTAGCCCCGCACGTTGTGGGCGTGCAGATACTCCAGCACTTTGCCCAGCTCTTCGCGGGTGAAGTTGGTGGCCCGATGCCGGGCGTTGAAGTTGGGCAGGCCGAAGTAGACAGCGTTGGCCCCGTTCGAGACCGCCGCCCGGAGCGCGTCCCAGTCACCGGCAGGCGCAAGCAATTCAGGCAGGGGAGCGGGGTTGGGCACGCGAACCTCGGTGGGAATAGGTAGAAGTGCAACAGGCGATTCTACGCCCGCGCGCTCAAATCCACTAGCCCGCACGACCCGAACAGCTTGCCTCACTTCGCGCCGGGTCCTTTTCATCCAGTGCAGGGTGTGCCGGTGCCGAACTCATAGATAGCGGCGCGATGCTTGCGCCGAATTACCGCCCCACATTTGTCTGCCAGGAGTGGCTCGATGGTTGAACCCACCCAGTCGGGAGTGCTTGTCCTTTCCATCGACGTGCGGGACGAAGAGCCCAAGACCGCTTTCGCCGCCCTGGAAGTACTTGAGCGGCTGTCGGGACTCGAGCTCCCTGCGACGTGGATGGTGACTGACCCCGAACTGGCAAGCCGCATTGCTTCGCGATTGACGCCGAATGAAGTGGCGCTGAATCTGCGCGGCCCCGTTTCGACGTCGCGGGGCGAGTTCAGCCGGCAGTTGGCGGTCTCGCTGGCCGCGTTGCGAAAGGTGGGGCAGCCGGTCACCACGCTGGCGATAGAGGGTCCGCTGGCCCACGCCGATCTGATTGCCGAGCGCGGGATCCGAGCGATTCGCACATTGCCCGCAGCGCCTCGTTCCTTCTTTACGCTGGTGCAGCGCCCTGCGAGCCTGGCTGCGCCTGAGTGCGTGAAGGGGGGGCTGTGGAATGTGCCGGTGACGAGCGTGCTGGGGGGCAAGTCGGGGCGACGCTGGTTGTCAGGGCGAGTCACACGTTCGGTCCCCTCGGCGATCGGGCAGGTCGCCGCCGAAGGGGGCTACGCCCATCTGTTGATCACGCTGGAAGCCAGCGGTGCCTCCGGCGTGGCGCGGAGCGTGTCCCCGGTTCTGTCGCTGATCCAGGCACTTTCGGAGCGGGGTTTGAAGATCGAAACGGTCGCGTCGGCCGCCATGCGACTGGGGGCGACCCGGGTCCGTTTCGGGGCGCGGGGCTCAATCCTGCGAGCAGCTTAGGCGAGCGTGAAATGGATCTGCGGGTTGGATGCCAACCCGCGCGGGCCCAAATTGGACTGACCTCCTCCCCCCGCGAGCATGGTCCCCCTCGTCCCGATTCTGGGAAAAAAAGAGGGCGTTCCGATCCCCCTTTTGATACCATGCACAGGGATTCGCGGACGTTCGTTCGTGCACCTCTCTGTCGACCCAATTCGTCAGTCTGCCCAGTTGGAACTCCACGAGCCCGCCATGTCTTCCCTCGAAAGGGAACAGCGGTCCGAGAGGCGGGATGAGCGGACGATCGTGCCCGCTCGCCCTCGGGGTGATGCTGCGCTTGTACCGGCCATTCAAGAGGCCGTGCTGGTCCCTGCCGAACGAGAGCCCCCGCGCCTGCTGGCGGCGGCCCGTCGCGGAGACCGCGAGGCCTTAGGGCGGTTGCTGGCGATCTATGGCACCTGCCTGCAAGTCACCGCGCGGGCCCGACTGCCCCAGATCCTGGGGGCGCGCGTCGGCGCCTCGGACCTGGTGCAGGAGACCTGCCTGGACGCCAGTCGCGACTTCGAGCAGTTTGCTGGCCAGACCGAAGAAGAGTTCTTGGGCTGGCTGCGCAGCATCCTGGAACACAACATCCAGGGGGCCGTTCGCGATCACGCCCACACCCGCAAACGGGCGGTGGTGCTGGAGCAATCGCTGAACGACTCACGCGTGGCGGTGGTGGGCTCCGAAACATTGGCTGCTCAGCAGTCGTCTCCCAGCGGGCGTGCGTCGCGGGCCGAGGACCTGGTTCGACTGGCGCGCGAGATTGAGTTTCTGCCGCCGGATCAGCGCACGGCCGTCCGCTTGCGGCACTTGTTCGGCTGGCCGCTCGAGAAGATCGCGACCCACGTGGGGCGATCCCTGTCGGCAACCGCCGGCCTGGTGAAGCGCGGCATGTGTACGCTGCGCGAACGATTGCAGGACGACGCGCATGGCTAAACGCGCCCCGACTGCTGGGGCCGGCGCGGCAACTGGGCCTCGCTCGGCCGACGAGCTGCTGGCCGAATACATGCAACGGGTCGATGCGGGCGAAGCGATCGATCGCCAGGATCTGCTCCGCGAACATCCTGAAGCGGCCGCCGAACTGATCGCCTACTTCGAGGCTGAGGATGCGTTCTCAAACATCTTTGGCGATTCGGCCATTCATCAGATGCCGGCCGTCGACCCTCCGCCCATCAACATCGCTATGGTCGAGTTGGTAGAAGAAGACGATACGGTCGACGCCCTGGACGAAGACACCGAGCATTTAGAGGGCTATCACCGTCCCCGGCACAGCGAATCGCCGCTGACTGCGGCCCCCCGCGAGGAGTTCCAGGAAACAGCGGCCAGATTCAACTCGCGTTGGCTGGCTGCGGCAGGCATCGTGCTGGTACTGGGGGGCCTGGCCTTTGTTTCCTGGCAGGCCGTGCTGCAGAAATGGACGTTAGCCCGGCGAACCCTGCCAGAAAAGAAAGCCAACGCCAGCCCCTTCGATGCGGGCGACACCAAGTGGGAGGCCGCGCCCGGCGCGAATTGGACCGCCAAAAACCGCCCCGGGTTGCTCACGGTATTCGAAGACGAACCGGACCTGTACGCCTACCTGTTGGCCGATAAGGAACGCCCCCGCTTCGGCTCTCCGATGGAATCTTATTCGGGCCAGCGTTGCTTGATTGTCTCCGCCGCCCCGCCCTTGGCACAGCCGCCGTTGACTCCGTCGCCAACGACCGGAGCGAAGCTTGTTTTCGCGGCGAATGTCCCTGCGGCAGCGGAACGATGGCCCACGGTTGCCGAGAAGTCTGATCCGACACGGCTGGATGTGAGCCAGTTGGAGCCGATCAAGAACGCTGCGGAGAAAAAAGAGCCGGACAAGAAGCCCTTGACCCAGGTGATCCAGCGGCGCGTGCATCCGATGTTCCCAGTCGCGATTGATGCAACGCCCGGGCCGATTGCTTTTCGCTACCTCCGCTTTGCCTGGAAAAAGACGGCCGGCCAGGGGATTTTGGTGCGGCTCTTCGCAGCCGACGGTCGGACCTTTGTCTACTATGCCGGCGACGTGGGCGTGCTGACCGAACCCGCGATACGGATCTCGGCAAGTCTGCCGACGGAGTGGACCCTGGTCGAGCGCGATGTCGCCGCCGACTTCGGCCCCTTCAGCCTGAACGGGATGGTAACCAGTATGGCCGACGGCCCGGCGGCCTATTTCGACCAGATCTATCTGGGCCGAACCGAGCGGAACTTTGCCAAAACAACGGCGGCCAACGAATCGGCGAAGAACATTGTCGCGCCGATCAAGCCCGGGACGCCAGCAATTCCGACTCCCGAGTCTGTCACGCCCGGCAAGACGCGCCGCGAGAAGCCCAAGTCGCCGGTCTGGTGATGCGTGCCGCTCCGACTTCTACCCCCAGGCGACATATTGCGCCGTGGTCCGCGCCTGCGACAGGGCGATGACGGTCCGTTTGCCATCGGTGAAGTACGGATCACCCGTCAGGTTGCGCTTGGGGTGTTCCGCGTCGCATTCGCCAACCCCGCCCACGTAGCCGACACCATGGACGCGCTGGGCTCGCAGCAGGTCCTCGACCACGTAGTCGCGCGATTCGTCGACGTCGGGGTCGACGCGGTGCGTCGTGAGATTCCAGACCTTAGTGGTGAAACGGACCCCGATGTCGCGGCTGATCTGTCCCACCCATACCGGATGATCCAAGTAGTGCAAGGGAGTCAGCCAAAGCCTCAGGTGAAGCCGTTCGTTGATCGAGCTGCGGATCCGCTGCAGGGCCACATCCTGACTGCGGCCGAATAGATAGAGCGGGCTGACGGGCGAATAGCGATACTCGGCCCCGAACAGAAACGCCCGGGCGGTCTTCCAGCAGGTCTGAAGGGTGATCGTCTCGCTTTCGTCCCAGCGCGCGGTAAAGGCGCTCAGGATGGTGGCAAACTCGCCGATGACGACCAGGTTCACCGGATCGCCATGCCGCGTTCCCTTGGCATTGGTCGTGGCCGACGGCATGTCCTGAAGCCTGGCGGCCAATTGCTGCAGATCGCAATCGACCCGTTCGGAACTGGAGATCAGGTCGGCGAAGTCGCGCTTCAGGTAGTCGGCCGAGATTCCCGCCACTGGAATGACAAACGTCAAGTCGACGGCAGGCTCACTGGGGGCGGCATTCAATCGGGCCAGGCAAACATTCTCGGCTTCGCCCAATTCATCCGCAGCGTACAGACAGATATGAACAGTCTTGCTCCCTGCGTCGAGCGTCGTGTAAACAACCCCTTCGGCGGTTTCACCCGGTGGGATGGGACGGAGTGGAAAGCCCAGCGCACGAAAGCAGGCGTCGATCCTGCGGTTGGCTCGATAGGCCGTGTAGATCTTCAGGGGCGCCAGAAAAATCAGCACGGGGAAGAAGAACCAGGCCGCGAAGCCGAAAGCCGAAAGCCGCTTGATCGCCGAAAAATGATTGATGCCGGCCGCCTCGAGCGGCGTGTAGTAGTGCGGATCAATATCGAGCGTGTACAGCCGCAGCGGCTTGTCGCAGCGGTTCTCGATCTTCAGATAGACCGGCTGGATGCTGCGGCGGATCAAGTTCACGCCGAACATCTGCAGGCACTCCTGCGCCGAGGGCACTGCCACGGTCACCTGTGCCGCCGGGGCCTCCTGCGTCTGAGCCCGCTCGAGAAAGGACCGCAGCTCGGGCCTAGGGGCGTAGACCGTCGTGAAGATGCGTCGAACAGCTTGAGCCAGGCGAGGAAACATAGAAGTGGGCCGATTGGCATGATGGTGAGCGACCAGATCGCCAACGATCATAACAGCCCAGCTAAACATCCCCTACAGGGCGATCTCCGCCCGCAGACCGGCGACCAGGGCGTCTCGACCGTTCCCATCGGGATTGGCGATGAACTGCATTTCGGGCTGCAGCCGCAGCCAGTGCTTCACGTGAATCTTATAGAAGACTTCGATCGAGGTCTCTGTGGTCTTCCCCTCGGCAGCCGTCAGGCTGCGGCTGAAGAAGCATTGCCCCACGCCGACACCGCAGATGTCTTCGTCGCGGCGCGGCAAGGGACCGCGATAGGCCAAGCCTCCACCGACGTAGTCTTCCAGCGTGTTGCGGTCGTACGGAGCGTAGCCGTATTGAGCGAACAGCCCGAGCCCTTGCAGATCGTTCTCGTCGCCGGGATTCTCGCGATAGAGCATCTGATCAATGCTCACGTACAGCCCGTGGTTCGTTTTGAGCGTCTGGCCCGGCACTCCGCCCGACTCCTGGAAATTGCCGGTGTGATACCAGCCGCCGAAGCGGTAGTTGCCCGGCAGTCGCCCATCGGCCCACAGAGGGCGAAGCTGCGCCTCGAACAGCGACATGGCGCCGAACTCTCCCAGGGTGCTGAAGCCCCATTGCCCGCCAGAACTTCGACCAACGAAGAACGAGCCGTCGTACACACCCGCCCGCAGCATCAGCACGTCGCTGGCCTCATAGAAGGCCGCCAGTCCCAGCCCGCAGTTGGGATAGGTGGGAGGCAGAATGGTGGGGATCAAGCTGAAGGACGAGTTGATGTAGTCGACGCCATACTCGGGATAGATGAAGTCGCGGTTGGCATCCTGCTTGCCAATCTTGAAAGTCAGCTTGTCGCCGACCTTCTGTTCCAGCCAGTACTCAGTGACCTGGGTCACGGCGCCGAGTCGGGGAAAGGGCTCGAGTTCGTCGTAGAACTCGAAGTCCTTAACGTAGTGGGGTGTCAGAGTCTGGCCGTGGACGCTCTCGAGGTAGAGGAAGAATCGGCCTCCCTCCCAGGCTCCCAGTTTTTCGGTATCGAAGTTGAAGATCAGGTCCAGGTTGCCGATGTATTTGATCGCCCCGCGGGTTTGTGATCCGCCATGCGCCACGCAGAACGTGTCGCAGACATAAAGGTACTCACCGGAGATGGCTTCGCCGCCGTGGATCCAAGGGGCGAAGAGCGTTTGCTCGCTCAGCGGAACTCCCTCTTCTCCTGCCGTCGGCTGGCTATACGGCGGGAGGTCGAGCACGTTCGACGTACGCCCCGGCTCAGGCTCCGGATCAGGAGCGGTATCTTGTCGAACCGAGATCAGGCTCGCCGTCAGTTCGGCATCTGGCTCATGAGGAACGGGGGCCGGGCGTTGGTAGGGGTCTGCCGCGGGGCGGGGTGCCGCGACCGGCTTGTACTTGTTCCGATAGCGCTCGGCAGGAACCGGATCGGGATGGCTGCGGATGCCGCGCTCGGGGAGCAAGCTCCGTTGGGCAAAGGGAATGTCCCCCTGTGCAAAGGCTTCCACACCGCTGGCAGCGATGCATGCGGCCAAGATGAAGGAGACGGAACGCACGGAAGGAGGGACCTGCCTGCGGGGCGGTGCTTCGAAAAGGGAAAACTCCCTATCGAGCAGCATCGACCGTCCGACTTTAGTTCTTCGGCAAAGATCTCAAAGCCGGCAACGACGGCCCAGGCGGCAAGATTTAACAGGCAACAAGTCGACGACCCCTTGTAGTTTCTCACGCAGAGGGGGTTTTATCGGTCGGCAGTGGTTTAGTGAGCGGCAAGGCGCTAGCCGCCGGTGAATTTGCGTTGTCAGAGGGGCTACCGGCGGCTAGCGCCTTGCCGCTCACCTGCAACGTCAAATCGCACCGTACACCAGTGGCCGAAACGAAACTCACTTGGCGGCTGGAAGTACGACATCGAGAGCTCGCCCCGGACGAAGCTCAACCTGGGGACGATGCCCTGCAAAGCCTTTCACTCCCACGGCCGCATGAAAGACGCCGGGAGGATCGCCCGTGGTACAGAAGATCTGGTCGTGGTTCGGTCCGCCAAACGTGATGTTGCTGACGACCTTGCTGGGGAGCGGCAGGTAAGCGAGGACCTTTGCATCGGGACTGAGGACCGTGATCCGCCCCTTGCCCGTATCGGGGCGATGGAAATCGGCGACCCACAGGTTTCCCTCGGTGTCGAAGGCGCAGCCGTCTCCGCCCGAGCCACCGAGGTCGAAGAACTCATGAGGCTTGCCCAAGGGCCCGTCCTGGGCTGACAGCTCGTAGCGCAGGATCTTCTTCGACTGCGATTCGATCACATACAGGAACTTGCTGGCCGGATCGACATCCAACCCATTCGGAAAGGCCAGCCCCTCGGCGACGCGATCCACCGTTCCATCGGGTTTGCGGCGAAAGACCTTGCCCACGGGGTTCTTGGCCGACGAGTTCTCGGGATCGGTCCAATAGATGTTGCCGCGCGCGTCGAGGGTGACGTCGTTCAAGCTCCCCAACGGCTTGCCGTCGAACTGGTCGGCCAGCACACTCAGCTTGGGCTCCGGGCCAGCCAGGTCCAGCAACAGCATCGCCTTGTGTTTGTTGTCGCAGACGAGCAGTTGCGACTTGCTCCAGGCAGCCGTGCCGGCCGGGCCGATCTCGAGGTATTTGGAGACGTTGCGGTCCTTGTCGACCCGCAGCAATGCGCCGCTGCAGAAGTAGACGTTCCCCTCGTGCCAGATCGGGCCTTCGGAGTAGCCCGGTGCCTGGGCGTAGTGGTCGAACGTGACTTCGGCCAGTTTCTTGGCCAGCGGGCCGGCCGGTTCCTGGGCAAAAGCCGAGATCTGCCCAACGACTGCCGCCAAAACTACGGACCGAATGCATATCCGAAAGGCCGACATGGCAAGTTCCTTGACCAGATTTTCCATCTAAGGGAAGCAGGGTTGCCATTAGAATAGCGAGTGGGAATCGGCCCTGCGCCAACAAAAAACGCGGGGGCGGAATCCCTTGTGGTGCAGGCGTCCCGCCTGCCTGCCCTGTTAGGAACGCCACGGTTGTTCTGGCGCAGGCAGGCGGGACGCCTGCACCACAAAGACGGACGCCTGCACCACAAGACCACCCATGAGGAGCGAAACGATGCAGCGACGCGACTTCCTCGCTCTGGGGCTGGGCGGCTGCGCGGCCGGCCTGTATCCGTCGCTTGCGAGTCCCTTCGGCTGGCAAAGTTCGGTGGCGCGACGCCCGCCAGCCTTCAGTGTGGTCCCTGTGGTGGGAGATGGCCGCTGGATCTGGCGAGGGCCGCCGGCCGATCAGACCGGCTACCTGGAGCCGCGGTCCTACAGCCTGGATGTCGGCATCGAGATGGAAGGGCTGGGGGGCGCGACTGAGATCCTCTCCACGACCACGGTGCCGGTCGAGCATCCCGAACAGAAGATCGAAGATGTACAGATCGAAACGCGCGGCTGCGAGGCGGCCCTGCGGATGCTCGCCCCCGGGGCCGGGCAACTGGTGGTCTCGGCGGGGCAGATCGCCAAGGGGCAGATCATCTCTGCGGTGGCCCATTTCAAACTGACGCTGAAGAAGGAGTATCACGCCTACTCGCCGGAGCAGTTTCCGCTCAAGCAGAAGCTGCCGCTGGAAGTCGAGCGGGCGTTTCTGCAGGACAGCCCGGGCATCCAGACCAAAGCGGCGCAGGTCCGTGCGTTGGCCCGCGAACTGGCTGGCGAAGCCATGACCGCCGACGGCGCGCCGTCGAAACATCCCTGGGATATCGCCCGGGCCTTCGCCGCGTGGATTCCCAAGAATATCCGTCCGCAGATCGGTTCGTATACCAGCGTGACGGCCTGTGTCGACGATCGTCGGGGAGACTGCGAAGAGATGGCCGGTCTGTTCGTGGCGATGTGCCGCGTGCTGGAGATTCCCGCCCGACTGGTGTGGGTACCGAATCACGTCTGGGCCGAGTTCTTTCTGGTCGATCGCGACGGGGCCGGGCACTGGATCCCCGCTCATACGGCCTGCTACTTCTGGTTCGGCTATAATGGAGCGCACGAGTTAGTACTGCAGAAAGGGGACCGTGTCGAGGCGCCCGAGCAGCACAAACGTCTCCGGCTATTGGAGGACTGGACGCGCTGGCAAGGGCGTGGTCCGCGGATCCGTTACACGGGCAAGCTGCTTCCGCTGGCCGGCAACACGGGCGAAGATGCCGGACCGGGGGGACGCGAGAAGGACGCAACCGGCGAGTGGAAGGTGACTGGCGACCACCCGCAGAATCGCTATATCCGACGGTAGTTCGCTTCCAGGCGTATGTTTGTTTCGACCTTCTCTACCCGTTGCTCACTATGCCCAGCTCGGTTCCTTCTCCCTCCGGTTCCGCCGAACGCGTAGTGCGTTTGACCACACCGCCTCGGCCCGTGACCTGGCGAAGCTGGCCATTGATTGACGGCGGGGTAAAGTCGTGGATCTGGCTGGCGGTGATCGGCTCGCTGGCTTGGTTGGCGGCCTGGTTCATGGCCAGCAACGCCTGGGGGCTGGGCGTGGCCACGGTGTTGATGCTCTCGGTCTGGCGGCTGTTCATTCCCACGGCCTTTGAACTGAACGCCGACGGACTGGAACAGCGCGTACTACGGCGGTGGCAGCGGGCCCCCTGGCGAAGGTTCGTGCGTTGGGAGAGCTACCCCGACGGCATGTACCTGTTCGAGTCGCCGGGACGGCCGGCCTCGGATCTGTTCGATGGGATCTACCTGCCCTTGCCGAGCTCGCGAAAGCGACTTCGAGAGAAAGCACTGGCGGCGGTGGAGTATCATCTGGGGCCGCCGGCCAATCCGGCTTAAACACAGAAAGGCAGGCGGACCGAAATCGATCCGCCTGCCTTCTCACCCGGTCCTGCGCACCGGGTCACCCCGCCTCGTCGCCTGGATAGCCTGGGTATTTGTTTCTTCTTGCGCCTAAACGACTGCACAGTCCCCGTTCGACGGAGTCTGGGCCCTCACCAGCGGCGAATCGACCACGTGCTCAGCCAGGAACCATACCTGGAGTTCGTTGGTGCGAACCACGTTGCTGACCAGCAGATCGTTCGTGCCGTCGTCTCCGGCATCCGCGGCCTCTTTGGCGAACTGACGCGATTCCTTCAGCAGGATCTCGTGGGCGTGCAGCAAGCGCGAGATCTGCACGGGGACTTCTTCGCGGCCTCTCGGGGGACAGGGGATCGTACTCACGTCGGCCACATGCCCGCCCATGGCCAGGCTGATTCCGCCCAGCAACATGATGCGCTCGGCGATCATGTCGACCAGGGCGTCCTGTTCGGCGTAATGTTTATCGAATAGCAGGTGGAGCGAGTAAAACGTCGGCCCCGAAACCTGCCAGTGATGCTTTTTGTACAACTCTTTCAGCGTAATCGTGTTGGCCAGCACCAGGTTCAAATTCTCGACGCTCTGCTTGGTGACCGATTCTTCCAGCCCGATCGGCATGGGGACCACTTCGCCGTAGCACTGGATCTCTCCGCCCGATTGAATCGCCAGCGGAGTGGCCGAACTGACGGGGGCCGGCTTGGAATGCGTAGTCGTAGTCTTCACGGCAGCGGATTTCATAGGAGGGACACCTTCGCGTAATGACGATTGAGGGGGGGTGATTTCTTGCGGGCTCTCCGAGTATCCATTCCCGGCGCGATTCGCAGACGCTCGAATCCCTTTCCTCCGCTTCGCAGGAAGAGGAAGGGGGCTCGGGCGGCCCAAAAAATGCGGAACGAGCCGCAACGGCAGCACTCTTGCGAGTAAGCCCGTCGTTGCGGCTGCTCCGCTGACTCGGATTAGTCGCGCTTGAACATGACAGCCCGGAGGGTCGGAGCGCCGTTGACCGTTTCCACGATCGCGGCGACCTTCTCACCGATCTTGATGTCCTGGAGCGACGAGTCCTTGTCGTTGCGGCGGACCTTGGCATTGCCCGCAGCGTAGGTCCAATCCTTCTTGTTCTCGTCGGTCAGAACGACTTCCTTCTTGTCGGTGTCGAACGACTTCAAAACACCGTGAACGATTTCCTGGTTCTTGGTGTCTCCTTCTTGGACGAGAATGTAGTTGGCGGTCCAGACGGCCAGACCCTTGTCGTAACAGACGTTGATCGCATCGCCGGCCTGCAGGTCGCTCTTGCCTTCCTTGCCGCCGCGATTGATCACCACGTGCTCGCCGAGCTTGAACTTCCAATCCTTACCGGCGGTGTCCGTCAGAACGAAAGCCTTGTCCTCGGCATTGACGCTCTTCACCTTACCGCCAGCGACCGCGTCGGCCGCCTGGGCCGAGCTGCTGAACAACGCGACTGCCACCAGAGCGCCAGCCCATGCCAAATGATTCTTCATACTCATGTTCCTTGTACTGTTGGAAATACGCCTACCCGAGGAAGGCGAAGAAAACCAATCCCCCTTCACAAGAAGCGGGCAGCGTCCGACCTTCGGACGCGAATGCTTGGTGACCGCCAGAAAAACAATCACGTGACCTAACGCGTAGCAATTAAGGGACCAATGGGCCGATTTGTGCTGGGTGTGTCGGAAAGGTGTGAAAAACCGAGGTTTCGGTGGATCGCTCGAAACCGCATGCCAGCATTCTGTTGACCCGACGGGAACCAGACTGGTGGCCTTTCGGCCAAAGCGTCGAGGTCTCGATCGTTGTGGAAGAGTGCTGTCATGGGATAGCGGCCCTAGAAAGGAGCCGGAGATGTCTTGGGAACAAATTCATGCTCATTGGTCCGACTGCGAGCGCCTGGCGCGAAAGCGCTGGCACGAGCTTTCGAGGTCAGACCTGGCCCAAGTCGCGGGCGACCGCGACAGGTTGGCCACGCAACTGCGCAAGCGGTACGGAATGGAGGACGATGAGGTGGAGCGTCAGCTTCGCGAATTCCAGTGGAGCTGCGACTCGGAAGAGTGAGTTCGATGTCAGCCCCGCGGAGTGCGGTTGAGATCAACCCGCCGCGGGGCTCTGTTGCGGGAACCCCGGGCCGCGCTTTGGCGCCCGCCCCGATTCCCCAAAACGGCTCCTCGAGTTACCATTCGGGTCGCTCCCCGTATGTTTTTCCTGCGTCCTTTGCCCTTGAAGATACTCTGCCATGCTCGATCGCAAGTTCATTCTGGAGAATGCCGAAGCCGTCAAAAAGAACTGCGCCGACCGAGGCGTGCAGGTCGATGTTGATCGTTTTTTGGAGCTGGAGAAACAGCGCCGCGAACTGCTGCCCAAGATCGAAGAGCTGAACCGCCAGGCGAACGACCTGGCCAAGACCATCGGTAAGGCCAAGGACGAAGCCGAGCGGGACGCCAAGAAAGCCGAAGGCCGGGCCCTGCGCGACCAAAAGACCGCCCTGGAAGCCGAGAGCGAGAAGTTCGGCGGTGAGATCGACCAGTTGTTGCGGCGCATTCCCAACATGACTCATCCGGCCGCTCCGGTGGGCAAAGACGATCACTCGAACACCGAAGTCCGCCGGGGCGTTACCCCGCAACCTAAGTTCGACTTCAAGCCGCTCGATCACGTGGCGCTTGGCGAGAAGCTGGACCTGTTCGATCTGGAAGCCGGCGCCCGAGTGACCGGGCACGGCTTCTACTTTCTGAAGAACGACGCGGTGCGTCTGGAGCTGGCGCTGCAAATGTACGCGCTCGACCTGTTGAGCGCCGCCGGCTTCATTCCGGTGATCACACCCGACCTGGCCCGCGATTCGATCCTGGACGGAGTAGGCTACATCCCCCGCGGCCCCGAGACGCAGATCTATAGCGTGGCCGGGACCGACCTGAGCCTGGTGGCCACCGCCGAGATCACGCTGGGCGGCATGTACGCAGAGCAGACATTCGAGGCTGAGAATCTGCCCCTCAAGATGGTCGGCATCAGCCACTGCTTCCGCACCGAAGCAGGCGCTGCGGGCAAGGCAACCAAGGGGCTGTACCGCGTCCATCAGTTCACCAAGGTGGAGATGTTCGCCTTTTCGGTCCCCGAGCAGAGCGACGCCATTCACGAAGAGATCTGCGGGCTGGAGTGCAAGCTGTTCGACAGCCTGGGCATTCCGTACCGCGTGATCGACACGTGCACCGGCGATCTCGGGGGCCCGGCCTATCGCAAGTATGATCTTGAAGCCTGGATGCCGGGGCGTGGCACGGCCGGGGAATGGGGCGAAGTGACCAGCACCTCGAACTGCACCGACTACCAGGCCCGCCGGCTCAACTGCCGCTTCAAAAAGAAGGGCGAAAAGGGGACACAGTACGTCCATACCCTGAACGGCACCGCCTTTGCCATCGGCCGGGCGATGATTGCCATTCTGGAGAACTACCAGCAGGCAGATGGCTCGGTGGTCGTGCCCGAAGTGCTGCGGAAGTGGATCGGCAAGGATCGACTCACGGCGAAATAGGACGTCCGTCGGCTACCGCTTTCGCTTGAGATGCTTTCGATCTTCTCGCGCAGCCGGGGTCGAAGGTTTGGCCTTCAGTTGCCGGGTGGCCTCATCAGAAGGAAGGCGCAAGAGTCTATTCAGACCCCTGCGCCTTCTTGGATAGAGCAGCTTCTCAGGAACCGCAGCCTGTCAGTGGGTGTCACCACCGAACAAGGTCAACAACAGACCTGAAGCGCCCAGTCCCGCACCGAAGAGAACTCCGAGCGGAATCTCAAGCAACATCGGTCCGCCGACTGCCGCAAGCAACATCACCAAGCCCAGCGACTTGATCTTCTGCTTTGTACTGAGCGGCGTCGCGCAGGGGGATTTCACCACCAGTCCACAACGCGGGCAAGTCTTGGCTTCAGGGGAATGTTTCCAGGCACAATGCGTGCAACCAATCAGGGGAAGTTGAGGATCCAAAGTCACGGCCTCCATACGAACGCAAACGTGAGGGATAAGATCCGACGGCAGACGCTGGAACGCGTGGGGTTCGATTCGCCAATGGACATGCAAAGTCCATGGAGACATGCGCAGGAGGAGAGGATGTGCAAGAGAAGGAGCTGCGCGCATGCGACAGCACCTTCAGAGAGATCAAATCTGCAGGCGTGTGGAAGCCAAAGGCAGATGGGTGGGAAAGAACTCGGAGGAATGCTGGAAGATCCAGCCAGAGGAATCGTCAGTCCGCTGCGGATGGCCCGAGGCCCAACTCTGCGAGATCGCTCGCAACGGGATGCGTAGCTCGCGGCCGTGCTTCTCGAACGACTCTGCCATCCCCGCGGTCTGATCGGGGGACATATGCTCGATGACGGGCGGAACCAGGCCGCTTGCCGTCCGCTCAGGGAACTCGGCAAACAACGAGTATTCGCCGCACCAAGCCATCACCAGAATAATCGTCAGCAACGATTTCATGACCAGCTACCCATGCTATGAGCAGCCACCCTGCTGAGTCCGGCGTCTGACGTGTTCCGTCTAGATTCACCGACCCTTCAGCTAATACCAGCCTAGCACGGAATTTGTCGTATCGCCATCCCTCCTGAAATGACTCCAGGCGTTGCGTGGAGTAGAATCCTCCGAGTGGGTGGGCTTTCACCACGCAAGGCAGGCAGAGGCAGGTGATCGATGCAACGCTTCCAAAATACGATGCAGCCTGAAGTTCTGTTCCGCCTGCTGGCAACGGTTCTGATCATTTCGCTGGCCGCCCCGCCGAGCCAGGCCGACGAAAAAATCCGCCGCGAAGCGGACAAAGCCCGCTCGGTGAAGCTGCTGGAAGCGGACCACAAAGGAGAGATCGAGGCCCGTTGGATCGCCTTCAATGCGGCGTCGGGGCGATTGCTGATCACCAACAAGACCGAGGAACCGCTGAAAGTTCTGGTCCCTGTGGAGATGGTGGCTGAGCATGTCGTGCCGGCCGATTCGGCGGCAGGGCGATCTCAGACATTGGGCATCGGCCCGCATGCAGGAAAGGGCTATCAGCAGAACGGCTTCTTCAACGACGGCCCCGGCGAGGCCTTCTTTTTTGTGCCCGCCGGCAAGTCGTCTAAAGCCGAACTGCCGAGCGTCTGTCTGGAGTACGGACGGCCCGATCCCTCGAAACGGATGCGGTATCAACTGCGATCGGTGGTGGCCTTCACCAATCCGGCTCCGATCGTGGGCTTCTTGAAAGCGTGGCATACGGACCGCTTCTCGCAGAATGTCGCCCAAGCCACGGCCTGGCGACTGGCCGACGGGCTGACGTGGGAACGGCTGGCCGCGCTGCGGGCGGGAACGGTGGGCGCGTACACGGCCGGCCGACCGATGTTCAGCCGCCAGGATCTGGACGCGGCGAAGAAGATCGCGGAACAGGTTACCGAGGCGGCCGATAAGAAAACCGCCAAGTGAGAGCGGCCGCGATCCGCCAATTCGCGGACTGATTCCCAAAGAACTGGATTCCCCTCGAAGTGTCCGGCTAGAATCTCCGCAAGCCAACACTTCTCGCCCGGGGATTCCACCATGAGTTCTGATTCTGAAGCGCCCGCCGATCTGCCACGCATTCCCGTGCAGCGGTTTCATCCTGATGGAGGCTGCTCGCCCTCGGGCTGGATTCTGCTGCAGGGGGCCAGCGCCGTGGCCGGTGTGGTGATGGGACTGCTGACCGGCTTCATCAGCCAGTACTTCTATCTGGTCGTGCTCTTTCCCTGCGTCATCGGCTTCGGCATCGGCTGGCTGGGGACCACGACGATCACCAAGGGCAAAATCCGCAGCCCGTGGCTGGCTCTGGTGGCAGCCATGCTCGGCGGACTGTGTGCGGTCTGGGGAATGCACTACTTTTCTTACATGATGTTTTATAAGGCCCAAACCGCGAATATCTCGCCTGAAGAGTTCAAAGAAGTCCAGAATGTCGTGAGGAACTACGACCAACTCCGCCAGAACCCGCCTGACGACGAAGACCTGCAGAAGTTCCTGG
>Ga0105047_10001232_pt1 | contig 45614 bp, 40 predicted proteins | sample MAT04_FD_78384 | JGI IMG/M metagenome (GOLD analysis project Ga0105047, IMG submission 78384) | Freshwater microbial communities from Lake Fryxell liftoff mats and glacier meltwater in Antarctica - MAT-04 (megahit assembly) | ecosystem: Environmental > Aquatic > Freshwater > Ice > Liftoff... | reverse complement strand
CGGCAAACTGAAAAATGCTTGTCGGAAAGGTTTGGGAATAGTAAGAAATATGTTTGATAACAATACGATCAACGACTTACCGTTGACTGCTTAAATTATGTAACTTTTTTGTATTGCACCCGCTGGCTCAGGCTTGCAAGAAAGATGGCCGGGTGTTGTATCTTCCATTCGAAAAAACCAGTATCATGGCCAAATAGGCCCCGAAAACGCGAGGTTGAATAATGAAACTCTCTATAATAATAACTGGATATAACGCCGAAGGGGCCTTTCACTATATTACTGAACAAGAAAAGGGAATAATCGAGCAAATTGCCAATATCAATCACTGTCTGTTGGGTGGTGATTATAAAGATTTTCCAATAAATATTGGGGAGCTATGGATTGACTATGATGTTTTAGGTATGGAGTGGGATGGCAGCAACACCTTTGATTCGGTTGAGGTTGATGGTGTCAAAATAGAGGGGGTGGATTTTTCAAAAGTGAAAATTGTTGAGTTTCCGCCATTGTCCCAATCACAATATGGGTACAGGAATACGGCAAATCTCGATACTCTTGATACCACTCTCTTTCCGTATGTGTTCCGCATAATCGGCCGAGAACGAGGGAGTAACATATATTTTGCCAATATTGATGGTGATACCTTTGACCCTTCTAAGCTCTCTGTGTGTCTGAGAGGATTTACCAATTATTATGATGGCGTCATCCTTATGGCCGTGTCTTACGATGGCGAGGACATGGAACTGCAATGCGGAGATCCTCAGGACAAGGAGTTGTCTGTTGATATAATCAAGAGTGAAGTGTGACGGCCATCGCCTGATGGCACATAATGTAAATTACAAATTGGCGGGAGAAATGACAAACAACGTTGTTATTACTGTTGCATGCGGCCAATTTCGGTGCCAACAATGCGTGACTCCGGAGAGATAGCCAAAAAGGCCAATGAGATCATCCTCGAATCCATTTCCGAGGGCGTTTTCACCGTCGATCATAATTGGCGGATCATGACCTTCAACCGGGCCGCCGAGGAGATCACCGGCACGCCGCGGGCTGATGCCATCGGTCGCTATTGCTGGGAGGTTTTCCGCTCCAATATGTGCGAGGGGGCCTGTGCCTTGAAACGCACCATGAAGGAGGGAAAATCCTTTGTCTCCAGCTCTACCTATATCATCAACAGCCGGCAGCAGCGGGTGCCGATCACCGTTTCCACCTCGCCCCTGAAAGATCAACAAGGGGAGATCCTCGGCGGGGTGGAGACCTTCCGAGACCACAGTCTGGTGGAGGAGTTACGCCGCGAGCTGAGCGGCAGTTTCACGGTCGGCGACATGGTCAGCCGCAGCAAGGCGATGAAAAAAATCTTCAATATCCTGCCCCAGGTGGCGGAAAGCGACAGTACCGTGCTGCTTGAAGGCGACACCGGCACCGGCAAGGAACTGATGGCGAGTGCCCTGCACAACCTATCGTGGCGCAAAGAGGAGCCCTTTGTCGCCATCAATTGCGGCGCACTGCCTGACACCCTTCTCGAATCGGAATTGTTCGGTTATAAAGCCGGGGCCTTTACCAATGCTTACAAGGATAAACCCGGGCTTTTCCAGGCCGCCGGCAAGGGTACCATTCTTCTCGACGAGATCGGTGATACCAGCGCCGCTTTTCAGGTCCGGTTGTTGCGGGTCCTTGAAGAAAGGGAATTTCAGCCGCTCGGCGGGGTAGAAAAAATCAAGACCGATATTCGAATCATCGCGGCAACCAACCGCGATCTCGGGACCATGGTGGAAAAGGGCGAATTTCGCCGTGATCTTTTCTATCGTATCAATATCATCCGCCTGCATCTGCCGGCACTCAGGGAACGGATGGAGGATATCCCCCTGTTGTGCGATCGGTTCATTAAAAAGATGAATACCATCCGCGGCCGAGCGGTTTCCCAGGTCGGCAAGGAGGCTATGGCGCTTCTTCTCGGCCATGACTATCCGGGCAATATCCGTGAATTGGAGAATATCATCGAACACGCCTTTATTCTCTGCCATGAAGGGGAAATCGGCGTGGCTCATCTTCCAGCCTATCTGCTGCGGCATAAGAGCGAGTTAGGGGTCGACGCCTCTGCCATGGTGACCGGCATGCGGGCGACCGAGGAAGAAATCATCCTTGAGGCGCTCCGGCAGCACGGCTATAACCGTCTGGCGGCGGCAAAGGCCCTCGGCATCCATAAGAGCACCCTCTTTCGTAAGCTGAAGAAATATCAGATCACCTTGCCGGAAGTCGACGGTCGTAGCGGTCCTCAGTCATTTCAACATGCCGACGATGTCTATGCCAAACAACAGTTGGATACCGGTCAAAAACAATAAGCCGTAGATCAGCCGCTTGAACCACTTGTCGCTGCACCGCTGATTGAGCAAAAATCCGAGTTTTACCCCAAGGTAAGAGACCGGTAAAAGCAACAGGACGATGGATAAATTGCCGACGTGCCCGATACTGATGGATGGCCATGAGATCGGAGACAATAAGGATTGGCAGCAGTAAGGCGGCCGCTTCTGCTGTGGGAATATGTCAGAGCCATGAGGGGCAGGGCGATAAGCCCCAATTCCTGCCCCAAAACCTGCCTTCGAGATCCCGATGAGAGTCACCGATACCAGCGCGCTGATCCAGAAGGCTGGAGAATAATGCGAAAAAGCTTCCAACATAGGCTGTTATCGGGTGGATAGATATGCGGTTTATTGTCCTGTTGCAAATCGGAATGTCTGGTCGGGATCAACAATCGCAAGAATTCTAACGATACAACCGTCACCACCGGTCCAACGCCAAGGGAAGGCCATAAAAAAACAGCGTTTGCCGGTTACTTTGTCGAGATCGCCCCCGACATTTTCAATTCCGGGGATACCCCCTTTCACCATGAGTGTTTTATGCGCCGGCTCCCAATCAGGGAAATCTTCTTGAGGATCGTGACCGGTTACTTTTTTGTATTCTTCAATCAAATGAGGCTGTGAAGGGCCAAGCCCATGATCGACCAGTTTCGTTGCGATCGGGTGGTCGTTCGCCTGGCAACCATAGCCGACACATTTCACCTTTTTGTCAACAAGCCATTGGGCTCCCGCGCCGGAGATGCCGCACCCATATGCGAAGTATTCGTCACTGTCGGCCCATTTATGATGGAAGCCGGTGTTGATCATGACGATGTCGCCCTCTTGGATTGTCGGGCTGGCATTGGCGAGATCCTCCGGGGTGATCACTCCCCATTTTCCCTTCGGAATCGATACTGCAACGCCTGTTCCACAGAGACGCCAGGTCGGGTAGCTGTTGATGCAGGGAGAGTTTTCGGTAACGTGGATTGGCGCATCCATATGCGTACAGCGATGCATTATGCCATCCCATCGCACTTGGTACAGGCCGTCTTTGGCATGAAATTTGTCGACAATAACGTTCACGCTGGGTGTCGATGGCCATTCAGGCATATGGTGATGAAAAGCATGGCTTAAATTGTAAATTTCAAGGCTCATGGGTATCCTTCCTTTTCTGTTGAGGCTAATTATTTGCCGGCATCGATACGACAGTTTCCAGTGGGGTCAATCATTGCCATAAAGCGTACGGGGCAGGCATCCCCATATTCAAATTTCCAAGGTGTTGCCGCGAATGTTGCCCGCTTGCCGGATAATAGGTCGACATCTCCGCCAACCTGTTCAATGGTGGGAATTCCGGCCCCCAGGAGAATCTTGTGGGCCACATTCCACTCCGGGTGTTCTTTTTTAGCGTCAAGACCGGTGGCCGCTTCATAGGAGCCGGCTAAACGCTTCATGGTAGGACCACCCCGATGGGGGCCAAAAGAGGTGGCCAGAGGATGATCTACCTGTGGCGTATCTACGGCTACCAATTTACAGTTCTTGTGCACCAGCCACTCGGCCGCGTCTTTGGAAAGTCCGGGAGCCTGACCGAAATATTCCTCTCCATCTGAATATTTATGGTGCCATCCGCAGTTAATAACTACGATATCACCTTGTTGCACCCCGGGTTTTGCCGCTTCCAAGTCGGCTGCAGTGATAACTTCATAATTCTTTTTAAGAATACTGAGAACAACACCGTTACCGAAGAAACGATCAACAGCAATTGCCGCCAGATCCGCCCCTTTTTGAATCAGGTGCAAAGGGGCGTTCATGTGCGTTCCAGTATGCATTACCGTATTGATTCTATGGGCCATGACACCGTGTTGGGCGAATTTTACCGATCGGAACATTTTTACATCATCCTGTCCCGGATAGGAGGGGACTCCGTGTCCCCAGGGATGACTGAGTTCGAGCAGCTGTAATCCGCTGTATGGGTCTTTTGTTATTGCTGTCATGATATTCCTCTTGTCTTAGGTTGTGTCGGTTCATATGTCAAAACAACAACACCGTATAGCGAAACTATTGTACATCGCTTCCTGGTCATGTCAAGAATATTTGGCATGCAATATTGCATAACATGTTAGCTGTGATGCAGCAAAGTCCGTAGTTACAAAATACTCCCGCCGCACTGGTCGGCAGGTTGGTTGGCAAAGAAGTCTTAACGGATCGTCGAGGTCCTTATTTTCAGGATGTGGTATCAGGTCTTTGTTCTACAGACTCTTTGGTTTTCTTGCCAAAAGCCATACCCATTTTCTGCATCCTGTTGCGCAAAGTATTTGGGTGAACTCCGAGCAGGGCGGCGGCACCGTTTTTGCCGTGGATTTTGCCGTGGCTGATCTTGAGAGCCAGTTCGATGTGGCTCAGTATCACCGCGTCGAGGGTATGAAGCAGATCACTATCCACCTGGAATCTTAGTCTGTCCTGTGGCTGTGCTGGGGTCTCGCGGGAGCGATGGAAATAAAGAGGCCCATGTCGATGCTGAATAAGGGAGCTTTCGATGACGTTTTCCAGCTCCCGGACATTTCCCGGCCAGCTTCGCTCGTGCAGACTCAAAATGGCTTCTGCAGCGACTTGTGGTACCGGCTGGATCCCCAGCATCTTCGATTTCTTGCGCATGAAATATTCGGTCAGCGGTACGATATCGGCCGGGCGTTGCCGCAGGGGGGGGATGGTAATCGGAAACATATTGATGCGAAACCATAAATCCTCCCGGAATCGTCCCTCTTCGACCATCCTGGGCAGATCACGATGAGTGGCGGCAATGACGCGGATATCGAGTTTAATCGGCGGCGACCCACCGACACGTTCGATTTCCTCGGTTTGCAGTACTCGTAACAGGCGGATTTGCGCCCAAGGTGGAAGTTCGCCAATTTCATCGAGGAAGATGGTCCCTTTGTGGGCTCGTTCGAAACGCCCCCGGTTCTGTTTTATTGCCCCGGTGAAAGCACCCTTTTCATGTCCGAAAAGTTCGCTGTCGATTAGGTTCTCCGGGATGGCGCCGCAATTCACCTTGATAAATGCCTCGCCTCGGCGGGGAGATAAGCGATGGATGGCGTTGGCAATAACCTCCTTGCCGCTGCCGGTCTCACCTAGGAGGAGAATTGTGTTTTTCAGATGGGCGATTCTTTGAACCTTGTCCATGACTTCCTGCAAACCGGTTTCGGCACCGATAACCTCGTCACCGGAATGGGAGAGGAGTTCGCTTTTTAAATAACGGTTATCCGAAACAAGTTTTTCTTTGAAATCAAGTAACTCCTGATGTTTCAGGGCATTGGCCATGGCGATGGCGAAAGGCTCGCGCAGTTGCGACAAGCGTTTGGCGTCGTCTTCTGAATAGCGATTTAACCCTTTGGCAAACAAATCGATTACGCCGAGCCGATGGCCTTCGATAAAGAGACGCAGCGCTATGAAGCTGTGGTCGGTGATACCCAGTTGTGGCGTAATTATCCGGCCCATTGCGTCACTCTCGGGATCGTTGACGATGAGATAGTCTTTCAGTCTACGGCCGCTCTCGATGGCTTCGGTGAGGCCGGCCGGAAGCCTGATGGATTTCTCAATCTTCCGGCCACCTTCGTTGTTAGCCATGGCAATATACCGGATACTGCTCGTGCTCGGTTCATAAATATTAAGAAACATGGCATCGGCGGGCAGAACGTCGCGGATGAATTGAAAGCAACGCCACAATGCAACCTCGACGTCAAGACTGCTGCAGATGAGGAGGGTGGCTTTTTTAAAAAAAAGATTTTCGTCCAAATGTGGCCCTCATTTTTCACCGAATACGGGATTTTTTCGGTTGACATAACCGAATATGGGAGAAATATTTACCACATTCGGTAAAAAAACCAAACTTTGTCGTGAGCTTGCAATGCAAAAAAATCAACCAAAGGAAATTGAGAAACCTTGTTATCGATCTTTGCAGTGGAACTAACAATTCGAATATATACATCATTTGTTAATGAATCCGGTATTCCTCAAGCCTTTCTCCATTACTCCATTCGCGGTGATATTACCGCAAAAAATGAAACGGAATAGAGCTTGCTACTGCAAGGGCACAGAGCAGTTTTCAAATGTTCACGGTGCAAGGAGAAATGAATGCAGAAATTATTGAGCACCCTTCTTTGCCGATCGGCAAGGGTTTCCGGTCGACTTCTTAAGACCATGTTGCACATGTTGCCGACTGCTCTGCACCTACGCGCAAAGATGCAGCCGTCTTTTCAGGAAAGACTTCTGGAAAACAACTTGACGGTTTTGATTTCTGTCAGGGCGAACAATATTGCCATCGCCATAGCCCTTCGTGATGGAGTAGCTTCGCTGGTCAAATCACCAAAATCTACAGATGAAGCTGATGTCCATATCATCTTCAGCGACAGCGCTACGGCTTTGCGACTGATAACAGAGCCGAGTGATGCCCTCGGCCAGTTGAACGCCATGAAGAATTTCCGGGTCGATGTTCGGGGCGATGACCATCTGGTGATCTGGTTCCTGCAGACCCTGAACCTGCTATTCGCCTCGGTAAGACCACTTGATTGCGGCATGAAGTTGGCCGATGGAAGCAGGCGCTATGTCAACAATACCAACGGTGGTCCAGTCTTTGTCTATGTTAAGGAGGGGCGAATTCTGCGCATTACCCCCATTGAGTTTGACGAAACGGACGGATCCTCGTGGACCATTGAAGCTCGGGGCCGGTCATTTACCCCCCCGCGCAAGGGAACAGTCAATCCCTACGTGTTTGGCCTTCGATCGCTTATTTATTCCAAAGATCGCTTGCTCTACCCGATGAAACGGGTCGATTTTGATCCGCATGGCGAGCGTAATTGTGGCAATCGAGGGGTGTCGGGTTATGAGCGGATAAGCTGGAATGAGGCACTCGATATAGTTTCTGCCGAAATTCGTCGAGTCAAGAGCGAATACGGACCGGGTGCCATCATGAACAGTTGCGGCTCGCATCACACCTGGGGCAATATCGGCTACTGGTTGAGTGCTAAAACTCGGTTCATGAACTCGATCGGATCCAGTCAGGTAGCACATAATCCTGATAGCTGGGAAGGGTGGTATTGGGGGGCGATGCATCACTGGGGAAATTCCATCCGTAATGGCGCCTCCGACACCTACGGAACCGTTGAAGACTGCCTGAAAGAGGCGGAGATGATCGTCTTCTGGTCCAGTGATCCGGAATCAACCAGTGGGGTGTACGGCGCCTTTGAAGGGACTCTGCGGCGGCAATGGGCCATGTCCCTGGGTATCAAGATGGTTCATATTGATCCCTACTATAATCATACTGCTGCCTTGCTAGGCGGCAAGTGGCTTGCCCCAAGACCTGATACCGGTAATGCCATGGCTCTGGCCATTGCCTGGGTATGGATTACTGAAGATCTCTATGATAAGGAATATGTGGCGGCTCGGACGACCGGTTTTGAGCTTTGGCGTGACGCTCTCTTGGGGCTTTCGGACGGCGTACCGAAAACTCCGGAGTGGCAGGAGGGGGAAACAGGTGTCCCCGGCCGTGTGGTCAGAGCTCTTGCTCGACAATGGGGTACTCGGAAGACATATTTATCACCGGGAGGGCTAGCCGGATTTGGTGGTGCTTGTCGTTGTGCCACCGGCATTGAATGGGCGAGATCGATGGTTTGTCTCATGGCCATGCAGGGGCTAGGAAAGCCCGGCATAAATATGGGATGTCTCCAGCAAGGGGCACCGGTCGATACGCATTTCTATTTTCCCGGCTATGCAGAGGGCGGCTTTTCCGGAGACCTCGACAATACCGGCCTACGAGTCAGCATGTATCAGCGCATGCCGCAACTGCCGTCAATGAATCCAGTTTCCCAGGTCATTCCACGACTACGTATTCCCGAGGCCATTCTCGGCGAAACCTGCGAAGGGTATCCCACCGATCCGAAGTCGATCGAAGGTCAGTTTCGCAGGTTTGCTTACCCTGCTCCAGGCCATTCGCCGGTGCATCTCTACTATAAATACGGTGGCTCGCATTTTGGCACGATGGCTGACTCGAATCGTTACGCCAGGGCCTATCGCAGTGATAAGTTGGAGTTTGTCGTTAACCAGTCAATCTGGTTCGAGGGTGAGGCCAAATTTGCCGATATTCTCCTGCCGGCCTGTACCAATTTCGAGCGTTGGGATATTGGTGAAACCGCCAATTCCGGTGGCTATAGTCATCACCAGTTCATCCAGTGGAATCACCGGATTATCACCATGCAGCACAAGTGCATTGAGCCGCTCGGGGAGTCCCGCTCCGACTATCAGATTTTTCTTGCCCTGGCAGAACGGCTGGGACTGGGCAGTCTCTTTTCTGAGGGAATGACCGAACTTAACTGGTGCCAACGACTTTTTGCCGCCAGTGATCTCCCTACCCGGACCACGTGGAAGAAATTTCTTAAAAAAGGCTACTATGTTGTACCGGCACCAGCTGAGAGCAACCGTGCCCCAGTGTCCTGGCGCTGGTTTGCTGAAGGTCGGGAGAAGGATGTACCAGAACTGACCCCTCTGCCCGGCGACTATAAGAACCGCTACCGGCAGGGCTTGCAGACCCAGTCCGGGAAGCTGGAGTTTGAGGCATCGAGTTTGAAACGCTTTGCTCCGGATGACCCGGAAAGACCGCCGCTGCCGACCTTTATTCCCTCATGGGAGGGGCACCATAGCGGAGAGCTGTATAGCAAATATCCGCTCAACCTGATCTCTCCCCATCCACGCTACAGTTTTCACACCATGTTTGACGCCAAGGATTCAATCATCTGCGATGTCAAAGATCACCGAGTGCTGATCGATGATTTCTACTACTGGATAGTTCGCATCAACACCAGTGATGCTCGCATACGGGGAATTGCCCATAACAGCCTGGTGCGGATGTTTAACGACCGCGGTGAGGTCATCCTCGCTGCCCATCCAACCGATCGTTTGCCGCCGGGAACCGTACAATCTCCGGAAGGTTCGGCGATTTATGAACCCCTGGGTGAACCTGGTAGGTCTCCGGATCGTGGTGGTTGTATAAATGTGTTGACCCCGAGTCGCAATATTATCTCCCGTTCACACTCAACAGCCTCGAATAGCTGCCTGGTGCAGATCGAAATGTGGCAACGAGGTAATATCTCATGAAACAATATGCGTTTATTATCGATATCGGCAAATGCGAAAACTGCAATAACTGCTTTCTCTCCTGCAAGGACGAGCACTGCGGTAATGACTGGCCGGGATACAGCCGCCCTCAGCCCTTGCACGGCCAGCGCTGGATGAACATCCGGCGAAAAGAACGTGGTGCCTTCCCCTTGGTTGATATTGCCTACCTTCCGCAGCCCTGCATGCACTGTGACCAAGCGCCCTGTGTTGCGGCTGGGGGCGGTGCGGTTTTAAAACGTGAGGACGGCATCGTCCTTATTGATCCAAAAAAAGCCAAAGGTAGAAAAGACTTACTCTCTTCCTGTCCCTATGGAGCTATCTGGTGGAACGAAGAAGAGCAAATCCCGCAAAAATGCACTTTATGTGCCCATCTCCTCGACGACGGCTGGAAGGTGCCGCGGTGTGTGCAGAGTTGTCCAACCGGGGCAATTACGGTTTTTTTCGGCGAGCAAGCGGAGTTGCAACGTCGAATTGTCGAAGAACATCTGCAAACCCTGTCCGTAGCCCAAGGTGATGTGGGTACACCGCGATGCTATTATAAAAATCTGTATCGCTACAATCGATATTTTCTTGCCGGTAGTATTGCCGAATGGGTGAAGGGGATAGAAGAATGTGCAGTGGGTGTCCAGGTAACTTTGAAGAAGGGCGAGGTGATTGTCGGAGAGCAGATCAGTGATGATTTCGGAGATTTCAAATTTGATGATCTTGCGGAAAACAGCGGTGACTACCAATTGGTAATGAGCGTAGCCGGAAATGATGTAAAAAAACTCAAAGTTTCCTTGTCGGACGAATACTCGGTCGGTACAATAATCTTAGAATAACGCTTTCCCCATCGATCAGGGACAGCAATTAAGCTGGTGACGATAATACCTGTTGCATGTTATAGAAAAATTGCCGGAAAGCGTCGAAGAACGCCTTAAGGATCTCCTTGGTAGGCATCAATGGAGCGATATTGTCAATGCCCATCAGGCCAAAAACCTCAGTGGGGGGAATCATTAAAACGGTTATCAAAGATACGCGAATTCCGGTAACCATTGAGCCGATGAATCCGCAAACTGATAAGCCGTTGTAAAAAAATAACATGGCCGAAGGAATGGCCGGAACGGCATAAGGAGCCGTAACAAAATCGATTGAAATGGCCCATATTTTGTAACGGCCCCTAAGTAACAGAATTGGAAAATTACACATTGGTAGAAGTAGTGCACGACGATTGCGGAGGTAAAAATGAATAGTGCGGAAATGGGGAGTTCGGTGAAAATTCGCTATTCCATCAGCCTTGAAGATGGTAGCGCTGTTAGCCAAGGAAATACCAAGACGCCGCTTTCCTTTAAAATTGGCTCGGGAAAGGTCTTCAAAAAGTTGGAGAAAGGTGTAGTTGGAATGCAGGTACAGGAGATGCGACGGGTGAAAATCAGTGCCGAGGAAGGCTATGGCAGTTATAACAAAGAGCTTGTTTTCAGAGTTGAGCGCAAGATGTTTCCCGAGGATGTCAAACTGATTCCAGGGCGCACCGTGCAGTACCAAAACCGCGATGGGGAGAGGGTGAATCTGGTCGTAAACGAGGTCAATGCGAAGACCGTCACTGTGGATGCCAATCATCCTTTGGCTGGCCTTGATCTGATTTACGAGGTGGAGATGATCGAGGTATCGTAAGTCTCAGTCCTGTGACCTACCGCTATAGGTCACAGCAAAAGTATCGGTCTGCTTAACCCAACTTTGTGTTCGAGTGTCACAAAGTTGGGTTAAGACAAGTTCTTTATTATACATGCCGTATCCCTCGTCGGCAGCAATCACTATTCGTCATTTCTCGGCAGCCTGCATTCCGACAACGCCTTCCTCAAGCTTTGTAAATATCTTGCCGGAACCGATCTTAAAAGAAAGCGGTATGCTGATTTTGTCCTGTTCGACATGACTTCCATCTTCGAGACTGATGCGGTAATGGATTTTCACCGAACTCCCCAATTACGCAACTTTCTTGATTCTCCCGATTACCGAAATTAGGTGCTAGGAACAACGGTGACTGGGATTTTGGTGTCTTTGAGAACCGATTTGATAATTGAACCCACCGAAGTTTTTGAAAAAAGCCCCCCGGCTTTGGCTCCCATTACAATCAGATCGCAGTTGTTGTCCTTGGCATGGGTAATGATGTTTTCCGCAACATCGCCCTGGCTGATAAGGATCTCTCGCGATTTGGCATCAAAGTTCGGATCATCAATTCCCACCATCTTGCAGAAATTCTGAATATCATCGCGCACCATCTTGTTTACTGAGGTTTTCCCCGTCAATGATCGGTGCACATTGGCCTGTTGGGCATTGACCAGATCTTCCCACTTATGCCGACCGAGCAGACCCTTAAGTCGTCCATCAACATTTCCCGGTAATTCTTTTATTACGTGCAGGAGATAGATAGTGGCCTGGAAGCGAGTGGCCATGGCGTTGGTGAAATTCAGGGCCTGCTGGCAGTTCGACGTCAGATCGGTGGCGAAAAGAATGAACTCAATAGGTTTTATCATCCTGTATCTCCTATAATATTTTCTCGGGGGCTATGACACCTAAAACAGTTCCCTGGTATTAACAACGAGCAGTAATAGTACACGATTGTAATCAAATCTGCTGCAGACGTTGACCCACTCTACAAGATCTCAAACCAATGAAAGAGGCTCTACACCAATTTTGCAGTGGAGTCTCTTCGGTGTTTTTCAAATGTTCCATTTTAAAACATTACACTGGGCAGCACAAGAATGAACCAGGGGAAAATCGCAAAAATGATAATGGCTATCAAAACAGTAGCCATAAATGGAAAGATGCCTTTAAAGATCGATTCCAAAGCAATTGCTCCACCCTCAAGCCCACGAGAAACCCCGTAAACCACATATACATTCAGTCCCAAAGGGGGAGTAATAACCCCCATTTCCGTCACCATAACGATCATGATCCCAAACCAAATAGGATCATAGCCTAAACCGATGATCAATGGGTAGAATACCGGCACAGTAAGCATGACCAAAGCTAATGAATCCATGAAACAGCCGCCGACGAAATATACCATGATGACGACTGTGAGCACCAGCCATGCCGGCATATTCAAGCCGCCGATCAAGGTTGCCAGATCAAAGGGAATACGGGTTACTGCCAAAAATTTGCCGAAAACCGTAGCTCCGGCCACCAGCATCATGATCATGCAGGATGATTTCAGGGTTTCATAGAGTGCATCAACAAATGATTCCCAGCTCAAATTCCGACCAATGACCGCAACCAAGAGTACGCCAATCACACCCATACCAGCAGCTTCAGTAGCCGTGAAGATGCCGAAAAACAAGCCACCGAGACTGAAGACGAAAACCAGGAGGGTTTCGCTCATGCCTGATAATGATTGAAATTTCTCCTTCCAAGTGAAACTCTCCCCGGGAGGGCCGTCCTGCGGTCTCACTAAACACCATATATAAATGGTAATATTGAATAATATGGTCACAACAATCGCCGGAATTATGCCGGCACAGAACAATTTGCCGATAGACTGTTCAGTCAGTATCCCATAGATAATGAGCACAACACTCGGCGGCATAATCATGCCGAGGCCACCTCCTGCTGCCACCGATCCGGCTGCCAGGGCGTCGCTGTAACCAAACTTACGCATTTCCGGCAGGCCGACGGTTGCCATGGTAGCTGCAGTTGCCGCACTCGACCCACATACAGCGCCAAAGGCGGTACAGGCGGAAACGGTGGCAATTGACAGGCCACCTCTGGTACTTCCAAAAAACTTATATGCCGATGCATACAGTTTGGAGCTGATTCCGGCATTGAAGGCCAACTGGCCCATGAGGATAAAAAGCGGAATTGTTGTCAGATTATACGAGGAAAATACATCGTACAAATCCTTGGCTAGCAGGTTAAACCCCCCTTTGAGAGAGGTGAGCATGGAAAAGCCGATAAAACCGACCATTGCCATGACATAGGCCACCGGCATCTTCGTCATGAACACCGCGACCATGAATATAATTCCAATAATACCTATTGTTGTGGGGCTCATTATTTTATCAATTGGCTAAAGGTTTTTAATATGGATGACACGATGACCAGGCAGAGCACCACACAACTGCAGGCCAAGATAAAAACAATCGCATACTCGGGAAGATGCAAGTTCATCGACACTTCACCTGAGGCCCTGAGCTTCATGCTGAAGAGAAACATGCGCCAGGTGACAACCACAAACAGGGCGAGACTGACGGTCTCGGTAATGAGCTCACAAACCAATCGCCATCTCCTGGGTAATCTATCAACCAGGAGTTCGACACCGATATGTCCTTTTGTCAGCTGGGTAACCGGCAAAGCCGCAGCAATGGCTAAAACCCCCATGAAACTGACAAGCTCGATGGACCCGAAGATGGGGTGTTTAAACAGACGACCGATGACGTCGAGACCGGTCAAAACAGCCATGCCGAAGAGGAAAAATGCCCCGACCATCTTCAGTTTGTCCGAGAGAAAAAGCAGTTTTTTTTCTAATGATTCCATGGGCACTTGCATCTCCACTGAGAAAAGTCAATGTTACTGACAAACCGGCGGCAGTAATGCGCCGCCGGTTTATTCATATACTCATTATGGCACTTTTATTTGTTCGCCTTTAACGACTCTTTTACACTGTTGATGATTTTTGGACCATCGGCAGTTTTCTTGCCGTACTCTTCAATAAATGGGGTAACCGCAGCCGCCCAGCGCTCTGATTCCTTGGCATCCAGTTCAATCACGGAATTGCCCTCTTTCTTCAGAAAGGCTTCAGTTGCTGCCTTATCGGCATCGTCCCATGCCTGCCCATGCTTGGTAATCCATTCTTTATTCAAAGCCTCGATAGCTGCCTGATCTTTGGGGTCGAGAGCGGCCCATTTATCTTTATTCATGGCAATAAAAAAGGTGGTGGTATAAGCGCATGAATAATTGTGAATCATGTACTTGGTGACTTCACCCAGTTTCCAGCCAAGACTTGCCTCTGCCGGATGGGCACTGCCATCTACAACACCTTTTTCAAGACTTTCATAGGCATCACTCATTTCCATTGCCGTTGGAGTTGCTCCAAGAGCTTTAACCATCTCGGCACTCATACCGGTAGATCGAATCCGCAGTCCTTTCAGATCTTCAAGGACTTTGACTTCTTTAGTTTTGGTACTGATCAAGCCGGGGCCGTGGGCGTGCAGATACATCAGCTTGGTATCTTTGAAATCGTTGGCCTTAAGCTTATTGTAGACGTCATTCGCAACCTTGGTGGCGACAACACCGGAGGGATAGCCAAAAGGCAGATCAAAAAAGGAAACTGTTGGAAAGCGACCAGCGGTATAGGCAGCTACGGAGAAGCCGATATCGGCGATGCCGTCGGCAAGACCGTCATAAATCTGTTTTCCCTTGAGAAGACTGCCGCCCGGATAATACTCTATTTTTACTCTACCTTCCGTCTTCTCTTCAACCGCCTTGCACCAGGCCTCGGCCAGTTTGCTCTGGCTATGTGTGGGCGGGAAGAAATTTGCGTATTTCAGAGTGACATTTGCGGCCGAAGACTGCATCGGAGCAAAGGTGAGAAGTGACCAGATAACTGCAACCAATGTGCCGGAATACAAGCTCTTTTTCATTATCTAACCTCCTTTGATGTTGTTTGCTGACGAACTCCCGCTACCGGATTTCTCTCTGCCGCATCCTCCTTAAATGCCACAAGGTTGAAATTTAATTGAATTGCCTTCTAAGTAATAAATAATTTTTTCAAATAATTGGCGAAAAGTTACTTTATGATAAACCCCGGCCAAAGGCTGGCTGGGACGCTCAGGGATTGTCCATAATCAACATGAACACATTTTGTCGATTGTATAGTTCCATTCGCCGTGAAACGAAGCTTTCGTCAAGTTGACTGTCTCCAATTCCTCATCTTTTATACGAATGCCTTTTGGATAGAGAGTAGTGTCCATCTCAGCATTGATAGCCAGCCCACTTCGGGTAGTCGTGCTACCAATGAGATTGACAATGACTTCATGGCTAACCAGTGGCCTTTCCCGCCAGTTCATGCTGATATAGCTGATAATGCGTTGTTCAATCTTGTTCCATTTGCTCGTACCTGGAGGAAAGTGGCAAACCGAAATTCGCAATCCAGTCTCGTCTGCAAATTTTTGCAGAGCTACCTTCCACAAGCGAACCCGAGAGCCTTTACTCCCGCCACCATCAGCAGTAATCAAAAGTTCTGTGGCGTTCGGATAGCGTACTTGCCCCATATTATTCCACCAACGACGGATGCTTTCCACTGCGAACTCGGAGGTGTCGTGATCCGTCCCGACACTCACCCAGCCGACATGGGCATATTGATCGTACACTCCATAAGGGTTTGCTTTGCCAAGTTTCGGACCAGGGAAATCATTTCCTCGTACCTGCTGAGGATCGCCCTTCGGTTGCCATTCCTGCCCACCTTTTTTGAACTCACCAACCAATTCTTTTTTCTTCGTGTCGACCGAAATAACCGGTTCATGTCGCAGTTGAAATGCCGTCGCCTGCTCGTTGATATAGATGAACTGCTGGTCTCGATCAGGGTGATTTGCCGAACCTTCCTTGGTCTTCTTATTTGCCTGTAAGCTGTAACCCAACTCGGCAAGCAGGTTGGCGACCTTTTGCCTTCCAACAAGGTGACCTTGCTCTAAAAGTGCTGCCGCTAGTTGCCGGGTACTCTTGCACGTCCAGCGCAATGGAGATTCAGTGTCACCTCGGGTGACCGGATCCACTAGAAGCTCAAGATCCCGACGCAACGTCGGATCATACTCGTCGATCGGCTTGCGCCCACCGCCTATTGCGCGAATTCGTTTATTTTTCTCTAAGACTTTCGTTTCGTGCAATTTGACAAGGTCTTTTATCCCTTGATGAATTGTCGTGCGTGACAGCCCTGTCGCCCGCGCAACGAGTGATATTCCGCTATGGCCTAAGACTTGAGCTTCGGCTGCAGCCCAGAGGCGACGAATGTGTTCATCAAAGAGCGGTGCAAGTAACTCCAGTTTTTCGCGTATCGAGGTTTCTGTGGTAATATCCATCCCCACAACATAACCGACAGCCAGATATTGTTTAAGTTATATATGGACATACACCAAAATATTTTTCTCAATTCTCTGAGAGAAGCAAAATACCCAGAACATCCCGGTCGGACCAATGAAGTCTGACCGGGACGTTCGTTCACAGCATTAACCCTTGAGATTCATTGGAATATCTCCAAGACCCCGGTCGATATCAGTAGTAATTCCTTCAATGATCTTCCTTTGCCCATCTTTTTCAATGGTCAAAGTATAGTTACGGTTATCCTTCAAGCCTTTCAACCAAAAATCACCGAAACTGTTTGTTGTTTCAGTAAATACTTCCTCAGTCTCGGCGTCTTTCAGAGAACAGACGGCACCGATGATAACTTCTTTCTGGGTTGGCTCATAAAGGGTGCCGGCAACGAATTTTTTCGGCAAGCCTTTATAATAGATGCGTGACTTGGTGCCTATCTCCGGTCTGAAAGAATCCGCCCGGGCGATGAACTCGGCAAAATCCGCTTCCTCACCAAAGCGCAGGGCTTCCGTCGGACACTGATCTACGCAGCGAGGAACCGTCCATTCTTCCGGATCACTGTCCAGAAGGTGACTGCAGCCGGTACATTTTTGGGCTATATTCAGTTGCTCGTTGAGGAAAATGGCGTTATGGGGGCAGGTATCCACACACAGTTTGCAGCCTGTGCATTTCACTGGATCGATGATCACCAGACCGTCAGCACGTTTATAGATGGCCTCGGCCTTGCAATCGGCGATGCAGGGGGCGTCGTCGCAGTGATGACAGAGCATCGGGATATAGCTGACCTTCACGTGGGGAACATGGCCGTGTACTTTTTCGGTTATGCCGAGCCAAAACTGGCCAGTATCCGGCTGGGGTTTGGCATACGGTGTCCAATCATTGCCTACGTGCTCATCTTTACAGGCAATCTGGCAACAGTAGCAGCCATTACAAACAGACAAGTCGACTGTAAATACTTTCATTACTTGGCACCTCCGTCAGTAATCCAGGCATCGACACGGAGACCCGCCGCCGGATCATATTTTCTTGCGAACGCCTCAGGGTTCTCGCGTCGCCATTTGTCCATTTCTTCGCCGGATACTTTTTGTACCTCAACAAGATACCCTCCAGCAATCTGACCGACACAGTTTTCACTGGTGATCGCCCCGGGAGTGATGGTGTTGATTGCTCCACCGCGTTCGATTTCACCGGTTTTGATGGGATCGTGCCGTGCACCATGATCAATATAGGCGACACCTGAACGTAACCTCTCCGTCACATACGCTCCGGCCAAAACGATCCCACGCTCGTTGTAGATCTTAACGATGTCACCGTTTTTGATACCTCTTTTTTCAGCCTCAAGCGGATTTAGCCAACACGGCTCATATTTATAGCCATCCGGGCCGGTGACTTTCATGGTCGGGGTCTCACGGGTCCAGGTGATATCATCGCACTGGGCGTGGACACGCCAGCGGCCGTGGTTGGACACGATCAACAGCGGATAAATTCTTGCCCGGACGCTGGACATACGCTCATCGTGATTGTGGCTCTTTTCAACCCACTTCGGTATCGGCCCCCTCTCTTTATCATCGGGATAGGCCTTGGCGAGAGCTTCTGAGTAAAATTCAAGCTTGCCGCTCGGGGTATTAAGCTTGTGTTTCTCCGGATCGAGATAGAACTCGCGGAAACCTGGAGGATCTTTTTCCCAGTCTTCGGCTGTGGAGTAGATCCAATAGCTTTTCTCTTTCAGTTGTTCCCAGGAGACCAACTTGTCGCCACCCATGTAACCCCAGATGGCTTTTTGTAGATCGGCAGTGGTTTTGCCCTCGGTCATCTGCTCTTCCATGCCAGGAAATTTCTTGGCGACTTCAAGGACGCATTGGGCATCACTCTTCGATTCACCGATAGGTTCGATGGCTTTCTCGGTGATCATGATATTTGGCTGCATGGTACCCTGGCGGATGTTGGTGACGATGTCGTCAACCTCCATATGGGTATTAGCCGGCAGGACGATATCGGCGTAAAGGCAATCGTTTTCAAACCAAGGATGCTGAGCAACCATGAATTCGATCTTCGGGCTCCGGAGAGCCAGTTCGGTTTCGTTGCCGAAATTCCAGCAGGTAATTCGGCATGGGCTGTCGGCCCAGATCATATGAATTTGCGAACCTTTTTTCTCCGGCTCTATCGGGTAGGTGTATTCGATAAACTGATCTTGGGTCAGGGCGTTCTGAGCCCCGGTGCCTCTGAATTTAATCGGCTCGTCGGAAAGTATGGCGTTCTGGATTAGGGTTTTAGGGATAACCTGATCCTGCCAGGCGGCAACGGCGCTGTAGACAGGTAAGGCAAGGCGCTCTTCAATCTCTGGATTCCAGAAGAAGGTGCCGCCAAGGCCTTCGGCGCGGGGTAGGCCGAAATAGGTCCACTGATGCTGATGCACTCCGGGACCGCCAAGCCCCTGCATGCCAAGGAGAATACATTCAAGTCGCGCAGGTTCATGGGAGAATGGTCCACGGATGAAGCCGCCACCGAAATAGTGGGCAATCGAGGTGGTCTTGGCGCCGAATTCTCTGGCCAGGGCCTTGATGGTCCAAACCGGAACACCGCATTTTGGTGAGGCCCATTCAGGAGTCTTGGGAATGGTGTCTTCTTTGCCGAGGACATAATCAGCGACCTTGTCCATGCCGACTGTGTGGGTTCTGACGTATTCCTTGTCATAGGTTCCTTCGGTCAGCCACATATAGATGATTGCCAGTTGCAAAGCGGCATCGGTGTTGGGCAGTACCGGAATCCATTTATCAGCATGGATGGCAGCACCGTAGTTGCAATCGGGGCAAACATAGACCTGCTTAATACCAGCCTCGGTCAGGAAGTAACAGAGGCGGCTGGCGAATTGCCCGACAAAACCCCAGGGGGTAGTTTCCGGATCGCAACCCCAGAAAAGGACCATGTCGGAATGTTCAATGGTGTCCTTGACGATGTTGGCGGCCGGGTACATAATGCCCTGGGCGCCCTGACCCCAGACATGTTTTGCTCCCCAGTACCAGCCTTCCCAGCTATCGGGATTACGCACTTGAAGAGTAAATCCACCCAGGTACTCGAGGAGAACCCCGGGATGCCCGTGTGGAGTATTGATGGTCTTGCACTCACCGTGGCCGTCACCCTGCATAAGGATGGCATTGTAACCGTATTTCTCGTGAACTCTTTTGATTTCATCGGAGATGATAGTGGCTGCTTCGTCCCAGGAGATGCGGACAAATTTGCTCTTTCCACGATTTTGGGTGTTACGTTCGCCTTTCGGATCCCAGTCTTCTCTTTTCATCGGAAAGGGGACGCGGTTCGGGGAATAGACCCGTTTCTTATACCCCAGGGAAAAAGGGCCGGGCAACGATTTCCACGCTGGTTCAAGGATTTTGCCGTTACGTTCCATCTTCCATTGACGGACATCCTCCTTTTTATATTTCCAGCCGTAGCGCAATGGTCGAACGCGGACAATCTTGCCGTCTTTGACATCCACCATACCTTCGGCACCACCACCGAAGTAGCCCCCAAGACCGAGTGACCTTAAGACGGTTTTGTCTTTGGTTTTTACAGGATTCATCGATAATATTCTCCTCTGATTGAAGATTCGACGTTAGGTGTTAGCCAACGACTCAGCATTCTCGTCGCAAAACCGAGTAACGCGAAAAACATACAAGGTCTGACCGCCTTTCCAAGGACATTTCTGAGGGCTGTTACCCATGCATGAAAAATTACATGCAAACAAATGATTCAAAAAAATGTTCTTCTTACTCTTATTGGTAAGGGTAAGTACTCAATTATTTTATCCTACAGCTCTATGGTGTCAATAACTATTTCTAAGGTTTTTATGGCTGTGGTCACGAGAAGTAAACTTTGCAGTCTCAATCCAGGTAGTTATTACATACAATTAGTGAAGTTTTTTCTTCTGGCAAGCAGGCGTCGACCGGTGCGGCAGGGTGTTTTACATATACGGCAAACACCATTGCAACGAGTTTTTCCGCGAAGGCTGCAGCCGAAGGCGCAAGTACCGCAGCTATTTGGCGGATAGATGCCGCCACCGCTAAGCCGCAATGAAAAACCATCGCTATCAATTGTGATTGGTGCGTATTCCTGAATAATTTTTCGATCAACGAGATAAGTAAAACCATCAACATCAAATTGCTCGTCGCTTTCGGCACCATCGGCGATCGCTACCTCGAAAAACCTGATGCCGCAACCTCCGGTTAAAATGGAAATTCGCACGGGACTTTTGCTTTTTCCATGAAAGAGATCAACCATAGAGTGTGTCGCTGCGGCGGTGATGTTGAGCATCTCAATTAAACCTCGGGCTATTTGCCGAATGGGCAGATGGGGAAGGTACAGGTCGGGCAGTTCAGGCAGAGTCCACCGTGGCCGAGGGAGGCAATATCCACCCTGGTGAGTTTTTCACCGGCGAGTATCCGTGGATAAAGGAGGTCGAGGATGGTTCGAGCCGCATACATGCCGCAGGCAGGAATTCCAAGAACCGGAACATCTCCAAGGTAGGCGACCATAAACATTGCTCCCGGGAGTACGGGACTGCCATAGACTATATTGTCGACTCCCGCTTTTTGCAGGCCAAATCTGGTTCGGTCATCTGGGTCGACACTCATGCCGCCTGTAGTGATCAGGAGATCGGCACCGGCGGCGATTAAATCGATGGTTGCCGCGGCAATCATCTCTTCGTCGTCCGGCAGATACCTTACTGCAATAATTTGGCCGCCGAGTTCGAGCACCTTTTTGCTAATGATCGGTTTAAATTTGTCTTGGATGAGACCGTGATAGACCTCATTGCCGGTTATCATCACACCTACTTTGGCTGTCCGGATATCCGCCACCCGAAGAACACCGGCCGCAGCGCAGCGCGCTGCCGCAGCGGCCGAATCGACAATAGATTTGTCGATCATCAACGGAATAGCCCTGGTGGCGGCAACGATATCGCCTTTTTTTACTAAGCTGTTGCTGTGGCGGGTAGCACACATGACCTCGCCAAACATATTGAATTGCATAAGGGCATCGACGTCAACTTTCAACAAACCGTCATGTATGGCTCGCAGAGTGATCTTTCCTTCTCGTGGAGCTTCGTGCCAGCCTACGCCTTTGCCGCAAAGAGACTCCGCAAGGAGCTGAGCTGCAGCATCTTCGTGCATTTCATTATTTTCCGGATAAATAATATAGAGATGATTTTTGCCGATTCGCCGCAGATGGTCCAGGTCCTCGATATTTAAAATATGGCCTTTATGGAAGGCGGCACCTTTAAATTCACCTGGGCGGATCTCCGTGATATCGTGCGCCAGCGGGAAACCTACAGCTTCTTCCAGAGCGACAATCTGTTTCATAAATTAATCTCCACAAGACCTAAGATGGCATTGCCATTGTAAATTCTCGATGTTCGCCGCAAGTTTTTTGAAGACATTCTGTCTTGCGGCTATGGCCTTCATGCATTGCTTTATTCCTCTGATATAGACTGGACGGGAGATAAATTGCGACAATGCATTAAATATTACATACAATATGCCTCTTGTCAAGGTGGATAGGTGTAGCCGGAGCGGAAACCATTGTTTTATGTTTCGCCCATCAAAACCCGGATACCGGGATCAGTAGCAAAACCTGTATAGAACCATGGTTTAAACAAATCGAAGAGGCAACCGGCGGCAAGGTGAAAATTCACCCCTACTACGGTGAAACCCTGGCGAAAGGCAAAGATATGTGGAATGCCACGAAAATGGGCATTACCGATATGGGCTGGGCCTTCCATGGCTATTGGCCGAATATGACCCCGGTAACCGATGTCGTCAGCCTGCCGGCCATGTCTTTCAAGACTGCTGAAAAAGGCAGCGAAGTCCTGTGGAAGATGTTTCAAAATACCCCAGAAATTCAAAATGAATTTAAAGATGTTAAGGTACTGCTCTTCTACACCAGCGCGCCCTACACCCTGATCACCACTAAAAAACCGGTCAAGACCCTGGAGGATCTCAAGGGCATGAAACTGCGGATGACCGGTGGACCGCCAACTGAAATGGTCAGCGCCCTTGGCGGTGTGCCGATGCTGATCCCGATGCCGGACAGCTACCTTTCGCTGCAGAAAGGCGTTATCGACGGTATGGGTGCCCCCTGGGAGGCGGGCCATGTCTGGAGGTTCTACGAGGTCGTGAAGAACTACACCGAGGTACCGTTCCCGGCGGTGTATTTTTCCATTATTATGAACAAAAACAAATGGAACAGTCTGCCCAAGGACGTCCAGGATGCAATCATGAGCGTCAGCGGCGAGGGCGGATCGAAATTCTGGGGTAAAAATTTCTTCGACATCATGAAGGTTGAGGCCATGAAAAATTCGGCTGTATCATGGATTCCCTGGCCATTGTCCTGTTGACCCTGCCGGTCTTTTATCCCCTCATTGCCATCTCGGAAATTTCCACCTTCCTGCCGAGCCTGATATAACGAAGACTGCATGATGGGTGCGACACACTCATCATGACCCACGGCCCGGGACAATCCTACTCGACTCAAGCTGCTGGCGAACTGGTAGGGGGGAACTAGCCGAGAAAGGAGGCCACCTGCTCGGCATTGGAATCTTTCATTTGTTCAATAGAAGAGCAGGTTTGAAATCTTTTCTGCAGTTTTTCGTAGGGAAGAGAGGACGGAATTCAGGAATTCTTCGTTCAAACGGAAGGCCGGCCCGGCGATGACTACGGCGGCCTTCGGTGGGCCTTCCGAATTGTAGATCGGTACGGCCATAGCGTGGGTGTCCTGGTATCGTTCGCCTCGGTCGTAGGCAATATCTGTTTTTTGAATCTCTCGCAAGAGATTGCGATACTGCTCCTTCGAAACGATGGTGTTATCGTTGAAGCGCTCAAAATCATGCTGCAAACAGAATTCTAGAAATTCCGGGGCACTGTGAGCGAGGATAACCTTAGCTCCGGCAGCGACATTTATCGGTACCTGTTCACCTTGTTGAAAATTGAAGCGGATGTGGCTTGGTCCTTCGACATGTAATGCCAGGACAACATTGGTTCCGGAAAGCATTTCCAATGCAACACTTTCCCCTGTCTGCTGCGAGAGTTCGGTAAGGCAGGGCTGAGCTATCGCCAAAAGACGTGAATCAAAGGACCGGGTAGTGGCGTTGCCGATTTTCTGGGCTGATCTGCCAAGCATGTATTTTTTTGTAAGGGGATTTTGCTGAAGGAAATGCGTTGCTACCAAGAGCTTGATTAATCGACTGGTTGTCGATTTATGCATGCCAAGCTTGATACTCAGCTCAGTTGTTCCCATCTCATTATTGTAGGGAGCAAAGGCCAGAAGAATGTTCAAGGCCTTTTCGGCAGAGGAATTGTTGCCATCCATTTGCGTATTCATGATGTTTTAGAGATTATAATTGTTGTTCGAATTGATATTTCTTTCACTCACAAAAAATATTTGCTCGTTTTTTGTGAAGATTTTTTGATAAGTGACGTATCCCTTTGGTCGGGGCCAGGGTGTTGCACATGTGTACATCTTGTCCCGTATGTTGAAACTACTTAGATCGTCCTGGTGCGTATGTCAAGAAATTTCCATTATATATACTGATAAAGATATGATGTGAATATCATAACATATTAAATTCATAGGATAAATAACCAATATGTCGGCACGACACATTGCATGTAAAATATCTTGACACGGGAGTGCAGTGGTGTAATAATAGTTCCGTATAATGGTATTGTATTTCAGCATGCGATACATTGTCCGGAGGCAAGAAACCTGAAAAGCTTAAGACTTTTCCATGGAGATTCAAAATTTTGAAGTGCCAGTGATTGAACTTTCTGAGCGAATTTTTCTGTCGAACGGATTGAACACAAAGAGAGTGAGTGAAGGGATTACAGCGATGGGCATCATGCTCAATTCCGGGAGGTTAAATTATGAATGAACAAGTTTTTACCAACTGTACCAACGCCGGACCAGTCAGCGTATATGTGAAAGATGGTAAAGTAATACGTATGCGAGCTTTGGTTGCAGACGAGAAAGATTTCAAGCCGTGGGTTATTGAAGCCGATGGTAAAAAATATTCTCCACCAAAAAAATTCAATATAGCACCATATGTTCATGCGGACAGAAGAAGGCTCTATTCCGATGATCGTATAAAGTACCCTATGAAACGAGTGGATTTTGATCCAAACGGTGAAAGAAATCCTCAAAACCGTGGTAAATCCCCCTATGAACGTATCTCCTGGGCTGAAGCGCTTGATATAATTTCAAGTGAGATCAAGCGGGTAACGGCAACGTATGGTGGTTCAGCCATCAGCGGCATGACCTCTTCCCATCATAACTGGGGTATCGTTGGTTATAAAATGGGTCCCTTTGCCCGCTTTATGAATATGCTTGAATTCACACCGGTGCTTGATAATCCCGATAGTTGGGAAGGTTGGCATTGGGGTGCGACGCATACCTATGGTTTTTACTGGCGCCTTGGTATGCCGGAGCAGTACGACCTTCTTGAAGATTCGTTGCAAAACGCAGAAATGATCGTGTTGTGGTCCAATGATCCTGATTCAACCCGTGGAACTTACACCGGTCAGGAGTCTGCGCAATGGCGTCAATGGCTGAAAGAAAAGGGCGTTAAGATGGTCTTCATCGATCCCTTTCACAATTTCACTGCCGGGGTAATGGAAGGCAAATGGCTGGCACCCCGAATGGGAACAGATACCGCTCTGGCCATGGCCATTGCCTATGTCTGGATTACCGAAGACATTTACGATAAAGAGTATGTGAAAGATCGTACCATTGGCTTTGATGAGTTTAAGCCATACGTTCTCGGCGAGACTGATGGTCAACCCAAAACCCCTGAATGGGCCGAAGAAGAATCCGGCATAAAAGCTCGTGTCATTCGCGCCCTGGCCCGAGAATGGGCAGCCAAACGGACGATATTGTCCGGCGGTTCCCGTGGCGGTGAAGGTGGGGCCTGCCGTGTGGCATATGGGACTGAATGGGCCAGAATGATGGTTCTGCTTCAGGGTATGCAGGGTCTTGGAAAACCAGGTCGATCCATTTGGGGTACCACCATGGGTGCACCTTCTGATACCAAAAACTGGTTTCCGGCGTATGCCGATCTCCAGGGACGCGTCGCCACCTCTAAGGTCGCCACGCACCTGCCGGTTAACCCAAACAAACAGCGAGTATGGCGCCTTACCTTGCCGGACGCAATTCTCAACCCACCAATCAGCTGGTACGGTGAAGGGTTTTGTGGCCAGTCGCTACAACAACAGTTTACCTATTTTGAATATCCGCTGGCAGGGTGTTCAGAAATCAGGCTTTTCTATCGCTATGGTGGTTCGTTCATGGGAACCATGAGTGATACCTCCAAGTGGGTAAGAATGTACCAGAGTCCTAAACTTGAATTTGTTGTCAATCAGGATTGCTGGTACAACAGTGAAACAAATATGGCTGATATTATCCTCCCGGCCTGTACCAACTTCGAGCGTGATGATGTTGGCGAGTGGGGTGCTTGCGGTGGTTATACCTGTCATGCAAGCAGTGGCTGTAACTACAGGATTGTTGTTCGCCAGCAAAAGTGCCTGGAACCGATGTGGGAATCGAAATCTGATTATGAGATTTTCACTTTGATTGCAGAGAAACTTGGCAGAAAGGAAGAATTTACCGACAAAAAGACGGAACTTGAATGGGTTAAGGCCTTCTACGATTCTTCTGATCTGCTGCAGCATATCAGCTGGGAAGAGTTTAATAAGAAAGGCTATCACATCATCAACATTGACGATGATTACAAGTCGACTCCATCGCTTCGCTGGTTTGCAGAAGGTCGCGATTGTGATACTCCTGATACCAATAACCCCAAAAGGGGTACGGAAAAAGCAGGGCATCTCGGCACCTTCAGCGGCAAGATTGAGTTTGCTTCCGAGAGTTTGAAGTCGAAGTTTCCAGATGATGAGGAGCGTCCGGTTACTCCCAAGTATATCAAAAGTTGGGAAGGACACCACAGCGATATTTTTGCAAAATATCCGCTGGCATTGATGTCGCCCCATCCGCGTTTTAGCTTCCATTGTCATTACGATAAACATACCGATTGGCTCGATGACATTCCTGTCCACCGTATCAAAAAGAACGGCTACGCCTGGTGGCCTGCACGGATTAATCCTGAAGACGCAAAGCTGCGTGGAATCCAGTCGGGTGATATAGTTCGTCTCCACAATGATAGGGGCTCTGTCCTTTGTATTGCGGTGGTTACCGAACGGGTACGACACGGCGTTATTCACAGCTACTGTTCGTCCGCCAAGTATGATCCGCTCACACCCGGAAAGTCTGATTCGCCGGATAGAGGTGGTTGTGTCGCCATCCTGACCGCTTCACGGATGGTGTCAAAAAATGTACCGGGGATGACGCCGAATTCGTGCCTCATCGAAATCGAAAAATGGGAGGTCTAATACAATGTCTCGATACTCCATATTAATAGATGTCAACAAATGTAATGGTTGCTACAACTGCTTTCTTTCCTGTCGTGATGAATATTATGGGAACGATTATCCCTCTTATTCAGCAGCCCAACCCTTGAACGGTCAGTTCTGGATGCAGGTGCTGGAGGTAGAGCGAGGTGTCTATCCAAAACCAAAGGTAAGCTATATCCCGAAACCGTGCATGCACTGCGAATCCGCTCCCTGCATAGACGCCTCAAAGAATGGTGCCGTTTATCGCCGAGATGATGGTGTTGTGATCATCGATCCGGAGAAGGCCAAAGGGCAGGAAGCTATCGTCAATGCTTGTCCCTACAGGGTGATCTTCTGGAATGCCGAAAAGCAGATACCGCAGAAGTGTAGCATGTGTGCTCATCGCCTTGATGAAGGCGAAAAAATGCCCCGCTGTGTTGAATCCTGCCCTGTTCAAGCACTTGTCTTTGGTGATCTGGATGATCCGAATAGCGAAATTGCAAAGCTTTCTGCAAGCGGTACAACGGAAAGTCTGCATCCTGAGTTTGCGACCGATTCTCTCGTTCAATACATCGGCATTCCAAAACATTTTGTTGCCGGGGAAGTTGTCTATAAAGGCAATGAAGGGGAGTGTGCACCCGGGGTGAAGGTCACTTTGTCCGGAGGTGGTCAGCATCGCCAAACTGTCACTGATATTTTCGGTGATTTTGAATTTGAAGGACTGGATAAAAATCAAAAGTATCAGGTCGTTGTTACTGCTGACGGGTATGCGGAAAATATGGTAGAGTTTGCTACCTTTAAAGACGTGAACCTGGGTGAAATTGTACTGATAGCAAAATAACAGTTCCATTGATACGGGAGTAGATCGCTTCGGATCGGTTTACTCCTGGTCCTTATTGTCATCCGCATAGCCGAGGTTTAAAAATGATCAGTGTGAAAGATGCCGAAGGTACACCCTACGACGCTGCTAAGCATTCCGAGGTATATGGCTTACAGAAGATTATTGAGGCTCAGTCCAAACGTACCACGATCTGTTATAGCTATTTTCAGCCCAACGGTGGCGCAGAGATGACCTCTTCTCCCAAGGAGAGGGTCTATTATGTGGTCAAAGGTTCCATTACCGTATCTGGTCCTGGTGAGAAACATGTTCTTAACGAAGGCGATTTAATCTATATCGCACCGGGTGAAGAGCGCGACATGGTGATTAACGGCGGCAAGCCAGCCGAAGTGCTGGTGACAATCGTCACCCCGTGATGAGTTTCTCATTTTTGTCTTTATTGGCATGTAAAATAATATGCAAGGAGAGTTGGGATGAAGAACATTTTCAAACTGGATGGCAAAATAGCCATTGTCACAGGCGGAGCAGGCGGAATAGGTGAAGCCCTGGCCCTTGGGCTTGGCATTCATGGTGCAACCGTAGTGGTTTCCAGCAGAAACCAGGAAGCGATTGATAAGGTGGCAAAGAAAATAACCGCTGAATCCGGCAAAGAGTCCATTGCCATAGCATCGGATGTAACCGATGAAAAGAGTGTTCAGAATCTGCTTGATCAAGTCGTAAAAAAATACGGCAGGGTTGATATCCTGGTTAATGCCATGGGCATGAACATTAAACATGCTGCCTTTGACTACCCCATGGAAGACTGGGAAAAACTCTTTAATGTCAATGTTAAAGGGACCATGATAGCCTGTAGGGCGGCCGGAAAGGTTATGGCCGAGCAAAAGAGCGGTGCCATCGTTAATCTCTCATCCGTCCGAGGGATTCGTGGTTATACCGGAGGCAATAGCGGTTACTGTGCGACCAAGGGCGCAGTAGAATTGATTACCAAGGCCCTGGCCCTGGAGTGGGCACCGCTCGGTATTCGAGTCAATGCCCTCGGTCCGGCCCTGGTGATTACCCCCGGAACAAAACATATAGCAGCAAATCCGGAACTTGCCGCCAAATATGCGAAAGCTGTACCCATGGGTCGGATAGGCATGCCTGAGGATATGGTCGGCGCGGTGGTTTTTCTGGTGTCCGAGGCCGCAAGTTTCGTTACCGGCCAGACAATCTTTGTCGATGGTGGTTTAACGGCGGCTTAGTTTGAATTTCTCTTGAACCTGTGAATAAACGACGAGCGAGAAACAACTATTCAAGTGAGGAATACGCAATGACGACAGCTCAAATTTTGAGTAAGGCCCGCGAACAGAAAAGGACAGTACTCACTGAGATTGAGGCCAAGCAGATCCTGAGCGAGGCTGGAATCAATTGTACAACAACAGTTCTGGCTACCAGTAAGGAGATGGCAGTCTCCATCAGCGAGGAGATGGGCTATCCGGTAGTGTTGAAGGTTTCATCTGTTGATATCACCCATAAAAGCGACTCCGGCGGCGTAAAGGTTAACCTGGCCGACAAAAAAGCGGTTGAGAAGGCCTATGATGAGATCATAACCTCATGCAGAGCCTATGCACCGGGGGCAAAGATAGAAGGGGTAGCCGTCCAAGGTATGGCAAAAGTCGGCACAGAGATCATCATGGGGATGATCCTGGACGCCAGCTTCGGACCAGTTGTGATGTTCGGGCTTGGTGGCGTTCTGGTTGAGATTTTGAATGATGTCTCTTTTAGAATTGTGCCGATCGAAAAAGCCGATGCGGAAGACATGACCAGCGAGATCCAGGGCAAAAAACTTCTTCAAGGATACCGGGGGCAAGATCCTGCGGATGTCCCATACCTGCAGGATATGCTTGTCAAACTTTCCGAATTTGTAAATGAAACTCCGGGAATTGAAGAGATCGATATGAACCCGGTGTTTGCATATAAGGATGGCGCCGTTGTTGTTGATGCCAGAATTATTTTATCCGCGTAAACCACACACTTTACGAACAGAGAACATAAGGACGGTGCAATTATGATGGATCTATTTTTTAAACCTAAATCTATTGCTGTCATCGGGGCCAGCGGAACTCCTGGAAAGCTGGGCTATGTAATTGTCAATAATATTAAGGGAAGTGATTTTTCCGGCGACGTTTATCCGGTTAATCCTAAGTCCGATGAGATACTGGGATACAAGGTATATAAGTCGCTTACAGAAATACCCGGCGATGTTGATTTGGTTGTTACGGCTCTCCCAACTCCCAAAATGACTGTTGCTACAATAGAGGAATGTGCCAAAAAGGGAGTTAAGGCGATAATTATCGAATCTGCCGGCTTTGCTGAAATGGGTGGCGATGGTGTGGGGTATCAAAAGCAAATAGTAGATATTGCGAAGAAAAATGCTATTAGGGTGATGGGACCAAACTGTTCCGGTATTGTTTCACGAAATATCGTAACATCCATCTATCCTATGAACAAAAAAGTTCCTAATGGAAATGTCGTACTCATAGGTCAATCCGGTCTTTTAGCGGCTGGGATGGCTGCTGATATCGTCGAAAATGAAAGCTTGAATATCAGCAAAGTTGTTTCATTTGGCAACAAATGCGATGTAAGCGAAAATGATTTACTGGAATACTTTGGTAATGACGATGACGTCGATGTTATTTCAATGTATTTGGAAACAATTTCCGATGGACGCAATCTCACCAGGATTGCTAAGAAAGTTGCAGCTAAAAAACCGGTTATTTTTCTCAGCGGTGGACGTACGGAAGCCGGCGCCAGAGCCGCCATGAGTCATACCGGAAGTATTGCCAGCAACTCCAAAATAGTTGAAGCGGCAGTTAAGCAAACCGGCATGATAATGGCCGATGATTTTACCGAACTGAAAGATTTCGCCAAGGTCTTTTCCACCCAGCCCCTTCCCAAAGGTAACCGCATCGCCGTCATCACCCTGGCTGGAAGCGTTGGCGTCAACGTTTCCGATCTCTGTGCCAACTATGGTCTGGAACTCCCCAAGTTGACTGCGGAAACAACGGAGAAATTGAAAGACATGTTCGACACGCCGGTATCAAATCCTGTCGATTTGTATTTTTCCGTAACCAAAATCGGATTTACCAAAACCTTGGAAACAACCTTCCCCGAGGCGTTCAGAGATGCAAACATTGACGCTGCGGTAGTCATTCTGGCCGGTTTTGAATATACCCAGGAGGCTGTACAGAAAAAAATCATTCAGAAAATCGTCAAGGAAGTTGGCAAGCCGGTGGTTGTCTGCATGATCGTCGGCTACAACAAGTATAAAAACGTCATCATGGACGAAATGGGCAAAGAGCTGCCGGTCTTCCCGTCTTTGATATCCGGGGTGAAGGCATTGAGTAAATTGTGTGAGTACGGCATCCGCCGACAAAAAATATCAGCCTAAGGGGGAAGAGTATGGCTTACGAGAACATCATTCTGGAGAAAGAAGAAAACATCGCGGTCATTACCTTCAACCGTCCCGAGGCGATGAATGCCCTGAACAACCAGACCAGGGCCGAATTCCGCGAAGCAATTGGCGACGTGGCAGCCGACGATGATATCAAGGTGCTCATTCTCACCGGAAGCGGCAAGGCCTTTGTGGCCGGCAGCGATATCAAGGAGTTCCATAAAACCACACCCTATGCCGCCCATAATATTATGCGGCTTGGAGAAATGGTGGAAAAACTGGAAAAACCAGTCATTGCGGCCGTCAACGGCTTTTGTCTGGGCGGAGGTTGTGAAATAGCCATGGGCTGTGACATCATCATCGCTTCGGAAAAGGCCAAGTTCGGTCAAACTGAAATTAACATCGGCATTATTCCGGGCGGTGGCGGCACCCAGCGACTGCAGCGGCTGATCGGAGTTTGCCGGGCCAAGGAGCTGATCTACACCGGTGATATCATCCGTGCCGACGAGGCCGACCGCATTGGCCTGGTCAACCGCGTGGTGCCGATGGATGAATTGATGCCTACGGCCAAAGAGATAGCTAGAAAGATAGCCGCAAAGAGTGCTGCTGCTCTCAAGCTCGCTAAAACAGCTATAAACCGTGGCATGCAGACCAATTTGGAAAGCGGTCTGAAGTATGAGTATGAACTCTATAGTCTTTCTTTAAGCCTGGAAGACAAGGTGGAAGGGGTAAACGCTTTCCTGGAGAAAAGGGCGCCGAAGTTTGTCGGTCGCTAGCCGCACTTATCAGAATTTGGATATCAACCAAGGAATAAGACTATGGAAAAAATGGCAAATAAAGTAGCTCGTATACCGAATTTAGTAGATTGGTCGACTGGCGAAGTCAGACTGATGAGCGCGAAATGTAACTCTTGCGCAACGTATTTCTTTCCGAAGGAGCATTATCAACATCGCCCCGGCTGCTCACGAGAGGGAGTGGAAGATGTGCTGCTTCCCCAAAAAGGCAAGCTGGCGAGTTATACCGTTCAATATTATCCCTGTCCGGCACCCTTTAAAACAGAGCAGAAGATTACCCCGTACGGTATTGGTCTCGTCGAGTTTGAAAACGAAAAAATTCAGGTTACCGGCATTATAACCAATACCGATTTGAAATCCCTTAAGATAGGGATGGAAATGGAAACGACCATCCTTGAGATGTATACCAATGAGGAAAAACAGCAAGTGGTGACTTGGGCGTTTCAGGCCGTTTAGCACCTTAGAAATTCATTTCATGTTTTCTTGAATGAATTTCGTGAAGGTATTTATACCCCCTTGTGGGGTGCAAATAATCGATTTAGCGATAACCATTATAAGGGATAACGACGATGCGAGATGTATATATTATTGGAACCGGCATACACCCCTGGACGGGCTTCTCTGAGAAAGTATTTGTTGATTTCGCGGCAGTGGCTGTCGACGGCGCGTTGAAAGATGCGAACCTAGAATGGAAAAAAATTCAGGCAATCATGGCCGGGATTTTTATTTATGGCGGCAACGCCGGCCACCTTTCCGGTCAATATCTGGAATCAATTTTCGGCGAAACCGGTATACCTGTGGTCAACGTTTACAACGCCTGCGCGACCGGCTCGGCAGCCATTAGAATGGCTTATAACAGTGTTGCCGCCGGTGAGACCGACACTGCCCTGGCCTTTGGCGCCGACGTATCGCCGAAAGGGTTTCTGACCGCCAAATCAGACAATGCGGTGCAGGACAGGGATGTGATCAGGTGGAAAATGGGTGGTTTGCCCAATCCGATCTACTGGGCGCTCGAATGCCGGAAAAGGATGGAAAAATACGGCACCACCGAAGAAGATCTGGCAATGGTGAAAGTGCTGATGAGTGAGTATGGTGCCAAGAATCCGCACGCTCGGTTTAAAAAGGCGTACACCATGGAGGAGGTATTAAAGTCCGTCTATGTGTGTGATCCTTTGAGACTCTATGAGATCTGCCCGGTCAGTACCGGTGCTGCCGCCGTTATCGTCACCGCAGATAAGGAATTGATCGGCAAAGCCGACAAGCCGGTTAAGATTAACGCCACTACCATGGGCAGCGCCATCTATGGCGACCCAACCATCCGTATTTCCGCCTTGTCCTGCCCAGCTGTTGCCGAGGCCCCGATGCTCAGTGAAAGCTACTCGGCTTCCCAACAGGCGTATAAGAAATCCGGCATCGGACCGGAAGATATTGATGTCCTGGAACTGCCCGACAACAGCTCCTGGCATTATCTGGTGTATTTGGAAACATGCGGGTTTTGCAAAGAAGGAGAAGCGGATAAGATGCTCCGAGATGGTATGACCAAGATTGGCGGAAAACTGCCTGTCAATCCAAGCGGTGGATTTTCTTCACACGGTGAGGCGCTTTCAGCGCAAGCTCTCTGGCAGGTCATCGAATGCACCAATCAACTGCGAGGGCGATGTGGCGAGCGACAAGTGGAAGGTGCCAAAGTGGCCATGGCTCAGACCTATGGCCTTATGGGCAACAGCGGTACCACCATCATGACCATATAACGGTTAGGCTACCTGAAACGGGGAGGGGAGAGGGGAAATGAGTGATATATGGCAACAGGCCAACAACTTGGTCATCGAACTGATGGAAAAAGGCCAGTTGCCGGAAGCTCTGGAGGCGGCCGGTCGAGCAGTAATCATTGCCTTGCGGGAATATGGCGAAAGTCATCCGCGGCTGGCCATTTCCCTGAACAATCAGGGTGAGCTGTATCACCTTACCGGCAGGCTGGATAACAGTAATGAAACACTTTCCAAGTCCCTTGCCGTTTGCGAAGCGATTTATGGTCCCTTAGCTCTGGAAACCGCTGAGACTTTGATGAATCTTGTTGAACTCCATCTTTCGCGACAAAAATATGCTGAGGCCAGGCAGTGCATGGAGCGGGTTGTCCTGATTTACGAAAAGCAGGAGGTCGACCCGGAAACGCTTATCCAGTCCTTATATCAATTGGCAATGATTCTTCAGGGGCTCGGCGAATCATCGCCTGCTGCAGAAAGATTGCAGCAGGCGATGCGCATTACCGAGGAAAAACTTGGGACGGACGACCCACATCTTGGCACCTTCCTCAACGGGCTTGCAGTGCTCGACCTACGAGCCGGCAAGATCGACGCAGCCGAGGAAAAACTGCGCCGATCTCTGGCCATTTTTGAACAGAGTACCGGCCCCGAACATCCTGATTTCGCCAAAAGTCTTGGTCTTATAGCGGAAATCTTTGCCATCAGGGGTCATTTTGAGGCGGCAGAATCCTTTTTTAATCAGGCCTTGGAAATTTTCAAGAACGCCAGGGCCCAGGCCCCTGGAGAAACAGCGTCGATCCTCGAGCGCTTGGCTGCCCTCTGCGCGATGACCGGCAAGAAGGAGCGGATTGAGGCTCTGCTGCTGGAGGCCTTAGTTAACTATAGCGAGTCGCATGGCCCGAATGATTCTTCAATTGCCCGGGTGAAAAACGATCTGGGTGAGTTTTATTTGAGCGGTTCTCAATACGAGAAGGCTCAGCCCCTGTTCGAAGAATCCCTTGCCGCGCGGGAAAAATGTCTCGGTATGGAACATCCGGCGGTCGCTCAGTCACTCAACAACATTGCCATGGTCTTTTTTCTGCGGGGGCAGATGACTCTTGCTTTGAAGCAACATGGTCGTGCTCTAGCCATTAGAGAGAAAGCCTTTGGTGTTAGCCATCCGGCCATCACCCAGTCCCTGGAGAATATGGCCGATATCTATAGGCAACAAGGCCAGACGGGCAAGGCCGAGGAGCTGTTGAATCGTTCTCTGGCTATTTGGCAGAGTGCGCACGGAGCGGATCATCCAGCGGTCGCCCAGGCTAATCATAATCTCGCCACCCTGAAGATCGCCTCCGGAAGACATCAGGAGGCCGAACGACATCTCTTTGCCGCAAGGGCCATTCTGGAAAAAGGGGGAGAGGAGAGCCTTTCGCATTTAGGAACCGTTTTTGCTACATTGGCCCAACTGTATCATCGCACCGGCAGGGCAGCTGAAGGCAACGAATACGCTGCTCGGGCCAACAAAATTAAAAATCCACAACATCAGAAAAACACAAACGGTAAAGGTTGAGCTACGTCTTCGGCTCTGTTCAACCAATATTCCTGGCGAATCGATTTTAATCTTCTAAACCCCCCGATCTTCAATCCTTATTAGGAAAAATAATCAATGTCGCTCGGGTTTGCCCAAGGTTCTCAATAAGTCACCATTTTCAAATAAAACAAAGATAAATATCGACATGTTGACATGCTATGAGTAATGGAATAAGAAATCATTTTTTTTTACATAATGCGGAGTGAACGTTCTTGAAGAAACAAAGCAACCTCACATTGAAAGTGTATCAACAGATAATCGATTTGATGCTCGATTATCAAATTGTTCCAGGACAGAGACTGGTTTTTATCGATTTAGCCAAACAGCTTAATGTCAGCAGAACGCCGGTCAACAATGCTCTGAGCATTTTGGCGCAGGAAGGATATTTGGATTTTGTGCCAAACCAGGGCTATTCTGTGCATAAGCTGACGCTGAAAGAAGCGGAAAACCACTATGCAATACGCGAGGTTTTGGAAGTAGGCTTCGTTGCTCAGGCGATTCGCAACATGACCGACAAAAAGCTGCAAATTTTAAATAAACGTAAAACCGATTACGAAAAGGCCATAACCGGTCACGTTACCCGAAAGCTCTTCATTTTAGATACCGAATTCCATGCGGGAATAGTGGAAATGGTTGGAAATGATATTCTATCTGCGCAATATCGTGATCTGTGCCAAAAAATATTCTTACGTTTTCGTACTGAAGATCTTCGGCCCATACGAATCAAGGAGATAGGGCAAGAACATCATGAAATATTTGAGGCTATCCGTTTAAAAGATATCGAAAACGCCAAGGAATTGTTGAAATTCCACCATAAATCTTCTCAAAAAAATCTCTTTCCTATCATATTTCCGTCCGAACGGCAGTCAGGAAAAGTGGCCCTTTGAGTCTGCAGTAGTTGTTTAAATATTGGTCGAGAACACCCACGTTGTTCTCGATGCCTACCGTTGCAACACGATCAATGGAAACATTACTAAAACAATCCCCGGCCTGAGTCTCTTTCTTTTCGCTGGACTCTGCCAGGGATGATACTTATTGATCATTTTTGCATACAATATAGTATGTTAAGTATACTGTGGAGGGGGGGTAATTGCAATATGAAATTTGTCAGTTTCAATTACAAAGATAAGGATCGCCTAGGAGTGATAGGTGATGAATCTCAGATAATCGACCTCGATCTTGCTTTATCTCTTGAGAAAAATATTCCGTCTAATATGATCGATTTCATAAAATTAGGTGACCAGGGGGTCTCATCCTCGCAACAAAGGCATTGATGACGGCAGACAGTTCGGCCGTCATCAACGCAGATGCAGTTATATGGCAGCCTCCTGTACCACATCCCGGAAAGATTTGTGGTGTGGCTCTTAATAATTCTGCCAGTAATAGTCGAAAGATTTCGGCACCAGAACATCCGGCATTCTTCCTTAAGCCCGCCTCGTGTCTGGTGGGACATGGGCAGCCATTGGTTATGCGAAGTTATTACGGAAGTATGCATCCAGAGCCGGAACTCGCTTTGATCATAGGGAAAACTGCTCGGGATGTGGATGCTGTGAATGCCCACGACTACATTTATGGCTATTCAATTTTTAACGACATCACCGATAATGAAATGCGAGCAGCCGATCTCTTTCATTTTCAAGCGCTTTATGCTATCGAATGATAGCGGGGGTACGAACTACCAGACATATGCAGACCGGTCTGAAAATCACCCTGCAAAACAGAGTAAAAGCTGCAGGGCGTAGTGTGTGTTTGACTTTCGCTTGTGATGCTCCTCCGCCGATTTTTCCGGCAACTCCTTTTCTTGTTGCTGATTTTATAGATGAATATCACTACGGTGCGGATGGCAGGTGGCGTATTAGGAAAAGGCATATAGAAAGGATATTTACGGCAGCAGAAAATAAAGGGCCGATAGGGTCGAAGAATACTCAATAACGACAGGAAGATACTATCATGAAGAGCAGATTGATATGCGCCTCACACAGTCCCTTACTGTACTGCTATAAAAAAGAACCGGAGAAGTGGGAAGAGTTGCAGCGGTCCTTCAAAGCTCAAAGTGATGCGATTTGTGCATTTGATCCCGACCTGGTGATAGCGTTTGGGTCTGACCATTTCAACGGTTTCTTCCTCAAAATGATGCCGTCGTTTTGCGTCGGATTTAAAGCTGCAGCGGTGGATGATATTGGTGGTTTTCCAGGGGCCTTGGATGTTCCTGAGGATCTTGCGAAGGATCTTGCCTTTGATCTTAGAAAGCAAAAAATAGATACCGCCGTTTCTTACAGAATGGCGGTTGATCATGCTTTTTCACAGACGCTCCATCTCATGCTCGGTGGACTCTCGGCTCGGCCGGTGATACCTGTTTTCATCAACTGCATTACTCCCCCGTTTGTGCCATTTAGCAGATCCCGTCTACTTGGTGAGGCTGTTGGGCGTTTTACTGCAAAACTCGGTAAACGGGTGTTATTTATGGCTTCTGGTGGCATGTCGCATCATCCAACCAGATATTATCCGGCTCTCGGCGATGCTGAAGAATCGGTAGAAGCCTGGCAAATTTCAGGCGGAGATGATCCGAAATCACTGAGCAGACAACAGTGGCTTGATCGATTACTCAAAATGCACCATGAGGGAGCTGAAATGATTGCGCGAGGAGAGCGTACGGCTGAGCAAATGCATCTTAATGCAGCGGCTGATTGGCGCTTTTTGAACATACTAAAAGAAAACAGAATAGATGCATATGATACCTGGGATCAAAATAAGTTGATCGCCGAGGCAGGTATAGGTTCCATGGAACTCCATACCTGGATAGCCGCAGCTGCAGCTCATAGACAGGTGGGCGGCAATTCTCCCCAAATCAGCTTTTATGACGTAATGCCGGAAATTGGTATTGCCGCGGGGGTAGTGTATGCAGACTAGAAATGTAAGGTAGATGCAGAGTCATTGTATAGACTCTCTTAGTTCTCCTTTGTTAAACCCATTATGCCTTACAAGATTTTGTTATCATGTCGTTTTTTGTAGGTGGAGTCAAGTGATGCAACCGGCATACCCTGCCTTCAATTGATGGCTATCATTGCATAGCCCTTGTTCTGGTATCCAATAAAGGAGTTAAACACATTTGCAACCAAAGTGACCTCCGGAATAAGCCCGGCTGGATCAGCCTTAAATATTCGCATTGCCACGGCACATGCTTCGAATCGCACCCCACGCTCTTTCAAAGCTCGGAGCAGGTTGATTGCCTCCTCATCGAGTGTCGCGGAGGACAGCAGTTTGACCCCCGGTCCTCGGAAAGCAACTATCATCTCCGGTTTGACACCCTGGGCTACTATACCCTCCAATGTCTCACCAAAAAGCGCCAGATTGAAAACGAGTTTATCAAGGTCGGCAACCCGTACATCAAAGATAACCTTGACGGTTTTCAACCCGGCCAGCGCTACCCGGTCATCCGGTTTCTCTGCGGCATGCATAGACGTGGAAAATGACAGGATGGCCAGCATTGGTAGAATCAGGAATCGTACGAGCATATTGCCTCCTCACTTGTTTTATAATTTCATGAAGAAGGTGCCGGAACACGCACGGCCACCATCATTGCCCGAAGGCCGCGATTATTTTCTTAACCAATGGATTGGTAACGCTGTAGCGTACCTCGGTGCCTTCGCGTATACCGAGGATGACGCCCTTGTTTTTGAGCAACGCAAGGTGCTGGGAAACTGTGGACTGGGGAAGGCCGAGGCACTCCCAGATTTTTTTGACAGTACATTCCTCGGAGCACAATCCCGCGGTTATCTTGAGGCGGATGGGATGACCGAGGGCCTTCAATATTTCCGCTTCTTCGTTGTATTCTCTTGATTTTGAAAATTCCATTAACCCTGCCTTTGATTATCCTTGTGTTTCATTGCACCCCGATTCCCGAGGTCGCATGAGTTGGACATTCAGGAGGGTATGTCAGGCGTGGTTGGATATTTGTGCTGCACAACCCAAACCACGACAACCCATCATAATAAAGATATCCGTCGCGCTGTCAAGTCTTGCGATTGTGGGCTATGCAAATTGATGGTCCATCGCTGTTGTTCGTCCCTGGGACAAGGGTTCCTGTTGTAATTTCCCACGAGGGCACGGAAACGAGTCCGGTTTTCCGACTTAGAACAATCCTTTCTGCACGCATTTGTCACGAGCCGAGTGCGCTGCATCTACGCGCTTCTTGCCTTCACGGCCGGCTGCCTCGGCTGACGAGATCATGATGTGGACATATTGCTCGAAGCTGGTGTCACCCGGCAGCGCTTCCGCAAGACATGTGCAGAATTTCTCAGTTCCCACCGCCTTGATGCAGTGTTGCTGTTTTTCTTCGGTTTTATTCTGCTGTGCTTTCATGTCCTTCAACTCCTGAATCTGCATCTCAAGTAATTTGATTTTCTCAAAGAGCTCTTCCTCGGACGTGGCCCGACATACTGCCGGAGAGAATGGCGACAGGACCACGGCCAGGATGACGCAATGCAGAATCAGTTGTGATACTTTCATAGATTTCCCTTCACAACAACGTTTATGGTATTTCCCCTGCGATGGCAGAATATACCCTTGACCAAAGAGGTGGTGCATCGCTTCTCCTGGTCAAGGGCAGGGTTATTCGTTTTCCTGTTGAATCTTCAACACTTTGTCGAAGTATATAGCGGGGCTGACCAGTTTTTCGATCTCCTTGTCACCGTACCCCAACTCTTTGAAATTCAGCAAACCGTTGATTGCGTGGCAGTTGGCGCAGGTCAGCGCCTTGCTCTTTGGCGCCACCTGGTGGTTGCTGCCGAAGTATGTGGTCTGCCAGCCGGGCACCGGTTCATACTTCTTTATCCCAAGCGTATCGGCAGCGCAGGCAACTCCGGCCAGGGTGTCGCCGGTGGCCATTGGTTCAGCAAAGTCCATGCCGAGCAACTGCCCATCCAATTTGTTGAAGTAAGCTTTGCCCTGATAAACCTTGAAGGGATAGATTTTGCTCTTACCATCGCTTCTGCTGCCCTTCGGGCCGATAAAATGAGGAGTGTTGCTGACAGTCAGATTGTACCATGCATAGACCGGAGCGGTTTCATTCACTTCTTTATTCAAGGTCGCAGGTTCATAAAAACCATTGTCCAGTTTGACCCATTTTGTGAAATCCTTGGCAAAGGCTCCGCCTGTCTTGGGGATGTGACAGGTTTGGCAGGCTACGTAGCCAGTATGACGGTTATAATCCTCATCCTTGTGCGGTTTGTCGTTGTGACACCCTGCACAGGTCATATATATGCCATCATTGGCCCAGTTGTTCGGATCTTTCCCCGTCGGGAAACGGTGGTTTTTCACCGAATGACAGTCAACGCAGATGAATCCTTTGGCGGCATGCACATCAGCGTCCTTGGTCATGGCAAAGCCGCGTTTGAAGAGGGCACCGCCGCCCGCCGACTCGTGGCAGACCATGCAATTCTTGATACCCGGTCGACCGATGTTCATTGCCGCTTCGGTGCTGCGGTCCTGGGTCATGACAACCTTGCCGTCATCGCGCTTGACCGGTTTGCGTTTGCTGAAATCATATTTGCCGGAATGACAGATCAGGCAGTCTATGGCTTGTTCCGCTTCGGGCCCGGTACTGCCGACATCCACTGTATGATCGCCGGGATGACAGGTGTTGCAGCCGGTGATTTTAGTCTTGCCGGCTTCATTTGCAGGTATTTCTTTGAGATTGTTGATAATATCATTGGCGTTACACATGGTGTAGATGCGATTCTTCATGCCGTACTCCTGGTCGGCCTTCAGGTTGTCGACATAATCCACTTTTGAAGCATGCTTCCAATGCACCGTCTCAAGAAATGCCTTGGCGGTTCCAGGATGGCATTCTTCACAGGTCTCGGGCCCCTTATAACCATTTTCCTGAATGTATTCCTTGCCTTCATGTTCCTTAGCCTGGGAGGTTGCCACCAACAGCACAACTCCCAGAAATGCTGCCACATATCTGATAACAAGCATAGATTGTTTCTCCTTGATGGATTTTGCTGTTGTGCGGTTTCTGTTATCTGCTGCATTGGCCGTAAGGTCAACCACATTAACAGCCGGCCGTTTTCACGAAGGTCTTGCTGTTGTTTTTACCATCCTGCTTATCAAATTTACAGCGTATCTCATCGCCCTCGACAATCCGTTTGTCTTTCAACTTATCCAGGGTTAGCTCATCCTTTATCTCAATTGGAACAGAGTCGCCGGTTTTTGTATCCTTAAGAATTGCGGTGGCGGATTTGCCATCGGCGGCCAGGGTAATTTTTGAGATCTCACCCACCATTTTCGCTTCTTCCGCACTGACGGATGGTACCCGGGTAAGGCTGGAAACAACCAATACGGCCAACAGAATAACGACTGAAAATATTTTATTCACGATAAACTCCTTTCTTTACAATGATGGTTTGTGCTTCTTGCCGGGACGCCTCTGCTTTCGGCAGTCCCGGCAAGGTACAGGCAGGCTAAAATTTCACTTCGAAGGTGGCATAGACATTGTGGGCTTCCTTCACAGGAGCCATCAACATCATTTGACCGACTGCATCCGATATTGCCACCGGGGCGCCTACCCAGTTGTTGCTGCCGGTATACTCGAAATCATAATACTGGTAACCAAGGCGGAAAAACGTCTTACTGAAATATGATGACACCGGTTTCAGGTCGAGTTCCTGGATAATGTAGCCCTCATATACGTTACCGCGTGTTCCCACCTTACTGGTCCACATGTCATCGGCAGCCGGAGCAAAGGTTATCCACTCCTTCGAGCCATGGTTGTATTCTACACCCAGTTTTGTTTTCGACGGCAGGTCATAGCGAAGACCGGCTGAAACCGCCCATCCGGTCTTGTCGGTGGGCGCTTCCGGATTAAAGAATCCGCCGGTCAGCAAGCCCTGAAAACCGGCCTGGGAAGAAACATTGTCATTTGGGTGCGTGTCACTTAATGCGAAATCGGCAAAGACGTTGAGGTTGCCGGGACCGGCCTTCTTGATGGTGCTCATGGCGCCGGCGCCGTACCAGTCAATGTCACCCAAATTGGTCTTTGCGCCGGTATTGCCGTAGTAGGTGTCATCCATGGTCGGAAAATCAAAGATATTGATGCCGCGGTTCCACTGTAACCATACCCGCAGAGGATCGGTGTCAATGGGAATCACGGCGATCCCGACCATATCGGTATCGGCAAGGGAGTTACCGGGAGTGTCCCGATAACCGCTCTCGAACCCGCGGCCATAGCAGATCTTAGCATAGGCGCCGGGCAGGGCATCGATCTCCGGGGCATAACCGATAGTCATGCCATCAAAGGCATAGTCAACCAAGAGTGAGGGGGTGCCGCCATTGCCGGGGCGCTCGTTGTTCAGCTTGAGATTGCTGGGTGCACCGCCCGTTGAGGGGCGACGACCGACGGAAAACCAAAGAGGTTGATCAAAGATATTGCTCAAGGTGCCATAGGCGCGGTCAACCTCGAGAGAACCGTCGGAAGGAACATGGCCGAGCGTTCCGTCAAACACACCGACACGGTCGGCAAAGTAGGGCGCGTTGCCATCAACCGTCACGGCACTATCATCCTGGGAACCAAACACTTTATATGTCACCAGACGCGCGGTGACCGTTACGTTTTCGGTTGCCTTGGCGTGCAGGTCGAGGCCGAAGCGGTTGGTATAGAGAGACTTGTTTTCCGGTTCATAAGCAGGGACCTGAACGGCAAAATTGCTCAAGCCGCCCAGTAATTGTTGGTTGGCACCGAGAAACGACTGGGCCTGGGAAAAGGTTTTTACCCCTGCCATCTGCTGGGAAAAAGCAGTCATACCGGCAATGTTGCCGGCCCAAAATCGGGTCTGAGTAGCATCGCCCGCGGCAACAGCATTAAAGTATCCCTGCTGCATCTTGTTTTGTGCATTGGCAAAGGTGGCGCTTGCATCGGTAAACGGCCTGGTTTCACCTTTGAGATAATCGTAGCGAAAGCGGTAATCACCGCCGATGGTCAGCCACTTGCCAAGTGATTTGTTTTCTACCTTTTTCAGGGAATTTTTTAATTCCTCCACCTCCTGGCTCAGTTTGTCGATTTTTTTTTGGATTTCATCATCGCTCGCTTGCGAGATTACCGGAAAAACCATCCCTCCAACGAGCATGACGGTTGCCAGCTGCAAAACTCGTTTCTTCATCATTTCCTCCCTTTGGTAGTGTCGCCGTGACGTATGAGCCGGAGCCCGCGTTCTCGATGTATATGTTGCTAAACGGGTTCGCCGGCCACCTCCTCCTCCTCCAAGATATTTTGATCACCAGCAATATCACATCAAAACAGCTTATACATATATACATCATTTGCCGAGTATTTGTAAAGTGCAATATTCGAATATATGAATATTTAAGTTCGACGATGCATGTTTTCAGGCGGTATACTGAGTTATCCCCACATTTATCCTCTCTCAGGGTGTTTTTGGCTCGGGAAAAATTTCAGGAACAAACTTCTATACATTCTCATTTTCGGGAGATTATGCTAAGTATATTGAATTATAAAACCATACCGGTGTTGGCCCGGCGGAAGAACTATCTCCGCCGGGAAAAGAGGACCCGGATGGTCGGCGCCCGGCAGAACATCACTACCAAGGCTCCCACCACCGGGGGTGCTTAATCGGAGCTGACCGAGGCGCTGTTCGATGTTGACCCTGAGCCGATGGCCACGTTCGCCGACAGGCCTACCGTGCCGGCGTTGACGATACCGCCGCCGACGCTGGAGTCCTTCACCTGGATGGAGCCCATATTGGCGCTTGCTCCCTTACCCAGGGCGACGTTGGCGGCGGCGCCGATATTCGCCTGATTCACCAGACCGCCTTTGACCGAGCCGTCCTTTACCTGAATCGAACCCATGTTGGCATTGCTGTTGCTGCCGATGGCGACGTTGGCAGCGGCGCCGACGTTGGCCTGGTTGACCGCCGCGCCTTTAAGTGAGCTGTTCTTGACCTGTACCGAGGCCATGTTGGCGTCGCTGTTCTTGCCGATGGCGACGTTGGCGGCAGCACCGACATTTCCCTGGTTAATGACTGCACCCTTGACCGTGCTGTTCTTGATCTGTAGTGAACTCATGTTGGCACTGGTGCCTTTGCCGATGGCGACGTTGGCGGCTCCTGCGGTATTGCCGACATTGACGACCGCCCCTTTGACATCCGACCCCTTAATCTGAGTAGAGCCCATGTTGGCGTTACTGCCTTTGCCGATAGCCACGTTAGCGGCTCCTGCGGTGTTTCCGACATTAACGACTGCCCCCTTGATATCTGAGCTTTGAATCTGAGTAGAGCCCATGTTGGCGTTACTGCCTTTGCCGATAGCCACGTTAGCGGCTCCTGCGGTGTTTCCGACATTAACGACTGCCCCCTTGACATCTGAGCTTTGAATCTGAGTAGAGCCCATGTTGGCGTTACTGCCTTTGCCGATAGCCACGTTAGCGGCTCCGGCGGTGTTGCCGACGTTAACGACTGCCCCTTTGACATCCGACCCCTTAATCTGAGTCGAGCCGAGGTTGGCATTATTACCCTGGCCGATAGCCACGTTGGCGGCTCCCGCGGTGTTGCCGACATTCACGACTGCTCCTTTGACGCTGGAGTCTTTGAGCTGGGTGGAGCCGAGGTTGGCATTGTTGTCTTTGCCGATGGCGACGTTGGCCGACTGAGCGGTATTGCCGACGTTAATGACTGAGCCTTGCACCTTGGAACCTTGCAGTTGGGTAGAACCGAGTTGGGCGGTATTGTCTTTGCCGATAGCGACGTTGGCAGCCTGGGTAGTATTGCCGACGTTAACGACGGCGCCCTTGACATCCGAGTTTTTCAACTGGGTCGAGCCGAGGTTGGCGGTGTTTTTCTCGCCGATGGCGACGTTCGCGGCTTGAGAGGTATTGCTGGCGTTAACTACCGCCCCTTGTACCTTCGAGCCCTCAATTTGGGTGGAGCCGAGATTGGCGGTATTATCCTTGCCGATGGCAACGTTGGCGGCCTGCGAAACGTTGCCGGCGTTGATTACCGCTCCTTTAATCGTCGAATCTTTGACCTGGGTCGAGCCGAGGTTGGCGGTGTTTTTCTCGCCGATGGCGACGTTCGCGGCTTGAGAGACATTACCGACATTGATCACCGCCCCTTTAATATCGGAGCCCTTGACCTGGGTTGAGCCCATGTTGGCGGTATTGTCTTTACCAATGGCGACGTTGGCAGCCTGCTTGACATTGGCTGTGTT
>Ga0105047_10001231_pt1 | contig 45629 bp, 35 predicted proteins | sample MAT04_FD_78384 | JGI IMG/M metagenome (GOLD analysis project Ga0105047, IMG submission 78384) | Freshwater microbial communities from Lake Fryxell liftoff mats and glacier meltwater in Antarctica - MAT-04 (megahit assembly) | ecosystem: Environmental > Aquatic > Freshwater > Ice > Liftoff... | reverse complement strand
TCATCCGCGACAAGTTCGCGCCCTTCGGCTACGTCCCGGCCGAGCTGCGCGGGCAGCCCGCGATCCGCTTGATTCCAGGCACGCCGCGCGACACGACGCCCTCGCTGGGCGCCGCCGACGGCGTGCTCCTCGAGGGCAAGGCGACGCTCAAGGAGGACGGCTCGGCGACGGTCGAGATCGCGCAGAGCTACGTGGGGCGCATGGGCATCGGCCTCCGCGCGGTGTTCGATCGCGTGCCGGAGGCAAAGCGGAACGAGTTCGTCGAGACGCGTCTCCTCGCCGCGAACCTGCCCGGGGCACGGCTTCGCGATCTCAAGATCGAGAACGCCGAGGACCTCGCGGCTCCGCTCGTCCTCCGCATGCACGCGGAGGTCCCACAGATCGCACGTCGTGTCGGCAACAGGCTGGTGATGAAGGCGCTCTTCCCCGTCAGCATCGCGCAGGTCGCCTCGCTCGCGAATCGCCAGACGCCCCTGCTCCTCGCCTCGTCCTCGCACGTCGAGGTGCGCTTCCAGATCCTCGCGCCCGAGGGCCTGGCGCTCCCCGGCACCATCCCGGGCGGCGAGCTCCACGACGGCGATCGCTCGGTGACGGTGACGGACAGCGTCGAAGGTCACACGATCCTGCTCCGTCGCGTCGTCGACATCCCCGCAGGGCGCGTCCAGCCCGGCGCGGAGTACGCACGCTTCGTGGCCTTCACGCAGGCCGCGGACGCGCTTCTCGAGAAGGAGATCGCACTCGGCCGATGAAGGCCCGACGACCTGGAAGGGTCGGCGCGGTTCGTGCGTTAGGATAGGTCGTGCGCATCCTCGTGTTCCTCCTGGTGAGCGGCCTCGCTCACTTCCTCGCGGCGCGCTGGGTGCTCTCGACCCTCTCGCCGGCGGGGCGCGTGCGCCGAGGGCGCGCGATCGTGCTCACGGCCGTCGCGCTCTCCTCGCTCCTCGCGCTGGCGCGGCTCGTCTCGGCTCGGCTCGAGACTCCCCTGTCGCGCAACCTCGTCGCCGTGCTCATGCTCGAGCTCGCTGCGGTGGTCCTCGCGCTCGTGCCGATCGCGCTGATGACGCTCGTCGCGCGCGGCGTCTCGCGCGCGGTGGCGGCGCGGCGGCCCACGCCCGACGGTGCCCTCGCCGTGGCGGCGCCCGCCCTGCCCGCCGAGATCGTCTCGCGACGACAGGCGATCGAGCGCGTCGCGGGCACCGCGCTCTTTGGAGGAACCACGCTTGCGCTCGGCTGGGGCATGGTCCGCGGCCGTCACGCCTTCGCGGTCGAGGAGGTCGTCGTCCGCGTGAAGAACTGGCCGCGCGCGCTCGAGGGCTACACGATCGCGCAGGTCTCGGACGTGCACGTCGGCGCGTTCGTCGGCGATCGCGAGCTCGACGAGGGCTTCGAGCTCGTCACGCGCGTCCGCCCCGACCTCGTCGTGGCGACGGGCGATCTCGTCGACTTCGACGCGTCGATCGTCGGCGCCCTCGCCACGCGGCTGCTCCGCGTCGGAGCCCGCGACGGCGCGTACGCCAGCCTCGGCAACCACGATCACTACGCGGGCCCGGCCGAGGTCGCCTCCCGGCTCCGCAGCATGAACGTCAACGTGCTCAGCAACGAGTCGGTGCGCCTGCGCGCCGGCGACGGCGGCGGCTTCGCCCTCCTCGGCGTCGACGACCACCAGGGGCGCGTAGGCCGCTCGCCGGGCTTCCGCGGTCCGGACCTCTACGCGGCGGAGCGCGGGCTCGACGCCGAGCTCCCTCGCATCCTGCTCGCGCACCAGCCGAGGTACTTCAAGGAGGCCGCCGGCCGCATCGCGCTGCAGCTCAGCGGGCACACGCACGGCGGGCAGATCAACCCCGGGTTCCGCCCTGCCGAGCTCGTGATGGACTACGTCGCGGGCCGGTACGAGCGCGGCGGCTCGACCCTGTGGGTGAACCGGGGGTTCGGCGTCGCCGGTCCCCCGTCGCGCGTCGGTGCGGCGCCCGAGGTGACGAAGATCGTGATCGTCGCGGCGTGATCAGCCCTTGGGGGCTTACTTCTTCGCTGGAGCGGGCTTGGCGGGCGCGGCGTCGGCTGCGCCCGCGTCGGCCTTCTCGGCAGCGATGCGCTGACGAACGATCTCGTACTGTTTGTCGAGCTTCAGCCAGTCGTCGATGGCCTTGAGGCGTGCCGCGCCTGACTGCGGGTGCGCGCCGCCGTCGGCGCCGAGCTTCGCGGCGTGCTCGGTGTAGGCCTGCCACGCGGTGCGGGCGAGCTCCCACTTCTTCTGTCGCTCGTAGACGTCGGCCACGGCGAAGAGCACGTGCGAGCGGACGAGCGGGAGCTTCGAGTCGCTCAGCTCCTCGGCCGCCTTGAACGCGGCCTCGGCCTCGCCGAGGTTGTTCATCGCGAGATAGGCCTCGCCGAGCAGGTACGGGCCGAGCGGATGACGCGGGTTCAGCTGGATCGCCTTCTTGAAGGTGTCGATCGCGGCCGGGAAGTCCTTCGCGTTGTACTTGTCGTTGCCCTTGCCGACCATTTCCATGAACTGGCTGATCGCCGTGACGTTCTCGGGGTCGTAGCGATCGCCGGCGTCGGGGGCGGCCTTGGGCCTGGCGGGCGCGGCGGCGCGCGAAGCAGCGTCGGGCTTCTGGCCGGCGGCGTCGGTCGTCGAGAGCGTGAGCGCCGCGAGGAGCGACCCGGCAGAGGCCGCGATCGCAATCGCGAGGGTCCGAGCTCGGCGCCGAGAGCGGGCAGACATGGGCCGAGCTTATCACGACGTTTCCAGCGAGAAGTGCCTTGCGCTGCCCCGCTCGGCTGCGCCATCGTGGGCCCGATGCTCGAAAGGGTCCTCGAGCCTGAGGTCATGGACACCGCCGAGGAGGCGCGTGACTACGATTCGATGGATCACGCCGCGGTCAACACGCGGTTTTGCGACGATTTCCTGGTGTTCGCGACGTCCCGGTCCCTCGGGCGCGTCGTCGACTTCGGCACCGGAACGGCGCTCATCCCCATCGCGCTCGCGGGCCGCGCCGGCGGGTTCGCGGTGGTGGGGATCGATCTCTCGGAGCACATGCTTGCTCTCGGTCGCGCGAACGTCGCGCGCGCAGGCCTCTCCGCTCGCGTGAGCCTCGAGCTCGTCGACGCCAAGCGCACCCCCTATGAGGACGGCGCGTTCGGCGCGACGATCTCGAACTCGATCGTTCACCACATCCCCGAGCCGGCCCTCTGCTTCGCGGAGATGTGGCGAGTGACGGCGAAGGGCGGGCTCCTCTTCGTTCGCGATCTCCATCGCCCCGAGAACGAGAGCGAGGGCGAGGTCGATCGACTGGTCGCGCTCTACGGGGGCGAGGCCCCGGCCGACCCGGCGCGGGTGGCTTCCTTCGAGAGCCAGCGCGCGCTGTTCCGCGCGTCGCTCTGCGCGGCGCTCACCGTCGCCGAGGTCGCGACCATGGTCGCTCCGCTCGGCGTGCCGGCCTCGGCCGTGAAGATGACGAGCGACCGCCACTGGACGCTCGCCTGCGAGAAGCCATGACGAGCCACGCGGCGGCCAGCGTCGTCCCGTTCCGGTTCGCCGCGCTCGAGCAGCTCACCCGCGCCGACATGGCGACCGCGGCCCGCCTGCGTCGCGTCGCGAACGAGCTCGTCGACCTGCGCGCCCTCGAGGCCGCGCTCGGCGAGCTCACTGGCGCGCGAGTCGCGATCACGCTCGGGCGCGTGCGAAGGCTCGATGCGCAGCGAGGGGCGGACGACGCGGTCGGCGTCGTCCTCGCGCACGCGGGAGAGCGCGCCACGGGGCGCAGAGTGCTCGTCGAGGTCGAGGCCGCGCTCGGGGCCACGCTCGCGGCACGCGCCCTGCGCCAGAAGGCGCCTCGCATCGTCGACGCCTCGCGCACGCCGTCGCCCGCGATCGCGGGCGCGGTCGCGGCGGTCCTGGTCGCGGCGGCGCGTCGAGCTCACGCGGGAGCCGTGACCAAGGTGATCGCCGCGGGCCCCGGCGCGAACCTCGCGCGCCACCTCCTGCTCGCCGAGCGGAACGTGACGACCGCGACCCTCACGGTGTTCGTCGACGACGACGCCTTCGAGGCGCGCGTCAGCGTCCCGGACTCCTTCGCACCGACGCCGCGGGACCTTCCGCTCTCGCACGATGCGCTCGCGTCGATGGGAGACGCCGCGATCTCCATTCCCCTGCTCCTCTCCACCACGCTCGCGACGCGGCTCGACATCGCCGCGCTCGCGGAGGGAGACGTGCTCGTCCCCACGAGGAACGCCGCGCTCGCGCCATGCCGCGAGGATGGGGTCGTGCTCGGCGCCGTCGCGCTCGTCGCCCCTTCGTCCGAGCGCGGGCTCAGCGCCGATCTCGCGGAGGGCGGGCAGCTCGTGGTACGAGGTCTGCTCGAGAATCACCCATGGATTCAGGAGAGTTCGATGACGTCCGAGGCCACGACGACGACGACCCTCGAGGTCCTGGAGGACGCGCCCGTCGTGGTGCGCGTCGAGCTGGGCAGCATCGAGATGAAGGCGCGCGAGTGGGCCGCGCTCGCGCCCGGCGACGTGATCGCGCTCGGGCGCCGCGTCGGCGACCCGGCGATCCTGCGCGTGGGCGGCGTCGAGCTCGCGCGCGGTGAGCTCGTGCAGGTCGACGGCGAGTACGGAGTGAGAGTCCTCGCGCGCACGCGCACTGGAGACGGTCAATGAAGATGCGTGCAGCGGCGATGGCGCTCTGTTGTGTCGTGATGGTCGGGTGTCCGAAGAGCGGTGGTGGCGGAGAGGACGCTGCGCCGAAGCCGGCAAGCGCGGAGGGCGGCGCGGTCGCGAGCGGGGAAGCGGGCGCGGGCAGCGACGGCGGGTCGGTCTCGGCCACGGCCACGGGCAAGAGCTACGCGGGGAAGTACAGTATCGCGGTCGGGGCCATGTACGTGCCCGAGGCCAAGGACTGGGCGTCGGTGAAGTTCAAGAACGACGAGAGCAAGATGCTCGGCGACGGAGAGATCAAGCTCGAGGTCGACGCGAGCGGCCGGGTGTCCGGTGGGACCGAGGGTGGGCCGCTCGGGGCGTCGGTGATCGACGGAACCAGCGACGGAAAGACGCTCACGGCCACGATCCGGAGGAAGGATCCCGCCGATGAGGGGCTCACCGGCACGCTCGATGCGAAGGTCTCCGGCGACGCGCTCGAGGGGACGATGAAGCTCGCCGAGTCGAACGCCGCGGTGGTTCGCGTCGGGAAGCTCGACGCCAAGAAGAAGTAGGCGCGCGTGTTCGCCCCCGTCCGTTACATCGAGTGGGCGCTGAAGTTCTACGGGAAGGTCCCGCTCGATCTCGCGTCGAGCGGCATCCCGGCCGCCTCCTGGAGCGAGCTCGGCGTCTCCGAGCCGAACCTCGACGATCTCTCGGCGTACGCGGCATTTCGTGAGTCGCTTGCACTCTACAACGATGTCCCACGGAACGAAGTCGTGCCCGCGCTCGGGACCTCCCACGCCGTGTTTCTCGCCTACGCTGCGATGCTCTCGCCTGGCGACGAGGTGCTCGTCGAGCATCCGGGCTACGAGCCGCTGACTCGCACCGCCGAGGGCCTCGGCGCGACGGTGCGCACGTTCGAGCGCGTCGCCGCCGACGGCTTCGCCATCTCGCCCGAGCGGGTCGCCGCCGCGGTGACGTCGCGCACGAGGGTCATCGTCGTCACCAACCTCCACAACCCGACGGGCGTCCGCACATCGGAGGAGACGCTGCGCGAGCTCGCGAGCATCGCCGAGGCGCGCGGGGCGTATCTGCTCGTCGACGAGGTCTACGCGCCGTTCGATGCCCTCCCCGAGGACGGCGTGTTCCGCGCGAGCGCGCGCAAGCTCGCGCCCAATGTCGTCGCCGTCTCCAGCCTCACCAAGTGCTACGGCCTCGGGATGCATCGCATCGGCTGGGTGCTCGGCCCGCCGGAGATCGTCGAGCGCGCCGAGACGGCGACCATCGCGACGTGCGGGCACCTCCCGCTCTCGCATGCCGCGCGCGGCGCCGTCGCGGTCGCGAACGTCGGCAAGCTCTCGATCCGCGCGAAGGCCATTCTCGCCGGAAAACGCGACATCGCTACGCAGTGGGCCGCCACCCTCCCGCATGCCCGGTGGAGCGCACCGACCTCGGGCCTCTTCGGGCTTGTCACGCTGGAGGGCGGCCCTACGAACCTCCTCCCGCGCATCGGGTCGTGGGCGAACGAGCACGGGTTGCTCGTCGGAGCCGGCTCGTTCTTCGGCGTGCCGAACGGATTTCGACTGTCGTGGGCCACGCTCCCGCGCGACCGCTTCGAGGCGGCGCTCGCGAAGCTCTCCACGCTCCTGCGCTGACTAGTACCGGGTGCCAACCGCGCGCTTGCTCGGCGCGCCCGGCCTGCGCGACACCACGACGCCCAGGCCGACCATGATCAGGACGGCCGCCAGCCACGCCCGCTTCGAGATCCCCGTCCCGAGCTGGACCCACGCCAGCAGCGCCGCGATCAACGGCTGCAGGTAGATGTAGATCGTGACGAGCGTCGCGCTGGAGCGCCCCAGCGCCCAGGCGTTCAGCAGGTAGGCGACGATCGTCGGCATCGCGAGGATGTAGAGGACGAACCCCCACCCGCGCGGCGTCAGCGCGGGCAACGTCGCGAGCATCGGCCTCATTCCCAGGGGTGCGAAGAGGATCGCGGCGTACATGAAGATCCACACGACGGAGCGGAGCGCGCCCACGCGGAGCACCACGTCACGCGAGAGGACCACGTAGGCCGCATAGCTGAGGCTGTTCAACGCGACGAGGATCGCCCCCCGGTCGAGCGATCCAATCCCGATGAGCGAGACGACCCCCGACATCGCGAGCACGATGCCGACGGCCGTCCTCCACGAGAGCTTCTCCTTGCCGAAGAGCACCGCAAGCGCGGCAGCAAAAACGGGGATCGTGGCCCCCAGCAAGGACACGGAAAAGGGGGACGTCCACCTCAGGCCGAGGAGGAAGAGGGTCTGGTTGAGCGCGATGCCAAGGATGCTCAGACCGGCCAGCCGGAGGTGATCCGCACGCGCGATCGGAGCTCCAGGCTCCCTCCGCACGGTCGCGATCGCCCTGAAGAACAGCGCACCTCCGAGCATTCGGATCATCGCGAGCGCTTCGGGGAATATTTCCTCGCCACCGAGCGCCCGAGGCATCATCGCCACCTTCGCTTCGACCGCTTGTGATGCGAACGCGAATTGCACGAGGACAAGCGCAGCGTGGGTGGCCCACGTGCCTCGGGAAGGGCTAGACTCCCCGCCTCCGAGCTCTGCCGCGCGTCGATCGTTCACGAGGCCTCAATGTCCAATCTGTCCCAGCTCATCGCAAAGTACGTCGTCGGCGACTTCCCGTCGTTCGGCCTGCTGCTGCTTCTCGCGGTGATGGTGGCTGCAAGCTACACGTTTGCCGTCTCGCTCAGTGCCGGGTCGACGGGCCGCATCAAGACGCTCATGGCCGCCCGCTTCGGCGCCTACGGCACCGTGGCCCTGATCGCCGTCGCCGTGCTCAGCCTCGCGTACGCCTTCGTCAGCCACGACTTCCGCCTCCGGTACGTAGCTCACTACTCCGACCGGAGCATGCCGACGATCTTCCTGCTGACGGCCCTCTGGGGCGGACAGGACGGCTCGCTGCTCTGGTGGCTCTTCCTGCTGAGCCTCTACATCGGGGTCTGCGTCTTCACGATGGGGAAGAAGAACCTCGAGCTCCAGCCCTACGTCATCGCGACGCTGATGGGCGTCGTGATCTTCTTCTGCGTCCTCATGGCCTTCGCCGCGAATCCGTTCGCAACGGGGGTCGCCGGCGCGCGGCCAGACGGCGAAGGGCTGAACCCCCTCCTCCAGAATTTCTACATGATCATCCACCCGCCGAGCCTCTACATCGGCTTCGTCGGGTGCTCGGTCCCGTTCGCGTTCGCGATCGCCGCGCTCGTCACCGGGCGGCTCGACACGGAGTGGATCCAGGCGAGCCGCAAGTTCACGCTCTTCGCGCTGCTCTTCCTCGCGATCGGCAACACGCTCGGCATGCTGTGGGCGTACGAGGAGCTCGGTTGGGGCGGCTACTGGGCGTGGGACCCCGTGGAAAACGCGGCGATCATGCCCCTTTTCACGCTCGCCGCGTTCGTGCACTCCGTCATGATCCAGGAGCGTCGCGGGATGCTGAAGGTGTGGAACGTCTTCCTCATCTGCCTCACGTTCTTCATGACGATCTTCGGCACGTTCCTCACGCGCTCGGGCGTCATCGCGAGCGTCCACTCGTTCGCGCAGTCGTCGATCGGCGACTACTTCCTCTACTTCCTCATCTTCATCGGCGCGTTCTGCTTCACGCTGGTCATGTACCGGTGGCCGGAGCTCCGTGACCTCAAGCCGACCGAGCGCCTGCGCACCGCGGCGATCGCGACGGGCTGGGGAACGCTCCTCGCGCTCGTCGCCGCGTGGGTCGTCTCGTCGAAGCTCGCCGGCACGCCCCTCGACGCCCTCAGCGGCGCCACCACGGACGCCATCGCAGCCTCCACGACGAAGCACTCGATGATCCGCATCGCGGCCTTCAGCGTGCTCGCGGGCGCGGCCGTGTTCGCGAACATCGAGCTCGTGTTCCGTCGCATGACCAAGGGGATGGATCTGAAGGCCAAGCGCCCGCGCTTCGAGTCGATCTGGTCGCGCGAGTTCACGTTCCTGCTGAACAACTTCGGCCTGCTCTTCGTCATGTTCTTCGTCCTCGTCTTCACGACCTTCCCGATGGTCAGCGAGGCGTTCTGGAACGAGAAGGTCACGGTCGGCCCGCCGATCTACAACGCGTTCCTGCAGCCGCTCGGCCTCGGCGTGTTCTTCCTGATGGGCGTCGGAACGCTTTTCGGCTGGAAGAAGTCGAGCGACGAGCAGCTGAAGAAGAACTTCATGGTGCCCGTCGGCGCGGGGCTCGCGGCGGTCGGCGTCCACCTCGCGCTCGGCAAGTGGATGGGCTTCCCGGCCATCGTCTGGTCACCGCCCGTCTACGGCGGCGTGATGGGCACGGGGCTGCAGGCGTTCAACGCGATCTGCCCGGTGCTCGGCTTCTCGCTCGCGATCTTCAACGCGGCGGTCATCATCCAGGAGTTCTCGCTCCTCTATCGCTCGCGCTTCAAGACGGGCGCCGAGAAGACCCCGAAGATCCTCTGGTACGCGGGCCTCGTGCCCGGCTTCATCTACTCGATGGCCTCGCTCCCCGCGAGCGGTCGCCGGCGCTACGGCGGGTACATCGTCCACCTCGGCATCGTCCTGATGTTCCTCGGCTTCACCGGGAAGTCGTGGACCGTCGACAAGGAGACGTCGATGAAGCAGGGCGACACGTACCAGGTCGAGCGATTGACCATCAAGTACGTCGGCCCGCGCATGGAGGTCGACAACAACAAGCGCATGGTCTTCGCCGACGTGAAGGTCTTCGAAGGCGACAAGGAGGTCGGCAAGCTCTCGCCGGCCAAGTTCATCTACAAGAAGATGCCCGACTCGCCGACCACCGAGGTCGCGATGTTCCACTCGATCCGGGACGATCTCTATCTCGTCGTCGGGAGCATCAATCCGGAGACGAAGACGGCTTCGCTCCAGATCCACCTGAATCCCCTGGTCGGATGGATCTGGTTCGGGTGCCTCGTGCTCATCTTCGGCAGCTTCATCTGCATGTGGCCGGAGTTCGAGCCGCAGGAGTCGCGGGCCTGGCAGGTCGCGCGAGGCGCAGGAGCTGTGACGGCGAGCATCACGCTCGGCATCATCCTCGCGCTGCTCCCCGTGCCTGCCTTCGCGCAGACGACCACCCCGCAGCAGCAGACGACCACCCCGCAGCAGCATTCGGGCAGCGTGCAGATCGACGACATGAAGGAGAAGCAGGTGTTCGGCCAGCTTCGCTGCATGTGCGGGACATGCCCGCGTGAGCTGCTCTCGTCGTGCGCGTGCTCGACGGCCGACGAGACGCGCACGCGCCTCCGCGGCCGCCTCGCGCGCGGCGAGACGCCCGAGTCGATCATCGACGACTACGTGAAGGAGTACGGCACGGCCTCGCTCGCGATCCCCCCTAATTCAGGGATGATGCGCTCGATCTACGCGGTGCCGATCGTCGCGCTGGTCGGCGGCGGAGTCGGCCTCGCGGTGATCCTGCGACGCTGGCGCGGTGGCGGCGGTGGCGGCGGTGGCGGTGGCAAGAAGACGGACGCGCCGGTCGCTGGTGGCAGCGAGAAGCGCGACGCCTACGACGACCGAATCGATGCGGAGCTGAGAGACCTCGATGGCTGACGAAGCGGTAGACATGGACGAGGGCGGCTCGCATCGCGACGTGAAGGCGGAGCTCGACGAGCGCCGTATCGCGCGTGGGGTGGCGATCGGCCTTCCGCTGGTGACCGTGACCCTCACGCTCGCGACGGGCGTGACGCTGGGCACGCCCATCGCGATCCTGGTGATGGCCTCGGGCGTCCTGCTCGGCGTCATCGCGCTGTTCTGGGCGAGCCTGCGGATCCTGAGCGGCGACGCCGCGCTCTCTCCCGAGCTCGAGGCCCTCGACGCGACGGCGCACGCGGTCGACGCGCTCGCCTCGCGCAAGAAGATGCTCGTGCGAGCCCTGAAGGATCTCGAGAACGAGCGCGCCCTCGGAAAGCTGGAGGAGGAAGACTTCGATCAGCTCTCGCACACCTATCGCGGCGAGCTGAAGGAGGTCCTCACGCGGATCGACGCGTCGCTCGAGCCGCACCGCCCGAAGGCGGAGGACGCCGCGCGCGCGTACCTCGCGAAGGCCGGGCTCGCCGAGGAGGGCGATCGCGGAACGCAGCCTCGCGAGGAGCCCAAGGCCGCGTCGACGAAGGCCCCCGAGGCCCCCGAGAGCGAGCCCGAGGAGGAGGACGACGACACGTCCGACGCCGAGGAGAGCGAGCCCGTGGTCGCTGCGAAGGCCGAGAGGGCGCCGGCAAAGAAGGCCGATGCCCCGACGCGTGTAGAGTGCATAAAGTGCCAGACCTCGAACGAGGTCGACGCGAGCTTTTGCAAGAAGTGCGGAGCTTCGCTCGCGAAGGAAGAGGTCTCCGATGAAGCGTGAGCTCCTGGCCGCGCTCGGCGCGGTCGCCCTCTCGGCGAGCGTGCTCGTGACGTCCCACGCCGGCGCCCAGGGCGCCGCGGACCCGGGGGCGAAGGTGCCCTCGGGACATCCGGCGATCCCCGAGGAGGCCGAGGAGGACCCGCGCGGCGGCGCCGCTCCGCGCGCAGCCGGAGGCGACCCTCACGCGGGCGGTCGTGGCGGAGCCGCGCCCGGCATGGGCGAGGCCGCCCCCGAGGACGCGGCGATGGAGGACCCGACGATCGCTCGCGGAGCCGTCGACGTTCACATCGCCGACCCGACCGGTAAACCGCTCGCCAGCACCGACGTCACGCTGGGCATCGTCTACAACTCGGTCGCCAAGGGCGAGAGCCGCAAGCGAGTGTTCGCCACGACCGATGCCCTCGGCACCGCGCGCTTCAAGGACCTCGATTTCGGCAGCGGCGTCGCCTACCGGCCGATGGTCATCAAGGACGGCGCGACCTTCTCCGTCACGCCGTTCGGGCTCGGGCCGAAGAACGGCATCCGCGCGCTGCTCCACGTCTATCCGGTCACCAACGACGTCGACCAGGCGCTCATCGTCTCGCAGTCGATGGTCTACGCCGAGGTGAAGGACGACCGCATCCAGATCCAGCAGGCCTACAAGATCTACAACTTCGGCAAGACCGCCTGGGTCCCTGGGCCCGACACGATCGTCGCGCTGCCCGAGACGTTCACCGCCTTCGCCACGCAGCAAGGCATGACGGACGTCGGCGTCGACGCCGTCCCGAAGAAGGGCGTGAAGATCCGCGGCACGTTCGCGCCCGGTCAGCACGTCATCGAGTTCAAGTGGCAGCTGCCGTACACCGGCGACTCCGAGGTGAAGGTCGACGTGGGGATGCCCCCGCATCTCGCCGCCGCGCGCGTCATCGCCCCCGCCGCCAAGGGCATGGGCATGGAGGTGGAAGGCTTCGAGCCGACCAAGCTCTCGACGGACGGAATGGGCCAGCGCGCCCTCGTCACCGAGAAGCAGCTCCGCCGCGAGGACCCGCCAGTGAAGAGCCTCCGCCTCACCATCAAGGGCCTCCCGACCGAGGGCCCCGGGAAGTTCATCGCCACCCTGCTCGCGCTCAGCGGCCTCGTGGTGGGCGTCGTGCTCGGCGTCCGCAAGGCCCCGCCCCGCGACACCAAACGTGAGCGGCAGCAGCTCCTGACGGCGCTGGAGGGCCTCGAGCAGGGCCACCGCGACGGCACCATCGGTCCGAAGACCTATGAGCGCGCCCGGCGCGAGCTGATCGACGATCTTGCCCGCACGTTCGCCGCCGACCCTAAACCGGTCAAAACGGCCCGCCAAAAGGCCGCTTCGTAGCGGCTTTGCCCATCCCTACAGGGATTGGGGACAAGATGCCTCAAACCCATGGGGAGGCGGGGTGGTGCTCCCTGGGGAGACGAGGTAGGACAATTCCATCCACGGGTGCACCGGAGCTTGTCCCTCTTCCCGTCCCCAGCGGAGTTGAGATATAACCTTTCGAGATTACACGACATCTCGAATTGTCCCAGGTTTCCCCAGGCCCTAGTACTACGACTATTTAATTTAATTAACCTCTCTTCTCCCATCCGAGCCCGGCCCTCAGGCGCTCGGTTGGACGCCCGGCCCAACCTCCGGGTCGCGTGCTCCGCGACCCTTGACCCCGCACCGGAACCCGGGCACTTCCGATGGCGTTCGGAGACACGATATGGAGCTCACGGTCGCCAAGAAGGATTTGCTGAAGATCGTCGCGCGCATGCAGGGCGTGGCGGAGCGCAAGAGCACGATGCCGGTGCTCGCGAACGTGTTGCTCGCCGTCGATGGCACGAATGCCATGCGTCTTGCGGCCACGGACTTGTACTTGTCGCTGCTCGGCCGCGTGCCGGCCGACGTGAGCAAGCCCGGTAGCGTTGCCGTGTCGGCGAAGGACCTGTTCGAGCGCGTCAAAATGATGCCCGACGGTCCGATCGTCATCGCGACGCAGGACAATGCGACGACCACGCTCAAGGCCAGCGGCAGCGCGCGCCGGTACACGCTTCGCGGCATGCCGGGCGACGACTTTCCCCCGCTCCCGCAGCCCGCGGAAGGCTCGCCCACGCTGGCGCTCGACGTCGACGTGCTCTCTGAGCTGATTCAAAAGACCCACTTTTCGATCTCGACCGACGAGACACGTGCGCACCTGAACTCGGCGCTGTTCGAGTGGGAAGGCGACACCGTGCGCATGGTCACGACGGACGGGCACCGCCTGTCGAAGGTCGACGTGAAGGTCGCAGGGCGTCAGGCGTCGGCAACGATGCTGATCCCGCTGAAGGCCATCCACGAGCTGCGTCGGCTCTGCGACGAGATGATGGCCGAAGGCGGCGCGGTCGACGCCGACGGCAAGCGCGGCCAGCCCGAGCTCCTGATCACCCAGAGCGGCTCCTCCGCGTTCTTCCAGGGCGCCGGCATGACGTTCAGCGTGAAGCTCGTCGACGCGCAGTTCCCCCCGTATTCCCAGGTCATCCCGCAGGGCGCCGACAAGATCGTGCGTGCCCCGCGCGTGGCCTTCGCCGATGCCCTCAAGGCCGTCTCCGTCGCCGCCAGCGAGCGCACGGGCGGAGTAAAGCTCTCGCTCACCAAGGGCTCGATGCGCATCACCAGCGAGTCTCCCGAGAGCGGCGACGGCTTCGACGAGATCCCCGTCGAGTACTCCGGCCCGAACATGAGCATCGGCTTCAACGCGAAGTACTTCCTCGACGTGCTCGCCTCGATCACTGACGACGAGGTCGAAGTGAGCCTCTCGGGTGAGCTCGATCCTGCCGTGCTGCGCCCCGCGGGGGGCACCACGAAGTCGGATGCGAAGTCCGACCGCCAGTTCCTCGCGGTCGTGATGCCGATGCGCATCTGAGCGCCTACGGGCGCGGTTCGCGAGAGGCCTAGCGCGACAAACGGTTTGGCTCCCGTCGGCTTTCTGCGGCTTTCGACAGTCTCGCTTCGTTGCTCCTCCTCGCGATACCGCAGTATCTGTCGTCGTCGCGCCTCGCGATACCGCCGAAACCCTTGAAATCCTCGGTCCGCTAAACCGCTTGTCGCTCTAGTGCGTCCGCTCCACGTCGCTCATCTCCAGGTCCGTTCGTTCCGCAACCTCGCGGCGGAGGACCTCGAGCCTGGAGAACGCTTCAACGTCGTCTCGGGCGATAACGGGCAGGGAAAGACGAACCTGCTCGAGGCGCTCTACGTCGCGGCCACGTCGAAGAGCTTTCGAACGTCGAAGCTCGGTGAGCTCGTGGGCTTCGGAGCGGAGCTGGCCAGCGTGCGCGCGACCCTCTCGGACGACGGTGAAGCGCGCGTGCAGTCCGTGGGCTTGAAGCCGGGGGCGAGGCTCGTTCGCATCGACGACAAGCGCCCGCCGTCCCTCGCCGCGTACGCCGTGCGCACGCCGATCGTGGTGTTTCATCCCGGAGAAATGACGCTTTCCATGGGCGCGAGCGGAGAGCGCCGACGCCTCCTCGATCGAACCTCGCTCTACATGTCGCCGCAGTCGATGGCCGATCTCGAGGCGTACACGCGAGCGATGAAGGAGCGACAGCGCGCGCTCGAGACGCGAGGCCCATCGGCGAGCGATCTACCCGAATGGGAGACGCTCGTCGTTCGCCACGGGCTCGCCGTCATGGGGCATCGCGCGCGAGCGGGCGCGCTGGTCGCAGAGAAGGCCGAGGAGGCGTTCTCGCGCATCGCCGCACCGGAGCTCGTCCTCACCGCGGGCTACGCGCCGTCCGCTCCCTTCGAGGCCGCTGCGTTCCTCGAGGCGCTGGTGAGTCGACGTGCCTCGGACATGCGTAGGGGCAGCGCCGGGGTCGGCCCGCATCGCGACGAGCTGGCGCTCGCCATCGACGGGCATCCGGTCCGTGGCGTCGCCTCGCAGGGGCAGCATCGCGCGGTCACGCTGGCGCTGAAGTCCGCGGAGATCGAGGTCGTCGGCCAGGCGCGCGGCGTGAGGCCGATCCTCCTGCTCGACGACGTGTCGAGTGAGCTCGATAGCGTCCGCACCGCCGCTCTCTTCTCGTTCCTGCGCGAGCAGCGAGGGCAGGTCTTTCTCACCACGACCCGCCCGGAGCTCATCGACACCGGTGACGACGGCAGCGCTAGAAGGGATTTCGTCGTGCAGAACGGCGTCATCGTGCGCACCATTTCGGGTTGAAAACCTGCAAGGGGGCCGCGCTCTCCCGGGGCCGCGACATGCAGGCCGCGTGAGGCGTTCTGGATTACGCTAAGTAGCTGAAATTGCGCCGAAAGTGGCACGTTTATCGCTTGAAGGGAGGACGCCCCCGGACTAGACTGCGCTCCCATTCGGAGAGCCTCGTTCGGCGCCCGGATTCCACCTCTCCCTCAGTCGCGGAAATCAAACGCGACACTTGTTCCTCAATCTCGCGAATCAAACACGCATGACGAACGAAGTTACCGTCCCGCCGAGCATTGCTCCCTCGAACTACGGGAGCGAGAGCATCACCGTCCTCGAAGGTCTCGAGGCCGTTCGCAAGCGGCCTGGCATGTACATCGGCGACGTGAACAGCGGCGAAGGCCTCCACCATCTCGTATGGGAGGTCGTCGACAACGCGGTCGACGAGCACCTCGGTGGGCACAGCAACCGCATGGAAGTCATCGTGCACTTCGACGGTTCCGTCACCGTCGAGGACACGGGCCGCGGCATTCCTACCGGCAAGCACGCCGAGATGTCGCTGAAGCTCGGCAAGGACATCAGCGCGGCAGAGGTCGTCATGACCGTCCTCCACGCCGGCGGTAAGTTCGACCACTCTAGCTACAAAGTCTCGGCCGGTCTCCACGGCGTCGGTGTCAGCGCGGTCAATGCCGTCAGCGAATGGCTGAAGGTCGAGATCAAGCGCGAGGGCCACGTCTATTATCAGGAGTACCGTCGCGGCGTTCCGACGACCACGCTCGACGTCATCGGCGACACCGACAAAACGGGGACGAAGATCTCCTTCAAGCCCGACCACGAGATCTTCGCGAGCACCGAGTTCAGCTACGACATCCTCGCGAGCCGCTTGCGCGAGCTCTCGTTCCTCAACGCCGGCTTCGTCATCAACCTCACCGACGAGCGTGGCGAAGGTCGCAAGGAAGTCTTCGAGTACAAGGGCGGCATCCGCGAGTTCGTCGAGCACCTCAACAAGACGAAGGAGCCCGTTCACGAGAAGGTCGTGCACATCGTCGCCGAGGTCCCCGCCGAGAACGGCACGCCCGTGGTCGTCGAGGTCGCGCTGCAGTGGAACTCGACGTACGCGGAGCAGATCTTCCCGTACACGAACAACATCCACAACAAGGACGGCGGCACTCACCTCACCGGCTTCAAGACGGCGCTCACACGCGTCTTCAACGCCTACGGCACGAGCGCGAATCTCTTCAAGGAGGTCAAGAACGGCCTCTCCGGCGAGGACATCCGCGAAGGTCTCACCGCGGTCATCAGCGTGAAGCTGCAGGACCCGTCGTTCTCCTCGCAGACGAAGGACAAACTCGTCTCGAGCGAAGCGAAGACCGCCGTCGAGGCGGTGATGAACGACAAGCTCGGGACGTTCTTCGAGGAGAACCCGGCGACCGCCCGCAAGATCGTCGAGAAGACGATCATGGCCGCCAAGGCCCGCGAGGCCGCGCGCAAGGCCCGCGAGATCGTGCGCAAGGGCGCGATGGACTACACGAGCCTCTCCGGCAAGCTCGCCGACTGCCAATCGAAGGACCCGGAGTCGAGCGAGCTCTACATCGTCGAGGGAGACTCCGCAGGAGGTTCCGCCAAGCAGGGCCGCGACCGCAAGACCCAAGCGATCCTCCCGCTCAAGGGAAAGATCCTCAACGTCGAGCGCGCACGCCTCGACAAGATGCTCTCGTCGGCCGAGATCGGCACGTTGATCACCGCGCTCGGTTGCGGCATCGGCAGCCCCGAGCAGGGCGGCAGCTTCGACATCGCGAAGCTCCGTTACCACCAGATCGTGCTGATGACCGACGCCGACGTCGACGGCAGTCACATCCGCACCCTGCTGCTCACGTTCTTCTACCGCCAGATGCCGGAGATCCTCGAGAAGGGGTACCTCTACATCGCGCAGCCTCCGCTCTATCGCGTCGGGAAGGGCAAGAAGGGCCTCTACATGAAGGACCAGCCCGCCCTCGACCGGTTCTTCCTCGAGCAAGGCGTCGACGGCCTCGCGGTCCGCGCCTCGAAGGGGCCGACGATCTCCGGGCAGCCGCTGCTTCATCTCTCGGAGCGTCTTCGTATGTACCGTCGTGCGCTCTCGAAGATCGAGCGCCGCGCTGACGCGCGCCTCGTCTCCGCGGTGATCAAGGCGAGCGGCATCGGCAAGACCGAGCTCCGCGACAAGAAGCGAGTCGAGGCGGCGGTGCCGCTCATCAAGGCGCGCCTCGAGAATAAGTTCCCGGACATCTTCCCGCTCACGCTCGACATCGGCTGGGAGACGGAGCACGGCGCGTGCTCGCTCCACATCAAGCCGCGTCCCGGTTCGGCCGCGCGCGAGACGCTCATCGACTGGGCGCTCGTCGAGTCCGCCGAGTACGAGGAGCTCTACTCGATCGAGCAGGACGTTCGCTCGATCGGTCCGGCGCCTTACTTCGCCAAGACCGCGCCCAAGGGGAAGGCCGTTGCCGCTGCCGCCCCCGAGGAAGGCGAGGAGGCCGAGACGACCACGGTCGAGACCGAGATCGAGGACTCCGACGCACTCTGGGAGTTCATCGACGCGCGCGGCCGCAAGGGCTGGCACATCCAGCGCTACAAGGGGCTCGGCGAGATGAACCCGGAGCAGCTCTGGGAGACGACGCTCGATCCGAACGCGCGAGTGATGTTGCAAGTGCGCCTCGACGATGCCGTCCAGACGGATCAGATCTTCACGATCCTCATGGGCGACCAGGTCGAGCCGCGTCGCGACTTCATCGAGCAGAACGCGCTGAACGTCCGCAACCTCGATATCTAGGCTTGTGGGGCCGTGCCGGCCCCTCCAACGCTCCGCGTTGGAGACCTCCCCCTGCCGCACGGCTGTCGCCGTGCTCGCGCGCAAGCGCGCGATGCGAGAGAGGTGCTCGCGGGGGAAAGCTCTGGCGATTGCTTCGTTTCCCGATCTTCACCGGCATCGTTGCACGTCATGTGCCCATGGTTAATCTGGGCTGTGGCGGTGGAGCCGGTTCGGCTGCCGTGAACATGTTTGCGGTGACCGTTCCGCACGCTGGGCGCGTGCGTGGCCGTAGCGCAAGCGAAGGGAGACCTCTGCAATGCGACCCGATCGACTGACCACCAAGAGCCAGGAGGCTTTCCGCGAGGCGAGCGATCTCGCCGCGCGCCGAGGCAACCCCGAGATCGTCCCCGAGCACCTCGTTCGAGCGATGCTCGCGCAAGACGGAGGCATCGCCCTTCCGCTGTTCCAGAAGGCGGGCGGCGACTCCGCCGCGCTCGAGCAGAAGCTCGACGCCTACCTCGACAAGCTTCCGAAGGTCGGCGGCGGCAACGCAGAGCCCGGCCTCTCGCGGCGTACCCTCGAGGCGTTTCGCAAGGCGGAGGATGAGGCCAAGGCGCTGAAGGACGAATTCGTGTCCGTCGAGCACTTCGTCGTCGCGCTCGCGAAGCACGACCGCGAGATGGCTGCGGCCTTCGAAGCCTCGGGCGGCGTCACCACCGATCGGCTGCTCAAGGCGCTCGCCAGCGTTCGCGGCGCCCAGCGCGTCACCGATCGCGATCCCGAAGGGAAGTTCCAGGCCCTCGACAAGTACTGCCGTGATCTGACGGCCGCCGCGCGCAAGGGCAAGATCGATCCCGTCGTCGGACGCGACGAGGAGATCCGTCGCGTCATGCAGGTGCTCTCGCGCCGCACGAAGAACAACCCGGTGCTCATCGGCGAGCCCGGCGTCGGCAAGACGGCCATCGTCGAGGGCATCGCGCAGCGCATCGTCCGCGGCGACGTCCCCGAGTCGCTCAAGAACAAGCGCCTCGCTTCGCTCGACATGGGCGCGCTCATCGCCGGCGCCAAGTACCGCGGCGAGTTCGAGGATCGCCTGAAGGCCGTCCTCAAGGAGGTCGAGGCCGCCTCCGGCTCGATCATCCTCTTCATCGACGAAATCCACACCATCGTCGGTGCCGGCGCCGGCGAGGGACAGATGGATGCGGCGAACCTCCTGAAGCCCGCGCTCGCTCGTGGTGAGCTTCGCTGCATCGGCGCGACCACGCTCGACGAGTACAAGAAGCGCATCGAGAAGGACCCGGCGCTCGAGCGCCGCTTCCAGCCGGTCATCGTCTCGCAGCCCACGGTCGACGACACGATCGCGATCCTTCGCGGCCTCAAGGAGCGATACGAGGTCCACCACGGCATTCGCATCCAGGACGCGGCGCTCGTTGCCGCCGCGACGCTCTCCGACCGCTACGTGTCGGACCGGTTCCTCCCCGACAAGGCCATCGACCTCGTCGACGAGGCCGCCGCCAAGATCAAGATGGAGGTCGACAGCATGCCGACCGACATCGACGTCGTGCAGCGCAAGCTGACCCAGCTCCAGATCGAACAGGAGGCGCTCAAGAAGGAGCGCGACGCCGCGAGTAAGGCGCGTCTCGGTGACATCAAGAAGGGCATCTCCGATCTCGAGGAGCAGCTGGGCGCCATGAAGGCCCAGTGGATGCGCGAGAAGGAGGTCATCGACCAGATCCGCAAGGCGACGCCGCACCTCGAGGAGCTCCGCTCCGAGGCCGAGCTCGCGCAGCGCAAGGGCGACCTCGGCAAGGCCGCGGAGATCAGCTACGGCAAAATCCCCGAGCTCGAACGGAAGATCGAGGAGCTGCGCCGCCAGCTCGCGAAGGTCCAGGAGAAGACCGCCTACCTGAAGGAAGAGGTCACCGATCAGGACATCGCGCATATCGTCGCCAAGTGGACGGGCATCCCCGTGAGCAAGATGCTCGAGGGCGAGATGGAGAAGCTCCTCCGCATGGAGGACGGGCTTCGCAAGCGCGTCGTCGGTCAGGAGGAGGCGCTCGTCGCGGTGTCGAACGCCGTTCGCCGCTCGCGCGCAGGTCTCGGCGACGAGAAGCGGCCCATCGGCAGCTTCCTGTTCCTCGGCCCCACCGGTGTCGGAAAGACGGAGCTCGCGCGCGCGCTCGCCGAGTACCTCTTCGACGACGAGCGAGCCATGCTCCGTCTCGACATGAGCGAGTTCCACGACAAGTACACGGTGAGCCGCCTCATCGGCGCGCCTCCCGGGTACATCGGCTACGAGGAGGGCGGTCAGCTGACCGAGCCGGTTCGCCGGCGCCCCTACTCGGTCATCCTCTTCGACGAGGTCGAGAAGGCGCACCCGGACGTCTACAACGTCCTCCTGCAGGTGCTCGACGACGGGCGCCTCACCGACGGCCAGGGTCGGACCGTGAGCTTCAAGAACACGATCCTGATCCTGACGAGCAACATCGGCTCGCAGCACATCCAGGCGATCGAGGACCGCGACCTGCCCTCCGAGGACAAGCGCGAGCTCATCGAGCGCGCCGTGATGGACGACGTCCGCAAGACGATGCGGCCGGAGTTCCTGAACCGGCTCGACGAGATGGTCGTGTTCCACCGGCTCGAGCGCGAGCAGATGCACAAGATCATCGACATCCAGCTCGCTCGGTTCGCCGAGCGCCTCGCGAAGCGGGACATCGCGATCGAGCTCTTGCCCGCCGCGAAGGACTACCTCGCCGAGGTCGGCTGGGATCCGCAGTACGGAGCTCGGCCGCTGAAGCGCGCCGTGCAGCAGTACCTCGAGAACCCGCTGGCGAAGCACGTCATCAGCGGGGACTACCCTCCCGGGACGCACCTCCGCGTCGACCGCGGGCCCGACGGGCTCACGTTCACGTCGAAGATGTCGAACTGATCAGGGAGCGCTTGCCGTAGCGGCCGGAACCACGGGCGGCGGCTTGTAGGTCCGGATCTCGCGAACCTTCTTCTCGTAGTCGCGCGCGGCGTCATCGCTCATGGCGGAGCCGCCGAAGCGCGCTGCGAGATAGACGTTCGTGAGCTGGAGGATGTCACTCGCCAGCGGGTGCTCCTTCGCGGCGAGCTCCTCGGCATGCTTGAGCGGCGGCAGCGAGAGCGGCCGCGAGATGCCCTGCGTGACGAGCGCGTGCTCGAGCTGACGATAGAGTGCGGAGGCTGCCTCGAGCTTCGGGTCGACGCGCTCGCGCGGAGCAGTGTCCTTGTCCTTGGCCTTGGGGCGCCGCCGGCGCTTCCAGACGAAGTACCCAGCCGCGGCGCCGACGAGCAGGATGCCGACCAGCACCGGCCCGCGCGTGACGCGCTCGGCGATGCCGCGGTTCACGCCGGTCTTCGCGCGCATGCGCTCGTAGCCGCGGCTGATGTCCTCGAAGATGCGGACCTGCGTCTTGAGGTCGTAGCCGATGACGTAGCGGCTCCAGCGCTGCGACAGCGCCTCGACGAGGTCGCGCACGTAGACGTACGCGCCGGTGGTCTCCTGCAGAGGCTGCGCTCCCGACGTCGGCGTGGGATCGAACGTGACCCAACCGCGGATCGGGTCGTCGAAGTACGCCTCGACCCACGAGTGCGCGTCGCCCTCGCGGACCGCGTAGTAACGGCCGAAGCGGTTGTACGTGCCGCCGACGAAGCCGGTGACGTTCCGCGACGGGATGCCGAGCTCGCGCAGCATGAGCGCCATCGCCGTCGAGAAGAACTCGCAGTGTCCACGCTTCGACTCGAAGAGGAAGTGGTCGACGGGCTGCGGCTTGCCACCTGAGGGCGAGTTCGTGTCGTACTTGAAGTCGTGCTTGAGGTGCTCCTCGAGCGCCTTCGCCTTGAGGTAGGGCGAGGGCTGGGCGTCGGCCCACTCGTGCGCGAGCTGCGCGATGCGGGGCGGCATCTCCTGCGGGAGGTCGAGGTAACGCGGGCGGTCTTGCGGTGCGAGCACCTCGATGATCGGCTCGCGATCGCCGGCGACGAAGGCGTCGTAACGAAGGCCGTGCGAGTCGGAGCCGGCATAGCGGACCTCGCCCTCGGGACCCTTCGCGAGGTTCAGCGGCTCGCCGAGGACGGCCTGTTGCTGGACGCGGACCTGGATGCCGATCGTGCGCGGAGGAAGGAACACGACCGGCGGCTCGATGGGCTCGAGGTCGATCGTGATGCGCCGATCGGTCGGCGCGATGCGGCGGACGATGGAGAGCGTGTCGCTTCCGTCGAAGCCGCCGTGGACGCCGACGCGCTGCGTGCGCTCCCAGCGTCGCCCGTCGTAGCGATCGAAGGCAGTGCCGCGGAGCCGGAGCGTGAGACGGGCCGGCGGGGGATCGGGGAGATCCTGGACCTCGAAGCGCAGGGCGATCGAGGGGTCGCTGCGGAGCACTCCGACCTCGCCGAGGTCGACGCGGTCGGAGAAGCCGACCATTCGCCCCTTCGGCGGATGGTTGAGGAGGAGGAGCGAGAGGCCGACGCGCGGAAACATCACGAACAGCGCGGCCGTGAAGAGGAAGATCGGGACGGAGAGCAGACACGTGGTCGCGAGGAAGCCGCGACCGACGACGCGGCGGCTCCGGAGGATGCGTGGGACGTCGACCGGGAGGCCCGTGCGATCGCGCGCGCCCTGGCGGTAGTTGCCCTCGACCTCGCGACGGAGGTGGCTCAGCACGAGCGCGCCTGGAGCTACGACGAGGAAGCCGACGAAGCAGAGGCCGTACGAGAGGCCGCCGCCGAGGACCGTGCCCGCCACGAAGTGGAGCAGCGCGAGGACGATGATCTGCTGGTCGTGCGCCGCGCCGCGCCTCGTGGCGAGGCGGATGATCTGGAGGATCGCGGCGAACTCGACCGCGATGTCGAGCGCCGGCCGACCCGCGAGGAGGCGAACACCCTGGACCGCGAAGAGCGTGAGCGGCCCGATGGTCGCGAGGTGACGGAGCGCCGGTCGGTTCTGCCAGGCCTCCGGCACCGCGAGGGCGAGCGCGAGGCCAACGAGCACGAGCGCGGTCGTCCACGGCGACATCGACCCCGTGTTGACGACGGCGAGCACGCCGAGCGCGGCGAGCGCGTCGGTCATGATGCGGTGGACGAGGCCGAACCTCACTCGGTCACCCCTTCGTGCTGGCGGATGGCGTTGCCGGTCTTCATTCCGCGGCCTTCTCGCTCGGAGGCTTCGGGGTCGAGGGCGGTGCGGGGGCTGGTGCCGGTGGGGGCTCTGCGGCAGGGGCTGCAGCGACGGGCTGTTCCTTCGTCGGTGCGTGGGCCGCGCTCGCGGGGATCGTCTCGACGAGCGCGAGGAAGCGGAGGAGCGGATCTGCTCCCGTCATCCGGTCGGCGCGAACCGCTTCGCTGGCGGTCGTCTTGATCGTGACCGCGTCGAACCGCTTGATGTGCGCGACGCCGCGCGATGCGAGGTCGCGGATCTTGCGCTCGAAGGTGGCGGCCCACTCCTCCTTTGCGTCGTCCGGCCTCACGACGTCGAGCGGGAGGACGACGTCGGGGCGAGCGTCGCGTGCCCGCTCGCGCATGACGAGCTGGCCGACGGCGGCGCTCTTGCGCCAGTGCACGTCGCGCGGATCCTCGCCGTCGCGAAGTAGTTTGAGCCCCAAGTAGTCGTCGCCGTGGCCGCGACCGAACGCGGCGTCTCCGCCCGCGTAGCGCCCGGCAGGCATCGGCGGCAGCTGGACGGGGTCGACCGCGGGATAGATGATGAGCTCCCCTTCGGCCGGCACCTCACGCGACTTCTCGAAGAGACCGAACGGAAAGCGCGTCGCGATGCGGAAGCCGACGTGCTTGTCCCTACCCCGCTTCGCGGGCGTGCGCCGGTATGCGGCGACCTGCGCGCTCTTCGGAGAGATCTTCAGGAAGAAGCATCGCTTGTCGGCGGGCTGACCGGCGCGGAGGTCCTCGACCTCGATCGCGTACGACGGGACGCGGCCCTTGTGATTGAACACCTCGATCTCGACGAGGTGCGGCCGGCCGACCTGCGCGCGGAGCGGAAGGCGGCGGACGACGGTGAGGTCGCGCAAGCTGAGCTCGCTCATCAGCCCGCTCACGATGATGAGCGCGAGCAGCATACCGAGCAGCAGGTAGAGGAGGTTGTTGCCGGTGTTGATGGCGGCGAAGCCGACGCCCAGCGTGATGCCGACGAAGAACTTCCCTTCGCGCGTGAACTTCAGCTTCCGCGGCGGTCGCATGCGCGACAGCCGGAGCCGGAGCCGCGACGGCGGCTTTACCTCTGGTTTGGGGTCCCGCATGTGAGTCTCGGGAGCGGCGCGCTCACAGCGGAACGGGAACGCGCGCGACGATGTCGCGGACGGCCGCCTCGGCCTCGTCGCGCGAAGGAACGAAGCCGTCGGCGTGGGTGGCGAGGCGAACGCGGTGCGCGAGGACCGGCACGGCGAGATCATGGATGTCGTCGGCGATGCAGAACGGGCGCCCGCGGATGAGCGCGCGCGCGCGCGCAGCCTTGCCGAGCGCCATGGCTCCGCGCGTGGAGGCGCCGAGCGAGAGCACCGGCGAGGTGCGCGTCGCGGTGACGAGGGCGTGCAGGTACGTGAGGAGCGCGTTGTCGACCGTGACGCGGTCGACCTGACGCTGCAGCGCGACGAGACGCGCCGGGTCGAGGACGACGGGGACGTCGCGAGCTGTGTCGGAGTGTCCTTCGAGAAGGAGGCGCATCTCCACCTGCGGCGGCGGGTAGCCGATGCGGAGGCGGAGGATGAAGCGGTCGAGCTGGGACTCGGGCAGCGGGAAGGTGCCGGCGAAGTCCTGGGGGTTCTGCGTCGCGATGACGAAGAACGGCTCGGGCAGCGGGATCGTCTCGCCGTCGATCGAGACCTGCGCCTCGTTCATGCCCTCGAGGAGTGCCGACTGCGTGCGCGGGCTCGCGCGGTTGATCTCGTCTGCGAGGAGGACGTTCGCGAAGATCGGCCCCTGGCGGAGGACGAACTTGGCGTCGCGCTGGTCGTAGACCGAGACGCCGACGACGTCGCTCGGGAGCAAATCGCTTGTAAACTGCACGCGTCGCAGCTCGCCGCCGACGGCGCGAGCGAGGGCGCGAGCGAGGGTGGTCTTGCCGACGCCGGGGACGTCCTCGATGAGGAGGTGTCCGCGCGCGAGGAGGGCGACAAGCGCCAGCTCCACGGCGTCGGCCTTGCCTTCGAGCGCCCCTTCCACGGCCTGCCGCAGCTTCTGGATGAGCGGAAGCTCCTCGCCGAGGAGGGCGGGCGCAGCAGTCATGGATTCGAGAATAGCACGGTCTCCAGCAGTCCAACCTTTTCGGGAGGGCGCGCGGCCTCCCGCGTGCGCACCATGTGCTGCATGGGGTGCATGACGTGGGCTTGCCCTCGGTGAAGGAAGAGCGGCAAGCTGCGCGCGTGGCGGATACGGGCAGCGAGGTTCGCGTGGAGCTGCGCGCGGTCACGAAGACCTACGGGCCGGTGCGGGCGCTCGTCGGGGTCACGGTCGAGTTCGTGGCGGGTCGGGTGTCCATGGTGGTCGGCCCGAACGGCTCGGGTAAGTCGACGCTCCTCTCCATCCTCGGGACCCTGACGCGGCCCACGTCGGGCAAGGTCTCCCACGGCTCGCTCGGTCGTACGCGCGAGCAGGTCCGCACCGTGCTCGGCTGGGTCGGCCACGATTCGCTCTGCTACGCCGACCTGACCGGGCGCGAGAACATCGAGCTCGCGGCGCGGCTGCACGGGCTGCCGCCCCACCCAGCGTTCGAGTCGGCTCGCGCGCGGTTCGAGCTCGGTTCGTTCGCCCAGCGGCCGTTCCGGACGTATTCGCGCGGCCAGCGCCAGCGGGTCGCCCTGGCCCGCGCGCTCGTTCATTCGCCGAAGCTCCTCCTGCTCGACGAGCCGACGACCGGGCTCGACACGAAGAGCATCGAGGCGCTGCGCGAGGTCCTGAAGGACGAGGCTTCGCGCGGCGCGGTCGTGGTGGTGATCACGCACGACGAGGGCTTCGCGAGCGCGGCGGGCGATGTGAGGGTCGCGCTGGACCGCGGGCGCATCAAGGACCTCGACGCTTAGGTTTGGACCGTCGAGATTTCTCGAGGCGTGCGGCGGCGTAGGCGGATTGAACAAGCGGAGACGCTGCTCCGCGCCCTCAGCGTCTCCGCTTGTTTCTCGGGAGGCGCGACGGGCTTTAGGGGCGCGCGAACATCCGCAGCCACGCGGTCAGATCGTCCCGCTCTGCGAGTGTCGCGATGTCGGCCCGCGGGAGGACGGCCACGACCGGGACGCGGGTGACCTTGGGGAGCTCGGCGGCGTTGGTACCCGTCGAGGCGTCCGCGAGCTCAGGCGCCACCAGGACAATGCCTGAGATGGTCAGGCCGAGCGCTGCCGCGGCTCGGGTCGCGGCCGAGACGTCGTGGAGGACGCCCAGGCGGTCGGGAGCCACAAGGAGGACCGCATCCGGCTTCAGGGCGAGCGCGACGTCGGCATTCGCCAGCTCAGGCGCGAGCGGCGTGAAGAGCCCTCCAGGGAGCTCCACCGCGACGCCATGGGTGAGCTTGCGGATGCCGCCGACGTAGCCCGCGATCGGTTCGAGCGCGATCGTGCGCCCCTCCGCCTCCGCCGCGAGGTGCGGGGAGACAGGACGGGCGAGCATGTAGGGGGGCGGGAACCGTTTCACGTGAAACGTGGACGCCTGTTCAAGGGTCAGCGCGTCGCTCGGGCTCCCAGCAGTCGCGCCGCTCTCCACCGGCTTCAGCCCGGCCACGAGCGGAAGCTCCACGCCGAGCTGCGACAGCACCCTGGCCCAGGCACCGAGGAGCGCGGCGGTCGCGTGGGTCTTCCCGATCCCCGTTCCCGTCCCGCTGACGACGAGGAGCCGCGCGCTCACGTCGACGGCTCGCTGGCGTCCGCACGGAGCGCGGACGCGAATGCGTCGACCGCCCTGTCGATGTCCTCGTCGGAGTGCTGCGCCGTGACCGTCAGCCGGATACGTGCGGCGCCCGCCGGCACGGTGGGCGGACGGATGGCGAGGACGTGCACCCCGAGGGCGCGCATGCGCTCGGCCCACCGGAGCGCCCGCGCCGGGGTGCCCAGGACGACCGGAACGATGTGCCCGAAGCCCAGGAGCCGAGGAGGCTCGTGCGCGACCGGCGTGGGGAGCGTGCTCGCCGCTCGCGTCGCCGTGCTCGCGCCCGCGGCCACGAGGCCGGCGCGCAGCCGCTCGGAGCGTGCCCGGACGCCCTCGAAGAGCTCGGGCTGCTCGATCACCAGCTGCAGCGAGCGCACCGCGGCCGCCGCGCAGACCGGCGCGAGGCCCGTCGAGAAGACGAAGGAGCGAGCGCGGTTCCAGAGCCAGTCGCGAAGGACGGCGCGCCCCGCCGCGAACGCGCCCTGGCTGCCGAAGGACTTCCCCAGGGTGCCCACGAGCACGTCCGGCACGATGCCGGCCTCGGCGCACCGGCCTCGGCCCGCGGGGCCCAGGACGCCGAGGGCATGGGCCTCGTCGACGTAGAGCCCCGCGCGGCGGGCGTCGCAGCCGCGGCGGAGCGCGGCGAGGTCGGGGCCGTCGGCGTCCATGCTGAAGTAGCTCTCGACGACGACCCAGGCCCGCTCCTCGGTGCGCTCGTCGAGCGCCCGCGCGACCGCATCGGCGTCCCCATGGGCAGCCACGACGACGCGCGCACGGGAGAGGCGGGCCCCGTCGATGAGGGAGGCGTGGTTGAGCGCGTCGCTCACGATGAGGTCTCCCGGGCCGGCGAGAGCGGAGAGCGTCCCGACGTTCGCCGCGTAGCCGCTCGTGAACGCGAGGGCGTCCTCGACCGCGAGCCAGCCGGCGAACGCCCGCTCGAGGCGGCGGTGCTCGTCACGCTCACCGGCAATCAGCCGCGAGGCTCCAGCGCCTGACGAGGCCGCCGGGGCGGGGAGCGCGCCGAGGCCCAGGTAGTCGTTCGAGCAGAAGGAGAGCGCCATGGCCCCCATCGGCTCCGCGGGGCGGCGGCGCAGCCCCTGCTGGTCGAGCTGCTCGAGCTGCTGGGCGAGGTGGGCGAGGGGATCCGTGCGCATGTGTTTCACGTGAAACGTCCGCCCTGACCCGACCTCCGCAAAGCGTCAGCCGTGGGCGCGCGTTCCCTTAGCACTTCAGGGCGAGCGAGCGCGACCCGAGCACGCGAAGCGCCGTCACGCGCGCAGCACGAGCCACCCGCTCAGCCACCCGCTCAGGTGTCGAGCGCGTCGTCGATGCGCACGAGGAGGCGGCGGAGCATGTCGCGCGCCTTCCGCTCGACGGCGATGCGGCGGGCGCGCTCCTGCTCGAGCTCGTGGGCGAGGGCAATCGCCGCCAGGAGCACGGCCTGCGCCGGCGCGGCCTTCCCGCCGGGGGTGAGCTCCGCCACCTTGGCGCTCACGGTCTCGGCCAGGCGCTGCAGCTCTTCCTCATTGGCCGAGCTGACGACCTTGTAGCTCTGGCCGCCGATCTTGAGCTGCACCGGTCGAGTCTCCATGGGCGACCGAAGGTAACACAGCCTCCCGAACCGGCCACCCGCTCGAGGTCGCGCCGCGAGGTCGCGGGCCGCGTCCCTCGGTCAGTGCGCCAGGCCCTGGTAGACGAGCACGAAAGGCAACGCGAGGTACTCGAGGTCGAGCTGCACACCGATGACGGCGTCGGCCTGCCTACCGTCCCCGAGGCCGTACCGCCCCTGCGCGAACAGGCCCACGCCGACCGCATAGGCGGAGTGGAAATTGAAGCTCCGCGAGCCCCAGAAGAGGGTCCCCGCAACGCCGGGCTCCCAGCCGAAGCGGCTCGTGCGTGCGAAGCCTCCGCCCGAGAAGACGAGCGCGGTCGAGCCCGTCGGCACGAGCCAGGCGATGCCGCCGCCGCCCTCCCACGTGTCGAACGCCGCCGTCGTCATCTCGACGTACGGACCGATCGCCATGTCGCGCGGCCTCTCCCGGAGGAAGAGGAAGTCGACCCGCGCGCCGAGCTGGTAGGCGACCCGCGGGCCGTTCTCCGCGCGCAGATCCGTCAAGGCGGCGCCGGTCGTCACGCCGGAGGTGATCTGCGGTACCGCGGCGGCCGGCCGTGCAAGACCGACGAGCCCGGTGGCGAGCGTCAGCGTGACGGCGAGGAGGTGCGCCCGGCGCCGGCGCCTGCGCCGTCTCGTTCCCTGCGAGGGTCCACGCTCCGCGCGCGTCATCGGAACGGTTGTCGCACAAAACGAAGAACGCCGTCACCTCGTGGGCGACGGCGTTCCTCCCGCTCCGTGCGGGCAGCGTGCGCAGCGGTCAGGGCGTGAGCGGGTCGCAGGCCTTGCGGGTGCCGACACACGACTCGCACTTCAGGATCTCGTCCTGTCCCCGGATGCAGGGCGCCATCGTGTTCGCGGCGGCCGTCGCCGACCTCTTCAGGCAGTTCGGCTGGACCGCGGCGAGGTCGTCGTTGCCGGTCGAGAAGTCGACGAGGCAGCCGTTGCAGATACGGGCGGGGAGCTGGAACTCGCCGCTCTCGACGTCCTGGCCGCCCAGGCTCACGCCGAAGGCCTTGAAGTTCATCACCACCGTCCGCACCACCTGCCGGTTCGGCAGCGTCGGGAGGAGGAGCTCCTTCGTCGGCGCGTCGAGGCCGGTCACGCCGATGACGCCGTACTCGGCCGCGGCGTTGTTGCCCGGGTTGGCGAAGCCCGTCGCGAGCGACGTGAACTCACGAATGAGCCGTCCGTCGGTCTCCGTCACGCGGACGATCGCGCCGTTGATGTGGACGCGGCTGCTCTCCGCGCGGTTGTTCTGCGGATCGCCTCGCGTCGTCAGCTGGTTGCCGACGAGCAGGATCGCGAAGTAGCTATCGGCCACACCGATGTCGAGCGCCGCCTCGAAGAGCGCGGGCTGCGACGGATCGTTCGTGTACGAACAGATGCCGTTCGTCCGGGTGATCGCAGGCGCGAGCGCGTTCCTGACGAAAATGGTTTGGTCGTTCGTGGCGCATGCCGGCAGTGCCGAGCTCACCGCCAATCCGACGACGAGCAGCGTGACCACGTGACCCAAGATCCGCTTCATGGACCCATCCTCCGCAAGTGAAAGCGCGCTGCTCTCTACGGAACGAGGAAACCTCGGACCTTCGGAAGCAGCCGTGAGGGAAGCGTATCGGGTGATCCGCGAGACCGCCAAATTCTGGCGGTCATTGAGTCCGCGATCAGCGAACGACGGCGTCGCGAAGGGCTTCGATGGGAACTCGTGCCACGGATCCTGCGCCGATCGTGGTCACCACCGGCAGCTTCAAGGTGGTCGCGACACGCTTCTTGTCCGACAGCACGAAGGGCCAGGCGGCGACGAGATCCTCTCGCGAGGCCTCGGTCGGCAGCCCGAGGCGCATGAAGAGCGCCTTCGCTCGCGCGGCCACACCGGCGGCAGTGAGCCCGAGACGCTCGGTCGCGTCGAGCTCGAGGACCGTGCCGATCGCCACGGCCTCTCCATGAAGGAGGCGCGAGTAGCCGCCGTGCGATTCGAGCGCGTGACCGACGGTGTGCCCGAGGTTGAGGAGCGCACGCACGCCGGTCTCGCGCTCGTCGTCCCGCACCACCCGGATCTTCGCCCCGATGGCGGCGCGCACCACGGGACGGAGCGCAGCACGGTCGCCGGCGCGGACCGCATCGGCATCTCGCTCGAGGAGTTCGAAGAGGGCCGCGTCCTGGACGAGGGCGATCTTCACCACCTCGGCGAGGCCGGCGGCGCGCTCTCGCGGCGGGAGAGTCGTCAGGTGCTCGAAGTCGACGAGCACCCGGCTCGGCTGGAAGAACGCGCCAATGAGGTTCTTGCCCGCGGCGTGGTCGAAGCCCGTCTTGCCGCCGACGGACGAGTCGACCATCGAAAGCAAACTGGTTGCAATCTGCACGCATCTCGTCCCGCGCAGGAGCGTCGATGCCGCAAAGCCCGCGAGATCTCCCACGACGCCGCCGCCGAAGGCGACCACGACGGCCTCGCGATCGACGCCGCGGGCGAGCGCCTCGTCCCAGATGCGCGAGACGGTCGCGAGCGTCTTGCTCTGCTCGCCGGGAGTGATGATCACCATGTGCCGCGGCATCGCGAGCGGCTCGAGCGCCCGTTCGAGCCAGGCGCCCCGGGCTGCCGACACGTTCGAGTCCGTCACCACGAGGAGCGACGACGGGGCCAGCTCCTCTAGAGCCGCGGTGAGCCGAGCAGGCTCGCCGTCCGCGAGCTCGACGACGTAGGTGCGAGTGCCGAGAGGCATCGCGAGCGTCTCGCGGGTGGCGATCGCGAGCACCTGCTCGGCGAGCTCCTCGGGCGTCCGCCCCTCGGTCGCGATCGTCGCGTGGCACTCGCCGTAGGCATCGCGACGGAGGGTGAGGAGGTCCCGGGCTCGCTCCAGCGGCGAGGCGGTGAGCAGATTGGGACGGTCGGGCAGCGACGGAACCCGCGCCACGATGGTCTCCGCGGAGGCCGTGAACGTCACGACGGTCGCCCGCTCGAGGGCCTTGTGGCGGACGCGGGAGATGGTCACCGTGCCGCCGCCGAAGCTGATCACCCGAGGCGAGGCATCATCGAGCAGGGGGAGCACGAGCGCCGTCTCGCGCTCGCGAAAGCGCGCCTCGCCCTCCATGGCGAAGAGCTCGCCGACGCGCATCCCGGCCTGCTCGGCGAGGATCGCGTCGGTGTCGAGGAAGGGGACCCCGAGGCGTGCCGCGACGAGGCTCCCGACGGTGCTCTTGCCGGTCGCCATGAAGCCGCTGAGGACGAGCGGGCGGGCGAGGGCAAGGCGCGGAGCACCGGAGGACATCGGCAATGTATGTTGCCAGAAGAAAGCGATGAAGCTCGCCCTGAAAGACGGCGCCGTGCGCTTCGAAGTTCACGCGAAGCCCCGTGCGAAAAAGAGCAAGGTCATCGGCGAGCGCGGCGATGCGGTCGAGATTGCCCTCGCGGCTCCTCCCGTCGACGGAGCCGCCAACGAAGAGCTCGTTCGTTTCGTGGCCAAGGTCCTCGAGGTCCGCCAGCGCGACATCGAGGTGGTCCGAGGCGAGACTTCGCGCGAAAAGCTCCTCGCTGTCGTCGGCCTCACGGTCGAGGAGATCGAGTCCCGCCTTCGCGCGGCGTTCACGACCTGACCGTGCGTCCCGTGGTACCCTTTGCGCTGGAAATGGCCTTGAACTTTCACAAGTACGAGGGCCTCGGCAACGACTTCGTCCTGGTCGAGGCCGAGCACGAAGGCGCCGTCTCACCGGACCTCGCTCGTTCGCTCTGCGATCGTCGCTTCGGCGTCGGCGCCGACGGGGTCCTCCTCCTTCTCCCTCCGACGTCGAGCGTCGCGCAGGCGCGCATGAAGGTGCTGAACGCCGACGGCTCCGTACCTGAGATGTGTGGCAACGGCCTGCGCTGCGCCGTCCTCCACCTCGCGCGCTCACGAGGGCAAGAGGCCGGCGAGCTCACGTTCGACACCGGCGCCGGCCTCCGTCCGTGCACGGTCGACGACGTGAGGGGGCGAGGTCTCGTCACCGTCGACATGGGCGTCGTGCAGGTCTCCGGCGACGTGAGCCTCGACGTCGGCCCCGAGGGCGCGAGCGATGTCTGGGAGCTGAGCCTCGCCGACGCCGGCAACCCGCATGCAATCACCACGCGTCCGGCGACCCGCGCCGTCATCGACGTCGTGGGGCCGCGCCTCGCCACCCATCCGCGGTTCCCCGCGGGCACGAACGTCGAGTTCGCCGTCTACCGAAAGGGTGCCGTCGATCTCGTCGTGTGGGAGCGCGGGGTCGGCGTCACCCACGCCTGCGGGACGGGCGCGTGCGCGACGGTTGCCGCCGGCGTCGCTCGCGGTCTCGTCGCGGTCGGCGAGGAGACCTCCGTTCACCTGCCGGGCGGGGTCCTCGAAGTGACCATACGCGCCGACGGTCGCGCGATCATGCGTGGTCCGGCGCGCCACGTGTTCTCGGGGCAGCTCTCGCTCTCCGAAGGCGCAGCCCGATGACGGACCGTCCCCTGCGCGTCCTCACCGTCTCGGAGGACATCGACCTCGCGCACGCGGTCGAGCATGTCGTGCGCGAGGAGGGGGACCAGTTCGAGCATGTCTCCTCGATCGACGCGGCCGTCGCCAGCGCGACCGCTCTCCCGGTCGACGTCGCCTTCATCGAGCTCGCGTGCGACGGAGGCGCGGCGCTCGCGCTCTGCCACCACCTCCCGACGCTGTGCCCCGGCGTCGTCGTGCACGCACTCGTCTCCCCGCGCAATCTCGACCGCGGAGGCGAGGCGCTCTCCCTCGGCGCGGCGGGCGTCATCATGTCGCCGCCAACAGGTGACGCGCTCGCACGCGCGCTCGCCGACGTGAAGGCCGAGGCCGTCCGCGGCAAGCAGGTGAATCTCCTCGAGCAGAAGCTCACGCGCGAGCGGAAGAAGCTCGAGACCTACGACCGACTCGTCCGGTTCGCGCGTGGCGCGGCGCAGTCGGACGCGGTGCGCGCGATCGTCGACGGCGTCTCGCAGATCAGCGGAGCACGAGGCGTCGCGCTCTACGCGTCGTTCGGTGACGCCGAGGCCGAGCGCGTGCGTCTCGCGGCCGTCGGAACCGCGCTCGACCTCCCCGCGACGTCGCTGCCCGCAGACCTCTCGCATCTCGTGCAGGCTCGGCGTGCGCGCGTGGTCCCGCTCGTGGCGGGGGCGGGCGAGCTCGGCATTCTCGTGCTCGAGAACATGCCTCCCGAGAACGAGCCCGAGATCGCCAACGTCGCCGACCTCGCGGCGGCCATGCTGTCGCTCGTCGACCGTCACGATCAGGTCGACGAGAGCGTTCGCGTGTTCCCGCCCCGCCACTTCCGCACGGTCGCGGACCGAATGCTCACGCTCGCATCGCGCCACGATCGCCGCGCGAGCGTCCTCGCGATCACGCTGCCCGGTCACGATCGACCGAACCGTCGCGAGGAGGCGACGCTCGAGATCGCGGACATCGTCCGCAACACCGACGCCCTCTGCGGAACGGAGGACGGCGATCTGCTCGTGTTCCTCCCCGAGACGGCGGGCATCGGCGCGCACTCGTGCCGTCGCCGCATCCTCGCGCGACTCTCCGGCGATCGGCGCTCGCGCTCGAAGTCCGCACCTGGGCGCTCGCAGGAGCCGCGCAGCAAGGGCGCGCCGGTCGCGGTCGGTGTCGCGACGTTCCCCCACGACGGCGCGACCCTCAAGCGCCTGATCAAGACGGCCCGCGCGCGCGCCTTCGACGACGGTCGCTCGCCCGTTCACACGCTCGCGCTCGAGGCGATGACGCTGGAGGAGGTCGTCGACGCGCTCATCGCTCGTCCGATGCTCGACGCGGGGCCCCGCTCTCCTTATCCGCTCGACATCGCAGGCGCTGCGCTCTTCGCGCTCGTCGCGCGTGCATGCCGCGAGGCTCTGCGTGGCGGCGAGACGACCGTGACCACCACGCTTCAGCCGGGTCTCGGCGTGGCCGCGGCGGCGCGACAGATCGCGAGCCCCAAGGTCCTCGACGTCCGCGGCGAGCCTGGTTGCTCCAACGTCGAGGCCGTCGTCATCGAGGCCGAGCACGGTGCATGGGTGTGCTGCGGCCGTGTGATCGGCGAGCGATTCCGCGGCGTGCATTGTGCCGATCCGCTGCTCGCCGACATCCTGACGCGCCGCCTCGAAGCGGCCGGGAGCCCCAATGCCGGGTAGCCGCGTTCTTCTCGTCGACCAGGATGTCGAGGCGCTCGCGCTGCTCGCCGCGAAGCTTCGCGAGCGAGGCATTCGCGTCTCGCTCGCGAGCGGCTCGCAGATGGCGTGCGAGCGCGCACGCAGCGGCGGGTACGACGTCGTCCTCGCCGCGCGCTCCGTGGCCGAGCCCGACGACGGAGCGATGGGCGTCATCGACGCGCTGAGCGTCGAGCTCTCGCAGGTCCCGCCTCTGCTCGTCGTGCACGACACCCCCGAGGTCGAGGGTGGTGTCCGCAGCGAGAGCCGCGTGCATCGCGACGACATCGACCGGATGGTCCTTCGCATCGAGCAGCTCTCCGGCACCATGGGCGCCGACCGCTCGAGCCGTGCGAGCCTCGCGCCCTCCGCACACACCCTCGAGAACGCGCCGCTCGCGGACCTCCTCGTCGTCCTCGCCACCGAGCGGAGATCGGGCACGCTGACGGTGACCACGCCGAAGGGCTCCGGCGAGCTTCGCCTCGTGGAGGGCGAGATCGCCGACGCCGTCTACGTCCGCCTCGAGGGCAAGAAGGCCATCACACGGATGCTCGGCGAGCGCGACGGTACGGCGACGTTCGCGCCCGGCGCTCCCGCCATCATGCGTCGCATCCACGAGACGACGCGTGCGCTCGTGACCGAGGCGCGTACCCTCGTCGACCGCGCCTCCGCCCTGCGCGCCGAGGCAGCGGAGCTCGTCGCGAGCACGCTCATGACTGTCGACGGTCCCGTCTCGGACGGCTCGTCGGAGATCGATCAGCACGTACTCTCGCGGCTCCGCGTGCCGGCGATGGTCGACGACATCCTCGACGAGCTGCCGCACTCGGACGCGGCGATTCTCGAGTCGATCGTGCGTCTCGACGCGCGTGGCCGAGTGAAGCGGCTCGGGCAGGGCTCGCTGCGCGTGCAGCTCTGCGGCCCCGACCAGCTTCATCTCCTGCGCGCCGCGGCGGCACGTGCGAGGTCACCCGGCTTCTCGGGCCCGGCGCGCCTCGTGTTCGCGGCGACGTCGTCGAAGCTTGCCGTGTTCGGCCACACGGTGCTCTCGCTCGCCGATGCGTTTCCGCCAGCGGAGCCGACGCCCTCGGTGCCGGTCCCTTACGTGATCGCCACGATCCGTCTCGGCGACGGCGTCGAGCTCGACATCGTCGCGCTGCCGCTCGTGCCCGTGTACGCGCCGCTCTGGCCGATGGCGCTCGCCGGTGCCGCGATCCTCGTGCGTCTCGACGACGCCGCGTCGCAGTCGCTCGAGGAGGCGTGCGCGAGCGTCGTCGTTCCGGTCCTCGATGCGCGTGCGATCTTCGGCTCGCTCGAGGAGTCGAGCGCCGTCCAGGTCGCGAGCCTCATCAAGACCGCGCTCGACGCCGACGGCTCGGGCGTCGCCTGAGCACAGGCCGCGGATCCGTCTCTCGCGGGTGACACCACACGGCAGGCGCTCCGGGGCTGGACGAGCCGTCGGCCACCCAGATCACCGGGGAAAGAGCGAACAACCGTGCGGTCCGCCGCCGGTACGCGGGTTGCACGACCCTCGGCATGCGCAGTGGAGCTCTCGCACGGTCCGAAGCGGTCGCCTCGCGTCCCATCGTCGTTGCGCACCGTTACGAGGTCATCGGCGAGATCGCCCGTGGCGGCTGTGGCGCGGTTTACGAGGCGATCGACCTGGATCACGGACAGCTCGTGGCCCTCAAGATCCTCACCTCCGGCACGATGGACCGCGCTGCCGCAGCCCGGTTCGAACGCGAGTCCCGGGTGGCCGGCGCGATCCACCACCCCAATGTGTGTGCCGTGACCGACTCCGGCACCCTCGAGGACGGCAGCCCCTTCCTCGTGATGGAGCGTCTCTACGGTGAGACCCTCCGCACGTACTTCGCCCGGATGGGTCGCCTCGACCCGGACCAGGCCATCGAGCTCGCCGTGCAGATGCTCTCGGGCCTCGAGGCCGCGCACGCGCTCGGGATCGTGCACCGCGACATGAAGCCGGAGAACGTCTTCATCGTGCATCGCAAGGGCAGCCTGCCGCTCGTGAAGCTCCTCGACTTCGGCATGTGCCGCCGCAAGACGAGCCACCGCGTCGATGACCACACGCTCACGCGCGTCGGCACGGTGGTCGGCACGCCCGAGTACATGGCGCCCGAGCAGGCCTCGGGCCTCCGCGACTTCGACCTGCGGATCGACCTCTATGCCGTCGGCGTCATCCTCTACGAGATGCTCACGGGGACGCGCGCCTTCTACGGTGCGGACGCACGAGCCGTCCTCGTCTCCGTGCTCGCGCGACAGCTGCCCTCGGTTCGCGCGCTCCGCCCCGAGGTGCCCGTGGTGCTGGACCGCATCGTGGCTCGCGCCGTCGAACGCGACCCGCGTGCACGCTACTTCTCGGCTGCGGAGATGCAGCACGACCTCCTCAACGCGCGGACCGCCTTCCGCCGCCAGCGCGCGGTTCGTGCCCAGGCCCGCGCCCAGGTGCCGGTGAAGGCGGAGTGGGAGATGCCGACACTCCAGAGCCAGCCTCGCTTCAGCCGTCCCGCGCGGACGCGGACTGGCGAAGGCTGGTAGCTCAGCCCTCGACGATCGTGCCGATCGGCTCGCCGAACACGACGCGCTTGATGTTGCCGGGCTCGGTCAGCTTGAAGACGCGGATCGGCATGTTGTTGTCGCGGCAGAGCGTCGCCGCCGTCGAGTCCATCACGCCGATGCGGTCGTTGATGAAGCGGTCGAACGTCATGTTCTTGTACATGGTCGCGTCCGTGAACTTCACCGGGTCCTTGTCGTAGATGCCCTGCACCTTAGTCGCCTTGAACAGGGCGTCGGCGTGGACCTCCATTGCGCGAAGCGCGGCCGCTGTGTCGGTCGAGAAGTAGGGATTGCCCGTTCCGGCCGCGAAGATGACGAAGCGCCCCTTTTCGAAGTGACGGATGGCGCGGCGCCGGATGTACGGCTCGGCGATGGACCGGATCTCGAGGGCCGTCTGAACGCGGGTCGGGACCTCGCACTTCTCGAGCGCGTCCTGGAGCGCGAGCGAGTTCATGACGGTCGCGAGCATGCCCATGTAGTCGCTCTGCGCGCGGTCCATGCCGGCGCTGGCGCCCTTGAGCCCGCGGAAGATGTTGCCTCCTCCCACGACGATGCCGACCTGGACGCCGGCGGCGTAGACGTCGGCCAGCTCTTCGGCGGTCGTCTTCATGACGGCCGGCTCGATGCCAAAGCCCTGCGCACCGCAGAGGGCTTCTCCGCTGAGCTTGAGGATGATCCGCCGATAGCGGAGCTTGGGGTCCCGCGGGGGCGGGGCGATCGTGTCGAGTCGGGGACCAGAGTGTGGTCCCGAGCCGCCGGCGCGCGGGTCTCGCATGGTGGAGCGTCCTTAGTCGCGGGGCGGGAGGCGTGCAAGGGAGCGCATGCGGTGGTAGCTTTCGCGGCCGTGAAGGCCGGTCGTTCTTCTCATTTTTTGATCGCCGCTGCCTCAGGTGCGGCGCTCGCGACGCTTGCCGCGCTCTTCGCAAGCGGCTGCAAGTCGTGCGAGGGCAGCGGCACCACGGACCCGGTGGACTCGGGGCACGCGCAGCCGACCTCCCTCACGCCCGAACAGGCCAAGCAGACACTCGCGAAGGTCGGGAACGACACGATCACCCTCGGCGACTACGCCGCGGCGCTCGAGCACATGGATCAGTTCGATCGGCTCCGGTACCAGTCGGTCGAGCGCCGCAAGGAGCTGCTCGACGAGATGATCACCGTGCAGCTCCTCGCGAACGAGGCCACGGCCAAGGGCTACGACAAGGACCCGGTCGCCCAGCAGGAGATGCGCGCGATCCTCCGCGACTCGATGCTCGCAGAGGCGCGCAAGAACGCTCCCACCCCCGCGGACGTCCCCGAGTCCGAGGTGCGTGCCTGGTTCGACGCACATCGTGCAGAATACAAGGACCCCGAGCGTCGCCGGGTCTCCGTCATCGTCGTTCGCGACGAGGCCACGGCCCGCGAGGCCCTCGCTGCCGCCAAGAAGAGCCCTTCTTCGGCGCAGTGGGGCGAGCTCGTTCGCGCCAAGTCGCTCGACCCGCAGGCTCGCGCCAACGTCCCCGTCGATCTCGTCGGCGACATCGGTATCGTCTCGCCGCCCGGCGACCTCCGCGGCGAGAACTCGCGCGTCCCCGAGGAGGTCCGCGTGGCCGCCTTCGAGATCCCCGAGCTCGGCGGCATCGCCGACAAGGTCGTCGGCTCGAAGGGGAAGTACTTCGTGGTCCGCCTCACCCAGAAGCTCGCTCCGCACGAGCGCACGTACGCGGAGGCTGAGAGGTCGATCCGCGTGAAGCTCGCGCAGGACAAGCTCCGGGCGCGTGAGGACGAGCTCATCGCCGAGCTGCGCAAGTCCGTGAAGGTCGAGATCGACGAGCAAGCGCTCGCGACCGTGAAGGTCGACATGGGCGACGGCGGCGGTCCGGCATCCGCCGCGGACGCCGGCTCGTCGGCCGAAGCTGGGCGTTGAGGCTCGGATGGCCGCGCTCGTCTCGCCGTCCTCTCTCGTGCGCGAGCGCCGCGTCGCGAAACCGCCGAAGCGGTCGCGTCCGGCACGCGGTAGCGCCGCCCCGGCGCGTGGATGGCAGGGGCAGCTCCGCCAGAGCGTTCGCTCCGTCGAGCAGCTCGCGCGCGCTCTCGAGCTGACGCCGGAGGAGCTCGAAGGCGCCCGTCGCGCGGAGCGCGAGGGGCTGCCGATCGCGATCTCCCCTTATTACCTGTCGCTTTGTGACCGTCACGACGCGTCGTGTCCCGTGCGCATGCAGTGCGTCCCGCGGATCGACGAAGCCCACGAGGTGCTCGGCGACCTCGTCGACCCGCTCGGGGAGGTCGACCACGAGGTGGCGCCGCATCTCGTGCGTCGCTATCCGGATCGCGTCCTTCTCCTCGCGACCGACCGCTGCGCCGTCTATTGCCGGTTCTGCACGCGTTCGCGGATCGTCGGCGACGGCGGCGGCCCGGTCTCGCTCGAGCGTCTCGAGCCCGCGTTCGCATGGATCGCCGCGAATCCCGAGATCCGCGACGTCATCGTGAGCGGCGGCGACCCGCTCGCCATGGCGACCGAGCGTCTCGATCGCCTCCTCGGTCGCATCCGCGCGATCCCCACCGTCGAGACGATCCGCCTTGCCACGCGCGTCCCCGTGACGTTGCCGATGCGCATCACCGCGGAGCTCGTGCGCGCGCTCCGGAAGCATCATCCGGTCTGGGTGATGACGCACTTCAATCATCCGAAGGAGCTCACGCGCGAGTCCATCGCGGCCTGCACCCGCCTCGCGGACGGGGGCTTCCCGGTGATGAACCAGACGGTGCTCCTCGCCGGCATCAACGACGACCCGGACGTCCTCGAGACGCTGTTCCGTGGGCTCGTCCGCGCGCGGGTGCGCCCGTATTACCTGCTCCAGACCGATCCGGTCCGGGGGACGGGCCACCTCCGCACGCCGCTCGCCAGGGGCGTCGAGATCCTCGAGCGCCTGCAGGGCCGGCTCACCGGCATCGCGCTCCCGAAGCTCATTTGTGATACCCCGGGCGGCAAGGGCAAGGTCCCGTTGACCCCCGACTATGTCGTCGGTCGCGGAGAGGGGACGACCACGCTTCGCACGTTCCGTGGCGAGGAGGTCACCTACGTGGACCCCCCCGCTCGCCCGTCTCGCGCCCGCTGACAGCCGTCTAGCTCTTCCTATAGTCTGGCCGTGATGCGATCCAATACTCGCCGGCGCCTGACGTCGCGGAGCCGCGCCGTGGTCCTGGTCTCGGCGATCCTCGCCATGCAGTCGACGCTCCTGGCCTCGGTTGCGTCCGCGCAGGCACCCGACGCGAAGGCCAGCCTCGCCAGTGGCGACAAGGCCGCCCGCGCCAAGGACTGGGCGAAGGCGCAGGCCGACTACGAGGCCGCCAACGCAGCTTCCCCGAGCGCCGACGCGCTCGACGGGCTCGCGAACGCGCGCTACCAGCAGAAGCACGACGCCGAGGCCTACGCCGCGTACGAGTCGTGGATCAAGACCTACGGAACGACGTCGCCCGCCAAGAAGCGCGCGGCCGAGGCTCGTCTCGTCGAGCTGGGCACACGCACCTCCCTCCTCCTCGTCGAGTCGACGGAGAGCGGCGCCAAGGTGGAGGTCGACGGCAAGCCGGTGGGGACCACGCCGCTCGCCGCGCCGCTCCGTCTCGCGCTCGGGCCGCACCGGATCCGCGTCACCAAGGAGGGCTTCGTTCCCTTCGATCAGGCGCCCAACGTCGCCGTGGGCACCACCACGCCCGTGCAGGTGAAGCTCGAGGCGCAGTCGACGAAGGGGCGGCTCTCCGTTCGCGAGAAGAGCGGCAAGGCGATTCGCGTCTTCGTCGACGGCGTCGACATGGGCGAGGCGCCGTGGGCGGGCGACGTCGAGGCCGGCCCGCACGAGATCAGCGGCCGGAGCGGTCCCATGACCGCGTCCCCCGCGAAGGTGACCGTCGAGCGCGGCAAGACGAAGGACGTCGAGCTCGTGGCCTCCGCGAGCTACGCCACGCTCAAGGTGGGGACGAGCGACGGCAAGGGCCTCGTCTATCTCGACGACAAGCTCGTCGGCGAAGGGACGTTCACCTCGGACGTTCCGTCGGGTCCGCACAGCCTGCGCATCACGCGCGAGGGCTACGACCCCTTCGAAGAGACCATCGAGCTGAAGGAGAAGGAGACGCTCGCGCGGACCATCACGCTCAAGCTCTCGTCCAAGATCGACACCGGGCCCGTCCAGAAGGAGAACCGCCCGCTCGAGGGCATCTACGGCGGCTTCGGCCTGCTCATGACGTTCCTTCCGGGCGGCATGAACAGCGCGATGCAGAAGACGTGTGAAGGGGCTCGGCCCGCGGAGCTCGCGTCCTGCAGCGGTGAAGGTGGCGGCATCGGCGGCGGCGCCACGGGCTTCATCGGCTATCACTGGGACCCGGTCGGCGTGGAGCTGTTCCTCGGCGCGCAGTACGACGAGACCTCGCCGACGCTGAAGTGGGGGCCTTCGTCGACCGATCCCGGCTTCGGTCCCGACCCCGCGCGCACCGAGGAGTTCAAGGTCCGGCGCGCCGGCGGCTTCGGCGCGCTGCGCGTTCGCCTCACGCTGCAGGGCGAGAAGATCCGGTTCAGCGTGGCCGGCGGTGTCGGCCTCGCGTACCGCTCGCTCGTCCTCACACGCGACACGACGCGGGACTCGGACGGCGCGCGCGACGCGCTCGTCGCGGACGCGCAGGGCTATCTCTCACCGGTGCTCTCGATCGAGCCGAGCCTCCAGTACCGGCTCGGTCCGCACACCGCGATTGCGCTCGGCCTCTCGGTGCTCGCCGAGAGCCCGCGTGCCTTCGATCAGATCCCCACGACGAAGGCCGAGAACGGCCACGGGTTCTCGAACGGCCCCGCGGCCCCCCCGAGCGGGGTCACGACGCCCGCCTACGAGCTCGCGAGCGGCACGCAGGTCTTCATCGGCCCGTTCATCGGAATGATGTTCGGGCCGTGATTCTCAGCCGCCGTTGCCGCTGCCCGCTCCGCCGCTGGCGGTGATCGGGCAGCCCGCCTTGTGGGCGAAGACCGGGACGGCGATCGGTGACTGGCCGTTCTGCGCCGCGTAGAGCGACGCGGTGCGGAGGACGTTGCGATAGGCCTCGCAGGACGCCTTGCAGAGGTATGCGCGGTTCGGGTTCGTCGCGTCGAGGCCGAAGCCGACGCCCACGACCTGCTCGGTGCTGCAGGCCGCGTTGAAGGCGATCGTCGCCGTCTTCGCGGCGGGGTCGATCGGGTCGGTGTAGCTGAGGGTGCTCTGCGCGTCCGGCCGGGTCTGCGGCGGGACGACGTCGTAGACGCACGTCGCGAGATCGTTCACGACGTTCTGGAACGCATCCTGCGCCGGGCCCTTGCTGGCCCGCGCGTCGTAGACCTGGCCGGTGCCTCCCGCCACGGCCAGCTCGTTCGAGCCGGGGACGGCGAGAGACGTATCCGGGTTCGGGTTCCCGAGGTCGCGCGCGAGCATCAGCACGTACGTCTGGACCTTGTTGGCCTGCGTGGTGGCCGCCGCCGCACGCTGCTGCGGGGTCTGCCCGCACGTGGCCTGATCGAAGTCGTGGTTGCCGATCACGAACACGGCGCGCCGGTAGTACGAAGCGAAGGCGGGCCCGCCGAGCTGGGCGTAGGCGTCGCGGAGCGCACCGTCGAGGTTCGCGGGCGTGCCGAGCGGCTTCAGCAGCGCACCGTTGTTCGCCCCGAGGGCCTGGAACTGCGCGACGATGTCGTCCTTTGCGAGCCGCGCGAGCTTCGGCGGCACGGCGTTCGTGAACGACCCGGGAGTCGCGCACGTGCCGGGGCCGGGGAAGAAGCCGAGCCCGAGCTCCGTCTTCTGGAAGGCCGGGTCGGCCAGCGACAGGCCGATCGTCGACTGCACGGCCTGATCGTAGAAGAGCTTGCTGTTGGCCGCGTCGTCCGCGAGGACGACGAGCGCCGCCTTGGGCGGCTTCATCTCGGCTGCGAGGCACCCGCTCGGCGCCGAGCCGCTTGCGGACACGCCGCTCGGATCGAGGCCCATCGAGACGAGCTGATCGGCTGCGCATAGCGGCCTGAACGGCGTCTTCGCCTGGCACGTACCGCTGACCCTGACCGCGGTGATGCGATGCTTGGTCTCCGTCCCCGCGGGAGGAGCGCCGACTCCGATGCCCGTGCTGTAGCCCCTCACCATGTCGCAGAGACCCGCGGTCAGCCGGAACTGCTGCGGCTTACCGGCCGGGTCGGGGATGAAGAAGCCTTCGGCCTCGTCCTTGTCGAGGACCTCACGGGTGAGCCCGCCGTCATAAGTGATCTCGACGTTCACGCCTTCGCCGCTTCGCGGAAACGGGTTCGGCGGAAGGCCTTCGAGCTGCGGAGGCGAGCTCGGAGGCGAGTTCGGGACCGCGTACGTGCAGTCTTCCGCATTGACGACGACGGCGGGCGCGGCCGCCGCGAAGCACGTGCTCGCCATGAAGCAGGCGCCGCCGCTCCCGTCGACGAGGTCGTCGGTGTACTTCGGCAGCTTCGTCTCGTCGATGCGCGAGTCGACGCAGCGACCGGCCTTGCAGGTCTTGTTCTCGTCCTCGCAGCCCTCGAAGTCGAAGCACGAGTACTTGAGCGGCATCGGCAGGAAGAGGATGCTGTCGGCCACGTACGGCTGGCGGCTGCGGCGCAGGATGCGCGTGCCCTGGTTCTTGTCGCCGACCTTGGGCGCGACGCTCGTGCAGTTGTCGAACACGCTGTTGCCGGTGGTCTCCGAGAAGTCCTCGGTGAAGCCGCTGACGGTGACCGTGAGCGGATCGGGGCCGGGCGTCCCCTGCGACGGGAACTCGCCGAGACTGCGCGGGAGCTGCACCTTGCCGTCGTAGACACGGTAGCCGCGACAGAACTGGACGACGCCTCCGACGCTGACGTCGACGCGGATCGCCTTCAGATCGCGCGGGACCTGCACCTGCGTGGACACGCCGGCGACGTACTCGGTTTGCTTCTTGGCCTCGCAGCCGGACCACAGCAGCGCGGTGGCGGCGAAGGCCCCGAGGGTCAGTGCACCACGGGTGTACGAGCGACGAGCACGCATTTAGACGGCCTCCAGACGACGTGTGTAAGCTGCAAGCATCAGAAGCGCACCGACGGCGTGCCGACCGTGAACGGGGGCAACGAGCCCTTCACGGGCTCCTCGTCCTTGGGCCGCGTGATGAAGTAGATGGCGGCGGTGCTGGCGCCGACCACGACGATCGTGCCGATGAGCCACGGGACGAAGCTGTTGTTGCGGTCCTCGTTCAGCGACGCGGAGACCGAGCGCTCGCCGCCCCTCGGGACGTCGACATCGTAGCTCCACGTGTAGTGGCCCTGCTTGCGGACGACGATCTGGTGGGTGCCGACCTCGACCGGGCCCTCCCAGCGCGAGGCGCCGACGGTCTTTCCGTCGATCTCGATCGTCGCGCCCTCCGGCTTCGCGAGCACGAGGAGCTTGCCCTTCTGCTGGTCCTGCGCGAGCTGCAGCGTGAGGGTGAGCGGCTCGCCCTCGCGAACGAGCGCGCTCTGCGTGGCCGTCACGTAGCCGGGAGCCTCCGCGGAGAACTGGTGCGGCTCGGCCGACACTCCGACCTGGCCCTTGTACGGAGCCTGGCCGACCTCCTTGCCGTCGACCTTCACCACGGCGTTCGCGGGGCCGATGACGGAGACGTTCACGAGGGTCGTCTTCACCGAGGGTGAGAGCTTGAGCGTCACGCGGCCCGAGGAGCCGCCCTTCAGCTCGATGGTCTCGCGGCTCTCCGTGAAGCCGGCCTTGACGGCGCGGACGTGGCGCTCGCCGAGCTGCACGGAGATCGGCGCGGGGAGCGGCGACGTGCCGACCTTCGTCTCGTCGACGTAGATCTCGGCGCCTGGCTCGCTGACGTCGATCGTCAGCTCCGCGACGAACTGCTCGAGCCCGGTGATCTGGGCTTTGACGTCCGCCTCCTCGTCGGGGGCGAGCTGCCCCTTGCCGTCGGCGAGCTCCTTCTTGAAGGTGTCGATCGCGCGTGCGTACCTGCCGAGGTTCTTCTCGCAGACGGCGACGTTGAAGAGGACGCGCGGGTTCTTGGAGGCCTCCCAGGCCGCGTAGAAGCTGGTGCGTGCGCCGTCCCACTGGCCGCGCTGGTAGAGCGCGAGCGCGCTGTCCCACTGCTTCTGCGCCTCGGGAGGGAGCTGGTCGCGTAGGGGCTTTTTCTTCGCGGGCTGCGCGAAGGCGGTGCTCTCGAAGGTCGTCACGAACGACGGGGCGAGGAGCGTCGTCGCGAGGAGGACGGCGAGGCACTTTTTGTTGGAAGCAAGGATCGTTGTCACTTGGGTTCTCTCGAGTCTCTCTGATGCGCGACGACGGCTACGGGCCCGGTGCCGCTAACGCTTGATGTCGGTGTCGAGCGGGTTCGTCGGCACGTGCGGCGGAGGCACGACGACGTGCGGCGGCGGCCGAGGCCCGGTTCGCACGACCGATGCGCTCGCGCTCG
>Ga0105047_10001230_pt1 | contig 45670 bp, 35 predicted proteins | sample MAT04_FD_78384 | JGI IMG/M metagenome (GOLD analysis project Ga0105047, IMG submission 78384) | Freshwater microbial communities from Lake Fryxell liftoff mats and glacier meltwater in Antarctica - MAT-04 (megahit assembly) | ecosystem: Environmental > Aquatic > Freshwater > Ice > Liftoff... | reverse complement strand
CCTCCGATCCGCCCGCTGCCCGGCCGCGACGGCACTGACTACGCTCAGCTCCGCGACACTTGGGGCAACCCGTGGCTCGGATCTGCGCACTTCGGCGGCGAGCGCCGCAACGTCGCGATCTACAGCTCCGGCCACATCCCGGAGATGGATCGCGCCACTCGCAACGTCCCCTCGCTCGTCCCCGGCCCGACGCCTGCGAGCACCATCGTCAACGTGCCTTGTGACGGCGCCGCCGGAGTAGCGGCGCAGAACGGCTACCCGACCTCGTCGTGCAGCATCAACCTGTTGGGCCCCTTCGCCTTCGGCAACCCGGGCTTCGACGTTCCGATCGGCCCGTTCACCATGCCGCGGGTGGGAGGTCTCCCGACCACCCCGAGCGCGATCGCATACCGCGTGCACTTCTCGTCGCTCGCGCTCAACCCGGCCAACTCGTTCGTGGCGATCCAGGATGGTGAGAATCGCTGGGCGAACGTCGTCAGCGGCGCCGGCACGCCCGCGCCCGCCTTCCCGCTCTCCCTGCCGCTGGTTCCCGGTGGTCCCTCCGGTCCCGGCTGGTCGCGCTGGGTGTACGGACCCGAGGTCGCGGTGCGAGCGGTGAGCGGCGTCGGCGAGTCGTTCGTCGCCGCGATCGACGAGATCGAGTACATGCTCCCGGGCACACCGGCGACCGTCGAACACTACCCGACGATCTTCGTCACCGCGCTCGACAACTACGCGACCAACACCAACAACGTCGTCGGAACCGAGGGCTGGAACGTTCCGGCCAACAACTTCGCGACGAGCGGCGCGGCCTTCTCACCGCTGCTGCGTCTCACGCGCCAGTGCACCGGGGCCATGGCCAACTGCGTGGATCAAACCAAGCCCTTCGCGAACGACCTCAGGCATATGACCTGCCCGGTGAGCACCGAGGTCTCGGTGGTGAACTACAGCGACGATCTCCGTCTGTACTGGGGTGACGAGTGCGGCCAGATCTTCGTGGCCAACAACGCGTCGACGGACCGCCTTCCCTCGGAGTGGCGGGTGCGCCGTCTCGCGCACCTCTCGTGGAACCAGGCGGGCGTCAAAGACATGAGCGTGCAGTCGTCGCCGCTCGGGACGAGCGCCAACGTTCGCAAGGTCTACCGTCGCCTCGACATCGCGGCGTCGACCTGCCCTGGCGCGCGGGTTTTCGCGGTTTACTTTGGTACGGGTGACATCCAGCGGCCGACTGCCAAGGCGGACCACACCGCGCTCGCTGACATTCGCTACCTCCAGGACAACACCCTCGCGGAGCAGCGCACCTCCGGTGGCGTCAACGGCGGTCGCGACGTGATGGGTGTCGTCTTCGACACCGACTCCGACACGAACCGTGACATCACGCTCTTCGCGGGCGCAGCGGGGGGCAGGGGTCTGTTCAACGCGACCAACGTCACGAGCGTTTCGAAGGCGGATCTCAACAGCACCATCATCGGTGGACAGCCGGCGCCGCCGCGCGCGGGCTGGTTCATCGAGCTCAAGGCGGACGAGAAGATGCTGCGAGATCCGCTGGTCTTCCAGAACGTCGTTTACTACAAGACGTTCCAGCCGACCGTGCTCGCGTCGGAGTGCGCGTCCGGCTCGGGCCGCGACACCAGCTACGCCATGAACAACTGCACCGCGGATCCGCTCGGCGACAACGCCTCGCTTGGCTACAGCCCGCCGGGGATCAACCAGCTCGATCGTGAGATCGGGCGGGCCGCGGAGGACATCGGCCCGGATCCGTTCTTGATGACCTCGCCAAACGCTCCGCCGATGGTGGTGATGAACGGCGCAGTGGCGGGCGCGACCGGCACTGGCGTCCACACGCGCGGAATGACCTCGCGGCCGCGCATCTACAACTGGCGGTTGCCGCGATGAGGAGAGCAGGTATGAAGCAACTCGCGAAGGCCCTCGTGCTGGCATGCAGCGCTGGCATGGCCGTCAGCGCCTTGGCGCAGCAGCCCGCTCAACCGCTGAGGCCGGCGGTGACGGCCGACCCGCAACTGATGGTCCAACCGAAGAAGGAGCTCGACCTCACGGTCATGGTCTTCGTCGCGGCGGACAACACGCTGATCGCGGGCCACAAGGTGACGCCGGATCTGCAGAAGGCGCTCGGAAACGTGTTTCGCACCGTCGATAGCGCGAAGAGGATCGGTGAGAACGTGTTCTTCAACGACCGCCTCTGGCGCGCGTACGCGGTCCCCGCGGACGCGATGCCCAGGCTGGCAAAGCTGAAGGACCGCGAGATCACGATCCGCGTGCGCGAGATCCAGCCCGGCCGCTTCGAGCTCGTCTCGGTGCTCTCGCCCTAGGAGACGATCGGTGGCGGGAGCTCCGCCGCGGTCTGGCTGGTGATCGCCGGGCGCGCGATGCGCTTGAGCTTCGCCGCGAACGCCACTGGATCATCGACCTCGAGCGCGTGCGCCAGGACCTCGTCGACGTGGTCCACCGGGACCATCTCGATCGCCGAGAGCACCGACTTCGGGATCTCGGCGAGGTCCTTCATGTTCTCCTTCGGATAGAGAATGCGCTCGATGTGCGCGCGGTGCGCCGCGAGCACCTTCTCCTTGAGGCCGCCGATCGGGAGCACTCGACCGCGCAACGTGATCTCGCCGGTCATCGCGACGTCGCGACGGACCGCCACGCGGATGAGCGACGACGTCAGCGCGACCGCCATCGTGATGCCCGCCGAGGGGCCGTCCTTCGGCATCGCGCCTTCGGGGACGTGGATGTGAATGTCCGCCTTTGCGTAGAAGTCGCGATCGAGCCCCAGCGCATCGGCGCGCGATCGCACGTAGGTCATCGCGGCCTGCGCCGACTCCTGCATCACGTCGCCGAGCTTGCCGGTGATGATCAGCTTGCCCTTTCCGGGGAGTATCGCGACCTCGATCATCAGGAGGTCGCCGCCGACCTGGGTCCAGGCGAGGCCGGTCGCGAGCCCGATCTGGCTCTCGTCCTCGCTCTTGCCCCAGCGGAACTTCGGGACGCCGAGGAGCTTCTCGACGCGCGCGCTGTTCATGCGGATGGGGGAGGGCGGTACGCCTTTCTTGGCGACCTTGCGCGCGACCTTGCGGCAGACGCTGGCGAGCTCGCGTTCCAGGCTGCGCACGCCCGCCTCGCGAGTGTACTTGCGGATGATCGTCTCGAGGCCGCTGCGCAGCACCTCGACGCTCTTCTTGTCGAGGCCGTTCGCCTCGAGCTGCTTCGGCACCAGGTACTTCTCGCCGATCGCCAGCTTCTCGAGCTCGGTGTAGCCGGCGAGGCGGATGATCTCCATGCGATCCTGGAGCGGCAGCGGGATGCCTTGCGTCGTGTTCGCGGTGGCGATGAAGAGGACCTTCGACAGATCGTAGTCGAGGTCGAGGTAGTGATCGGCGAACGTCGAGTTCTGCTCCGGATCGAGCACCTCGAGCAGCGCGGATGACGGGTCGCCGCGGAAGTCGGCCGACATCTTGTCGATCTCGTCGAGCAGGAAGACGGGGTTGCTGGTGCCCGCGCGCTTCAGCGAGTGGATGAGCTTGCCGGGCATCGCGCCGATGTACGTGCGGCGGTGGCCGCGGATCTCGGCCTCGTCGCGCACGCCGCCGAGCGACATGCGCACGAACTTCCGGCCCATCGCGCGCGCGACGCTCTTCGCGAGCGACGTCTTGCCGACGCCGGGCGGCCCGACCAGACACAAGATCGGGCCCTTGAGCTGCTTCACCAGCGCCTGCACCGCGAGATATTCGACGATGCGTTCCTTCGGCTTTTTGAGCCCGAAGTGATCCTCGTCGAGGACCTCCTCGGCGTGGTCGAGATCGAGGTTGTCCTCGCTGGTCTCGTTCCAGGGCAGCGCGAGGATCCAGTCGATGTAGTTGCGCACGACCGTCGCCTCGGCGGACATCGGCGGCATCATCTTGAGCTTCTTCAGCTCCTGCTTGGCGCGCGACTGCGCCTCCTTCGGCATGTCCTTCTTGGCGATCTTTTCCTCGAGCTCACCGAGCTCGTTCTTGAACTCGTCGCGTTCGCCGAGCTCCTTCTGGATCGCCTGCATCTGCTCGTTGAGGTAGTACTCCTTCTGAGTACGCTCCATCTGCTTCTTGACGCGGGTCCTGATCTTCCGCTCGACCTGCAAGATCTCGATCTCGGACTGCATCAGCTCGTGGAGCTTCTCGAGCCGCGTCTGCGGCGAGGTGGTCTCGAGCAGCCCCTGCTTGTCGGCCAGCTTCAGCGCGAGATAGCCGACCACGGTGTCGGCCAGGCGCCCCGGCGACTCGAGCCGCGCGATCGCGTTCACCGTCTCGTGCGGGATGCGCTTGTTGAGCTTCACGTATGTGTCGAACGTGGTCCGCACCGATCGCACCAGCGCCTCGATGTCGACGCCGGGCGGGACCGCCTCTTCCTCGATCACCACGGTGTTCACGGCGAGGAACGGGTCGAGCGACAGGAACTCGGTCACCTTCACGCGATGTTTGCCTTCGACGATCACCTTCACGGTGCCGTCGGGGAGGTGCAGCAGCTGGACGATGCTGCCGAGCGTCCCGACGGTGAAGATGTCCTCCGGCCCGGGCTCGTTGGTCTTCGCCTTGGTCTGGGCGGCGAGGACGATCTCCTTGTCGGTGCGGATCGCGTCCTGGAGCGCGGCGATCGACTTCTCCCGGCCTACGAAGAGCGGCACCACCTGGTGCGGGAAGACGATGATGTCCCGGAGCGGGAGCAGCGGCAGGCGGCGCTCAGCCATGATCGTGCGATGGTGTCACCGCAGGGATCATTGGGCAACTAAGAGACCGCGCGCGGACGCGCTGGGCTCAGTCCTCGAACTGGTAGATGAAGTTGAGCGCTTCGCCCTTCTTCACCACGACGTCCATCTCGGTCTCGTCCTTGCCGCGCATCAGCTTCACGGTGTGCTTACCGGGCTTGGCGTCGCTGAACTTCAGGGACCCGGCGGTCCCGACCTTCTTGTCGTCGAGGTAGATCACCACCTCGTCGGGGGAGACCTGCCAAGAGATCCCGGTCTTGCCCTGGACCTCGTGCGTGTCCGCGGCCACGGCGATCCCTGCGATGGATCCCAGAGCAGCGGCGCCGAGCGCGGTTGTGAGGATGAGTCGTTTCATGGTCAGGCCCCTTCCTTCTTGATGTTGGGCAGCACTGCAAAAACCTGCAGGCCCGTCTGCTCTTCGAATTCGGTCGCGTCGATGAACACCTGGCGCATCGCTTCGCGCACGGCGGCGAGCAAGATGCCGAGGACCGCGGTCAAGGCCATGCCCACCAGCATCATCTTGTTGCGATCGGGCTCGCTCGGAATCTCCGGGACGCGCGCCGGATCGACCAGCTGGAAGTTCTCCTGGAAGCGGTTCGCCGCCACCACTCGGTCGCGCAAGATCCGCTGCTGGCGCGAGAGCAGATCGCGGAGCTCGGCGGAGTAGGTCTGTGCCGCCAGCGAGAGGTCGGCGAACTCGCGCTGGAGCTGCGGCTTCTTGATCGACTGCTTCTCGATCTCGACCTTCTGCACGAGCAGCTGCCGGAGCTTCTCCTCGGACCGCTGGATGCGGATCTTCTTGGCCTCCTCGGGGCTGAGTCCGGCCGGCACCCCGTCGCCGTCGCTCGCGCCTTTGGACTCGAGCTGCGCCTTGTAGCGCTGCTCCTCGACCTGGCGCTTCAGCCCGAGCACGGTCGGATGGTTCTCGGTGAAATCGCCGAGCGCCTTGCTGAGCTGGAGCTCGAGATCCTTGAGCTTGAGGCCCTCCGGTCCCAGCTTGCGCGGGCTGCCGCCGCCGATGATCGCGGGCGCCACGGTGCCGGCGCGGGCCGCCTGGAGCTCGAGCTCCGCCTTCCTGATCTCGCTCATCGCGTCCGATCCGCCAGAGATGGACAGCATCTGAGCCATGCGATCGGCGATCTCCGGGTGCGCATTGCCGAACTCGAAGAGCTTGGTCTCGGATTTGATCTTGCGCGGCAGCACGTCCTGGAGCCCCGCCTCGACGGACTCGAGGTCGCGGTTGAACGGCGCTTCGTTGAGCTCCGCCATCTTGCCCAGCAGGCGCTCGGTGACGAACGCGACGACGCGCTGGGCTTGCACCGGATCCTTCGACTTGAAGGCGATCTCGATGCTGCGGGTGGTGTTCTTGATCCCGAGCTCTCTGCGGATCTCGCGCAGCGCCATGTCGTAGGGGAGCTTCGCGCGGGTGTTCGCGTACAGGTCGAGCTCGTTGATGAGCGTCATCATCTCGAGGTCCGAGCCGAAGTATCCGACCGACACGTTGAGCAGCTTCTGGAGGTAGCCCTCTTCGAAGTTCTCATAGCGAATAAGGATGTTCGAATGCGACATGTAGATCTTCGGCGACGCGAGGTACGCGCCGATCGTGCCGGCCCCACCGAGGAACGCGACGATGCTCAGCAAGAGCTTCTGGCGCATCAGCACCCGAGAGATCAGGACCAGCGGATCGATCTGGACGCGCCACGCACCGATGGCGAGCTCTTTGCCCTTCCGTGCCATTTTGACCTACATAACACGGTTGGCAGGGGTCCGGTATTCATCAAGCTAGAAGCGGGCCAACATCGTGGCAATTCGCTCGCGGGTCGCCGGCAGGGCCAGCGTCTGATCGGCCACCGCCCCGCTGAGCGCGACGGGATCCCCGGGCCGAACCAGGGCCACCACGTACGGCCTCAACCGTCCCGCGGCCCGCTCGGCGTGCAGCAGATCCTCCAAGAGGCGCAGGCCCGGGAGCCGGGCGTCGACGAAGAGCAGGTCGAGCTGCCGCTTCTTCAGCTCCTCCGCGACGTCGGCGGCCGAGCCCAGCAACGCGACGTCTACGCCCATCGACTGGACCCACAGGACCGCGCCGAAGATCGCCCCGAGCTCGGCCGATCCGAACGCGGCGCGAGGCGGCTTCACGAACGGCAGCGGCGGACCGGCGTAAGCGCACGGCAGCTCGGCCTCGAACGTGCGGCGCTCGGCGGTGATCTGGGCGCGAACGCGGCCGCCGTACGCGGTGGCCATGCGCCGCACCAGCGCCAGCGCCAGGCCCTGGCCCCGGCTCTCGGCGCGGCTCTCGGCGGGCCGCTCCCAGAACGGCTCGAACACCTCGTCGAGATCCTCCGGGATGTGCTCGGGCGCCGGCGCCACCGCGGTCACGCGCACCACGATGTGGTTCGGGAGCGCGATCAGCTCGACCTTCACCTCGCGGCTCTCGAGGTTCTCGACCGCGTGCGCGATGAGCGAGGTCGCGATGCGCTCGAGCACCGAGCGCTCGGTGAACACGTCGGTGCCCGCGCCGCCGGGGGCGAGGCTCACGCTGAGCTGGGTGCCCCGGGCGCGTGCGCGCTCGAGGCCGCGATCGGTCAGCGCGGCGATGAAGTGCGGCAGCGCGATCGGCCCGGGATTGGGACGGGCACGGCCGGCGTCGACGCGGGAGATGTCGAGGAGGTCGCCGACCAGCTGGAGCATCTGCTTGCCGGCGCCGTTGATCATGCGGATCTGCTCGCGCCACTCGTTGGGCTTGAGGCGCGTGTCGTCGGTGCGCAGCAACAGATCGGACAGCGCGATGATCGGGAACAGCGGCGCGCGGAGCTCGTGCGAGAGGAGGTTCAAGAACTCGGTCTTGGCCTTCGACGCCCGCTCGGCGTCGACCCGCAGCGCATCGGCTCGGGCGCCGGCGGTGCGCTGGGCCTCGAGCTCCTCGATGCGTCGGACCGCCGCGCGCGCGGTGGTGACGTCGGCGACGAAGCTGAGCGCACCGGACGGCGCGCCGGTCGGATCGTAGGAGAGCGCGATGCGCTCCTCGAGATCGCGGACCGCGCCCGCGCGCTGATAGCGGTACGTGATCGAGATCTCCGGTCGGCGCGCGGCCATCGCGCTATTGATCTCGCCCTGGATGCGGGCCCGATCGCCCTCGTGGATGCCGAGCGCGCGCGGGTGCTGCGCGCCCGAAAGCGCCGCTTCGGGAAGGCCGAGGATGTCGACCGCGCGGCTCGAAATGAAGGTCGGACGGCCCTCCGTGTCGGCGCGCCACACCACGCCCGGGAGGCGGGCCACCAGCGCGTCGAGCGCCAGCCACTCGTCGCGCGCGTGCTGGGCGAGGGCGTGGGTCTCGCGCTCGCGGGATGCAGCGCGGATGCGCGCGCCGAGCCACGGCGCGAGCGAGCCGAGCACGCGGGCGGTGTGATCATCGAGCGCGCCGGGCTCGCGGGCGTGGAGCTCGAGCAGCGCCATCGGCGCGATCGGCACCGAGAGGACCGCGGCGATGCCGGTGGCGTCGATCAGCGCGCAGGCCGACGGATCCACCCGCGCCGCGCGGCCACCGGCGATCGCCGCCTCGATCCGCGCGTCGTCGCGCTCCGCTCCGAGCAGGCGCGCGCGGTGCGCTGGGAACGAAACGAAGCGGTGCGCCAGGCCTTGCGGGCGGGTCATCGGCTCGCGGACGTAGAGGAGCCCGCTCGTCGCGCCGACCTTGGTGATCAGGCGATCGATCAGGCGCTCGGCGAGATCGTCGAGATCGTCGGCCTCGCCCGCGGTGAGGCAGGCCTCGAGGAGGACGAACACGTCCAGCAGCAGCCGCTCGGCGCTCATCCGGCCGCGACCACCACGGTCTTGTTGTGGAACTCCACCCCACGCGCGCCGTTCGAGGCGATCTCACCGAGGGTGAGGGCGCCGGCGATCGGCTGATCGAACTCGCGCTGGATGCGCTGCAGCTCCTCGTCGAAGCGCTCCGCCAGCGCGTCGTGGCGCGAGACGCAATCGAACACCAGCCCGCGGCGGACGCGCGACTCCGAGGCGCCGTTCGCGGCGCGCGCGGCGGCTCCGGCAGCGCCGATCAGCGAGAGCGGCTCGGCGCGCATGATGGCGACGAGCGCGTGCTCCGGGATGTGACCGAGGGTGTAGACGCCGCCCGTCCCGGTGAACGCGACCGGATCGCGCAGCGCCGTCGTCTCGCGGACGCCGAGGACCGCGATCGGGTGCTGCGCCGCCCATTTCGGCGAGAACGCGCCGCGGGGCGCGCCGATCGCCTCGACATAGACCTCGCTCGCGGAGCGCCAGTCGAGCTCGTCGATCGTCGTCTGAGACGAACGGTTGGCGTAGTGCGGGCCGGACATCCGGATCCAGCCGTGCTCGGCCGCCACGCTGTTGGGCGCGTCGATCTGCAGCACCACGCCGCCACCGCGCGGCAGCATGCCGTGCTCGGTGAAGAGGCAGGGCCGCACCGACGCGGTCGCGTAGCCGGCGCCCCCGCCGATCGCGGTCGCGCCGAGGTGGAGGTACGGGAGGCGGACCGCGTCGAGGAGGCAGGTCGCGGAGCCGGGCGCCTGACCGTCCACGAGCATCAGGAGCGTCGGAGGCTTCGGCGTGGGCGGGCCGTCGAGCGCGGACCGGAGGATCGAGGTCAGGACCGCGGATGGCTCGAACGTGTTCTGCAGGATCGCGCGACGCGAAGCGGCAGAGAAGCCGAACGCGAGCGCGCCGGTGGTGAAGCGCGCGCCGCCGGAGACGAGCGCTGGAAAGACGCCGCCGATCACCGCGCACGAAGCATCGGAGAGCGCGGCCGCGATGGCCTCGAGATCGAGCCCGGGCTGATCGGCGATGCACAACATCACCGCCGTCGAGTCGCGCGCCGCGGCGTCCACAGCAGCGCGACAGGCCGCAGGCGTCGGGGCCGACGCGCGCTCGACTCGCTGGAACATGGGCGCCACTGTCAGCGCATTAACGGCTGCGGTCAAAGCTTGTTAAGCAGCCTCAAAACAGCACGTCTCGTGTCGAGATCGCGGCCGGATTCCAGTGCTCGACGAGCGCCCGAGCGGTCAGCTCGGTACCGGCCGGTACGAGACCGAGGCTCGAGGCCAGAAAGCCGACCAGAGCCTCGGGGCGCTCTCCGTTCTGGCGCCGCGTCGCGATGCCGGCGTCGCCGTCGCGCTTGGCCAGGCGGCGACCATCGGGCCCGCGGATCAGCGGAACATGCAGCGTTCGAAGCGGATTGGCGGCGGGATCGAGCAGGTTGCGCAGGAGGATCTGGCGCGCGGTGGACGGCAAGAGGTCCGCGCCCCGCACGATGTGGGTCACGTCCTGGGCGAGATCGTCGACCGTCACCGCCAGCTGGTAGGCCCACAGGCCGTCGCTCCTGCGCAGGATGAAGTCGCCGACCGCCGCATGCACGTCCTGGGAGGCGTCGCCGTAGATCGCGTCGGTGTGCGCCACCACGTCTCCCGGGCGGGTCTCGAGGCGGAGCGCTGCCGGGCGGCCCGCGACGCGGCGGGCGGGATCGCGGCAGGTGCCCGGATAACGGGGGCCCTCGTCGCCCGGCCCGTGCGGCGCGCTGGCGACGATCTCCTTGCGCGTACAGGTGCAAGGATAGACGCGGCCCTGCGCGCTGAGCTGGGCGATCGCGGCCTCGTACGCGCCGGAGCGCGCCGACTGGAAGACCGGCTCGCCCTCCCAGTGGAGGCCCATCCACGCGAGATCGTCGAAGATCGCCTGCGTGGCGCCCGGGACCGCGCGGGGCGTGTCGATGTCCTCGACGCGCATACCGATCTGGCCGCCATTTTTTCGGGCGTCGAGCCAGGCCGCGAGCAGCGTGCGCGCGATCCCGAGGTGCATCGCGCCCGTCGGGCTGGGGGCGAACCGCCCGATGTATTCCTTCTGGGCCAGGCCAAAAGGGTGCCGTGACGCGGGGCCCTGCGCTATTGTTTCTTCACGATGGCCGAGGAAGGGAGCGGCGGGCGCGGGCGTTCGACTAACGTGAAGCCTCCTCAACGCGCGATGACCACCACCCCGGAGGAGGATGAGGACGAGCCGGCGCTGGTCGCCGAGCGCATCGATCCAGTGGCGCCGGCCGATGGCGTGACGGTGGGCGAGCTCCTCGACGGCGCGCGTGACGCGGCCGACGCGGTGGCCGGTGCGGCCGCGAACATCGCCGCCTCGGCGCAGCGCATGGTCGATCGCGGGCGCTACCGGAAGGTGCGCATCAGCCGCAAAGGCAAGCCGGTCCTGCCCGACATCCCGATGGCCGCGGCGGTCGCGGCGCAGGTGGCCTCGATGTACGGCGGCGGCGTCGCGCGGGTGCTCGCCGTGAACCTCGGCGCCAAGCTTCTGTTCGACGTGGACATCGTCAACGAGGCCGACAAGTACGTGAAGAAGGCCCAGCAGGCGCTGCTCGACGGCGATCTCGGAGTCGCGCGCGACGCGCTGATCGTGGCGCTCAAGATGGACGATCGCCACGCGGGCGCGCACCTCCAGAACGGCGTCCTGGCGCGGCTCGAAGGCGACAAGAAGAAGGCGCGATCGCACCTCGGTACGGCGATCAAGCTCGACCCGCTGGGGGAGACCGGCAAGCGCGCGCAGGCGATCCTGGCCGGCCTCGACGGAGGCGAATGAGCGCCGAGGCCAAGCCGCTGGCGCGCGCCGGCTTGCTGGCGAGCGACCACTCCAAGCGTGGCCGCCGGTACGTCACGATCCTCGATCCCCGGACCTCCGACGTCACGCTGCTCGAGGCGTGGGAGCACGCGGTGCTGTCGCTGTGCAACGGCGCGCGTACGATCGCCACGCTCACCGAGCTGTTGCCGCCGGACATCGAAGGGCAGGTCATCGACGCGAACGTGGTGCGGCGCTGCCTCAAGTTCTTCGAGCGCGAGAAGCTGATCGTGAACGCCGGGCTGCGCAGCTCGGATCTGCCGCCACCGGGGCCGGTGACGATGAACGAGATGAGCCGCGCGTACGCCGAGTGGCACAAGTCGCCGAACGATCGCGAGGCGTCGACCGGCCTCGCGCCGCCCATCCCGCGCACCAGCCCGAAGATCCCGGCCGGCCTCGGGCCGACGGTCGCGCAGGGCGCGCGCAAGGGCTCGCTGCCGGGGATGCAGAGCCTGATCGACGATGACGACGCGGGCGAGCCGATGCCCGATCTGATGGCCGCTGTGGACGACGCGATGGCCGAAGCGGGCCGCGTCGTGGAGAAGGAACAGGCCAAAAAAGCGCGGAAAAAGGTCGATACGAAGGAGATCGTGGAGGCCGAGTCGCGGCCGCTCGTCTCCGGCGTGCACCGCCCGCCGGCGGGCGGCGTGATGGTCTCGGCGACCCTCGCGGCGGCGTCTCCGCTGCGCCCGATGTCGTCGACCGGGACCCCGACCGCGCCGGTCTCGCCGATGTCCACGATGCGGCTGTCGGATCTACTGGCCGCGGACGCGACGGAGCCGGCGACGATCCTGCTGTCCCCGAAGCAGCCCGAGGCGAGCGTGCGGCTGCTCGACAAGGACGCCGAGCACAACGAGCCGACCGGGCCGATGGCCAAGAGCGATCACGCGCTGACGCAGCTCGGTCCGCTGGTGCGCGGCAAGAAGAAGTAGTGCGAGTCCCCTGGAACAGAGGTTCCGCACAGATCTCGCTCGTCCTCGCGACCGCTGGCAGCGTTGGGCCGCCTTCAAATACGCAGAGTACTCGCGCGGCGGCCCGCCTTGCCATCGGCCGCGATCACTTCACGATATCCGCACGTAACCTCTGTTCCAGGGGACTCCTCGCCCTCCTGCTGCTCGCGCTCGCGACGCCCGCGTTCGCCGAGGTGCCGCTGACCGCGCGATCGGTCGACAAGGAGGGCTGGTGGAAGGGGCGCGCGTACGGTCGCGCGAGCGGTTCCTTGCGCGAGCTCACCGGGCGGGTCGCGTCGCTGGGCGTAGACGGGATCCTGATCCAGCCGCTCCAGCTCGACGAACAGGGCGCGGTGCTCGATCACCAGGCCGACAACCCCGATCTGGCGGCGCTCATCGAGGCCGCGCACGCCGCGAACGTGGCGGTGCTGGTCGCCTTCCCGCTCAACCACGTCTCGGCAAAGCACCCCTGGTTCGTCGCGGCGGAGAGCGGCGATCGGCTGGCGCAGGACGCCTTCGTCTGGAGTGACACGGCGAAGGACGGCGAGCACTGGACAGAGAGCGCCAAGGTCGGGCGCTGGTATTACCACGCGAAAGACGGCCCCGATCTCGATCTGCGCCACCGCTCCACGCGCGCGCGGGTGATGCAGGCGGCGCTGACGTGGATCGAGCGCGGCGCCGACGGGCTGGTGCTCGAGGACGTGCGCGATTTGTTCGAGGACGGGCCGGGCCAGCTGCGCGACCGACCGGAGAACGTCGCGCTGGTGCACGAGCTGTCCGAGGCGGTGCGCGCGAGAGGCGCGGTGATTGGTGTGGATGTGGATGGCGACGCGGCGGTCGCGGCGCGCTACCTCCGCGGCGCGATGTTCGCGATCCACGAGGGTGGCAACGCGACCGCGCCTGCGGGGACGCGGCTCGCGCGATGGGTGCGGGACGAGGCGATGTTGCTCGAGGGCGATCCGGTGTTCGTGGACCTCGCGGGACCCGATCTGTCGAAGGCGCTCGCCGCGCGGAGGAGGAGCGCCGCGCTCTCGTGGGGCGTGCTCGTTCCGCTCGGTCCTCCGGCGTTCGCGCGGCAGCTCGGGCGCGATCGAGTGGTGGTGGCGCGCGCGCCGGCGCTGCTCGATCTGAAGGGCGTGACCGTGGAGACGCTCCTCGGGGCGGATCCGGTCGCGAGCGGATCGAAGCTCGCGCTCAGCGCGCCGGGGGCCTGGCGGGTGATCGACGCGATGCCAGCCTCGCTGACGGTGCGCTTCGGGCACGGGCACACGCCGGCCCGGGATCTGTACGTCGATCTCGGGCTGCGCTTCGACGAGGCGCGCGGCATCGGCTTCTCGCGCGACATCGAGGGCTCGATGCGCTGCAGCGGCAAGCGCTGTGCGCTCGGCGACGACGGCCCCCCGCTGCGCTGGCACATGTCTCTCCCGCCGGGCGCGTACGAGGTCGAGGTGGACGGGAAAGCTCCCCTCCTCGCCGAGGGGCAGGCGATGGAAGAGAAGAAGAAGACGATGAAAGCGACGGTGTTCGTGCGCGACGGACAGCTCACGCTGGAGGCGCGCGACCCGGGGGTCTCGTGGTCCGAGATCAAGGTGTCGCGCGCGAAGTCGCGAGCCCAGGTGCCGGCGGTGGCCGCGGCGAAGGATCGCGTGACGCTGCGGATGGACGCGCCGGGCGTGGTGGAGTGGCGCATGAACGGATCGCGCGTGGAGCCGGTCGAGCAGGCGCCGCTGGTACGCAAAGGTTTGGCATGGGAAGCGACGCTCGGCCCCTGGCCGCCGGGGGCGGTGCGCGACATCGCCTGGGTGGTCAAGGGCGCGGACGGCACGTTCGTGACGGGGGAGGGCGGTCGAGAGCTGACGCTCTCGATTCCGTGATCCGACCGAGGAAGTCCGCATTCGCGATCTTTTGCGTCTGCTTCGGTCATCCGCGCGAAATCCGACTCGGATTTTCGCGCAAACGACGCAAAGCAGACGCCGAGGACGCAAAGCAGATTTCCTTTTCAGGACCGGAGCGGATTCACTCGTAGAAGCTGACGTCGAAGCCGAACACCCGCGCGCCGTCGCGATCGACCCGCAGCTCCAGCACGAGCGGCGCGGTCGAGGTCAGCGTGAGCGGGAGCGCCTTCAAGCCGCGCACGTTTTTCGCCTCCGCGTAGCCGATCGCCGTGGTGCCCTGGTTGAGCTGGATGCGGACCGGGCTCGGGTTGTCGCTGGCCACGCTGGCGTCGGCGAGGCCGTATCGGACCACGGCGCGGTGCGCGTTCGCGGGGAGCGGGATCTGGGCCTGGATCACCGCGCCGGTCATCGGATGGAGGAACAAGATCGGCTCGCGTTTGCCGTCCATGTCGAGGCTGTCGGGGCCGAAGTGGTGCCACCCTTGATCGCCGTAGCGGCAGCGCTCCGGCTCTTCCGGGATGCAGGGGCGCGGATCGCCCTTCGCGGGGAGCTGCTGGATGACGACGTCTCCCCAGTGCGCGCGCGCGGTGCTGATCAGACCGGGCTCGGCCTTCTTCGGGCGGGCCGGCTCCCAGAAGCCCCACAGGCGCTCGTTCTCTGCGTGTGCGGCGGTCGCGTTTTGCTCGGGGATGCTTCGCACGAGCATCAGCATCAGCCCCATCACCACCGCCGAGCGCCCCACGCCGGCGAGCGCTTCCCTCGGCTCGCGTAGCGAGACGTCGGAGGTCGCGACGTAGGCGGCGGCGAGCAGGATCGGGATCGCGTGCAGCGCGTTGGCGGCGTGGCCGGTGAGACCGAGGCCGTGCGCGAGGCCGTAGCTGATCTCGCCGCGCCCGTACGACGGCCAGAGGAACGTCGCGATCGGGTTGGTGTACACGTCGGAGAGGTGCGGGTAGAGCGCCGCCGCGAGCCCGGTGATCACGATCGAGAGCGCCGCGAGCGGAGGCAGCACCCGCCGCGCCCACCGCATCGCCAGCGCCTCCACCACCCACAGGCCGAGCACGGGCGCGACCGAGATGATGTAGCGCGGGCCGACGGTCCAGCCGCCGCGCCAGCCGCTGTGCGCCGAGATGAAGAGCAGCTCGAACGCCACGCCCGCCAGCGCCGCGACCGCCAGCGAGAGGCGCAGCGGCTCGGCCACGTTCGCGCGCTCGCCGAGCAGCGTGATCTCGCGGGTGGAGCGCTTCTTCCCGGTCACCACCGCGATGATCAGCGCCGCGACGCCGATGACCAGCACCGGCGAGTAGAACAGGAGGCCGGTCCCCGGCGAGAACAGCGAGCCCCCGAACGCCTCGAGCTTCGGCGCGCCCACGCCGAAGAAGCCGCCCTTGTGGACCTCGACGTAGGCCTTGTTCTCGAGGAACCCGTAGCCGGTCTTGAACGGCGAGCCCCAGCTCTTCCAGTGGGCCCACAACCCGAGCGCGAACGGCACCGCGCCGCCGACGGCCAGCAAGCCGAGCAGCACCGCGCGACGGCGCAGATCACCGGCGGCCCAGAACGCCGCGACCAGGGCCGGCAGCGCCATGAGCGCGGCCGGGTACTCGGCGAAGGGCGCAGCGCCGGCGAGCGCGCCGAGCAGGACCGCGAGGATCATCCAGAGCGCGGTCCCGGGCGCGCGCCGCGACATCAGGATCGTGACGAAGTAGGCACCTCCAGCGGCGACCGCGGCGATCGCGTGGCCGGTGAACGTGAGGGCGTACGGATAGATCATCGTCCCCAGCGCCAGCGTGAGCCCGGCGGCGGTGCCCATCTTCGGCGGCGCGCCGAGGGCGGGCGCGCGGCGGCGGCACCACGCGAGGAGGACCCACGAAAACAGCAGCGAAGGCAGCGCCGAAGTGACGCGGCGCAGTCGAGTGGTGAAGATCCGCTTGTCGCTCGGGACCGTCCCCACCTTCGCCACCGGCACGCCGAGGAGGCTCTGGAGCGGGGCCTTCGAGGAATAGAGGTGACCGTCGCGCGCTGCCTTGTCGTCGACGCCGCCCCAGCGCGCGAGCTCGCGCTCGATCGCGAACGTGCCGTCCTCGGCGATCGCCGCGGTCATGTAGACGCGCACCATCTCGTTCGGGTTGTTGAGGCCGGCGTGATACGGCGAGGTCGCGAAGTAGAGGAACGCGATCAACGCGTACGGCCAGAGACCGAGCACGTGCGCCGCGAGGGCCGGCCGATCCGACGTCCGCGCGAGCCCCGTCGGCACCGAAGTCCATTAGCGCGGAAATCGCAGCAGGGCACGTCTCGAGGTGCTTACCTGGGCTGGTTTCCTGTGGAAATGGCCCATCGCGCGGGGTATGGCTCGCGCGTGCGGGTCCGTCTCCTCGATCTGGTCGCCTGCCCGCGCTGCGGATCTGGGCCGTTCGCGCTGACTGCGACCCAGGAAGAGGGCCCCGAGATCGTCGAGGGACGCCTGGTGTGCCCGGGGTGCGGGGCCACGTTCCCGATCCACGGCGGCATTCCACGCCTGCTGCCGAGCCCCGCAGCGGTGTCCGATGACGCGCAGCGCACCGTCGATCGCTTCGGCAAGCAGTGGAACGACTTCGACTTCATCGGGCCGCACTACGAGAAGCAGTTCCTCGGCTGGATCAGCCCCAACACGTCCGAGTCGTTTCGCGATCAGATCGTGCTCGAGGGCGGGTGCGGCAAGGGCCGGCACTCGGCGCTGATGGCCCGCTGGGGCGCCAAGGACGTGCTGGCGATCGATCTCGGATCGGCGGTCGAGGCGGCCTACCGGAACACGCGATCGCACCCCAACGTGCACGTGATCCAGGCCGATCTCTTCCACCTGCCGGTGAAGGAGAAGTCGGTCGACACCGCGTTCTCGGTGGGCGTCCTCCACCACACGCCGGATCCGCGCGGCGCGTTCGACCAGCTGGTCTCCCGCGTTCGCCCGGGTGGCCGCGCGATCGCCTGGGTCTACGGCGCCGAGAACAACGAGTGGATCACGCGCTACGTCGATCCGATCCGACAGCGCGTCACCTCGCACCTCCCGCACCGCGCGCTGCGATCGCTCGCCACGCTGCCGGCGATGGCGGTCTACGCGGCGAGCCGCGGCATCTACGCGCCGCTCCAGAAGGGCCCGCTCGGAGTCGTCGGCAAGCGCCTCTTCTATCAGGCGTACATGACGCATCTGGCGGCGTTCCCGTTCCCCGAGGTGCACTCGATCGTGCACGACCACCTGACGCCGGCGCTCGCCGAGTACATCAAGCGCGGGGACTTCGAGGCCTGGTTCGCCGATCTCGAGAACGCCACCATCGGCTGGCACAACGAGAACTCCTGGCGCGGCACCGGATACGTCAAAAAGCCGTGAGCTCTCTCGAGCGCCACGCCCGCACGCTGGCGATCGCGCTGCTCCTCGCGGGCTTCCTCTTTCGCGCGTGGGCCGTCGGGCACGCCCGCTTCACCGGCGACGAGAGCTACTTCTGGGCGACCGCCCGCAACACCGCGACGTTCGAAGCCAAGCCGGTCTACGGCCCGGCGATGACCGGGAGCACAGCGTATCACCCCGGCCCGCTGTTCTACTACCTGATGGCCGTGCCGCAGCGGCTGGGCGTCTCGCCGTGGTTTGGTGGCCTGTTCGTGGTGCTGCTGCACGCGCTGTCGTCGGCGCTCCTCGGGCTGCTCGCGTTCCGCGCGCGCGGGGTGAGAGCGGGGCTGATCGCGCTCGCGATCGTGGCGTTCGCGCCGTGGGACGTGCTCTACGCCGATCGGATCTGGCTCTCGTGCGTCGCGCCGGTCTGGGGCGCGATCATCCTCTATTCGGCGACCCGCCTCGACTCGCCGCGCATGCAAGGCGTGCTGCTCTTCTTCGCGCTGACCTGTCCGCAGCTGCACATGTCCGCGCCGATCGTCTGGATCGCCGCGGCGGTGCTGGCGCTGACGGGCACGCGACCCCTCTCCGGCTGGAAGCAGGTCATCTCGAAGCGCGCGGTCGCGATCGGCTTCGTGCTCGCGTTCGGCACGTACCTCATCCCGCTGCTCTACGAGATCGATCACGATTTCTCGAACACCCGCGCGATCCTCACCAAGGGCGGCGGCAAGGAGCCGGGCGACGTGGTGGCGAAGACGCCGTTTCGCGTGCTGGGCTACGCGATGCTCGCGGCGACCAGCGAGATCGGCTACCACTTCGAGACCGGCTACTGGCGCACGTTCGAGGAGGGCACCGCGTACTTCTCGGGCGCTGGCCTCGCGCGCTGGTGGGATCGCCACGGGCCGATCTGGAGCTTGCTCACGCTGGTCACCGTGCTGGCCTCGACCGCGGCGTGGCTGTGGGCCATCCCGCGCGCGGTGCGCGATCGGCGGAGCAAGGACCTCGAGACGCGGGTCGTCCTCGCGCTGATCGCCGGCCTGCTGTCCGCGATGCTGCTCCTGATGGTCACGCGGAAGCCGTTTTTCCCGCACTACACCAACCTCTTGATGCCGCTGCTGGTGTGGCCGCTGGTGATGGGGCTCGATCGGCTGATGGATCGCGCGCGCGCGCCGGCCCTCGCGCTGATCGGCGCCACCGCGCTGGCGATGCTCTCGAGCAGCGCGCGCTACTACACCACGGTGGACAACCTGAACGGCCTCGACGCCACCGTCTCGATGGTCGACATGGCGATGTCCGGCCCGCAGCCGATCGACGTCACCTTCGACGGCTTCTACAACCGCTTCGCGTGGGAGATGCTGGCGAGCACCGGCCACAAGCGCTCGCTCCCGACCGGTGATCATCCGGTCGTGCGTTACCGGGTGCGGAACACCGGCGCGCCGACGCAAGCCCTCTCGGAGAACGCGACCGTGCACCACGGCGTGGTGGTCGAGGTCGTGCGTTGAACTCGCTCGCGGCGGCCTTCACCACCGTCGCGCTCGTGGCCACCGCTTGGTCCGCGCGCCGCGTGGTGCTGCACCGCGCTGCCGATCTGCCGTCGTACGGCGCGGGCGCGCTCTGGGCCGCGCTGTGCGTGGCGGTTCCGCTGGTGTCGGTCGGGCTCTTCGGGCGCGCCGTTCGCAGCTTCGATGCGGGGCTCGGCGCGTACTGTCTGGCCGCGCTCGCGCTCGCGGCGTACGCGTATCGCATCGGATCCCCGCCGGCGTCGCGGCCGCAGCCCGCAAAGCTCTGGGTCACCATCGCCGGCACCGTCGCGATCGGGCTTCTCTACGCGGTGATCGCGCGGATGTACCAGATGCACGACGAGGTCCCGATCTTCGGACACAAGTCGATGGTCGAGCAGCTGCGCTACGGCGAGTACCCGCCGTATTTCCCGCCCATCCCCTCGCAGGACGCGCGCTACCACTACGGCTTCGACGTGCTCGCCGGGATGCTCGCGCGCGCTTACGGGCTGTCGGCCGACACGTCGATCGATCTCGTCACCGTCGCGATGGTGCTGTTCCTCTCGTGGGCCGCGGCGGCGCTGGTCGCGGACGCGGGGGCCGAGATCGCGTCGCCGTTCGCTGCGGTCGCCATCCACCTCGGCGCGGGGATGTCGTGGCTGACGCTGGCCGGCGTACCCGGGCGTCACCCGCGCTGCCTCATCCAGTATCACCACCCCTCCTGCGGCGTGGAGCTGTTCCCGACGCCCATCCTCAACATCTTCCAGCACCCGGTCTCGGTGGGCGTCCTGATAGCGCAAGTCGCGCTGATGCTGCTGAAGCGCGTGGTCGAGGCCGAGAAGCCGCCGCGCTGGGTGCTGCGCTTGCTCGCGCTCGTGCTCCCGGCGCTGGTGCTCGGGCAGGTGGTGTACTTCGCGCTCACGCTGCTCGCGGCGCTGGCGGCGACGATCGTGCTCCGCCGCTGGCGGCAGGCCGGGCTGGTCCTCGGGCTGATGGTCGTTGCGGTGCTGGTGGGGCGCCTGATGGGCGGAATGCTCGAGCCGAGCGACATCATCGACGGAGGCCTCATCAAGCGGCGGATGGAGCTCGGCTTCCCGAAGCTGGCGTTCATGCCGATCGTCGAGCACCACGCGGCGAACCTGGGGGTGGGCCTGTTCCTTCTCCCCGGGATCGCGGTTTGGGCCTATAAAAAGCGCAATTTTCACGCGCTGGCGCTCTCCCTGTTTGCGGCCGGCGGGACGCTCATCATCCATGTCTTTTTCTATAAACGGTCGTGGGACATCGTGAAGTTCCCCTCGGCCGCGGCGTTCGCGCTGACCTTGCTCTACGTGCTGGCGGTCGACGCGAAGCTGCGCGGGGGCGGGCCGATCGTCCCGTGGATCCGCCGCGGAGGGCGGGCGCTGCTCCTCGGGAGCGGGATCCTGGCGGCGATCTGGCTGGTGTTCCCGATGGATGGCGACAAGCGGCTCTACGACCTCGGCACCGGCAAGCCCGATGCGATCGTCGCCCGCGCGATCGGCTGGTGGCGCGGCCAGCCCTACGATCGCCACGCGGTGATCCTCGCGCAGTCGAACGTCGCGCAGGAGCTGGCGGTGTACGGGGGTCTCTCGGTGGTCGCGAGCGACAGCGACTTCTTCGCGCTCGGCGTGAAGCAGGAGCTGCTCGGGAAGCAGGACGCGCTCGGCCAGCGGGCGCGGGCCACGCTCGATCCCACTGCGCTGAAGGAGCTCGGCGTGCGCTACCTGGTGTACTCGGACGAGGAGCTGCAGAACCTCGGGCCGATCGCCCAGCAGAAGCTCACCTCGTCCACCGCGGTCGATCTGACGGTGGTGGCGACGTTCGATGGCGACGAGCCCAAGCGCCGGCGGCGCATCTGGGCGGTCGAGCCGGTCAAGGAATAGCGATGCCCGCGGCGCGCAGCATCGCCAGCACGGTGAGCAGCGGCAGGCCGGGGATCGCGGTGAAGTCGGCGCCCTCGATCTTCGAGAACAGCGCGATGCCCAGCGCCTCGATCTTGTACGCGCCGGCGCACTCGGCCGGGTCATCCATCGCGATGTAGCGCGTGATCTCCTCGCTCGAGAGCGCGCGCATCGTCATCACGTGGACGTCGAGCGCAGCGGCCATCGAGCCATCGGGCCCGGCCAGCGCGACGCCGGTGAGCAGCCGATGGGTGCGGCCGCTCAGGCGCGCCAGCTGCTCGGCGGCTTGTTTCCCAGGCTTTCCGAGCGCCTCGCCGTCGAGGTCGACCACCTGATCGGAGCCGAGGATCCACGAGTCCGGGTACACCGCGCGCAGGCTCTCGGCCTTTTCGCGCGAGAGCCCCAGCGCGAGCGCGTCGGGCGACGTGTAGCGCGCGTGCGCGGCGCGCTCGTCGACGCGGTGGGGCGCGACCGAGAACGGCAGGCCCAGACGTGAGAGGAGCTCGCGCCGCGGCCGCGAGGTGGAGGCGAGGACGAGCTTCATTCTTCGGCGGTGCACGACGCGACGCGCGCAAACGGTCCGCACGAGGCGGGGGCGACGGTGGCGGTGCTGGTGGTGAGCACGTTGAGCCAGTGGCAGTTGTGCGTCACGCGCGAGCCCGCGCCGACGATCTCTTGCTCGGGCGAGTCGCAGTCCATGCGCGTGCCTTCGACACGGCAGAAGTCGCACATCGGTTTGGTGCCCGGCGACGAGCAGAACGACTTCGCCTGGAAGTTCTTCACCTGGTCGGGCGGGAAGAACACCCGCTGGTTGGGGTTGATGCGCACGGCCCAGGCGCCGAACGGATCGCGCTCCATGGCGATCTCGATCGTCGGCGTGCAGGTGGCGGACTGGGTGAGAAAGCCGGTGAGATCGGAGCGCACGACCATCAGCTGGCCCGACCCGTTCTCCCACTTGCCGACCACGTCGTTGTCGGAGAGCCCGCACGCGACAGCGGCCAGCGCACCGAGGACCAGGATGCGTTTCACAGCTCCACCCCCAGCGTGAACATGAAGGGCCAGTCCGCGCCGCCGCCCGTGGTGATGCCGGTGTCCTCGACGCCGTACGCGTAGCGCACCTGGAAACCGAGCGGACAGAACGCGACGAAGCCGAGACCGTAGCTGGCGACGACCTGCGCCCGCAGCCCGGAGCTGAGCGCCACCGCGAAGTGATCGCCGAAGAGCACCTCCGCCTTCACGATGTCGAGCAGGAGCTCCACCTCGACCCGCAGGCCCTGGGTCAGCTCGGGCACCGGGATCGCGTAGCCGATCGTCAGCGGAGCGACGCGGATACCGTCGTAGCCGTTGAGCGTCTCGAACCCGATCTCGACGTGGTAGCGGGCCCGCCGACCGGTCGGGAAGCTCATCTCGAGCGCGAGATCGTAAGACGGGACGGGGTTGGAGAGCGGGCCGGAAAATCCCACCCAGAACTCGTTGGTGAGGCCCATGCGGAACGGGCGGCGCTCGGGCGCCACCACCGCCGGCTCATCGTCGGCGGAGGCGGTCCGCGGCATGCCGGCCGCGACCGCGAGAGCGATCAAGGCGAGGGCGCTCGAAACGAACCGCACCCCAACAGCAGTACATCAAGACGAAGCGGAGGCGTAGTGCGCGACCGCCCAGGTCCACACCCGCCGCCCGGCCAGCAGGAACGCGACCGCCAGCCCCACGGCCACCAGCGCGCTCTCCAGCGGCAAGCGCCCGAGCACCGCCAGCGCCGGGTACGACGTCACCACCGCGACGGGCACCACGAACGTGAGCATCGTGCGCACCCAGCCGCGGAACACGGTGATCGGCCAGCGACCGGCGTCGAAGATCGAGCCGAACAGGTAGCTGAGGTTGTCGACCTTCACGAGCCAGAACGCGATCGACACCACCATCAGCCAGATCGAATAGATGATGACCAGACCGGTCAGCAGCATCGTGAGCGCGAGCAGCAGCGCGGCGGGGCTCGGCGCGGGGTGGACCCGCGAGAGCGCGATCGCGCCGATGACGATGCCCGACACCAGATCGATCAGCTTCGCGACCACCACTCGGCCGGTGCTGATCATGAGCTGGCTGTCGACCGGCTTCAGCAGCACGAAGTCGAGCGTGCCGCGTCGCACGTGCTCGACCACCGCCAGCATGTTCGGGCTGATCAGGCCGTCGAGCAGCGCTTTTGCGCAGATGTACGCGGCGAGGACGAGCAGCGCCTGATCGCGGTCGAAGCCGGCGATGTTCTCGCGGATGCTGTAGACCAGCAGCACCGGCATCACCGCCCACGTGGCCCAGAAGAACGCCATCCCGATCTGCACCAGAAAGTCGGTGCGGTACTGCATCTGGCCGAGCAGCGACGCCTTCGTGGTGTGCAGGGCCACCGTCACCCCGCGCCTAAGATCCATAGGCCTCGAAGCGCTTCATCGCGCGCGGCCACATCGCGGTCAGGCTGATCGCCCCGATCGCGATCCAGGCGAGCTGGGCGATCAGTCCCTGCGCGAGCGCGGGCCCATCGAGGTGGCCGAGGACGATCTCCACCGCGAGGCCTCCGACCGCGCGAAACGGCAGCCAGTGCGCGACCTCGGCGACCCGCGGCATGAGCTCGAGCGGGATGAGATAGCCCGAGAGCAGCGACCAGAGGCCGAACCACGCGTCCTGGATGCCGAGCGACTGCTGGGTGTAGAGCGCGGTCAGGCCGATCATCGACTGCACCATGAAGACGAGGATCCACGATGCGCTGGCGGCCCACAGCGCCGCGAGCCAGTGGAGCGGGTTGCTGCTGAACGAGATGTCGGGCAACAGAGACACGCCGAGCACGACGATCGGGATGAGCACCAGGATGCGGATGGGCATCGCGGCCAGGTTCTCCGCCGCGTAGCCGAAGAGCGGGTGGATCGGCCGGAGCAGCGCCATCGAGAGCGAGCCGCTCCGGATGTTCTCGTTGAGCTCCCAGACCACCCAGACGCTGGCGAGCTGGCGCGCCACCAGCATCGCCAGGAAGTACGAGGCGAACTTGGCCTCGGTGAAGCGGCCGATCGGCGCGTCGCGGGCCACGGTGGACCACAGCGCGAACATGATGACAGGGAGGGTGGTGCTGAAGATCCAGATCACGATCTCCGCGCGGTACGCCACCATGTTGGCGAAGCCGACGCGGAGCAGCGTGGGGAACGCCCGGATCAAGCGTTGAGCTTCACGCGCCCGGACGAGATCACCGGCTCGGGCCGCTCTTTCACCGACGTCACGAAGAGCGCCTCGGTGGGGCTGATCTTCCAGACCGCGGTCGAGAGCGTGTCGCCGGGATAGACCGGCTTGGTGAAGCGGCCCTCGATCGACGCGAGCTTCTCGGGCGCGCCCCCGCAGACCGCCTGGAGCGCCGCGCGTCCCGCGAAGCCGAAGGTGCAGAGGCCGTGCAGGATGGGCCTACCGAAGCCGGCCTTCTTCGCGACATCGGGGTCGCTGTGGATCGGGTTCGTGTCGCTGCCGCCGAGCCGATACAGGAGCGCCTGCGTCGGGAGGGTCGCCATCTCGATCACCTGATCGGGGGCCTGGCCTTCGGGCGGCGCGCTGTTCACGACGTCGGGGCCCTTGTCGCCGCCGAAGCCCCCCTCGCCGCGGAAGAAGATCTGCCACTCGGTGTCGAAGAGCGCCTGGCCGCTCTCGGTGGTGGTCTTGGTGTCGAACACGCCCACCGCGTTCTTGCCGCGATCGTAGAGCGCGCGGACCGTGCAGTGCGTGACGAGCTTGCCGCTGGCCGGGATGGGCGCGTGGATCACGCACTTCTGCGCGCTGTGGACGAGAGTGAGCATGTTGCCGCCGAGCTGCTTCAGCGCCTCGAGCAGCGGCGGGAACGTCGGGACCACCGAGAACGTCGGCAACACCTTCGGCCCGCGCGTCTCGAGCAACAGATCGAGCTCGTCGGTCGTCGCGCCGCAGCCGAGGGCATAGAGCGCGACGCGCTCCCAGTCGTAGCTGTACTGAGTGGGGCCGATCGTCTTGCCGACGAGGTCGAGGTTGAAAGCCACGGCCCGGTCCTAGTCCACCGCCGCGTCGTTGTCAGCGACGGGCTGCAGCTCACTTCGGTGGACGGCGGGGCTTCGGCGGCGCGGTGATGATCGCGTTCTTCCCGGCCTTGAAGGCGGGCGGCGGCGCCTTTCCAGGCGGGACAGGCGGTGGGGCAGGCGCCGGGGGCGGGGTCGATGCGCCGGGCTGCGAGGCGGCCCGTGCGGCGCGCTCCATCGCGTTCGCCTTGAGCTGCGCGACGCGCTCGTCGCGGCTCTTCGGGTCGGGCGGCCCCGGCGCGGGGTTGCGCGCGATGACCATCGCCTTGGCCTCCTCGAACGTGAGCGCCTTTGGGATCGCGGGGCGGTGCCACGCGGCCAGATCCACCCCATACGCGCTGAACTGCATCATCAGCGCCTCGCCGCCCTGGCTCTCCACGAGCTGGGCCTCGATCTCGTGCACCGGCGCGAGCCACGCGATGTCGATGGTCTGATCGCCCTTCTTGATCTGGCGGAACAGGGGCGGAAACGTGATCGCCGGGAGGAGCACCAGGTCGGGCATCGTCGAGACCGGCGCCATCTCCTCGGGCGCGCGGATCACGGTGCCGGGCGGGATCGAGCCGGTCGCGTTGGCGATGAGCAGGCCGAAGCGGCCGAGCAGCTTCACCAGCACCGCGGTGTCGTCCTTGCTCGGCACCGGCCGCACCAGCATCAGCGCCTCCATGCGGCGCCCGTCCGGCATGACCAGCCGCGAGATCCCGCATGAGGCCATGATGAGCGGCCCGGTCGGACCGGCGGGCTGCCAGGTCGCGACCTCCAGCTTCGCGAGTCGTTTGTCGGGGCTGCCGGACAGCTCGAGCACCTCGAGCGGCGGTCCGAGCGTCTGGACGAGGTGCGCCCGGACGGTCGCGATCTCGGGGCTCGGGCTCGCCATGATCCGGGTGTAGCGCTACCCGTCGCGGGGGTCTAGAGAGGCGGGCTCAGAGGCATTCGACGGTGTAGTCGACCTGGATGTGCGCGCCGGGCTCGGGCGTCGCGAACGGCGTGAAGTTCACGCTGTTCGTGGCGGAGTCCCAGTTCCAGTTGATCGTACCGGCCGGGCTCGCGGAGGCGATCTCCACCCCATCGACGTGCACGACGATCGAGCTGAACACCGGCTGGTTGGTGAGGAAGAAGCGCGACTTGAAGCCGAACGCGGTGCTGGAGAGATCCTCGAGCGCGCGCGCCCAGTCGGACACGCAGATCGACTGGAACACGCCGCCGGTGCGGGTGAGCGCCTCGACGTAGCGATCGCCGCTGTCGGCGCTGCCGCCCGCGCCGTTGCAGCCGGTCATCGCCTCGCCGACGATGCCCGACAGCGAGAAGAGGTTCGAGTTTCTGAAGCCCTTGATGCTGAGGAAGAAGTTGATGAAGAAGTCGACCGAGCCGGGCGAGTAGTCCTCCTCGTCGGACACGATGATCACCGAGAGCACCGCGTCGGGGCGGATGAAGCCGGCGTTGTGGCCGAAGATGAGCGGGTTCGAGAGCGCGAGGTACGCGGCCTGGAGGCCCTGCTCGTTGGCGCTGCCGCTGGTACCGACGCTGATGTTCGCGGCGAAGACCGACTCCGGCGAAGGCTGGGTGCGCGGCGTGACGATGCGGTCTGACGGGTTGCCGGTGACCGGCACGAAGCGGCCGTCCTCGCCGCCCTCGACGTCGGTGGTGGTGACCGCGACCTGATAGTCGATCTGCTGCGCCTGCGCGAACTGCAGGAACGAGCCGAGGTTCGCGCTCAGGCTGGCCTGCTCCTCACCCATCGAGCCGGAGTTGTCGATCACGAAGAGGATGTCGGCCTTCGGGCGGCCGAGCTGGTCGAACTGGTCCGACTGGCGAGCGTCGAGCGCGCCCGCGCCGACCATCGAGATGATGTAGCTGACGGGCTGACCGTTGAACGAGCCGTTGAGCTCGACCGCGGCGGCGTACGACGACGCCAGCTCGGCGCGGAAGCCGACCTGGAACGTGGCGCTCGCGCCCGGCGAGAGGCGCAGCGGGCTGGCGGGCAGCGGGGCGGGGAGCCCGCGCACCGTGAACGCCGGGTTGCCGGGGGAGGCGAGGGCGATCGAGTCGATCTGCGCGGTGGTCGCGCCGGTGTTGTAGATCGTGATCTCTCTCGCGCGGGCGTTGCAGCCGATGCCGATGGTGCCGAAGTCGAGATCGTTCGGCGTGATCAGCAAGACCGCGTCGGCCCCTGTGCCGGACAGGAGCACCTGGTTGTACGGGTTGGACGGGCTGGAGATCGAGAACTCCACCTTGCCGGAGTGCGAGACCGCCCCGAGCGGGGCGTAGCCGACCGAGAACGTCTCCGACGCGCCCGCTGCGATGCGCAGCGACGTCACGTCACCGTCGGGCAGCGAGAACTCGGGCGCGGTGTCCTCGGGGACGAGGCGGACGCCGGTGACCAGGCAGTCGTTCTGTCCGACGTTCTTCACCTCGAAGGCGCGGCGAACGCTGCGGCCGCGCTCGACGACGCCAAAGGCGAGGGCCGACGGGAGGACCTCGAACGAGCAGGGCGGGAGGTTCACGCCTTCACCGATCAAGCGGACGCGCTTCTCGGGCTCGTCGCTGTCGTCCGACTTGATGATCAGCTCGGACATGACGCCGCCCTCGAGGGTGGGCTGGAACTCGACCGTGATCGCGAGCGTGCCGCCTACGGGGATGGTGGCGCCCGACGACGGGGCCGTGAACGCGCCGGTGCCGGCGGCGTCGGAGACGATCTCGCTGATCTCGAGCGGGGCATAGCCGACGTTGGTGACGATCACGTTGCGGCGCGCGGGCGCGATGAGCGACACCTGGCCGAAGTTGAGGGTCTCGGGGAGGACCTCGATGTCCGGGCCGCCGCCGTTGCCGGCGAGCGACACCGAGACGAACTTGCGGCGCGGATCCGGGTTGTCGGTCTCGATGCCGAGAAAGCCGGTGTCGTTGCCGAGGTTGGTCGGGCAGTAGGTGACGTCGATGTCGACCGCGTCGCCCTCGTTCAACACCGTGGCGATGCCGAAGCGCTCGAAGGTGAAGTCAGGGCTGCTGGTGCCGCCGGGGAGCGCGCCCCAGCTGACGACGGTGACGGTCTCGTTCGCCTGGTTGGTGCAGACGACCGCGCGGGTGGTGCACGACTGTGGGTTCACGAGGCCGAAGTCGAGCGTGGCCGGATCGCACACGAAGCCCTGCTCGATGCCGACACCGTCGAGGTTCACGACGATCTTCGAGCACGCCGGGCAGGCCTGGAAGCTGAAGCTGCCGATCTCACGGCCCAAGACGGATGGGGTGAAGCTGACGTTGAACGTGGCCTCCTCACCCGGCGCGAGCAGGTAGCGGCCTTCGGCGCTGAGCGGGCGGGTGGTCGGCGAGAAGCAGAAGCGCGAGGGATCCTGGGTCTGCTGGTTCGAGCAGAACTTCACGTTCGGGCCGGCCTCGTAGAGCACGTCGGCGTTGATCGCGGACTCGTTCTTCACCTTCACCGGGATGGTCTTGGTCGTGAGGAGGACGACGTTCCCGAAGGAGACCGCCTGCGGCGTCACCGTGAGCTGGGCGGTCGCGCCGCGGCCCTTGAGCTGCACCACGATCTCCGGGAGCGTCGTCGAGTTGGTGGCCTTCACCTTGAGGAAGGCGGTCTTCTCGCCGACCTCGGTCGGCTTGAACTTCACGGTCACCAGCGCGGTGCCGTTGGGCTGCACGTCGGTCGCCGCAGCGGCGTACTCGAAGGCCTCGTCGAAGGGCGCGGTGCCCGAGAGCGCGAACTGGAGCGCGGTGGTGCCTTCCGGGTTCTTGACCGAGAGGGTCAGCTCTCGCTCGGTGTCGATCTGCACGTCACCGAAGTCGAGGACCAGCGGATCGACGGCGATCTGGGGGACCAGGTTGCCGAGCGGCGTGACGGTGTCACTGCAGCCGGCGGCCCAGGTCGCGGCCAGAAGCGAGAGCGTGAGCGGGAGGGCATTTTGCGTGCGGTTCATGGGGTCCTCGCGGGGCAGCGAACCTTAACGCGAGGGGCCTCGTGTCCGTCAAGCGGAGGATGCACCCGTCTACCCGAGGCGTCGTTCGCTGCGCTCACTCCACTTCGCCTTTGGACTTACTTCGGGGCGTCGGAACCGAACAGGCGTCCCACGGTGAGACGCGGTGCGAAAGGCGCGGAGGGAGCGGCGGCCGGGGCCGCGGGAGGCGCAGGAGCATCACCGTGCTCGCCCTTGATGGGGCCCTCTTTGAAGAGGAATTCGCGCATCAGTGCATCGAATTTCGCATCGCGTCGACGGATCCACTCCATCACCATCACGGCGTGCTCTTTCTCCTCGTCCCGGTTGTGGGCGAGGACCATCTTGAGCTCGGGATCTTCGGTCGCATCGACGCGCTGCTGGTACCAGTCGATGGCCTCGAGCTCCTCCATGAGGGAGTGGATCGCGCGGCTCATGTCGAGGGTGTGCGCGCTCAGCTTCTCGAGCGGCTCGTGATAATTCGGCACGAACCCTTCGTCCTCGGGCCGCGGGCGCGCGTCAAGGGAGGTCGAAGATGATCGTGCCCGACCAGGGGGTGGTCCCGGTCGGCGCGATGGTGAGGGGCTGGTTGGGCGCGGTGACGCCGTCCCCGGAGTCGGGCGCGAAGGTGGTCCCGACGTTCTGATCGCGATCGATGAAGCCGATGATCTTGTATTCGCCGGCGTGGATCTGATCGAGGGTCATGGTCGCCGACGTCGCGCCGATCGGGGCCGACGCCATCTGGTGCCGGCGCACCGTGCACCCGCTGATCGAGCAGTCGGAGGTCGAGAGGATCACCCAGGCATCACCGGGCGCGGTCAGCGGGGTCGCCCACGACACGGTCACCGCCAGCGAGGGCATCGGCGGAAACGTGAACCCCGCGGCCACCGCACCGGGCGTGGGGAAAGGGGCCGGGATCGGGTTCACGACCTGCCGGGTCGGCGTCCAGTGCTCGTGCGGCTGGCGGCGGACGGTCACGTCGAGCGTGAGGCTGGTCGGTCCGCTGAAGTCGAAGATCGCCTCGTTGTAGTCGCAGCCTTGCTCGGTCTCACAGAAGCGGTAGTGCCCGCGCGCCTCGTCCACCTCGACGAGCTTCGTGCGGGTGTCGCGCCCGAGGCCCATGAAGAGGCCGCCGTTCCGGAAGATGACGGTGTCCTGGCCGGCGATGTTCTCGACGTAGAACGCCATCCGCAGCGAGTTGTTGGCGTCGAGATCGACGCGACCGAAGAGCGTCTTGGGATCGGCGGCGCGGAAGTCCATCACTACCCGTGGGAACGTGCCGAGCCGGGTGCCGGTCGCGGGCCCGCTCCACAGGCCGGCCAACCGCGTGAGGATACCGACCCCATCGGGCCCGGCCGGGATCGCCGCGGCGTCCAGAGCTCCGACGGCCGCGTCGGCGTTGGGCCCGACGCTCGCGTCGGCGTTGGGCCCGGCGGCGGCGTCGGCGTTCAGCCCGGCGGCCGCGTCGGCGTGCGTGGACGTGACCGTCGCGTCGCGCCTGGTCACCGGCGGTTGCACCGTGCGCGCGTCATCGCAGGCAGCAAAGAGGAGGACCGAAACGAGGAGCGCGCGGTTCATGCGGCGCACTCTACTCTCGGTCGGTCAGGATCGGGCTCGGTACGACGGCGGTCACGCTTTGGGCAGCGTGACGCCGGTCTGGCCCTGGTACTTGCCGAGACGGTCCTTGTACGAGGTCTCGCAGACCTCGTCGCTCTCGAAGAAGAGGACCTGCGCGACGCCTTCGTTGGCGTAGATCTTCGCGGGCAGCGGCGTGGTGTTCGAGAACTCCAGCGTCACGTGGCCTTCCCACTCGGGCTCGAGTGGCGTCACGTTCACGATGATCCCGCAGCGCGCGTAGGTCGACTTGCCGAGGCAGATGGTCAGCACCGAGCGCGGGATGCGGAAGTACTCGACCGTGCGCGCGAGCGCGAACGAGTTCGGCGGGATGATGCAGACGTCGCCGACGTGGTCCACGAAGCTCTTCGGGTCGAACTGCTTGGGATCGACCACCGCGGAGAAGACGTTGGTGAAGATCTTGAACTCGCGTGAGCAGCGGATGTCGTAGCCGTAGCTCGACGTCCCGAACGAGATCACCGGAGCGCCGGCGACCTGCTTCACCTGCTGGGGCTCGAAAGGCTCGATCATCCCGTGCTCTTTGGCCTGTCGCCGGATCCATCGATCGGATTTGATCGCCACGGCGCGGGACTAACACGCGGAAGTGGTTTTCTCAAGGCAGGCGCGGTGAAGTCCCGGGCTCGACGGGGACGCTGTATTTGCCGCTGAAACAAGCGTTGCAGAACCGCTGCTTCGCCGGCTCGTCGCCGACCGCCGCGTGCAAGGACTCGAGCGACAGATACGCGAGGCTGTCCGCGGTGATGAAGTCGCGGACCGCGTCGATCGTGTGGTTCGCGGCGATCAGCTCGTCGCGGTTGGGCGTGTCGATGCCGTAGTAGCAGGGCCAGCGGGTCGGCGGCGCGGAGATGCGGAGGTGCACCTCCTTCGCGCCCGCGTCGCGGATCATCTTCACGATCTTGCGGCTGGTGGTGCCGCGCACGACCGAGTCGTCGACGACGATCACCCGGCGTCCTTCGAGGATCGAGCGCACCGCCGCCAGCTTCAGCTTCACGCCGAAGTTGCGGATCTGCTGGCTCGGCTCGATGAACGTGCGGCCGACGTAGTGGCTGCGCAGCAGGCCGTGGCGAAACGGCAGGCCCGACGCCGCCGCGTAGCCGAGCGCGGCGACGGTTCCCGAGTCGGGCACCGGGATCACGACGTCGGCCTCGACCGGAGCTTCGGCGGCGAGGCGCTGGCCCATGTTGAAGCGCGCGTCGTTCACGTCGTTGCCGAACATGCGGCCGTCGGGGCGCGCGAAGTAGACCAGCTCGAAGATGCAGGCGCGCGGCGCCTCGTCGGGCGCGTGATAGAGGCGCTCGGTCTTCACGCCGTGCTGGTCGATGATGACCATCTCGCCCGGCGCGATCTCGCGCACGAACTTGGCCTCGATGAGCTCGAGCGCGCCGGTCTCGGACGCGAGCACCGGCGTGCCGTCGAGATCGCCGAGGACCAGCGGGCGAAAGCCGCTCGGATCGCGCAGGCCGATGATGGTGCCCTCGTGCAACAGGAGCAGGCTGTACGCGCCGGTGACCTGGGCGAGCGCGGCGCGCACGCGGTCCTGGAAGCGCGGCGCGCGGGCCCGAGCGAGCAGGTGCAGGATGATCTCGGTGTCGCTCTTCGATGCGAAGATCGCGCCCTCGCTCTCCAGCGCGGCGCGCATCTCGAGGGCGTTGGTGAGGTTGCCGTTGTGCGCGATCGCGATCGGGCCCCGGCCGGTCTCGGCGATCATCGGCTGGACGTTGCGGATGTCCGATCCACCCGCGGTCGAGTAGCGCACGTGGCCGATCGCGCGATCACCGCGCAGCCGATCGAGCGCCCCGACGTCGAACACGTCGGCCACCAGACCCTCGGCGACGTGCCGCTTGAGGTTCGGGCTCGAGCCCTCCGCGACGATGAGGCCGGCCGACTCTTGCCCGCGGTGCTGCAGCGCGTGGAGGCCCAGATACGCCAGCCGCGCAGCCTCGGGATGACCACTGATCGCAAAGACGCCGCACATCGGAGGGCTGTGCTTTACGCCTCGGGCCATCGCCGTCAAGCCCGACACGGTGTAGACCAGGCCATGCCTCCACAGTTTGGCGGTGCTGCGCTGAACCCCGTCACTGGGCCCGCCATCGACACCGCGCCGGGCGATCGCTTCTCCGATCGCGCGCGTGCGCTGTTCTATGCGCGGCTCGCGTTCCTCGCGATCGGGCTCGGGGTGCTCGCGGTGCCGAGCTGGTCGGCGTACGTCGGCGCCACGGGAACCACGGCGTTTGCCGTGTATTTCACCGTCATCGGTTACTCCGTCTCGAACTATCTGTTGCTGGAGCACCCGCGCATCGGGCGGCCGCTGACGTTCGTCACGCTCAACCTGGATCTCGTCGCGCTCGGCGCGATGGTGATCGCCAGCGGCGGGCTGAAGTCGCCGGTGATGGCCGGTCAGGTGCTGTTCACGATCTTCTTCGTGCTGCTGTTCCCGCGGCTGTGGGCGCTGATCCCGCCGCTCTTGCTCTTGCCGGTGGTGGCGCGGATCGATCAGGTGATCGACGGCCGCACGTTCGCGCCGGACGACGTGTTCCTGCTGGTCTACTACATCATGATCAACGCCATCGCGGCCTACGTGCTGGTGTTCTTGAACGCGCGCGATCAGCGGCATCTGCAGCAGGTGCGCTCGCTGTCGTCGATGCGTGAAGAGGCGCTGATCACCGAGGAGCGCCTGCGCCTGTCGCGCGAGATCCACGACGGCATCGGCGGCACGCTCTCCACCATGATCATCCAGTCGGAGTTCATCTATCGGATGGCCAAGGACGACGAGATGAAGACCGAGATCGCCGAGCTGAAGGGCCAGGCGGAGGAGGCGATCGAGGAGCTGCGCCGCTCGCTCACGATGATGCGCCGCGACTTCGATCTCCATAAAGCGCTCGATGATTACTGCACCCGCTTCGCCGAGCGGGCCAAGGTGCCGACGGTGATGAAGGTGCACGGCCGCCGCCGGCGACTGCCGAGCGAGATGCAGCTGGCGGTGTTCCGCACGCTCCAGGAGTGCCTCACCAACGCCGGCAAGCACGCGCAGGCCAAGCAGGTCGACGTGAAGCTGAAGTACGACGGCGATCTGGTCTCGATCACCGTCAGCGACGACGGCGTCGGCTTCGACACCGCGAAGAAGAAGCCGGGCCACTACGGCCTGGTGAACATCGTCGAGCGCGCCCGCAAGTTCCGCGGCACGGTCGACGTGCAGAGCGCGCCGGGCGCCGGCACCACCGTGCACGTGGTGTACGTCGTGCCGGCCGAGGGCTCGCACGTCGCGCAGATGCCTGCGCCGCCTTAGTCTGCGGCGCGCACGCGGACGTAGGTCATGCGGAAATAATTGCTCTGGAACAGCATGTCCGAGCCGCGGTTGGTCACCGACGCGCCGCTGATCGGGAGCGACGCGCTCACGATGCCCGGGGCGTGCAGGTTGTCGTCCGCGGACGTGCCGCCGAAGAGGAGGACGGGCGTCGCGCTGTCGCCGGCCATGTCGATCAAGCTCTGCTGGCCGTACGGGTGCGAGAACGCCTGGACGTACGGCAGATACGGCGCCATCGTCAGCCGCCCATCGACGGGCCCGACGACCCAGATCGTGCTGGCGCCGACGATGCCCGGGGCCCGCGCCTCGCTCTCGTGATAGCCGACCAGGACGCGCCCGTCGCAGAGCACCAAAAACGCGCGGTTCACGGGAGCGTCGTCGCGGCCGACGCTCGCCATCGCGCGAGCGTCGATCCGCTCGACCACGTCGCGTTCGAGCACCAGGCCTCCGCCGGTCCGGGGCACCACCCGCGCCAGCTCCTCCTCGGTCGCCGTCCACGCCACACCGTGCCGCCCGCGGATGCGAAGCCAGATCGGATCGGGATCGAGCGGGACGATGGTCTTCCCGTCGGTCGCGTCGAGGTGTCCGTCGGAGAACCGCACCGCCACCCATTTGCCCGGGATGATCTCGACCGCGCTCCCGACCGCCGAGTCGCGGGTCGGGAGCGTCGAGACCACACGATCGCTGGCGTCGAGCACCAACAGCACGCGCTCGCCGCCACGCTTGCCGAAGAGCATGGCCCCGTCGCCGAAGCTCACCACGTCGTCGTCGGTGTCCTCGCCGGTCGCGTCGAACGCGCCGTCGGGGATCTCGACCCGCGCCGCATCGCAGCCCTCCTCCGGGCCGACCCGCACGAAGATGGGCTTGTCCGTCGCGGTGTAGACCTTGAAGCCGTCGGAGCGCGCGAGGACCGCGTGACCGACGTCGTGTCGCGCGCGGACCGCGTCGATGCGACGAAAAGCGGGCTCACCCGCGCGGCGCATCCAGGTCTCGCTCCTCTGGGTCAACACCGCGATCGCCGAGGTCGTGGTGCTCGTGAAGCGGATGTCGCTGTCGAGCTCGGGGTGCGTGGCCCGGCGGCTGTATGGCGTGACCGTGGTCCCGGTGACCCGCAGGCGCATCGGCGTGGTGCCACTGTCGCCGATCAGGATGACCGTGTTCGGCTCTCGCGGATCGACGAACATCGTGGACGCGCAGCGGGTGTCATCGTCGTTGCTCTCGGAGAGGCTCTGCCACTCGAGCGGCGCGAGCATCGGCCCCGCGAGCGAGGGGACAGTCGCGGTCACCACCATCGTCAGGGCGTCGGGCCCGTTGCTGGCGTTCACGCAGGCCACGAGTCGCCGCCCGATGTTCCGCATGTTGGTCGCGGCAGCGACGTCGGCCGGCTCGCCGTTCGCGCGCGTGACGGTCAACGACGACGATCCGGGGACGCACATCCCCTGTCCGTCGTGCACGTAGATCTGTCCGCCGTTGTTCAAAAGGCCCACGAGATCGCCGCTGCCGAGCTCGGCGAGCGATCGGATCGAGCCGCTCCTCCGATGCTGCGGGCAGTCGGCGCCGACCGGCAGCGGGACCTCAATGCAACCGGCGTCCTCGATGCGACCGCGAAAATCGCAACGGACGAGCAGCGGGCGCGAAATCGCGATCAGCGGCGCCTCGCCGAACAGGTACGTCAGCCCGTCGGACGTCGTGCGATGGCCGGTGAGCTCGTACTCGCTCGGCGCCAGGTCGATGCGCCGCGGGGAACCGGCTCCGCGGGGCGGCACGTAGACGTACTCGGTGCGATCGATGACCATGTTGTTGACCGTCGCGATCACCAGCGCGCCGCCGTTCGGGAGCGCGATCATCTCCTTCAATTCGCTGATTGGAGGCTCGATCCGGGTCTCGGAGCGCGTCCCGTCGAGCGCGATATCGGTGACCATGAACGACGATCCGAGCACGACCGAGCCGTCGCGGCGGAGGCGCGTGACCACCACGTCCTGGCGCTCCGCCTCCTCGCCGAGGGGACACATCGTGATCTCGGCGAGCTCGGCGAACGGCCGCCGCCGGCACGCACAAGCCCCCGGCCAGGTCACGCGCAGCCTCGCGCGGACGCCGGCGATGATGCTCTCGCCGTTCCCGCGCTCGCCGGTCAGCGTGATCGTGCTGCTGGCCGCGAGCGCGCAGCGATCACCGGGCGCGATCACCTGCGCGGTGTCGCCATCGAGCGGGGGGACGAGGCATCCGCACGCGCCTTCGGCGTCGCCGTCGAGATCGGCGGTCAGGCCGTCGAGGCTCTGCCGGGCGCCAGTCAGATCGCGCACGTCTCGCTGGCGGATGACGGCGATCGCGGTCTGCGCGGCCTCCGAGAACTTGGTCGCGCCGTCCTCGCCGATGCGGGAGATCGCGACGCCCGCCGTGTCCATGTCGTCGGCGCCGTGCACGGTGAGCACGACGTCACCCGGCTCGACGTCGTACGGGACGATGATCGAGGGCGGCGCGCAGGCGGCCGTCAGCACGACCGTCGATATCCAGCGCCGCACGCCGCCACTCTATTCGATCGCGCCGATCTTCGCGCCAACCGCGAAGCTCCTCAGCCAGCTCTGGATCGCCCGCTGGTTCTTTGGTCCGAACCGCAGCAGGTGCTTGTCTGCGGGCTTGCGGTCCTCGAGCGCGGTGTCGGCGTACTTGTAGAGCGCGCCGAAGGGCACCACCTGGACACGCCCCTCCGGCACCGGCACCGCGATCAGCCGGGTGATCGCGCCCTTCAGCACGCTGTCGAAGCGCTCACCGGGCGCGGCGATCTGCCCGTACACGCGGTCGAAGAAGGGCCGTAGCGTCGCGTAGCCTTTGCCGGCCGCGAGCGGATCGACCGCGGTCACGATCTGCGTGACGCGGTCGTATCGCGCGAACGAGGTCGCGGAGATGAAGCTCTTCTCGGTGAAGTCGACCGGCTTCCCGGGCACCACCGGCTTCTTCTCGATCTCCTCGTCGACCCCGAAGTCGCCGGGGATCTTCACGAACGCCAGCACCGGCTTCGGGCTCGCGCCGCGCGACGTGAGGTTGGTGGCCGCGGCCACGCGCTGGAGGATGCCGTCTTCGCTGGCCCACGCCGCCAGCTCGGGCGCGGTGGACCAGCTCCCGACCACCTTGCGCAGCGTCGCGTCGGCGTCGGCCGGCTGATGCGGCGTGGTGTCCTGCGGCGGGTCCGGCACCGGCGCGTCGGCCACCGGCGTCGCGAGCGGCGGCGCGGTCTGCTTCGGCGGAGCCGGCACGTCCTCGACCTTGGGGGCGCCGGGCTTGTCGAGCCACAAAAACGAGCCGATCGCCAGCAGCACGAGGACCACGGTCCCGCCTGCCAGCAGGCCGTTGTTGCGCCGCTGGCGCTTCAGCTCATCTGCGAGATCGGCCATGTGTTCCTACGACAACGGCTGTGCCACGGGTCGGATTCCGATCCAAGCGATCAGTCTTCGGCCCCGTCGAAGATGCTCTTGCGCGGCACCGTGCTGGTGCGCGCGACGATCTGCATGTTCTCGTACTGCGACGCGTTGGCCGAGGTGATCGCTTCCTTGAAGATCCCCATCAGCTTGTCCTTGTCCTCGAGCCGCTTGGGATCGACGCGGAACACCTTCAGCATCTCCACCTCGGCGTTGGGGCGCTTGAACGCGTTGAGCTCCCACGCGCCCTTCTCCGGCAGCGCGCGGCCTGGGCGGACCAGCTTCGGTGCGGCGAACGGGAGCACGTGCACCTGCGCGGGCGGCGAGACGTGCTGCGTCGTGAGCGCTTCGTCGAGGCCCTTGTCGCCGTAGTAGCTGGAGACATCGACGACCGCGTAGGACGCGTCGCCGCCGAGATCGACCAGCGTGACCTGCTTGTTGTGGTCGCCGAGATCGACCTTGATCGTGCTGGCGGTCTCGCCGCGCTTCACGCCGATCTCGAACGGGGCCTGGATCGGCACGGCGATGTCGAGGACCTTGCCCTTCTCCACGACCTGCGGCTCGCCACCGATGTCGATCGTGACCGGGCCGGGGCCGGGGTTGACGACCCAGAGCGCCGCTGCCTCGGTCTTCCGCGTCACGACGTACGCGGAGATCGCGACGGCGATCAGCGCGATCACGCCGATGATGACCGCGCGCGACTTGGGCGGCGGCTCCTTCCTCGGAGGTGCATCGTCATCGTCGGGGGTCTTCGAGCCGAAGAACCGGTCGTCCTGGTCCGCCATGACAACTCCATAGCAGCGCATGGAACCCCAGGACAGGGTCGCGCCCGCTGGACAGACGAGCTAGCGTGCGTCCGTGACGCGCCTGGCTTGGCTTGGGCTCGCGCTGCTGCTCGCGAGCGCGCACGCCGCGTCCGCCGAGCCGCTCGTGTATTGCGGCGATCAGGAGGGGGGCGGGCCGTACATTTATCCTTCGCCCGATGATCCGCACACCGTGATCGGCACGGATGTCGACATCGCTGCAGCGCTGGCCCGGCACCTCGGCCGGGAGGCGCGCTTCCAGCAGGGGCAATGGGATCGGCTCCCGGATCTGCTGGGCGCGCGTAAGTGCGACGTCGTCATCAACGGCTACGAGCGCACGCCGTCGCGCGTCGCCACCATGGCCGCGAGCTTGCCGTACCAGGTCTACGGGCTCGCGTTTTTGGTGCGAAAGGATCGCGACCCGACCTTCGGGCTCGAGACGCTGAAGGGCGAGGGGCGCTTCCACGTCGGCGCGCTGACCGGCTCGTCCGCGGAGGCGTGGCTGCGCGCGAACGTCGGGCCCAACGTGGTCATCGCCACCTACGACGGCAACACCGACGCGATGCGCGAGGTCGAGACGAAGAAGCTCGACGGCACGCTGCAGGACACGCCGATCGCTACGTTCTATGCGCCGCGCTTCCCGGAGCTCGAGGCGCGCGGCGAGCCGGTGGGACACGGCTACTACGTGGTGTACGCGCGTTCGGATGATCGTGCGCTGATCGAGGGCATCGATCACGCGCTGCTGGAGATGATCCAGAGCGGCGAGCTGCGCGCGATCCTCCACCGCTACGGCGTCTGGGACGCGCCGCAGAAGGAGCTGCTGGAGATCGCCGCGCACGCGCCGCTGTTCGGGGTGGTGACGGCGACGGTGGCGCTCGTCGAGTCGTCCTCGGTCGCGTCGGCCTCACCGCTGGGCGCGCGGCCGCGGGGCCTGTTCGAGGTGGCGCGGCGCTACGGCGCGATCCTGATCGAGTCGGCGGGGCTGACGGTGCTGCTCTCGGTGATCTCGTTCCCGATCGCCGTGCTGCTCGGCCTGATGATCGCGGTCGGCCGGATCTGGGGCCCGCGGGTGCTGGCGGTGCCGCTCACGCTCTATGTTGAGGTGCTGCGCGGGACGCCGCTGATGTTGCAGCTCTACTTCGTCTTCTTTTTCCTGCCGGAGCTTGGCGTGAACATCCCGGCGTTCGGCACGGCGATCCTCGGCCTCGCCGTGAACTACTCGGCGTACGAGTCGGAGATCTATCGCGCCGGGCTGCAGGCGGTGCCGCGCGGGCAGATGGAGGCGGCGCTGTCGCTGGGCCTGTCGCGCTCGCAGGCGCTCTCGCGGGTGGTGATCCCGCAGGCGTTTCGCTCGGTGATCCCGCCGGTGATGAACGACTTCATCGCGCTCTTCAAGGACACCAGCGTGTGCAGCGTGGTGACGCTGATCGAGCTCACCAAGCGCTTCTCGGTGCTGTCGCAGAGCACCCAGGCGACGATCGAGCTGATGGTGCTCACCGCGCTCCTTTATCTGGCGATGAGCTGGCCGGCGTCGAAGGCGGCGCGGATGCTCGAGCATCGCCTCGGCGTGGAGACGCGCGGATGATGATCGAGGCGAAGGGCGTGATGAAGCGCCACGGCACGCTGGAGGTGCTGCGCGGCGTCGACTTCGCGCTCGCAGCGGGCGAGGTCGCCGCGATCATCGGGCCGTCGGGCGGCGGGAAGAGCACGTTCCTCCGCACGCTGAACGGGCTCGAGCCCTTCCACGCGGGGACGATCGCGATCGAAGGCGTCTCGATCCCGCACGGCGTCGACGATCGCCGGGACGCGGCGCTGCTGCAGTCGATCCGCCGGAAGGTCGGCTTCGTGTTCCAGCAGTTCCACCTGTTCCCGCACCTGACGGTGCGCGACAACATCATCGAGGCGCCGCTGCGCGTGGCCCGCATCTCGCGCGACGAGGCGGTGGCCCGCGCGGAGAAGCTGCTCGCGCGCGTCGATCTCGCGAGCAAGATCGACGCCTATCCCCGCCAGCTCTCGGGCGGCCAGCAGCAGCGCGTCGCGATCGCGCGGACGCTGGCGATGGAGCCCAAGGTGATCCTGTTCGACGAGCCGACCAGCGCGCTCGACCCGCTGATGGCGGCGGAGGTGTCGGCGGTGATCACCGATCTCGCCGCGGGCGGCCAGTCGATGGTGGTGGTGACGCACGCGATGGCCCTCGCGCGAAGAGTGGCGGGGCGCATCTCGGTGTTCGCGGGCGGCGTGTGCGTCGAGTCGGGGACGCCGGGTCGAATCTTCGAGGCGCCGCAGGAGGCGGTCACGCGGGCGTTTGTTGCTCATCCGCGGTGAAGAGCGGATCGATCGCGGCGCTTCTTCCGAATAATTCCCTAGACGGCGTGTTCCACCTTGGCGATGAGCACGAGCATCCTCACCGCGCTCGCCGTGTCCGTGATCCTGGGAGCGCCTGCGGCGCAGACCTCGCTGCTCGACAGCTGGCGCTGGCTGCCGGTGACGCCCACCGACTTGCTGGCGATCGAGAAGCGCGAGGCCGGACGCGCGGCCGCGACCCAGAAGGACCAGGTCCGCCGCGCCGGCCTGCGGCGGGTCGAGGCGTTCTCCGATCGCAGCGTGTACCTGGCCGGGGACGAGGTGGCGTCGCTCGTCATCGACGCGACCGCTTTTTCGCCCTGGGAGCCCGGGGCGGCGCTGACCGTCGAGCTGGTGCGCGACACAGTCGTGATCGCCCAGCGGTCGTTCGTGCTCGACGCAAAGGCCACCGGCAAGCTCGCCATCGCCGTGCCGAGCGACGGGCTGCCGACCGGCAAGTACGCGGTTCGCGCGCGCGTCGATCCGGCGATCGGTCAGCCCGGCGAGTGGCGCTTCACACGCAGCTCGACCAAGTCCGCAGGAGGCACCATCCCGGTCGCGGGCGTACCGCTGGTCGTGCACGGCATGGAGGGCGCGAGCGCGTGGCCCATCTCGACCGGGGTCCCGATGCCGCGCGGCGCGATCCGAACGCCGGCCGATCTCGTGCTCCTCGAGAACGGAAGGCCGATCCCCGCGCAGTGGACGGTGCGATCGCGCTGGTCGCCGCGCCCCGATAGCGCGCCCGCGTGGCTCGGCCTCGACTTCCTCGCGAAGCCGCAAAGCGCGTACCGCATCGCGCGCGGCAAGCCGGCTGTCGCGAGGAGGCCGCTGAAGCTGAGCGAGACCAGCGACGAGATCACCATCGACACCGGCCCTGCGAAGCTCGTGATCCGCAAGCACGGGTTCGATGGGCTGCACGCGGCGTGGGTCGACGCCGACAAGAACGGCGTGTTCGCCCCGAGCGAAGCGCGCGTCAGCGGCGGTGGTGGCCTGGAGCTCATCGACGAGACGGGCGCCCTCCACCGTGCGCTCGCCGACCGCGACGTCGTGGTGAAGGTCGAGGAGTCGGGCCCCGTACGCGCGGTGATCTCGGCGAGCGGCTGGTACGTCGCGGAGAGCGCGCCGCGCCTCTGCCGCTTCGTCGTGCAATTCACGGCCTACGCCGGTGTGGCCGCGCTGTTCGCGAGCACGCACACCATCATCGCGCACGACACTCGCGTCCATCACATCGCCGATCTCAGGTTGCGCATCCCGGTGATCGGTGGCGAGCGCTGGAGCACCGGACACGACGGCGCGGTGGTCGAAGGCCCGCTCCCCGACGCGCCCGCGACCGCGTGGCTGCACCAGGAGCGCGCCGACGCCTTGCGCGTCATGGTCGGAGAGAAGCCCCTTGCGACGGGTGTCCACGCCGACGGATGGATGGCGATCCGGTCGGCGAAATCAGCGGTTTCGGTGACCTTGCGCGACACCTGGCAGAAGTTCCCGAAGGAGCTGGAGGCGGGAACGGGCGGCATCGACGTGCACTTCTGGCCGCGCCACGGGCGGCGCACGTTCAACGACGAGGAGGAGCTCGATCCGCGCCACGTCTTCGAAGCGCGCTTCGCGCACCAGGGACCGCTGCTCGATCTGCAGATGCCCAAGCGGTACTTCGACGCGCTCGCCGCCTCGAACGAGGCCTCGAAGTGGGACGTCGAGAACACCGCCACGATCGGCTATCGCTCGTCGGCGGAGGGCGTGTCGATCGGCAACGAGCTGGCGATCTGGCTGGACGCGCCCGACGATGGCGCGGTCGCGCGCACCTTCCAGGCCCCGCCGCACGCGATCGCGAGCCCGTCCTGGAACGTCGCGACAGGCGTCGAGACTTCGATGTCGGCCCGCGACGACGCGCGCTGGCCGCTCGCCGAGCGCACGCTCAACCACGACTTCCCGCGGGCGATGCTGGCGGTGATCGATCACGTCGGCGCGTACGGGATGTGGATCTACGCCAACACGTTCAACACCTGGCGCAACGGGTGGCCAGGGCTGCATCGGGTCTGGCAAAACAGCCACTACCAGCAGGTCGGCGACAGCTGGAAGCTGTACTTCCGCGGCGGCTCGCCGGAGCTCTATCGCTGGGCGACGGCGCAAAGCGCGCTGTTCGCCGACGTCGCGACCGTGCACCACGTGCTCCCGGAGCTCGAGGTGCCGGGCCGGCAGCTCGGCGCGATGTATCACGCGAAGGGCTTTCTTCCGTGGGGCGCGCGCCAGAAGGGCGAGTTCCCCACCGACGGCGACGTCCGTAACTGGGGTCACTTCATCGATCCCGACGCGTATCTTTGGCGCTACCTGCTCACGGGCGATCTGTTCGCGCGCGATCTGTACCGGCAGTGGCTCGACACCATCGGGCGCGCCACGTTCCCGGTGAAGGGCAATGGACGGGAGGCGGTGAACGATCTCGCGATGCTGCTCGCGGCGTACCGCTTCACCTGGGATCCCGCCTTGATTCCCGCGATCCGCCGCGGCGGGGAGTCGATGCTCGCCGTCCCGCTCACGCAAGGAAAGGCGACCCCCAGCTATCCGGTCTGGAACAAGCGCTGGCCCGATCGCTACTGGGATCTGACGCGCGACGATCGGATCATCGGCGCGGTCGACGCGTACACGCGGGCGGGGTTCGCGCACGCCGCGCCGGCGTCTTTCGTGTACCGCCACACCGGCGAGGGGCTGCCCGATGCGCTCCTGCCGGTCGCGTACGATCTGCCGCGCCTGGTGTATCGCGACGAGGGCTCGCCGCTCGACGGCTTCGCGTCGTACGTCTCGGCGCGCGAGGAGGAGGAGCTGATGCAGCTCCCCGAGTACCTCGCCGCTCTGACGCGCGCAGGCCTGAGCGAAAGGGCCGCGCCGGCCATGAGCTCGACCGATCTCCCGGGCGTGGTCCTCGCGACCAACCCCGAGGGGAAGAGCTTCCACCTCCGCGTGACGACCGCCCGTGGCGCGCCCCGCAACGACCCGCGAGGCCTGCTGGTGCGCGCGCCGTCGGGCAAGATCCTGAAGAAGATCGTCATCACCGCCGAGCCGCGCATGCCCGCAGCCGACGCCGCGGTGACGATCTCGCTCTCGCGCGGTACGCCGTCGGTGGTGGTCGAGGTGCGCACCGACGGCGAGAAAGGCGTCTATCGGATCGAGCGCTTCGGTTACGCGGCGTCGTTCGAGCTGCCAATGACCGATCTCGCGCACGAGGCGATCGCGCTGACGCAGGGGGTCCAGCTGCGCACGTACGGCCGGGTCGAGGGCGTGCTGGTGCGCCCGCCGGGCTCGAGCGCCGCGATAGCGCTGCGGGCGGAGGCCAAAGGGTCGGTCGCGACGCGTGTCCCCGCGGTGGTGTACGCCCGGATCGGATCGCTGCTCGATCAGACCTTCTACGATAACGGTGATCGACGCAGCGCCGAGGTGGAGATCCCGGCGGGGACGACGCAGCCGCTGGTGTTGCTCGGGGATGCGGTGCTGACGTGGCGCGGGGAGGGCGCGCTCTACCTGGCGCGCACGGCGAAGGACGTGGCGGCGGTGCTCAGAGAATGACGTGCACGTACGTCGCGCCGTCGCAGGAGGTCTGCTCGACGATCTGCGTGCCGTCCGTCTCGCCGGACGACGACATCGAGCTCCCGCCGCCCCCGAGCTGGACCTCGCCCAGCTTCTGGATCTCCGATCGCGCGCGGTTCTGAGCGGTGTTCGCGGCCAGCGAGACGTTGTTCATGCCCTTCGCGAGGCCGACCCCGTGGCGGCGCCCGCCCTCGATCCAGGCGATTTTTCGCGTCCAGGAGGGGCAGGAGCCGCGATCCGGGCTCTTCCAGGCGAGCGCCGCGGCGTCGCAGTCGGGGAGCGACTTGCGATCGATCGCCGGGTCGACCGTGCGGGCCAGCGCGAACACGTTCGTGCCGTCGCTGTGCGAGTCGAGCACCTCCGATTCGTGCAGTGTGATCTTCGAGCCGTCGGCGGGGAGCGCCGGGCCGAGCAGCTTCACCCGCGCCCTCTGTCCCGCGCTCGACGCCCCGAGCATGCCGTCCGGCGCCTGACCCACCGCGTAGACGTAGCTCTCGTGCTTGCACGCCGCGAGGCCGGTCCAGCCCATCGAGGCCGCGGCGGGCGGTGGCTGCTGCTCGGCGCTCGATCCATTGCAGGCGGCGATCGAGAGCAGGGCGGCGCAGGCGAGCGTTCTCATTCGATCACCATCGATCGCAACCGCCGCCGCACGCCAGGCCGGTGACTGCGCTTACAGCAGGGCGCGCCGCACGAGGTCCAGCAGCGACCCGCTGGTGTAGCGCACGCCCCGCACGCCGGCTGCGACCGCGGCCTCGATGTCTCGCTCGCTGTCGCCGACGAGCACCGAGGTCGCGCGATCGAAGCCCCATTCGCGTGTGGCGCGCTCGATCATGCCGGGCAGCGGCTTTCGGCAGTTGCAGCCGTCGTCGGGCCCGTGCGGGCAAAAGTAGAACCCGTCGATGCGTGCGCCGTGGCGAGCGAGCTCGGCGCGCATCCATTCGCAGAGCGCATGGAACGCCGCCTCGTCGTAGAACCCGCGCGCGATCCCGGACTGATTGGTGACCACCAGGACCAGCACGCCGGCGTCGTTGGCGTACTTCACCGCGTCGATTGCGCCCTCGACCCAGGTGAACTGGGCGGGCGTGTGGACGTAGCCGTGGTCGACGTTGAGGGTGCCGTCGCGATCCAGGAGCAAGGCTCGGACAACCAGGCCTCGCTTCACAGGGCGTTCTCGACCAGCTCGCACAGCGTGTGGCCGACGACGGCGTGCAGCTCCTGGATGCGCGGCGTGTCCGTCGACGGAACGCACAAGCAGACGTCGGCCAGCATTTGCATGGAAGAGCCACCGTTGGCGCCGGTCAGCGCGATCACCGCCATCCCCTGCGCGCGCGCCGCTTCCATCGCGAGGAGCACGTTCTTGCTTCGCCCGCTGGTCGAGATCGCGAGGAGCACGTCACCGGAGCGCCCGTGCGCCTGCACCTCGCGCGCGAAGACGTGATCGTAGCCGTAGTCGTTGCTCACCGCCGTCAGCGAGGAGCCGTTGGCATGGAGCGCGAGCGCGGAGAGCGGCCGGCGATCGCGCAAGAAGCGCCCGGTGAGCTCGGCCGCGATGTGCTGCGCATCGGCCGCCGAGCCGCCATT
>Ga0105047_10001229_pt1 | contig 45694 bp, 45 predicted proteins | sample MAT04_FD_78384 | JGI IMG/M metagenome (GOLD analysis project Ga0105047, IMG submission 78384) | Freshwater microbial communities from Lake Fryxell liftoff mats and glacier meltwater in Antarctica - MAT-04 (megahit assembly) | ecosystem: Environmental > Aquatic > Freshwater > Ice > Liftoff... | reverse complement strand
GAACTTGCGGATTCAGGGAGATGGTAATTGTCCTCACGGCGTGTCCTTAGATATTCGCCACAAGTAGATGTGCCAGCGCCTACTGCGATTTTGTTCGCCCCCGCTATTGCAGATTGCGGCACTAATAGGCTCAGTGTGGCGGTGAATAGCATTATTAAAGGGGCCGGGCACATTATTTCCCATCATTTCAGTTTTTCTAGTTCGTTCTTTGTCTCGGCCAGCGGCGGGAGGTGTGCACAACGAGCAGCACCTGCACTTCACCTGCATTGGTTTTAATTCGAGCCTGGCTCCTTTAATTATTTTTGACGTACTTCATCTTCCGGATGCGAGCATCCGTCTGACGACTTCTTCAGCTAAGTGCCAGTCTTCTTTTTCAAAGCCCACGGCAAAATTGCGTTTCTCTGCAAGGTAGTAGGCTTCTTTTTCAACCAATTGATGGAATTCTTCGTCGCTGAGCGTGATGCTGGATTGCGCTGCCACCGTTGCCGCGATCACGGTTTCGGTCTCTACGACCTTGATTTTTCCCTGGGCTGGCGCTTTCGGTTTGGCTTTGGCTTTGGCTTTCTCGGGCGCCGTTTTGCTTGACTCAGGCTCAATAGTTTTGCTCTTGGCCGCTACCGGTTTTTCCGGCGCGATTATTTTTTCCGCGGTTTTAGTGGGCGCTGCTTTTTTAGCCACGGGTCGTGTGGATTCGGCCTTCATTTTGCTTGGCACGGTTTTCTTGGCCTCGGTTTTGCTAGCCGCGGTAGTTGCAGCCGCTATGGCTTTTTCAGGAGCGGTTTTTGTTGTGACTACTTTTTCAGCCACTGCTTTCGCTGGCGCCGCTTTTTTGACAGTAGCTTCTTTGACAGTAGCGGCTTTTACTGGCGCTGCCTTTTTGGTTTTTTTTACACTGGCGACATCCACTGGTGTCTTGGTGGTAGTGCCTTCGGTCTTACTTTTCATCTTGCTATCTCCTGTTGCTAACGTTTATGGCGAGCATGTCAAAAAATGCAGCGCCCAGAGTTTGGGTGGGTTTCAGGCGTCATTCATACGCTTTTAACCTGCAGGTCGGACTTTTTTCCAACCTATCGGGTTGAAACCCATCCGGAAAAATTTAAGCACACTTTGTTTGCGAATAAATGGGCCACGAATAAATGGGCCAGGCTCGCAATCAATTCCCTCATTTCACCAATGCCACCGGCACATAAGGACTGGCCAGGTTCACCGTCAGCATTTGCATGGCCGGATGTAAAACCAGATCCATCATTTCCATGGGGACTGCCCCAAACAAGGGTTCGTCGCCGCGCGGTTGGAAGTCCGGTCCACCGGGCAAACGGGTCATGGCATCCAGATGCGCCCCCGTTCCAATGCTTCTTGCGGCGTTGCGGCGAATTCCTGCCATTTGAGGTTGCCGACGATGCGCATGGTATGCGTCAAAGCTTGACCAGTTTCGGATGTTGCGCCGGGCGGCCTTCCAACTTGGCGCGAAAGTAACTGAACACTTCATCAGCTTCGTAGACCAGGCCAAATTGTTCAACTTCTTCCCTTGCCATTAACGCGGATGCGACGAACTCGCGCCGCCATTCCATTCGGGATTCCGCTGGTGTTTTGCTGGCGGGTATTTCGATCTCCATTCCTTGGACAAAGACGCGTGGCGCGTCGTCTTCCGTTGCCGGCGTCGAGTGGCAGGCTTCTCTTGGGGTGACGTGGTCGGGCGTTTTCATCGTCATGCCGCGATACATTCAATTCGCGCGTAGCTATCGCCTTTTTCTCGGGCCAACTGCCACAGGTCCAAGGCTTCCTGCATGCGCAGCCAGCTTTTCGGCGTGGTGCCGGTGAGTTTTGCGACTCGAATGGCCAAGTCGGCAGAGAGGGCGCGTTTTTCGTGGATCAGTTCAGAAATGGTCAGGCGGCTTACGGCGAGGCGCTGGGCCAGTTCGGTCTGGGTGAGGCCGAGGGCGGGCAGGACATCTTCGCGCAGCAGTTCGTCTGGGTGGGTTTGCGGTTGGGATCGCGCAGCGTCATCAGTGGGTGTCCTCCTGCTAAATTTTCGCAGCTTTTAGCCTGGATGCAGAGTATCGGAATTCGGGTTTCAACACCGAACCCGGATTCCGCTGCGCTACATCCAGGCTACGTATGCTGGCCGTCTTTCCGGCGAAGGCCGGAATCCAGTGGATCGAAGAGCCTGGACCCTGGCTTGGCCGTCACCCCGGAGTTGGGTAATCCGGGGCGGGGTGACGGAAATCTCCTTCATGACTTACTGACACGCCTCGCATTCCTCGAACCCCGCATCGCCCGGCCGCATCGTGCAGGCTTTGCCGACGATTTCCGGTTCCGGCAGGTTGGGCGAGGCCACATAACCGCCCGCATTTACCCCGCCAGCGCCGTGTGCCGAAACCGCGTTCAGTTCGCCGCCCTTGCCGGTGGATTTCTCGGCGGCGGTGGCACCCATCGAGCGCAGGTAGTAGGTGGTTTTCAGGCCGCGTATCCAGGCGAGTTTGTAGGTTTCGTCGAGCTTCTTGCCGGAGGCGCCGTGGAAGTAGAGGTTGAGGCTTTGCGCCTGGTCGATCCACTTCTGGCGGCGCGCGCCGGCTTCAATCAGCCAGACCGGGTCGACTTCGAAGGCGGTGGCGTAGAGCTGGCGCAGGTCGGTCGGGATGCGGTCGATCTTGGCCAGGCTGCCGTCGAAGTATTTGATGTCGCCGACCATGACTTCGTCCCACAGGTTGAGCGCCTTCAGGTCGCGCACCAGGTACTGGTTGACGACCGTGAATTCGCCGGACAGGTTGGATTTGACGAACAGGTTCTGGTAGGTGGGTTCGATGCTGGCCGACACGCCGACGATGTTGGCAATGGTGGCGGTGGGCGCGATGGCGAGGCAGTTGGAGTTGCGCATGCCGACCGTCATGATGCGGCTACGCAGGGTGTTCCAGTCCAGCGTTTCGGACAGGTCGGCCTCCAGATAACCGCCGCGCTCGGTGGCCAGCAGCTTCAGCGAATCTTGCGGCAGGATGCCCTGGCTCCACAACGAGCCGTCGAAGGTGCTGTAGCGGCCGCGCTCTTCAGCCAGATCGGCGGAAGCGGAGTAGGCGTAATAGGCGACGGCTTCCTGCGTGAGGTCGGCGAATTCGACGGCTTCGACGCTGGCGTAGGGGATGCGCATCAGATGCAGCGCGTCCTGGAAGGCCATCGTGCCGAGGCCGACCGGGCGGTGCTTGAGGTTGGAATTGCGCGCCTTGCCGACGTTGTAGAAGTTGATGTCGATGACGTTGTCGAGCATGCGCATGGCGGTGCGGATGGTCTGCTTCAGTTTGGCGTGGTCGAGGCCGCCCTCTTTTATATGGTTGGCGAGGTTGACCGAGCCCAGGTTGCACACGGCGATTTCGTTGTCGTTGGTGTGCAGCGTGATTTCTGTACACAGGTTGGAGCTGTGCACGACGCCGACGTGCTGGTTGGTGTAGCGCACGTTGCAGGCATCCTTGAAGGTGATCCAGGGATGGCCGGTTTCGAACAGCATGGAAATCATCTTGCGCCACAGGCCGACTGCGGCGACTTTCTTGAATACCTTGATCTCGCCGCGCGCGGCTTTTTCTTCGTAGCGGGTATAGGCGGCTTCAAACGCCTGGCCGAACAGGTCGTGCAGGTCGGGCACGTCGGACGGGCTGAACAGCGTCCATTCGGCGTTTTCCATTGCGGGGTTTGCCATAACCCGTTTCATGAACAGATCCGGCACCCAGTTGGAGGTGTTCATGTCGTGCGTGCGGCGGCGGTCGTCGCCGGTGTTCTTGCGCAGTTCGAGGAATTCCTCGATGTCCATGTGCCAGGTTTCCAGGAACGCGCACACCGCGCCCTTGCGCTTGCCGCCCTGGTTGACCGCCACGGCGGTGTCGTTGGCCACTTTCAGGAACGGCACGACGCCCTGTGATTTGCCGTTGGTGCCCTTGATGTAGGCGCCAAGCGAACGCACGCGGGTCCAGTCGTTGCCGATGCCGCCGGCGTATTTCTGCAACAGCGCGTTTTCCTTGATGCCCTGATAGATGCCGTCGAGGTCGTCGGGGATGGTGGTCAGGTAGCAGCTTGAGAGTTGCGAATGGCGGGTGCCGGCGTTGAACAGGGTCGGCGTGCTGCTCATGTAGTCAAACTTCGACAGCACCTGGTAGAACTCCAGCGCGCGCGCTTCGCGGTCGATTTCGTTGAGGCTCAGGCCCATCGCCACGCGCATGAAGAAGGCTTGCGGCAGTTCGATGCGGCGCTCGTCGATGTGCAGGAAATAGCGGTCGTACAGGGTTTGCAGACCGAGATACTGGAATTGCAGATCGCGGTCGGCATCGAGCGCGGCGGCCAAGCGCGGCAGGTCGAACTGGCGCAGCCGCTCGTCCAGCAGTTCGGCTTCGATGCCCTGGGTGATGTAGTTCTGGAAATAGTCGGCGTAGCGCGCGTTCATCTCATGCTGGCCGACTTCCTCGCCCAGCACTTCGCGGCGGATGGAGTGCATCAGCAGACGCGAGGTGACGTAGTTGTATTCCGGGTCTTTTTCGATCAGCGAACGCGCCGACAGAATCAGCGAACGGCGCACTTCGTCCATCGGCACGCCGTCGTAGATGTCGCGCAGCGTGGCTTGCAGGATGGCCTGCGGGTGGGTTTCGTGCAGGCCTTCGCAGGCGACGGTGATGACTTCGGTCAGATGGCCCAGATCGAGCAGGCGCCGTTCGCCATTTTCCAGGCAGAACAGGGCACGATCTTGCAAACCCTCGGCCACTTGTTGCTGTTTTTGCTTGGCGCGTTCGTCGTTGCGCTTTTCGCGATACAGCACATAGGCGCGCGCAACTTCATGTTCGCCGGAACGCATCAGCGCCAGTTCGACCTGATCCTGGATGTCCTCGATATGGAAAGTGCCGCCGTTGGGCTGTCGGCGAATCAATGCACTGACGACATTGCCGGTCAGGTGTTCCACCACGTCCCGAATGCGTGCGCTGGCGGCGGCCTGGCCACCGTTGACGGCGATGAACGCCTTGGTCAGCGCAATGGCGATTTTGTTCGGCTCGAAGGCAACCACAGCGCCGTTGCGGCGGATGATCTTGTGGTCGGGATAAGTTGCCGCCATCGGCGTTTCCGAAGTCATGGGGTCATTGCTCTGAATGGGGTCACGGGTGGGCCGAAAATCGGTGGAAAGCTGCATGGGTGCGTCTCCTTCTTGTCTGTTCCAGTGTCGGCGCGGGATCGCGGCTACTTGGCGCTGGTTTATTAGAAAACACTAAATCTAGTGTATTTGTGACTTGCTGGCGCTAATTCTAGTGTCGGAGACGGGGCCGTCAACTGCTTTCTTATGCACAAGATGTCCACAGGGTTGTCTACAGGCGGTGAAACCGGGCCGTATCAACGGCAGGGCTGGATGGCGTGTTTTCGGGACAAGTTATCCACAGCGTGGACCTCCTTCGGGCGGAAGGCACTTCGCTTTTCCGCTCTGCATAGCTTCGTTATTCAGGTTGGGCAGGCGCGGTATCATTGCGACCATTTTTGAACCGTACCTCAATCCATGCGCAACTCTGCCGTTCTCCTTATCGCCTGCCCGGACAAGAAAGGGCTGGTCGCCGCCATTGCCAATTTTCTGTTGCAACACAATGCCAACATCCTGCACGCCGATCAGCATCAGGACGGCGCTGCCGGATTGTTCCTGATGCGGGTGGAATGGGCGCTGGACGGCTTCGAACTTGGTTTGCACAAGTTTGACGAGGCGTTTGCGCCGATTGCCGATGCGCATGCTTTGCGCTGGTCCTTGTCGCTTTCCAGCGTCAAGCCGCGTATGGCGATCTTCGTTTCCAAATACGATCACTGCCTGGCCGATCTGCTCTACCGCCACCATGCCGGCGAGTTGTACTGCGATATTCCGTTGATCATCAGCAATCATCCGGACACGCACTGGCTGGCCGAGGCCTACAAGATTCCGTTCCGCCAAGTTGCGGTGAGCAAGGACAACAAGCCCGATGCCGAGGCGCAACAGCGTGCGTTGCTGAGCGCACACCATGTCGATTTCATCGTGCTGGCACGCTACATGCAGGTGCTTTCACCCGATTTCATCAGCTATTACCCGAATCGCATCATCAACATCCATCATTCGTTCCTGCCTGCGTTTCACGGCGCCAAGCCGTATCAGCGCGCGTATGAGCGCGGCGTCAAACTGATCGGCGCGACCAGCCATTACGTAACAGAAGTGCTGGATGATGGCCCGATCATCGAACAGGACGTCACCCGCATCTCGCATCGCGACGAATTGGAAAATCTGGTACAGAAGGGCGCCGATCTGGAGAAGGTGGTGCTGTCGCGCGCGGTGCGCTGGCACATCGATAATCGCATTCTGGTTTATGGCAACAAGACGGTCGTTTTTGATTGAGTTTTACTTGGGAGTGAGAACTTGAAAACCATCCTGATCACCGGCGGCGCCGGCTACATCGGCTCGCATGCCTGTATCGAATTTCTCAACGCCGGCTACGACATCGTCGTGCTCGACAATTTGTGCAACAGCAGTCCCGAATCGCTGAAGCGGGTGCGTGAACTGACCGGCCAGGATTTTCCTTTCATTGAAGGCGATATCCGCGATCGTTCGATGCTCGACAAGTTGTTTCGTGACCACGACATTGACGCGGTCATTCACTTTGCCGGACTGAAAGCGGTCGGCGAGTCGGTGGAAAAACCGCTGATGTACTACGACAACAACATCGCCGGTAGCATCACCTTGTTCGAAGCCATGCAGGCGGCGGGCGTGAAGACCATCGTGTTCAGTTCTTCCGCCACCGTTTACGGCGACCCGGCCAGCGTGCCGATCCGCGAGGATTTCCCGGTCGGCGGCACCACCAATCCTTACGGCACCAGCAAACTGTTCATCGAAAAAATCCTGCAGGATGTGGCTATTTCTGATCCGAGTTGGCGCATCGGCCTGCTGCGTTATTTCAACCCGGTCGGCGCGCACAAGAGCGGTCGCATCGGCGAAGACCCACGTGGCATCCCGAACAACCTGATGCCCTACATCTCGCAAGTGGCGGTGGGGCGTCGCGAATATCTGAATGTCTGGGGCGATGATTACCCGACGCAGGACGGTACCGGCGTGCGCGACTACATCCATGTCGTCGATCTGGTGCTGGGCCACATCAAAGCCGTCGAGAAACTGGCGGAAGTGCCCGGCGTGCGCATCTGGAACCTGGGCACTGGCCAGGGCTACAGCGTCATTGATATGGCGCGCGCGTTCGAAATCGCCAGTGAGCAGTCGGTGCCTTACAAGATCGGGCCGCGCCGTGTTGGCGATATCGCGCAGTGTTATGCCGATCCGTCTCTGGCAGCAAAAGAACTCGGTTGGCGGGCGACTCACGATCTGGTGGAAATGTGCGAAGACACCTGGCGTTGGCAGTCGATGAATCCGAAGGGTTACGGTGATTGAGGACGGGTAGGGTGCGCCGTGCGCACCATTCAACATTGATCGGTGCGCATGGCGCACCCTACGAAAGCAAGGGGAAAATATGATTCTGGTCACTGGCGGCGCCGGCTTCATCGGCGCAAATTTTGTAATTGACTGGCTGGCGCAACACGCCGAGCCGGTCATCAACCTGGACAAACTCACTTACGCTGGCAACCTGGAAAACCTCGCCAGCCTCAAGGGTGACAGTCGGCACATCTTCGTGCAGGGCGACATTGGCGACCGCGCCCTAGTCGGCAAACTGCTGGCAGAACATCAGCCGCGCGCGATCATCAATTTCGCTGCCGAATCGCACGTCGATCGTTCCATTCACGGCCCGGAAGACTTCATCAAGACCAATATCGTCGGCACCTTCCACCTGCTCGAAGAAGTGCGCGGCTACTGGAACAGCCTGGGCGAGGCCGACAAGGCCGCGTTCCGCTTCCTGCACGTTTCCACTGACGAGGTTTACGGCTCGCTCGGCAAGGAAGATGCGCCGTTCACCGAAGACACCCCGTTCGCCCCGAACAGCCCGTACTCCGCCAGCAAGGCCAGTTCCGACCATCTGGTGCGCGCCTATCACCACACCTACGGCCTGCCAGTGCTGACCACCAACTGTTCCAACAACTATGGTCCGTATCAGTTTCCGGAGAAGCTGATCCCGCTGATGATCCTCAACGCCACCCGCGGCAAACCGCTGCCGATCTACGGCGACGGCATGAACGTGCGCGACTGGCTGTACGTCTCCGACCACTGCGCCGCGATCCGCGTCGTGCTGGAACAGGGCAGGGTGGGCGAGACCTACAACATCGGCGGCTGGAACGAGATGCCCAATCTCGATATCGTGCATCGCGTCTGCGGCCTGCTCGACGAGTTTCAGCCCAAGCCGGACGGCCCCGCCACCCGCCTGATCACCTATGTAAAAGACCGCCCTGGCCACGACCGCCGTTATGCCATCGACGCGACCAAGATTCACCGTGAGTTTGGTTGGAAGCCCGCCGAAACCTTTGAAACGGGGATCCGCAAAACCGTGCAGTGGTATCTGGACAATATGGGCTGGGTGGAGAATGTGGCCAGCGGCGCGTATCGGGAATGGACGGACAAGCAGTACGGCTGAACGTAACAACTTGCCAGATATATCCAAACGGACATAATTCGTGAAACCGATACGATTCCTCGGTGACTCCCTAAAGTGCTTGCGGGCTTTTTCCGCAGATGCACGTCAGGATGCTTGCCATCAACTGGATCAAGTGCAGCGTGGCATGCAACCCGACGATTTCAAACCGATGCCATCGATTGGCAAAGGGGTCGAAGAGTTACGCATCCGGGATGAGGCCGGCACGTTTCGGGTGATATATCTGGCAAGGATGGCTGACGCTGTTTATGTACCGCATGCCTTCCAGAAGAAAACCCAGGCAACTGCCGAGCGTGACATCGAAATCGCCAAGCAACGTCTGGATCGATTGATTCGAGGTGGCATATGAGCAAAGTCGAGAACAAGGTAGAGAACAAGGCCGAAAGTTATGCAAGCGTGTGGGATGCGATTGCCGATACTTCGCAAGAAGCGATGAACATGCGCGTGCGTTCCGAGTTGATGCACAAGATCGCGGCGGTGATCCAGGAAAAAAATTGGACGCAGGCCGAAGCTTCTCGCCATTGCGGTGTGACGCAACCGCGAATCAATGACCTGTTACGAGGTCGTCTATCTCGGTTTTCACTGGATGCCCTGGTCAACATCGCAGCGGCCCTGGGGCAGCGTGTTCATGTCGAACTGGAAGCGGCATGAGTAATGCCAATCTCGACGGATCGCAGGTTGCAGGGCAGTGCACTGTCATCCAGGAATTTCGGAATTCTTGCGGCTACACCGAATGGCGTCGCCAGAAATTGCCCAGCATGGTGGTGGCAGAGCTGGCCGAAGCCGCCAATTTATTCTCACGACAAATCGATCAGGAAAATTGACATGACCCGTAAAGGCCTCATCCTCGCCGGTGGTTCCGGCACCCGGCTGTATCCGGCCACGTTGGCGGTGTCGAAGCAATTGCTGCCGATCTATGACAAGCCGATGATCTACCATCCGATGACCACGCTGATGCTGGCCGGGATTCGCGACATTCTGATCATCTCGACGCCGCAGGACACACCGCGTTTCGAGCAACTTCTGGGCGATGGCAGCCAGTGGGGCATCAATCTGCAATACGCGGTGCAACCCAGCCCGGATGGCCTGGCGCAGGCCTTCATCATCGGTGCCGATTTTGTCGGCAATGAGCCATCCGCGCTGGTGCTGGGTGACAACATCTTCTACGGCCATGAGATGGCGCACGATCTGCGCGCCGCCAACGCCAGCGAGCACGGTGCGACGGTGTTTGCCTACCGCGTGCACGATCCAGAACGCTATGGCGTGGTCGAGTTCGACGCCGCCGGCAAGGCGATCAGCCTGGAAGAAAAGCCGAAACAGCCGAAGTCGAATTACGCGGTGACCGGCCTGTATTTCTACGACAACCGGGTGGTCGAAATCGCCCGCACGATGAAACCCTCGCCGCGCGGCGAACTGGAGATCACCGACGTCAATCGGCAATACCTGGAATGGAGCACTCTCAATGTTTCGATCATGGGGCGCGGTCTGGCCTGGCTGGATACCGGCACGCATGAATCGTTGCTGGAAGCCTCGTTGTTTATCCAGACCATCGAAAAACGTCAGGGTTTGAAGATCGCCTGCCCGGAAGAAATCGCCTACCGCCAAGGCTATATCGACGCAGAGCAGGTCGCCAAACTGGCGGAACCGTTGAAGAAGAATGCTTATGGCCAGTATTTGCTGGCGATGCTGAATGAGCGGGTGTTTTGATGAACATCATTGAAACCAATCTTCCCGAAGTCTTGTTGCTGGAACCCAAGGTATTCGGCGATGCACGCGGCTTCTTTCTGGAAAGCTGGAACCGGCAGACCTTTGCCGATCTGGAATTGAACATCGACTTCGTGCAGGACAATCATTCCCGTTCCGCGCAGGGCGTTTTGCGCGGCATTCATTACCAACTCAACCAGCCGCAGGGCAAGCTGGTGCGCGTAGTCGCAGGCAGCGTGTTCGATGTAGCGGTCGATCTGCGCAAAAGTTCGCCGCGTTTTGGTCAGTGGACCGGGCACGAACTTTCCGCCGACAACAAACGCATGATGTGGGTGCCGCCGGGTTTCGGGCATGGCTTTCTGGTGTTGTCGGAAGCCGCCGACTTCCTTTACAAGACCACCTCGCTGTATGCGCCGCAGTGGGATCGCGGCGTGCGCTGGAATGATCCCGACATCGGCATTGCGTGGCCGTTGGCCGGCTTGCCCAGCGCGCAACCACAACTCTCCGGCAAGGATGAGATTGCTGCGATGCTGAAAGATGCCGAGGTGTATGAATGACTAGCCCGATGAGTTTGCGCGGCAAAATCCTGCTTACCGGCAGCCGCGGCCAGGTCGGCTGGGAACTGGCGCGAAGCTTGTCGACGCTGGGTGAAGTTGTCGCTCTCGACTCCAGCCAACTTGACCTGACCGATGCTGATGCCATCCGCCGCGTGGTCGCGGAGATCAAGCCGAGCATCATCGTCAACCCGGCGGCGCATACCGCGGTCGATAAAGCCGAGAGCGAGGCCGAGCGCGCTTATGCACTGAATGCAACCGCCCCTGGCGTGCTGGCCGAAGAAGCGGAAAAACTGGGCGCGCTGCTGGTGCACTATTCAACCGACTATGTGTTCGACGGCAGCGGCGAACAGGCTCGCATCGAAACCGATGCCAGCGGGCCACTCAACGTCTATGGCGCCAGCAAGCTGGCCGGCGAACAGGCGATTCAGGCCAATTGCAGCAGACACCTGATCTTTCGTACCTCCTGGGTGTATGGCGCGCGTGGCGCCAACTTCCTGCTGACCATGCGCCGACTGATGCGCGAGCGGCCGGAACTGAAGATCGTCGCCGACCAGATTGGCGCGCCGACCTGGTGCCGCAGTCTGGCGGATGCGACGGCGCAGGTGATTGCGCAGTTGGGTTCGCCTGCGATTGGCGCCGACAAGCCTGCACCCTGGGGCGTCTATCACATGACCAATGCCGGCGAGACCAGCTGGCATGGCTTCGCGCGGGCGATTCTCGATCTGGATGATCCGGATTCAGCGACCCGTCTGCTGCCCATCCCGAGCATCGACTACCCGACGCCGGCCAAACGGCCGTTCAATTCACGCCTCAACAACGACAAGCTGGCGCGGGTTTTCGGGGTGCGGCTGCCGGATTGGCGCGAAGCGCTCAGGCTGTGCATAGACAAATGAAAACGTATGTTGTAGGTGCGAATTTATTCGCACAATCAATGACTTCTGTGCAAATAAATTCGCACCTACAACATGGTCTGCGGGTTACGCCATGAGCAAGCGCGTGTCTGGTACTCCACGCCATCCCCGCAGCCCGGTGGCCAAGGCGGTGCGCACGCCCGCGTTCAAGATGCAGGTGGTGCCGGACAAGCGCTGGTCGAGCAAGCTGAAAGTAGCGAAAAACAACGGTGTGGCGGATGCAGGCACGAGAGACAAGGACGATGCAGTCGAACCCGACAAAGATTGATCCGCGCCTTTGGCTGCTGCCGACGTTGCTCGTGCTGGCCTGGTCCGGCTACCAGCCGAAGGACACCTTCACCTGGTTCCTTGAAGTCTTGCCAGTGCTGATTGCCCTGCCGTTGCTGTTGCTCACCGGCCGCAGTTTTCCGCTGACGCCGCTGGTGTATGCGCTGTTAACCCTGCACGGCGTGATTCTGATGATCGGTGGTCATTACACCTATGCCGAAATGCCGTTGTTCAACTGGTTGCGCGACACCTTCGAGCTGTCACGCAATCACTATGACCGCCTCGGTCACGTCGCCCAGGGTTTCATCCCGGCCATCGTCACGCGTGAAATCCTGCTGCGCAGGTCGCCGCTGAAGCCCGGTAAATGGCTGTTTTTCCTCACCACAACGGTTTGTCTGGCGATTTCCGCGTTCTACGAAATGATCGAATGGTGGGTCGCGGTCGGCTCCGGCGATGAAGCTGTGGCGTTCCTTGCCACCCAGGGCGATGTCTGGGATACGCAATGGGATATGTTCCTTGCCTTGTGCGGCGCGCTATCCTCGCAACTTCTGCTTGGCCGCCGGCATGACCGCCAACTGGCCGAGATCAATCAAGGACTGAAATGAGCGACTGTTGCGATCACGACGATTGCCATGCCAGCGGCGCCAGTGCCGTTGGCCAATCCCCCGATGGTCAAACCCATATCGGCATTCCGCGTGTCGGTCGCTTCAACCCGGAGGCGTTCGAGCAGGCGGTGACGGATCTGCTGCGGGCCTGCGGTGTCGCGCCGGATTCGGTGCATACCGGAAAGACCGCACGCCGGGTGCGCGACCTGTGGGAAAAACGCCTGCTCGGCGGTTACGAGATCGACCCGGCAGAAGCGCTGGGCGAAGGTTTCGCCGACCTGCGCGAAGACATGGTGGTGGTGCGCGGCATCGCCGTACATGGTGTCTGTCCGCATCATCTGGTGCCGTTCCGCGGCGTCGCGCATGTGGCCTATGTGCCAGGCGGCCGCCTGCACGGATTCGGCCGCATCGCGCGCCTGGTCGATGCGATCGGCCATCGTTTCACCTATCAGGAATGGATGACGCGCGACATCGTCGAGGCGCTGGTGACGCACGGCAAAGCCAAAGGTGCGGCCTGCATCATCGAGGCGGAACAACTCTGCCTGTTGCTGGGCGAGGACCGGCGCGGTGACGAGCGCGTGGTGACGCAGGCCTTTTCCGGCTGCTTCCAGCAGGACGCGCAATGGCGCAATGAATTCCTGCGCGCGATTTCGCATTCTTCGCCGCGATAAATCTCCCAATGCGTGATCCCGCCATTCGCCCCGCCACGCTGGCGCCGCCGCCGCTGGTCTATGCGATTGCCTTGTACGCGGCTTGGTGGCTGGAGCAGCGCATTTCCTTGGCTTTCAATTTCGAGCCCATCGGGCGTTTTATCGGCTGGGGGCTGATCGGCATCGGCTTGGCCGGCTTCGTCTGGGCACTGGTCGCGATCTGGAGCCATCGCACCACGGTCAATCCGTACAAGGCGGCGTCGAATCTGGTTACCCGCGGGCCGTTCGCCTACTCGCGCAATCCGATTTATGTTTTCGACTGGTTCATTTACCTCGGCGTCACCCTGTTGCTCGGCACGGCCTGGCCGCTGCTGCTGGCGCCGCTGGTCTGGCTGGTGATGCGCTACGGTGTCATCCAGCATGAAGAAGCGCATTTGCTGGCCAAATTTGGCGACGAATATCAAACCTATTGCAGCCAGATAAAGCGCTGGCTTTAACCCTTGGCAGGTGAGGAAAAAATGACTCAACGTTATCGCTGGCCGACTATCGGCGTGCATTGGCTGACCGTATTGCTGATCATCGCCGCCTATGTGCTGGCGACTATCCTGGAAGACATGACGCTGTCGCCGCTGAAACTGAAACTGTATTCCTGGCATAAATGGGTTGGCATCACGGTGCTGTTTCTGTTGCCGTTGCGGTTGTTGTTCCGTTTTCTCGAACCGCTCGATCACCGCGCCGGCTTGACCGCGCTGGAGGTCAAAGCCTCGGCGGCGGTGCATGGCGTGATCTATCTGTTGCTGATCGCAGTGCCGATGTTCGGCTGGTTGCACAGTTCGTCGGCGGGGTTCCCAGTGGTCTGGCTGGGCGTCTTGCCGCTGCCCGACCTGGTAGGAAAAGACAAGGCACTGGCGGACGTATTCAAGGAACTTCATGAAGGTTCGGTGAATCTGCTGATTGCGCTGGTGGTACTGCATGCAGCAGCGGCGTTGTATCACCACCATATCCGGCGCGATGGCGTGCTGGCGCGAATGGTTCCCTGGCTCGGCAAGAAGCAATAACAAGGACAAACAAGGAAATGAAATGAGATACCTCGCAACCCTGGCATTCTTCACGGCTCTGGTGTCAATCACGGTTTCAACACCGGCGTCGGCGCAGGATTGGAAAGTCGATTACCGCCAAAGCCAGATTAGTTTCGTCATCAAGCAGATGAATGTGCCGGTAGAAGGCGGCTTTGCTCGTTACACCGTTAAAGCGGCATTTGATGCGGCCAAACCGGAACAGGGCACGTTTCAGGTCGAACTCGATATCGCCAGCATCGATACCGGTTCCGAAGAAGGTGACGGCGAAGCCAAGCGCCCGGCCTGGTTCGATACCGCGCGTTATCCGAAAGCCCGTTTTGTCTCGAAAACCATCAAACGCAACAACGCCGGCAGCTACACGGTGAATGGTGATCTGACGCTGAAGGGTCGCACCCGGCCGCTCAGCGTGCCGGTGGTGATGACCCCGCAGCGCGGCGGTGGCTGGCTGGTTTCTGGTCGCGCCCTGATGAAGCGTTCGCAGTTCGACATCGGTGGCGGCGAATGGGCTGATCCATCGGTGGTGGCGGATGACCTGGAAGCCCGTTTCAAAATCCTGTTGAACCCGTGAGGAAATCCCGATGCATACCCGCCTGAGAACGCCCCTTGTCGCATTACTGCTCTGCGCCCTGATTCCAGCCGCATACGCCGCTGAAACCTTCACCCTCGACCCGGAACACACTTTCCCCAGCTTCGAAATCGGCCATCAGGGCATCTCGGTGATGCGCGGAAAATTCAACCGCAGCAAGGGCCGCGCCATGTTTGACGCGGAAAAACAGCAGGGCGCGATTGATGTCCGTGTGGATGCCAGTTCCGGCGATACCGGTCATGACGGATTGAACAAGAAATTGCTCGGTTCGAACTTCTTCCGTACTTCGCAGTTTCCGGAAATCATTTTTCAATCCAATCAGGTTGAATTCAAGGATGGCAAACCGGTTGCCGCAGTCGGCAATCTGACTTTGCTCGGCGTCAGCAAACCGGTGACGCTGGAGATTCGCGACTACGCCTGCACGCTGCAATTCCTGACCCGGCGGCCGATGTGCGGCGCGGATTTGCATACCGTCATCAAGCGGTCCGATTTCGGCATGAACTACGGCATCCCGATGATCGGCGACGAGGTCAAGCTGGCGATCGAGGTGGAAGGCTTCAAGGATTATTAATTCGGCCGTCATGTGAAAACGGCATACTGAATCTCGAATCTGCCTTCTCTGAAAAGGGTGCGCCTGTCGCACCCTTTTTCATGCTTAAAATCAAAATCCGGTCGGGTCAATCAATACAGGAATGACATGAAAAATTTAGAACATCGATTTGAACTCTTCATCTTCAACAGTCGCTGGTTGCTGGCGCCGTTCTATGTCGGCCTGATCGCCGGCATCGGCTTGTTGCTGATCAAGTTCGTCAAAGCCTTTTTAGCCGCCTTGCCGGAGGTCTTCACCGGCAGCAGCGGCGAAGCGATGATCGCCATCCTGACGCTGGTCGACATCACGCTGGTCGCCAATCTGCTGCTGATCATCATTTTTGCCGGCTATGAAAACTTCATTTCCAAGATTGATACGCATGAACATGAAGACCGTCCGGACTGGATGGGACATGTCAGCTTCTCCGACCTCAAGCTCAAGCTGATCGGCTCCATCGTTGCGATTTCCGGCATCGAACTGCTGAAGTATTTCGTCAACGTCAAGCAGCACACCGATCACGATCTGATGTGGGTGGTGATCATCCATCTGACCCTGGTGTTTTCCGGCGTGATGTTCGCGTTGATGGATCGCCTCTCCGGATCCCACGGTCCGGAACCGGAAAGCCACAAAGCGGCAATCGAGACGGACAAGGTCAAAGAGTGATGTGTTGTGACCCCTGCGTTGCGTTCCATGCGTTGCACTCCCTGTGACAGCCCAAACGCAAGCGCGCTTGTGGCACCGTCTCAGTCTCGCAGCAGCGGCAGCGGCGCTGGAAACCGACATTGCGCAGGGCTTGAGCAGCCAGGAAGCGGATAAACGTCTCCTCACCAATGGCGAGAATCGACTGGCGGAAGCGCGCAAGCGCCCGGCCTGGATGAAGTTTCTCGATCAGTTCCGCAATCTGCTGGTCATCGTGTTGTTGTTCGCTGCGGCACTGGCCTGGGTAATCGGCGACGTCAAAGACGCGGTGGTCATTCTCTGCGTCGTGGTGCTCAACGCCAGCTTGGGTTTCTATCAGGAATACCGCGCCGAACGCACGCTGGCGGCGCTGAAGGACATGCTGGCAGCAACCGCGCGGGTGCGCCGCGATGGCCGCAGCGTCATGTTGCCGGCCAGCCAACTGACGCCCGGCGACATCGTCATGCTCGAAGCAGGCGACCAGATTCCGGCCGATGGCCGCCTGCTGGCGGCGCATAACCTGGAAGTGATCGAGTCGGCGCTGACCGGCGAATCGCATGCCGTCGGCAAGATCACGGCGGCTTTGGAGCAAGACGATTTGCCGCTCGGAGATCGCATCAATCTGCTGTTCATGAACACCGTGGTGACGCGCGGTCGCGCCGAATTACTGGTTACCGCCACCGGCATGCAGACCGAGATGGGCCAGCTGGCCGGCATGATCGCCAGCGCTGAAACGGCACCGACGCCGTTGCAGAAGCAGCTCGATACGTTGGGCAAGAAACTCGCCGGCATTGCCGGCGTCGTGGTGGTGGCGATTTTCGGCCTTGATCTGGCGCGTGGCCTGCCTTGGGCGGAGTCGGCGATGACTGCGGTGGCGCTGGCGGTCGCAGCAATTCCGGAAGGCTTGCCGGCGGTGGTCACCGTGACGCTGGCGATTGGCATGTGGCGCATGGCGCAGAACCGGGCGATTCTGAAAAAACTCGCGGCAGTGGAAACCCTGGGTTCGACGACGGTGATCTGCAGCGACAAAACTGGCACCTTGACCCTTAACCAGATGACCGCGCGCGCCGGCTGGTTTGCCGGTGCGTCCTTCCAGATCAGCGGCGAAGGCTATGCCGCGGCAGGTGAAATCGGTTTGCCGGCGACGCTGGAAGTGCGTCCCTATTTGCTGCCGATGGCGCTGTGCACCGATTCCCAGGTGCGGCAAGCGGAGCTGGTCGGCGATCCGACCGAAGGCGCGCTTTGGGTGCTGGCGCAAAAAGGCGGCCTGTCACCCGAGGCGGAGCAGGCGCACGCGCCGCGCATCGCCGAGATTCCGTTCGACTCGGTGCACAAGTTCATGGCCACGTTCCATCACCGCGGCGAGCAGATTGAAATGTGCATCAAGGGCGCTCCCGCCGTGCTGCTGGCGCATGCCACGCAATGGCTGGCCGAGCAGGATGAGGCATTGATCAATGCACCAATCGATGAGCCGATGCGGCAGCGTATCGAAAGCGAAGTCGAACGCATGGCCGAGCAAAGCCTGCGCGTCATCGCGGTGGCGCGGCGGTGCATTCCGGCGGGCGATTTCGATCCGGCCGGCGACCTGAATGTCTGGGTCGGCGACTGGACCTTCCTCGGACTGGCTGGCCTGCTTGATCCACCGCGCCCGGAAGCGGCGACCGCGATTGCGCTTTGTCAGCAGGCTGGCATCGCGGTCAAGATGATTACCGGCGACCACAAGACCACTGCGGCTGCGATCGGCCGTGAGCTGGGTCTGGTCAATGGCCGTGCCGGCGAGGTAGTCAGCGGCGCTGAACTCGATGCGCTGGACGATGCCAGCCTGGCCGCCCGGATCAATACGATCAACGTTTTTGCGCGGGTTTCACCGTCCCACAAGGTGCGCATTGTCAAAGCCCTGAAAGCCGATGGCCATGTCGTCGCGATGACCGGCGACGGCGTCAACGACGCACCGGCGTTGAAAGCGGCCGATATCGGCATCGCCATGGGCATCACCGGCACAGCCGTCACCCGCGAGGCCGCCAGCATGGTGTTGACCGACGACAATTTCGCCACCATCGTGCGCGCCGTCGAAGAGGGCCGCGTGGTGTACGACAACATCGTCAAGTTCGTCCGCTTCCAGCTCTCCACCAATATCGGCGCCATCCTTACCGTGCTCGGCGCGACGCTGGTCGGCATGCCGGCGCCATTCACCGCGATTCAACTGCTCTGGATCAACATCATCATGGACGGTCCGCCGGCGATGACGTTGGGCGTCGAGCCGGCTCGCGACGGCATCATGCGCGATACGCCGCGCCAGCAAACGGCTGAAATCCTGACCCTGAAACGTCTCGGCCGCCTGACCCTGTATGGCATCACGATGATGCTCGGCACGCTGCTGCTGTTCCAGCAAGGTCTCGCCGAGCAGGGCCGGGCTTATGCGCTGACGCTGGCATTCACCACCTTCGTGCTGTTCCAGTTCTTCAACGTATTCAATGCACGCAACGAGCATGGCAGCGCCTTCAATGCGCACTTCCTGCAAAACGGAAAACTTTGGCTGGCCCTGGCTGGCGTGCTGCTGATGCAGGTTCTGGTGGTGCATTGGGGGCCGGCGCAAAACATCTTCGGCACCACGGATTTGCTCTTGGCGGATTGGCTCAAAGCCGCACTTGTGGCGGCCAGCGTGCTGTTTCTTGATGAGGCGCGAAAATTTGCTTTGCGCTTGTCCAAGGCTGACTGATCGGCGGGGCTAATACATCCGCACCGAATTGGTTCGGCAATGACTGCAGTCATTTTGGCCCATTTGTTATTGCCATAAGCGCGCGCTATTGACCTTGATCCAGACTGGACGCGATACTTCAAAATCTAAAAAAGTTCCCCATTCACTAAATTAAAGGGAGTCAGCATGAGGTATACCTCATTAGCTGGGATTTTGACTGCTGCTGCGGCACTTTTGCTATCCGGTTGTGGATCGATGCGCAGCTATGATAACGAGTTGAAGCAAACCGTCGGCATGGTGAAAAGCGGTTCGATCAGTACCGCCTTGCAGGAACTGGAAAATAACAACACCGGCAAGGAAGAAAACAAGGATTTGCTTTATTTTTTCGAGAAGGGCGAACTGCTCCGCCTGACGACCGAATATGACAACAGCAATCAGGCTTGGATGTTCGCCGACGCCAAGGTGAAAGAATGGGAAGAAACCACCAAGACATCGCCGGAAAAACTGTTTGGCAATATTGGCAGCTTCATCCTGAACGACCGAACCCGGCGCTACGATGGTTTCGATTACGAAAAGGTTTTGCTGACTTCCCGCATCGCTTTGAACCACATCAGCAACGGTGACTGGGACAAAGCGCGAACTGAAATCAAGAAGACGCACGAACGTGAAGCGATCATCGCGCAGGTGCGGGAAAAGCAGATCGAGGAAGCCAAGGCCGAGGCGGAGAAAAAGAACGTAAAGACCACCTACAAGGAGTTGAAGGGTTACCCGGTTGAAATTTTTGACGACCCGGAGGTCACTAAACTGACCAATGGTTATCAGAATGCCTTCACACATTACCTCGCTGGTTTTGCCTATGAAGCGTTGGGTGAGAAGAGTCTCGCTGCGCCGGGGTATCGCAAGGCGATGGAATTGCGCCCGGACATGCCAAGTCTGGGTAGTGCGCTGGAAAAACTGGATAACCAGAAACAACGGCCTGGCTATACCGATGTATTGTTTGTAGTCGAAGCTGGAACAGCGCCTGCACGCGAATCGATGCAGATCCCGGTGCCGGTGCCTCTTGGGCGTGGGATCGGCGTCGTGTCGATCTCGTTTCCGGTGATTCATTCCGACAAGAGTACAGCGGCGCTGGAGCAATTGATGGTGGATGGCAAGGATTCGATTTCGCTGGATCAGATCACCAATATCGACGCCATGGCGCGGCGCAGCCTGAAAGATGAAATGCCCGGCATCATCGGCCGCAATGTCGTGCGCGCCATTGCCAAGGGGGCCATGCAGAAGAAAGCGGGTGATCGCGGCGGGCTGCTCGGCAGCTTGCTGGCAACAGTGTTGACGGTTGCCACTGAGCAGGCCGATGAACGCAGTTGGCGGACGTTACCGGCCTTGATCAGCATCGGTCGGGCGCAGATTCCTTCGGGCAATCATCAAATGACGCTTGCTGGTGTGCAAGGTGCGAAAGTGCTTGATTTCACAGTTAGCGGCAGTCATGCCGTGGTGCCGGTCCGCTTGATGAGTGGCAGCACGTATTTGATGCAGAGCAAGGCGCCGACGCTTGAGTCCAACACGATTGTCGCCAATGCGGAGCCGATCGCACTTCCGACTGCCACCGCTCTCAACCCGGTTGAAGAGATGAGCACCTCTTCCGTAAAGAAATCAAATATTCAGAGCGAAACAGCGCTCGTAGGCAAGAAACTCAAGAAATAATTTCCCTGGAGAGAATTGCATGATCGCTTTATCTAGAGTTCTGGCAGCATTCCTGTTGCTGATTAGCGTCGCCGGGCCTGCTGCGAATGCGGCTGGCATTGAAGACAAGATCGAAATCATGGGCCAGATCAAGGATGTGAAAGTCCTGGAGATTCAGTCGCGGATACGCAATGGTTTACTGATCGTGCAGACCGAAATGGAAAACCTTGGCCCGAAGACGCAACAGGTGTTTTATCGCATCAAATGGCTGGATGAATCCGGTCTCCAGGCTTGGGAAGACGAAGCATGGAAAACCCTGGTGTTGTACGGTCGTCAGCGGAAAAATCTGGTTGCAGTTGCGCCGACGCCGATGGCGCAAGATTTTCGCGTGATCCTGCACTCCAAGGGTACGGATCAACAGGAAACTGATTCCAATTTCCCCTTCAATTATTGATGATTCTGGAGTTGTTACATGAAAATCAAGTACGCATCAATTTCCATTCTGGCTCTGGTCGCTGCATTAAGCCTTTCCGGTTGTGAAACTACCGGCAGTTCGCCTGAGGTGTCCGGCGGCAACGTCAAATACGGCGACAGCAAGGCCGTTGAAACCCTGACCAATGAATTCGGCTCCACCGATTTGCAAACCATCGCCGAGGCCATGTCGCGCTCAATGGTTCAGTCGCGGGTGATCATCGCCGGTAATCGGCCGCTGGTGACTGTTTCCGAAGTCAAGAACAAGACCAGTGAATACATCGATACCAAATCCATTACCGATACCATACGTACGCAATTGCTGAAGAGCGGTGCGGTTCGTTTCGCGGTCGACATCGATGCGATGAAAACGCAGACCGATGAATTGATGCGGCAGAACAACAGCGGTCTGTACAAGAAGACCACGCAGAATAAGGTCGGTAACATGCAGGGCGCTGATTACCGTCTGGAAGGTAACATCACCTCCATAGTCAAGCGTGTGGGCGACGTCAAGGACGTTTACTACAAGTTCAGCCTGCAACTGGTGGACATCGAAAATGGCGTCATCGAATGGGCCGACGAGAAGGACATCCGCAAGACTTCGGGTCGCTGAGCGAGAGGCAACATGAAACTGAATAAATGGTTGATCACTGCAGGTTTTTCATTGTGCGCGGCGCTGGCCCAGGCTGCCGAGTTGCCGCGCGTTGCTGTGACCGATTTCGCGCTCGAAGACAAAGTTCGTGAATACTTCCTGTTGGAAGCAGCGAGCACATCGCGCAGCACGCGTGGCAGCGCATCGGAGAATGAGACCGATGATTCTTATCGGGCACGGTCACGTTTTTCACAAAAGGAAAAAGCTGACTACCTACACGTCGAAGGCACTTACACGCAGATAGATCGCGGCGAATTGCGCAAATTCAGTTCCGACGTGCGGGGTGAAATGCTCAAGTCTCGGCAGTTCCGTTTGGTCGAGGCAAAGCCCTTTCTTTCTTCTGGCAAGGAGGAAGTTGAAACCGAAAAGATTTACGACGTCATTGATCGCATCAAGAATGGCTATTTTCCCAATGTAACGCATGTCATGTTCGGTACCGTCAGCAATGTTGACTGGCGTCAGGAACGCCAGCCTGTTCAAGGGTCGGATGCCATCAACAATTCGCTGAGTCTTGAACTCGTGGTTGATTTCAGCCTCATCAATACCAAAACCTATGAAATCACCGCCGCGTTCAGCGCCATTGGCGAAGGCAGCGATGCCAGACTGACCGCAGGGCGAGGCGAGCGGGTTCATCTCAACCGTTCTCGCGTGATGTTTGACGTTTCGAAGAGCTTGGGCAGGAACGTGGCGCACCAATTGGAAGATTTTTACGGACCGTCAGCAGCCCGAAATGTTGGAAGCAGCCGTGAGTCGATCGAAACGGAACACAGCAGTAGCGAAAAAGTGATCATTTACCGTTGAGATACACACCGCTAGACGGGCTGCGGTACAACTGAAACGGCGGGCCAGACCCGCTGTTTTGCATTATGAGGGCAGTTGGATTTGCGTAAGCCTCCAGCCTGCCCAAGCGCTAAAGAATCAAGCAGAAGGTCTGCTGGCTGGTGGTCTCAGTCGCGCTGGAGTTTTGTGGACGCGGCTTCGGTGAACACGCGCCAATCCTGTTCCACCTGCTCCGCATAGGTTTCAGCTTGATCGAACAATACCGCAGCGTATCCCGGCAAGCCGGCGCCGTAATCGATCAATTCTGCGGTCTCAGCGGCGCTTTGTTGCTCGGCGATACGTAGTTGCGTCCAGGCCAACACTTTGCCCATCGTGTGGATGACTTTTTCCATGCGGCTCAGTTTGGTGCGCCAGTCCTGCAACGCCAAACGGTCCTGATGTGGCAGCTGTACGCGCAGCACGTAAGAATGCGTGTCCGGGTTCAGTGTGCTCAGAAAAGCCGGGGTCGAGCAGGCTGGGGTTGTCTGCGTCGTTGTCACTGTCGTCGCGGACCAGCAGTGCGTAACGTTCGATCCCGAGGCTGTCGGTACCGGCGATGCGGCGGGCGACGTCGAGCAATTCCACAGGCTGACCAGAAAACGCGACAACTCCCAGTTTTCCGGCGCCAGCTGGGCTTCGCCAAAGTCGTTCAGGTCGAAGCAGGCGTTCCGTCCAACAACTGGATCAGCCGGATCGCTCAGATATCTGCCGAAATTCTCCAGATGCAGGTCGTCGCAGATTCAGTCAGCAGGTGACGGATGTTTGATGCCGGCAGCGGCGTAATCTTGGAACAACAGGTGACAGGAACCGCGCAAAAAGACGAACGGGTTGTGTTCGCCATGGCGCGGTATTTCTCCACCGGCCGCTCGGGATCGCGGCCGGCGGTTGAAGCGGTGAATCAGATCGACCGTGTTGCGCGGCATTCCCGCTCAAGTCGTTTACTTGATTTAGGGGCTGTCCATGAATAACCTGGATAATTATGGGTGTACTGGTGGGATGCGATACAAGGCGCCGGCCGCGCAGCATGGTCATTCCCTGCAAGCGGCCGGCAACGTGGCAGCGCGCCCACCAGTGCAGTCCAGAATGTCCAGAATGTCCAGGTTATTCACGGACAGCCCCTTAGCCGTTTGCCTGTTTCAGCGCGGCGATGCGTTCTTCCAGCGGCGGGTGGGTCATGAACAAACGCTTGAGACCGCCGCCACCGCCACCGCTGATGCCGAAAGCAGCCATCTTCTCAGGCAGCGGCGGCGTGTGCGCCTGCATCAGGCGCTGCAGCGCAGCGATCATGTTCTGCCGTCCGGCCAATGTGGCGCCGCCGGCATCAGCGCGGAATTCGCGTTGACGCGAGAACCACATGACGATGATCGAGGCGAGCACGCCGAGCACCAGTTCGGCGACGATCATGGTGACGTAAAACGCCGGACCCTGGCCGCGCTCGGTTTTGAACACGATCTTGTCGACCAGGTGGCCGATGACGCGTGAGAAGAACATCACGAAGGTATTCACCACGCCTTGAATCAGCGCCAGCGTCACCATGTCGCCGTTGGCAACGTGGGAGATTTCATGCGCCATCACCGCTTCGGCTTCCTGCTTGGTCATACCGCGCAGCAGGCCGGTGGAGACCGCAACCAAGGCGGCATTCTTGTTCATGCCGGTAGCGAAGGCATTGACATCGGGCGAATCCCAGATCGCAACTTCCGGCATCTTGATGCCGGCAGCCTGCGCCTGACGCGCGACGGTCTGCACCAGCCAGAGTTCTTCCGGTGTGCGCGGGTCGGTGATGACCTGGGCGCCGACCGATTTTTTCGCCATCCATTTCGACAGTGCCAGCGAAATCAGCGAACCGCCGAAGCCCATGACGGCGGCGAAGATCAGCAATGAGCCGAGATTGAGGCCGTTTTCATTCAGATACGGTTCCACCCCGAGCAGGCGCATGGTGATCGACAGTACCAGCACAATGGCCATGTTGGTGGCGAGGAACAAAAAGATACGTTTCATGTTAATTCCCTTAAATAATCAACTGCCGTTGAGATGGGTTCAACCTTGATGAGTTCAAGCTTCCACTCACGGCGAAAATGTTAACGGCGGCCAGAATACGACCAATTCATGAACAAAATAATTCGAATATTGTTGCGTGATCATTCGAGAAAATCTGATGACTTGGCCGCTGCGATCGTTCTCTGCGACATGAGTTGTCGCAACCGAGTTGATGCAACCGAGTTGATGCAACCGAGTTGATGCAACCGAGCAATTGCAACCGCACATTCCAACCGAATATCCGCTTATATCGAAGTTGACCAACAAGCTTTACAGCTGGGTCCAGAGTTCGATGCGATTGCGGCCGTTTTCCTTCGCCTGGATCAACGCCATGTCGGCATCGGCGATGGCTTCTTCGACCGGCCGTCGCGGGTGCATTTCAGCCAGTCCGAATGAGGCGGTGACGTACATCGTTTCGCCGGTGGGCAGGCGTATCGGCAATCTTTCCAGGCCGGTGCGGATACGCTCAATCACCTGCAAGGCATCTTTCATCGGGCTGCCGGGCAGGCACATGAGGAATTCCTCGCCGCCGTAGCGGTAGATCGAGTCGTATTTGCGCAGCATGCCAGTAATGAAGCGCATGCTCTGGCGCAGCACCGCATCGCCGGCTGGATGGCCGCGTTCATCGTTGACCCGTTTGAAGTGATCGAAATCCAGCAGGCAGAGCGAGCAGGGACGTTGTATGCGCAGCGAGCGCTCTTGTTCTTCGCGCAGGCGAGTCAACATGCCGCGTCGGCTGGCGCAGCCGGTGAGGCTGTCGGTGCTGAGCAATTCTCCGATGATGTCGAGTTGTACCCGCCGCAGCATGGTATTCAGGCGCAGCGCGAGGTCGATGCACTGGTCATAGAGTTCAGGTTCCGGCCGGCGTTTGTCGAGAACCTCGAGCAAAGCCAGGCGGGTGACATCGTGCATCGCTTTCTGGGTGGTGCCGAGTGCCAGAAAGTCTGGGTTTTCGCGCAACGGATTCGGTTCCTGGCTGTAATACCACTGGCCGAAATGCGTACGCAGATGGGCGTCTTCTGCCAGATCGGCTTTGTTGACCTCATTCGCGCAGACCAGCGTGCGGTTGATCTGCTTGAACCAGGCCAGGTGCGCCGCAATGGTGACTTCCAGCTCCTCGGTCAGGAGCTGGATTTCTTCTCGTTCCAGGGGGAGTGACATGTCCCATCCCTTTGTGTCGTTAATTTGTATCGTTAATTACGACAGCTTATCGGATGCAATGGAAAAGTCTTTAGTTTGGCGACTGTGCCGAAGAGGGCTGATCATCAGCCGAGTCGTCATGTTGCAACACACTCCTGGTGGATGAGTTCCCTATTTCAGCGTGAATCGAACCGTGCCGGCTTCCCGGCCAGGCACGTTGATGCTGGCTACTGCCTTGCTGCCCCGCGCGGGCTTGGCCTTCAATTTCGCGCTGAGTGTTTGAAAACCACTCGGGGTGAGTGCGGCTTCTTCCTTGTTTTTTCCCGTCAGCAAAATCAATTTCCCGCTGGCGCCGGCGGATTCGACCGGCGCACCGTGTTCGCTCAGGTACAAAATAATTTGAGTTCCCTTGGTCACCAGTTCGACCTGAAATACATCTGCATCGGCGGTGATGCCGCCGAATTGCGGTTTCAGGTGGTCGGCATGCGCCCACACCTGGCCGGCGCTGAGCATCAGACTGAGGGCGAGGGGAATGGCTAGCTTTTTCATGGTGTGGCTCCTGTAGGTCAGTAGTTCTCGGTGGATCGGGTTTGCAACAAGCGGTGCAGCGGTTTTTCGCCGAACAGCCAGAACATCACCGGCGTCAGCACGGTGTCGAGCAGGGTTGAACTGATCAGGCCGCCGAAGATGACGACGGCGACCGGGTGCAGGATTTCCTTGCCCGGGGCATCCGCCGTCAACAGTAGCGGCAGCAGGGCGAAGGCGGAGACCAGGGCGGTCATCAGCACCGGCGTCAGGCGTTCGAGCGAACCACGCACGATCATCGGTTTGCCGAAGGTTTCGTTTTCAAACGCGCACAGGTTGATGTAATGGCTGATCTTCAAGATGCCGTTGCGGGTGGCGATGCCGGTCAGCGTGATGAAGCCGACCAGCGCGGCTACCGATAGCGGCTGGCCGGACAGCCAGAGTGCTGCGACGCTGCCGACCAGGGCGAGCGGAATATTGAGCATGATGATCAGCGCCAGCGTGGTCGAGCGATAGCGTGAATACAGCACCAGAAAGATCAGCGTCAGCGATACCAGCGCCAGCAGCGAAATCAGGCGTGCGGCAGCCTCCTGCGCCTGGAACTGGCCTTCGAGTGCGGTGAAGTAACCTTCCGGCAGCGGCTTGGCGGCCAGCGTGGCGCGAATATCGGCAATCACTGCGCTCATGTCGCGGCCTTCCGTATTGGCGGAAATGACGATGCGGCGGCGCGAGTTTTCGCGACTGATCTGGTTCGGCCCGTCGCTGTCTTCGATGCTGGCCAGACGCGACAGCGGCACCGCGCCAAGCGGCGTGTCGATCAGCAAATTGGGCAGTTGGGTCAGGCCGCGCTCTGCTTCAGGCAGACGCACGATCAGATCGAAACGCCTTGAGCCACCGCCGCCCGTCTCGCCGCCTTCGACAATCTGCCCGATGTGCTCGCCTTCGATCATCTGTTGCAGGTTGCGCAACAACGTGCCGGGGGCGACGCCATAGCGCGCTGCCGCGGCGTAATCGACGCGGATCTTGATCTGCGGAATGCGCACCTGTTTTTCGATCGCCAGATCGGTGACACCGGGAATCTGCGCCAACTCGCTGCGCAGGTTTTCTGCCAGGCCGCGCAGGGTGTCCAGGTCGTCGCCGTAAATCTTCAATGCAATCTGGGCGCGCACGCCGGAAAGCAGATGGTCTAGCCGGTGCGAAATGGGTTGCCCGATGCTGATCGAGGCGGGCAGGGCGGCGAGGCGGGAACGGATGTCGGTGATGATGGCGTCGCGACTGCGCTCGGAAGCCTTCAGATCGACATCCATTTCGCTGTAATGCACGCCTTCGGCATGTTCGTCCAGTTCGGCGCGGCCAGTGCGGCGGCCGACTTGCGTCACCTCTGGTACCGCTGCCGCCAGTTGTTCCGCCAATTGGCCGACGCGGTTCGACTCGGCCAGTGAAGTGCCCGGATTGAGCAGCACATTGATGGTCAAAGTGCCCTCGTTGAAAGGCGGCAAAAAGGTGCGCGGAAAGAACGGGATGCTGACGGCGGCCGTCAGCACCAGGATGGCGGCTCCAATCAGCAGCGCTCGGGCGTGCCTGAAGGATGCTGCCAGCAGACGCGTGTCCCAGGCTTTCAGCCAGCGCACCAGCGGAGTATCGCCATGGTCGAACCGACGCATGTGTTTGCCTTGCAGCAGGTAGTACGCCAGTACGGGCGTGACGGTCACCGAAACGATCATGCTGGCCAGGATGGAGACGATGTAGGCGATGCCGAGCGGCGTGAACAGCCGGCCCTCGATGCCGGGCAAGGCGAACAGCGGCACGAACACCAGCACGATGATCAAGGTGGCGTAGACGATGGCGGAACGCACTTCCAGCGTCGCGGCGGCGATGACTTCTGTGATCGGGCGGGATGAGTGAACGGCCCCTGAACCCGTCATCCCGGCGGAGGCCGGGGTCCAGTTCGTACTCGCCGAGGCTTCCGTCATGTGCTCCATGTTCATCGCAACTGGATACCGGCCTTCGCCGGTATGACCGAGCTTTTGATCGGGTTCGGCGGAATGTCGGTCTGCGTCGACAGGACTCGGTGCTTGATTCGCCTTCAGCCGGCGCAGCACGTTTTCCACTCCGACGACGGCGTCATCCACCAGCTCGCCAATGGCAATCGCCAGGCCGCCCAGGGTCATGGTGTTGATCGACAGATTGAAATAGCGGAACACCAGCACGGTGACCAGCAGCGAAAGCGGAATCGCCAGCAGCGTGATCAGCGTAGTGCGCACATTGAGCAGGAACAGGAACAGCACCACGGCGACCAGAATTGCGCCATCGCGCAGTGCATGTTCGACATTGATCACCGAGGCCTCGATGAAATCCGACTGCTTGAACAGGAACTCGGGCGGATCGATGCCGGCCGGCCGGCTCCGGTTGAGTTCGGTCAACGCGCGTTCGACGGCGCGGGTCAGCGCCACGCTGTCGCTGCCGGGTTGTTTCTGCACCGAAAGGATCACCGCCGGTCGGCCGGCATAGCCGGCATCGCCGCGTTTGACTGCGGCCGCCAGACTGACCGTGGCAACCTGCTGCAATGGAATGGGTTGACCGGCTTTGACCGCGACGACCAGGTTCTGCAAATCTTCAATACGCGCTGTGCGGCCAATCTGGCGGATCAGGTATTCCCGCCCGTCAGCTTGCAGGAAGCCGCCGCTGGTATTGGCGCCGAAATCGCGCAGCGCCGCTTCCAGCGCTTCGCGCTCGATGCCCAGGCTTTGCAGTTGGGCCAGATTGAGTTCCACCCGGTATTGCCGGACTTCACCGCCGATCGGAATCACCTGGCTGATGCCTGGAATGGTCAGCAAGCGCGGACGCATTACCCAGTCGGCGTATTCGCGCACCGCCATCGGGTTGGCGCCAGCGCTGAGCGGCAGCGCCAGCAGCAGAATCTCGCCCATGATCGACGAGATCGGCCCCAGTTGCGGTGTGATGCCGGGTGGCATCTGCTCGCGCACCAGATTCAGGCGTTCGGTGATCTGTTGCCGGTTGCGCCAGATATCGCTGCCCCAGTCGAATTCGACATAGACGATGGACAGCCCGACGCCGGAAACCGAACGCACCCGAGTGACACCGGGCATGCCGTTCATGCTGGTTTCGATCGGGAAACTGACCAACTGCTCGACTTCCTCCGGCGCCATGCCGCCGGCTTCGGTCATCAAGGTGACGGTCGGCTTGTTGAGGTCGGGGAAAACGTCGACCGGCATTTGCCGCATGCTGATCAGGCCATACACCACCAGACCCAGCGCCAGACCGAGGACGATCAGGCGTTGGCGCAGGCTGGCGTGGATGATGAGGTCGAACATGCCGAGTGCTTCCGCTTCAGCGCATCTGCGCCAACAGGCTGGCGCCCTGGATGACGACGCGCTCGCCATCACGCAGGCCGCTGCTGACCGCCACGGTGTCGGCATCCAGCGGCGACCACTTCACTTTCCGCGGTGTGTAGCGTTCGGCATCGGTATGCAGCCAGACCACGTCTTCACCCGCGGCGTTCTTGCCGATTGCGGCGTGCGGTACGGCAACGCCGTCGATCCGGGTTGCGGTTTTAGCGATCACCTTGACCGGCTGGCCAAGCGCCAATGGCGCATGCGTGCTGGCCACACGAAACAGCAAGGGCAGGGCCTGCTCGCGCAATTGCCTGCCGGCGCCGACGAAACGCAACGGCACATCTCCGCCGGGGAATTGCGCAACGGCATCGCTCAACTGGCCAAGCTGTGCGGTGTCGTAGGACAGCGCCTCGACCGCCAGGCGCGCGGGATCAATCACCTCGAACAACATCTCGCGCGCCTCCACCACCTGCCCGGCCACGACATGGCTTGCGCTGATCACACCGGATACCGGCGCGTGCAGCGGCTCTGCCGCGGCGAGGCTGGCGCCGATCGCGGCGCGGCGCTGCTTCAGCGCGTCCAGTTCAATGCGGGCGGCCTCGATGTCCTTTTGCGGCACGGCGCCTTCGAGCTGGTCGAGCCGCCGCACCCGGCGTTCGGCAATCGCGAGTTGCGCCGCCAGTTCTGCCAGCAAAGCCTGCTGATTGCCGCGTTCCAGACTGCTCGCCACCGGCTTCAGCCAGGCCAGCACCTCGCCTTTGCGAACCTGCTGACCCAGGCTAGGCAGTCCTTTCGGCCCGGGCGCGATGCGGCCGGACTGAATGGCTTGCACCCGGCCGCTGGCGTTGGGGTCGGCGACGACTTTGCCGTTGAAGCTCAGCGTCACCGCCAGCGCTTGCAGGCTGGCGATCCGGGTCCGCAAGCCGAGTTGGCGCTGGGTTGGCTTGGGGATGAACAGGCTGCCGTCGGCCAGCCGCTGCGGACGGGTTGCATCGCTAACAAGTGTTGCCAGCGTTGCCGCCGGTTGCGGGTCATGGCTGTGATCCTCGTCGCCGTGCGCCGCGACTTGGCCAGAAAACAACGCAAGCAGCAGCAAGCAAGGCGATAAAGCGCAGCGCCAGCCTGCAGCCGTAGGGTGCGCCATGCGCACCCTGCGACGTGGATCGGTGCGCACGGCGCACCCTACGTGGTTCATTTTCGTCTCCGCAGCAGAAAAACACCGACTCCGGCCAGCAGTAGTGCTGCCGCAGCACCCCAGACGATGCGCTGGTCCAGCGCTTCGGCGACGGGTTTGGCCATGAGTTTGGCCGTGGGTTTGGCTTTCACGGCTGCCGGTTGCGCGACTTCCAGCGTCGCGGTCAGCAAATCAGCGCTGTCGGCGGTCTGGATCGAGAATACCAGCGGGTATTTGCCGGGCTGGGCGAAGGCCTCGCCGGGCAGCACATAGACGCCGGGTTCGGTTTGTTTGGCGACGTCCTTCAGCGTGCCGCTTTCCAGTTCGATCTGAGCATCGGCGACCGGCGCATTGCTGGCGAAATGGTCGAGATATAGCGTCAGTTGCTGGTTTGCCAGTACGGCCACCAGTTCGAATTCCTCACTTTGTGCAGTGCTGCGCGGAATCGGCGATTCGAAGCTGGCCAGGGCGGCTGGCGCGTCGTTGTGGCTATGCTCTTCGCCGCCATGTGCCCAGACTGGCGCGGTCAGCAACAGTGCCAGCGACAGTGCGAACGACACAGCCAGCCAGGAAAGGAAAAAATTGCGTGTTGTCATGGCATCTGCCCCAGCGCTTGTTTGAGTTGTGCGTTTGCCTGGCCGCGCGCCGTTGCCTGCCGGTTGAGCACTGCTTCGGCTTCGAATGCAGCGGTGCGGGCGCGCAGCAGGAGGGGTAAATCCGCTTCGCCCAGGCTGAATGATTTTTCGGCGAGCGCAAGCGTGTCGGCGGCGAATTCCTGGCGTGCCTGCGCCAACGACCATTGCTGCTGCGCCATGTCCAGTTCCAGACGGGCTTGCTCGATCGCCTGCAGCAGCCGTTGACTTGCCCGCAACTGCATGGCTTCGGCCTGATGGGCGACGGCGAGTGCGGCCGCATTGTCGCGCCGCTGGCGCGGGCCGGAGGTAAAGGGAATAGTCAACTGGACGCCAATGCTGTTGCCATAGGCTTCACCGCTATCGCCCCGTTCCCGTTGCAGGCGAACGGCGATTTCCGGCGCTTCGCGCGTGCTTGACTGAACCTGTCTGAGGCGGGCGTTGGCAACTTGCACAGTGCTGGTCAATGCCGCCAGCGCCGGGTGTTCGGCGCCGGATTCCGACGGCTTGGCCGGCGTTTCGGCATCAAGCTGGATGGGGGCGGCCAGGCCGGTCAAACCGCGCCAAGCCGCCTCGGCATGGCGCAAGGCGTTGGCCGCTGCCATTGACTCGCTCTGGGCCGCCAAGCGTTCGCTACGGGCGTGGTTGGCATCGACGCGGGCCAGATCGCCGGCCTGATAGCGCCGCATGACATCGGCTTCCAGCGTTCGGGCGCTGTTCTGGCGACGTTGCGCCAGATCGTTCGATTGGCGTGCGGCGGCCAGTGACCACCAGGCGCTGCGCAATTCACCGGCCAGTTCCAGGCGCAAGGCGGCGCGGTGAGTATCGATTTCGTGCTGAATGCTGGCGGCGTGCACGGCTTGCAGGTTTTTCTGCCCGGGCAGCCAGAGCGGCACTGCCAGTTCAACTTCCCATTCGCGCTTGCCTCGATTGCTGCCCAGCGTGTCATTCAGATGGCCCAGCGATAGCGCGGCTGGCCCGGGCGTCAAGGCGGCGGCCATTTCGGCATGCGCCTTCGCTTCGCTGATCCGGGCATCCAGCGCGGTGGCTTGCGGATGCCGCGTCCAGGCGTGTTCCAGTGCATCCGCCAGGGAACTCGCCTGGGCCGGAAGGCGCGCGAGACAGGTCGCAAGCGTGGCAAGCAGGAATAGCGTCTTGTATCCGGGTTTCATGCCTGCCATCCTGCGGCCTGCATGCCAACGCAAGCCTGACCGCAAGATTACAAATCTGTAATGAAGATACTGATCATCGAAGACGAGCCCAAAACGGGCGATTACCTGAAACAAGGCTTGACCGAAGCCGGCATGGTCGTTGACCTGGCGCGCGACGGTTGGGATGGGCTGCACCTGGCCTGCAATATCGAGGCGGGCAAGCAGGCTTATGACTTGTTGATCCTCGATGTCATGTTGCCTGGCCTGGATGGCTGGCAAGTGCTGGAAGGCGTGCGGCGCGCCGGCATGAGCATGCCGGTGCTGTTTCTCACCGCACGCGATCAGGTTGCCGACCGGGTCAAGGGGCTTGAACTCGGCGCCGACGATTACCTGGTCAAACCGTTCGCATTCATTGAACTGCTGGCGCGGGTGCGCAGCCTGCTCCGGCGCGGCAAAAGCAGCATCGAGCCGACTGTGTTGAAGGTGGCCGATTTGGAACTCGATCTGCTCAGCCGCCGCGCCTTGCGTGCCGGTAAACGCATCGACCTGACCGCCAAGGAATTTACCTTGCTGGAGTTGCTGCTGCGCCGCCAGGGTGAAGTGTTGCCGCGTACATTGATTGCATCCCAGGTGTGGGACATGAACTTCGACAGCGATACCAATGTGGTCGAGGTCGCGGTGCGCCGCCTGCGCGCCAAGGTCGATGACGGGTTCGAGCCGAAGCTGATCCAGACCGTGCGCGGCATGGGTTATCGGCTGGAAGCGCCCGCACCTGCACCTGTATCGGCAGCGCAACCCCCATGAACTTGAACTCACTTTCCCTAACCGCGCGCCTGTCGCTGCTGTTCGCCGCCAGCGCGGTCATCGTGCTGCTTGGCCTGGGCTGGGTGGTGGAACGCGCGGTGCAGAACCACTTCATCGAAATGGACCGGCACGAGATCGAGGGCAAGTTGAGTCTGGTGCGCAACCTGCTCGCCAGCGCGCCCAACGCCGCCGCGCTGGCTGCGGTACCGGCGCAACTGGAGAATGCGCTGGTCGGGCATCAGCATTTGCAGGTCACGGTTTTCGCTGCGGATGGCACCGTCTGGTTTACTTCCGGCAGGGTGCAGTTCCCGCAACAGCGGGCCGGCGATACGCTGCAATGGCTGGCCTGGAGCGACGCTCGGCAGGCCTATCGGGGCGTTCTGGCCGGGTTGAAAACGGCGCATGCGCCCCTTTTCAGCATCGCCATTGCGCAAGACATCAGCCATCACGAAGTTTTCATGCGCGACTTCCGACGCACGCTGGCCATGCTGACCACGCTGGCCGCATTGCTGACCGCTGGGCTGGGCTGGGCCGCCACCCGCGCCGGCCTGCGTCCGCTGCGTCGGGTGGCGGCGATGGCGACGCAGATCGAGGCCAGTCGTCTCGGCGAACGCCTGCCGGGAAGCCAGGTGCCGGCCGAGATCGAGACGCTGGTGGCGGCATTCAATGCGATGCTGGCGCGGCTGGAGGACAGTTTCCGGCGCTTGAACGAGTTTTCGTCCGACATCGCGCATGAGCTGCGCACGCCGATCAGCAATCTGATGACCCAGACTCAGGTGGCGCTGAACGCGGCGTATGAAGGCGAGGTTGCTGGCGAGAAGTACCGTGAAATCCTTTATTCGAGCCTGGAAGAGTACGAACGCATGGCGCAGATGATTGCCGACATGTTGTTTATCGCCCAGGCCGACAATGGCTTGCTGCAAACCGGTCAGGGCGAGGTTGACCTGAGCAGCGAGACGCGGGCGCTGTTCGATTATTTCGATGCCTGGGCGGAAGAACGTGGCATCACGCTGGCGCTGGAAGATCTGCGCGAGCCGCATGCACCGCCGTTGACCGGCGACCGCCTGATGTTGCGGCGGGCATTGAGCAATCTGCTGGTGAATGCAATACGCCATACCGCGCAAGGCAATACGGTCTGGGTCCGGCTCGCATCAGCACAGGGGAATCTGAGCATCAGTGTCGAGAACCCTGGGCCAGATATCGCAGCGGAACATCTGCCTCGCCTGTTCGACCGGTTTTATCGGGTCGATCCGTCACGCCAGCGGGATAGGACGCAGCAGCGGGATAGGACGAAGCAACTGGATAAGGCGAGCGAGGGCGCCGGTCTGGGTCTGGCTATCGTGAAGTCGATCGTGGTGGCGCATGGCGGCAGCGTGCAGGTCATTTCCAACGCCGGATGCACTCGTTTCCAGCTGGTGTTTTGAGGCGGTGGGCTTTTTCCCCGTGTTCCTTGGCGTAATACAGCGCCTTGTCGGCTTCTTCGATGACCTGGGTTGGCAAGTCCTGGCGGTCGAGCATGGTGTATCCGATGCTGAGGGTGACCTGACCGATTTGCGGGAAGCCGTGCTTCGCCACATTGCCGCGCAATCTTTCCCTCTCGACTTCGGCCTGTTCGGCACTACATCTTGCAGCACGACGATGAATTCTTCACCGCCATAACGGAAGGAGCGGTCGTTGTCGCGCAATGAACTGCGCAGAATATTGGCGAACCTGAGCAACACTGGATTCTTTGCTGAGATTGCACCATTACAAAGATCAAGTTGTAGTGCATGCATGCCTTGCATTCCGGCAATTTTTGACACAACTCAACAAAAGTCAAAAATTTTTCCGAATCGATTAAAGATCATCGGGTTAATGCCGTAATGCAAAGCTCGATATTGATATTGAATGAGTCCAAGTGCTTTTGACGAAACCAGGTCTGTGCATTTATGAGGACTGAAAACCCCGCAATCTATGATCGTCTGATCTCGGCGCGGCTTCCGTCATTGCCCCAGGTTTTGCTGGAATTACTGGCGTTGTGCGACCGGGACGATGTCGGTATGGCCGAGATTGCCGCCGTGGTGGCAAAAGATGCCAGTGTCGCGGCGCGACTCGTCGCCACCGCCAATTCGCCCTTTTACAGCCCCAAGCGAGGTCTGCAAGATATTGATCAGTGTCTTGCGGTGATGGGCACCAGCATCGTTCGGCGCTTGGCGTTGAATCAGTCCGTTGCCGAATTGTTCGGCCGTTTCCAGAAAGGCAACGACTTCGATCTGCGTTATTTCTGGTACCACAGTCTGTTTGTCGCGGTCATGGCGCGCCGCCTGGCCGCGCATCAAGGCTACGCGAATAGCGATGAAGCCTACCTGGCCGGTCTGTTGCACGATGTTGGACAACTGGCTTTACTGACCATGGACGCCGATCGATATCTGCCGCTGTTGCGAGATTTCGATGGTGATATGGCATTGATGCGGCAGGAGCAGGCGTTGTTCGAGGTCAACCATGCTGAAGTCGGTGCCTGGATGGCGCAGCGCTGGAATCTGCATTCCCTGTTTGCGGACAGTATTCGTTATCACCATGAGTCGCTCGATCGCGTTCGCGATGCGCATCCACTGGTCCAGATCGTGGCGCTGGCAAACCTGCTCGGTACCCTGTCGGAAGCTGAATTGGCGACACATGCTGCTGCGCTTGCGTGCTGGCGATTGGAGCCTGCCTCGGTGGCTGAAATGCAGCTTGCCGCCGAGACCGAGGCGCGCCGTATCGGCAGCGAACTTGGGCTGGAACTGCCGGCGAAGGTTGAACCGATGACGCGTCTGGAAGCCGAAGCCGACCCTGCAGTGAGTGACTTGGCTGAGGCGGTTTCGCAACGCATGCAGGGCATGCTGGCGCAGCCGGAGTGGGGTGAAAAAGAAGGCTTTGAAGCCGCCAAGCGAGACGTTTTGGGTGGCGCCAGCCAGATATTCGGCGCCCCAGGCTGCGCCCTGTTCATGCCCAAGGACGATGTTTTGCACTGGCAGCCGCTGGCGGATGAGCCGGCGCAAGGGAGTGCAGTCCGGATCGCCTGTGCCAGTGCCGACTCCCGCATCGCGGCGGCCTATCGCGGTCGCATCTGTCTCGCTGGAGTGCCGTCGCGACCGGACAATCTGGCCGATGCGCAGTTGCTTCGCTTGCTGGCCGGTGAACGCTTGCTTTGCCTGCCGTTGATGTTCGCCGGCAAACCGCTGGGTGTGCTGGCTGTCGCGTTGGATGTGGCCACAGTGGAGCACTTCGGACCCCGGCAGGCTTTGCTGACCACCTTCGCGCGCGAAGCAGGCAAATGTCTGGCGGCGGCGATGCGGCAGGATGAAAGAATCAGCGCCGCGTTGCAGGATGCCAGCCAACGCCAGGTTCAGCATGCCCGCAAGTTGATCCACGAAGCGGGGAATCCGCTTGGCATCGTGCGCAACTACATCTCCGTACTGCGAATGCAGGCCGAGCAGATGGGGCAATCAAAGGACGAGTCAAAGGACGCATCGAAGGACGCATCGACGGGGCAAGTGAAGGAAGAATTCGGCTTGATCGAAAACGAGTTGCGCCGCGTCGCCGGCATCTTGCAGCAATTCAATATCCCTGCCTTCGATACCACGCCGAACCCGAAAGCCGCGCCTGCCTCGGTTGATATCAATACTTTGGCGCGTGACGTGATTCAGTTCTGTCGCCTCGGCAAGGCCGAGTTGCGAGATATCGAGATCAGTCTGAACCTGGCACCCAATTTGCCCAGGCTGGCCAAGTCAGGCGATATCCTGAAACAAATTTTGACTAATCTATTGTTCAATGCCGCTGAAGCACTGGGCGGAAAGGGGCGTATCACGCTGGCTTCGGCGCTGTGGGCGGCGGCTAAAAAGCAGCAATATGTTGAACTGTCGGTGAGCGATAACGGCCCCGGACTACCACCGGACGTGTTGGCGAACTTGTACCAGCCGGTGCAGACCCGCAAGGGTGGACAGCACGCTGGGCTGGGTCTTTCCATCGTTGCCGCATTGGTAGAGGAACTGGACGGCATGCTGCAATGCAGTAGCAGTGAATCCGGAACGCAGTTCAAAATTCTGTTGCCATTGCATCCGGAGGCGGCTTGATATGACAGCTTGGAAAGCAAGCAGACTTGCTGACACAGCCGGCCAGTTGGCCGAATCGCATGCGCCTTCGAAGCGACTCTTGATCATCGAGGATGATCCCGGGTTTTCCGAGAGCTTGCGCTATCTCCTGAGTTTCAACGGCTTTCAGCCCGAGATTGCGGCGACTGGTGAAAGAGGCCTGGAAATGCTGGCTGGTGAACATTTCGATCTGGTCTTGATCGATCTCAGCTTGCCTGATATCTCCGGTCACGACGTGATATGCAGCGCCCGTGAACGGGGAATTTCGACGCCAATGATCGTGGTCAGTGGTGAAAGCGAAATCGATGCCGCGATTCTGGCGCTGCGGCTTGGCGCCCTGGATTATGTGCGCAAGCCGATCGAACCGGAGTTTTTGATCTACGCCGTCAACCGGGCGCTGGCGCAAAGCACGCTGCAACGTGAGCACCAGTTGGCGCAGCATCAGATCAACCGCTCCGAGCGATTGCATCGTTTTCTGATCGACGCTTCACCCGACATTATTTTCATCCTCGACCAGAATGGACGCGTCTCCTTCATCAATGATCGAATGAAGGCGCTGCTGGGTCTGGAGGACAAGGCCGTGCTTGGGCGTCATTTTTCGCGTCTGGTGCATGCGCATGATCGCGAGCGGGCGCGCTATGCCTTCAGTGCGCAGGAGTTATCGGAAACCACGATGCACAGCTTTGAACTGCGCCTCAAAAGCCATGCCGACGTCACCGGTTTTCGCTACTTCGAAGTCAATCTGGCGCTGATTGGGTTACCCGAAGACGAATCCGACAATGCTGCCGCAGACCAGGATCATTTTTATGGCGTTGCACGCGATACCACGGCGCGCAGAGAAGTCGAGGCGCTGGCCAATTACCAGTCTAATCACGATGCGCTGACCGGTTTGCCGAACCGGCATCTGTTCCGCGATCATCTTGCGTTGGCGTTGATCCGAGCGCGCAGAAATAGTGAACAGATCGCGGTGTTGCACCTGAATCTGGATCGTTTCAAGCACATCAACGATTTGTTTGGCCATGCCAAGGCGGATGAGTTGTTGCGCGAGGTGGGGGAGCGTATCCAGCGTTGCCTGCGCGGCGGCGACACGCTGGCCCGGTTTGTCGGCGACGAATTCCTTTTGCTGAACTCGTTTATTTGGTCGCAGCGGGATGTCCTGCAGATCGTTGAACGTATCAATCATGAGTTCGCCGCCCCATTCCAGGATGGCGACAAGTCAGCCCATCTTTCGGTAAGCGCTGGTATCGCGTTGTTCCCGACGCATGGCGAAACCGCCGATGCGCTGATTCGCCACGCCAATATCGCCCTCTATCACGGTCGCTTGTCAGGTAACAAAGGCCACTCGTTCTTCATGCCCGAGATGGGTGAAAGCACGGATCAGCGCCTGCAATTGCAAAGCGAGTTGCATCAAGCCATCGACCAGAATCAGTTTGTCCTCTTCTACCAACCGCAGGTGGGCTTGCAGGATCGTTGCATCCGCGGCGTCGAAGCGCTGATACGCTGGAATCATCCGCAGCGTGGTCTGTTGCAACCGGGTGATTTCCTGCAACTGGTGGAAGATGCTGATCTGATCAGCAGCCTGGATGAATGGGTGACGCGCGATGTCTGCAAGACGTTGCGGGAATGGCAGCGAGAAGGCATTGCGCCACCACGAGTGGCCATCAATATCTCGCCGCGTCATCTGGAAGAGAACGATTTCGTCGCAAAATTCATCGCCTTGCTGACCGAATACGGTATCGACCCTAACTTGATTGAGGTCGAACTGACGGAAAACCTGTTCATTCGCGATCCGAGCATGGTGGCGCGCAAGTTGCAGACCCTGGCTGCGCATGGCGTAATGATTGCGATCGACGACTTTGGTACCCAGTATTCATCCCTCAGCTATCTACAAAAATTCCCCATCCATACCCTCAAGATTGACAAATCGTTCGTCTGGGAAATCGATCGCGAGTACCGACAGCACGCCATTATCAAGGCGATCATCTCGATTGCGCATGGCCTGGAGCTGAATCTGGTCGCGGAAGGCGTGGAAACGGATGAACAACTCCGATTCCTTGAAATCCATGGCTGCGACGAAATTCAGGGTTATCTGTTCAGCAAGCCCTTGCAGCGGGAAAAACTGGAAAACCTGTTGCGTCAGGGCTGCCGCTTTCAGACCGACTGATAGACCGACTGATCCGCCGGGATCTTTTCAGGTTTCAGCAACGCCGCGCGCGCCCGCAACTGGCCGCAACCGCCGTCTATATCCTGCCCGGCCGAATCGCGCAGCCGGGTCAGAATGCCGCATTGATGCAACCGGCCGGCCATCTCCGCCGCGCGTTGCCAAGAGGGCCGCGCGAAACCGAGACCTTCGTTGCTGTTGTAGGGGATGAAATTCATCATCGCGTACTTGCCTTGGAGCAGTCGGATGATGCCGTCCAGTTCTGCATCGCTGTCATTGACGCCTCGCAGCAGCGTCCACTGATACTGGATCGGATAGCCGGTGGCACGCGCGTAGCCTTCACCGAGTTCGATCAGTTCTTCCGGGTCGATGCGCTGCGCCTTGGGCAGCAGATGTGCGCGCAAATCGGCGCGCGTGGTGTGCAGCGACAGCGCCAGCGCCGGTTTCACCACGCCCGACGGCAAGCGTTCAAAAACTCGTCGGTCGCCAACCGTCGAAAACACCAGGTTCTTGTGCCCGATCGCACCTGAGGTGCCGAGCAGGTCGATGGCTTCAAGGACGTTGTCGAGGTTGTGCGCCGGTTCGCCCATGCCCATGAACACCACGCGCCTGACCTTGCGCCGGGTGCGTGCCAATGCAACCTGGGCGACGATCTCGCCGCTGCTGAGTTGGCGAATCAAGCCGCTTTGACCGGTCATGCAGAACAGACAGCCGACCGCGCAACCGACCTGGGTCGACACGCAAACGCCTTCGCGTGGCAGCAGCACGCTTTCCACCGTTTGCCCATCCGCCAGCGCAACCAGCAAACGCGCCGAACCATCTTCCGCCGGATGTTCCGATGCCAGTCGCGCCAGCCCGTTCAGATCGGCGATCAAGCCCGGCAGCGCGTTACGTAACGCCAGCGGCAAGAAATCCTCGGCGCGGCGGTGGCGTGTATCGAGCGAACGAACTTGCGTCCAGGCGCGCAGCACACGTTGTTCGTGGCAAGGTTTTGCGCCCAGGCCGCGCAAATGTTGACGGAGGTTTTCAATACGCATGCGGGGGGGATACAGGGGGATACAGGCAGAAAAATCAGAAATCGTTCTTCTTGCGCTCAATATCCTCGCGCAACTTGTCTGCTTGTTTTCTCAGCCATTCCTGTCGTTCCTTTCTTCTTGTTTTCGTCTGTCTATTCAGCCAATCCAGTCTTTCCTGGCGCTGCTTTCTGAAACGGCGGTATTCATAGCGTTGATAACCCACCACGATGCCCGCGGTAATCAGCAGGAAGCCGCTGATACGACCCATGCTCGAGTCGAGGTTATAGAAGGCGACTACGCCCGCAATGCCGTAAACGTAGGGCAGCGGTTCGTAAAGCCAGTTGGGCAAGATTGCCATCTTTCCTTCCTGTTTAAATTGCCGTGTCGAGGGCGGAAAACACCAGAATTGATTGACAAGACAGGGTGAAAATCTTGACTGCTATTTTGGATTACGACGAATACGGCTGTGTAAAGAAATCAAGCATATCCCGGTAACGCAAATATCACTCGGCTGATGCATGGTGCAATGTGCATTGTGTATTTTGCGAACAACTGTTTGTTGGCGGGTCGCTTGGCTCAGGCTGAGCATTGAACCGGGGTTAAACCGGATTCTCCTTGCGCAGGGGGCACCGTTGATGAAGATCAATGCCGTCTGATGCTGGATTGTTAGCATGGCTGTCCCGAGTCTTGCTGCCGCTTCTTCATGTCTAATTTCTGGTCTGTCCACACCGCTGCGCCACATCGGGTTCTATTTTTGCCCGGTTTCATCCAGGGCTTGCTGGCTATGCTCTGGTGGGTATTCGATCTGGAATTGCGACTAACCGGGAACGCCGGTCTGGTTGATCAGGGTTTGCCCGCGCCGCTGCTGCATGGCTGGTTGATGGTGTATGGGTTTTTCCCGTTCTTCATCTTCGGTTTTCTGTTTACCGCCGCGCCGAACTGGCTGAGCGGGCCAGGCATTTCCCGCTCGGCTTATCTCCTGACCATGTTCGGGCTGAGCCTTGGCGCGGCGTTGCTTTATGTCGGCCAGAGCGCGGCCGGGTTGGTATTGCATCTGCTCGGCTGGAGCGTTGCTTTGCAGGCACTGCTGAAGACGCTGCGCAGCGGGAAGGATCCTGATCCACGCCATGCCTGGGCAACCTGGGTGGCGCTGATGCTGGGCGCGGCGGGCGAGTTGCTGATGCTGGGCGGCTTGCTGTTCGATCATTGGGAAGGGCTGCAACTCGGCATCGAGTTGGGGCTGTGGGGCTGTCTGGTGCCGTTGTTCCTGACCGTCTGCCATCGCATGATTCCCTGGTTCACCAGTCGGGTAGTCAGTAATTACGTGTTGATTCGGCCGTATCCGCCACTTTGGGTCATGTGGGCCGCCAGCCTGCTGCATTTTGTTTTGCTGGCGGCGGCGCAGGAGGCGCTGACCTGGCTGGTCGATCTTCCACTGGCGGCGCTGGTGTTCTGGTTTTCCGCACGCTGGGGCTTGCGGCGAGGGTTCCAGGTGCGTTTGCTGGCCGTACTGCATATCGCCTTTGTGTGGGCCGGAGCCGCATTTACCCTCTATGGCCTGAGCAGTCTGGCCCGTTTTCTTGGCCTCGACTGGTCAGCCGGGCTGGCGCCGTTGCATGCTTTGGGAATTGGCTTCTTCGGCGCTATGTTGATTGGTATGGTGACCCGCGTCAGTCTCGGTCACTCTGGCCGCGCCTTGCAGGCAGATACAGCAACCTGGTGGTTGTTCTGGGCGATCCAGGCTGTTGCGTTGCTGCGCATGTTGCCGGATTTGTTGGCCGATGCCTGGTCAGGGCACTGGATTTCAATGACTGGCTTGCTATGGTTGGTCGTATTCGCCGGGTGGTCCTTGAAATACGCGCCGATGACCTGGCGCAGGAGGGTCGACGGCAAGGCGGGGTAATCTCGGAAAGGAGGGCAGGGTGATCGCTGAGCAAAGCAAATTCGCTAAACAAAGGAAATTCGGGTGTGCGCTGCTGGCCTGCGGGTTACTTCATTTTGCTCAGCCCGCCTTCGCCGCCTGTCCCGCCGAACCCGCCGGTTTCGCGCTGCCGCCATTGATCAGGTTGCAGGTTGATCTGATCCATGATCTGGATCAGCCTTGGCAGGCGGGCGGTGAAATCGTTCTGACCTGTGCCCCGGATGGCTCGCCAAGAGCCGGTCGTTTATCCGCGCCACCGCGCAATGCGTCGGAAGAACAGGCGTGGCGGGCAGAGCAATTTTCGCTCGCCAAACGCGTCAACATGGCGCGCAAGGGTGAGGCGCATCCGCTTGGATTGCCGATGGCCGCGCCGCAGTTGGCCTTGCTGGAACGTTTTGCAATGAGCGACGCGGGTGCGGTCTGGCTGCGCGAAGTCACCGATGACACTTTGCGTCTGCTCAACAAGGGCTATCTGGAATATGACGCGGCACTCTGGAATCGATCGGTCAAACAAGGACGTCTGCTGCCATTGTCGAAATTGTTGACTGGTCGGCTGACAGAAACCGCGCTGTTTGCCGGCGATGCCCGAGTCTTCAAGTTTTCTGGTTATGCCGGTCCTGGCGCGATGGCGCATCCAGGTGCGATCGGCCTGGGTGATCGCGGTTTGAGTTGCCAATTCCCCACCAGCAATGAATTGGTCGACCCGTTTGCCATCCTTTCGCATGAATTCGGCCATACCCGATACGGTGACCCGGCCAGCGGCGGAAACCTGATCGGCGAGGCGCGCACGGTGGAGATTTACGAGAACCCGGTACGGGTCAGGAACGGCTTTGATCCGCGCGCGTTGTACTTTGAACGCATCAATCAGGGAACGCCGCAAGCGAAGAAGGGCAGCCTGTTGGAACGTTTGTTGCGGCTGGAACGGGAAAAAGGTATCTCGATCAAGGAAATGACGTCGGTCGACCGCTATCGCTGCGATTGCCCGGTTCCACTCCCGATCATCCTCGATTGCGAAGTGCGTCAGCGTCCGGCAGACAAAGAGGGCGACAGCGGGGTGCCCGTTTACGAACAGGACTGCAAGGTGAACTGGAAGTCGGATGTCATGCAAAAGCCGGCTTTGTCGCGTTAACACAGATCGCTCGCCTTTCTCCTGTTCAGCACCGCGATCCGTTGCTGATTCCTAATCCTCCGCTTTCAACCGTCCTGCAAACTTCCCTCTAAACTTCGCTAGTTTCGGTGCAACGACGAACATGCAGTAAGGCTGCTGCGGGTTTTGCTGGTAGTAGCGTTGGTGGTAGTCCTCGGCGGGCCAGAAGACGGTGGCTTCGGTGATTTCAGTGACGATGGGGCGGTCGAATGTTTTTGCGGCAGTGAGTTCGGCGATAAGCGCTTCCGCTTCGACTCTCTGGTCCGGGCTGTGCCAGAAAATGGCGGAGCGATATTGCGTGCCGGCATCGTTTCCCTGACGGTTCAGGGTCGTCGGGTCGTGTAGGATGAAGAAGATTTCGAGCAGTTCGCGGTAGCTGATTTTGTCGGCGTCGAAATGGATTTGCACGACTTCGGCGTGGCCGGTTTGGCCGGTGCAGATTTGCTTGTAGGTGGGATTTTCAATTGCGCCGCCCATATAGCCGGAGATGGCGGATTCAACGCCTTGAAGGCGGTTGTAGGCCGTTTCCAGGCACCAGAAACAGCCGCCGGCGAGGGTCGCAGTGTGTCGATTCATGTTGTGCTCCTTGAAAATGAACGGCTTTGAGGATTCGAGGTTTGGGGATTCCAGCTTTGAAGATAAATTTACCCCCAGTTTCTGGCTCATATAACGCAGATGCCTTCAGGTTATGAAGATATCTGCCGTTATTTCAATTCTTTCTTTAGATGGTCACTTCAGCGCATGAATCCGGTTGAAAAGCGAATTGCGATTGATCAGGTCAGAGTCGGTGTGTTTATCCGTCTGGATACCTGGATGGATCATCCCTTCCTGTTCAGCAGTTTCAAGATACGCAACGAGAAACAGCTCAAGGTTTTGCGCAGCCTTGGCTTGAGCGAGGTCTGGTATTCGCCGGAGAAGAGCGATCTGGCGCCATTGCCGCCGCCCAAGCCAGATGCGCCGGTGCAGTCGGCCGCGCCGGAAGTCGATCCCGAAGTGGCGGCGATGATGCAGGCTTTATGGCAGGAGAAGCGGGCGCGGCAGGAGAAGATTAGCCGCCACCGTGAGGCCTATGGTCGCTGCGAGAAGAAGTTTGTCGGTAGTATTTCGACGGTGAAGCACCTGTTGCGAAATCTGTTTTCGCAGCCGCATGAGGCGATCGAACAGGCGCAAATGTTGGTGGTCGAGATGGTCGATTCGTTGTTGGCGGAAAAGGATGTGCTGTTGCATCTGATGAATGCCAAAAACGGCGATGAGGGCGCGTATTACCACGCACTCAACGTCACCATGCTGGCTTTGATGCTGGGTCGGGAAGCCTGTTTGAGCAGCAGCGAGATGGTCGCGCTCGGCATGGGCACGTTGTTGCACGATATGGGCAAGGAGCGGTTGCCCAGCCAGATTCTGTTGAAGAAAACCGCCTGGACGAAGGCCGAAGCCAACTTCTATAAGCAGCATGTGGTTTACGGCGTTGAGATGGCGGAAAAGTTGCCGGATTTGTCGCCGGGGGCGATGGAAGTCATTACGTTGCATCATGAAATGCTCGACGGCAGCGGTTTTCCGGGGGGCTTCAGTGGCGCCCGTATTGGCAAGTTGGCGCGCATCGCAGCGATTGCGAATGCTTTTGACAATGCCTGCAATCGCGTTAATCCAGCCGATTCAATGACGCCATCGCTGGCATTGTCGATCATGTTCAAGCGCGACAGCGCCAAGTACGACACGGAATTGATGCAGCATTTCGTGCGTTGCCTGGGCGTTTACCCACCTGGCAGTATCGTGCGGCTGAATAATGAAGTGATTGGTCTGGTGGTGAATGTGAATCCGGGCAAACTGCTGCATCCGACGTTGCTGCTGTATGACCCGAGGGTGCCGAAGGAAGAGGCGTTGCTGCTGGATATGGCCGATGCGCCCGATTTATCCATCGCCAGCACGATCCGGCCGGCCGATTTACAGAAACATGTGTTCGATTACCTCAGCCCGCGCAATCGGATCAGCTATTTCAGCGAGCCAG